>Ga0073934_10008546_pt1 | contig 13601 bp, 17 predicted proteins | sample LarsenN4metaG_FD_76834 | JGI IMG/M metagenome (GOLD analysis project Ga0073934, IMG submission 76834) | Hot spring sediment bacterial and archeal communities from British Columbia, Canada, to study Microbial Dark Matter (Phase II) - Larsen... ...
CGCGCCTGCAGGGCCGCTTGCTCACGGTCTTCGTCGCACCGGACTCGATGGAGGTGTTGCGCGAGCGCATGCTGGCCCGCGGCCCCATCAGCGAGGACGAGCTGCAGCGCCGCCTGCAGAGCGCCGAACTGGAGATGTCGGAGCGTTTCAATTTCGACTACATCATCCACAGCGGGACCAAGGAGCAGGACTTCCTCGCGCTGCTTTCCTATTGGGAACAGGCCCGGTCGAAGCTGGCCTGACATCGCATGGCCGGCCGTTTTCCCGTCAGCGACCATTGCGACGGCGAGAGGTTCTTCAATCCGTCCGGCTGGCGGCAGGCCCCGCCGTTCACCGCGCTGCCGAAGTGGTGGTGGCAACGCCTCGTGTTGCAGCAGGGCGAGTGGTGGCCGGCCTCGGTGCCTCCCGGCCGCAAACCGGTTTTGCCCGCCGCGGTCGGGCCCCGCGAGATGGCGGCGACCTTCATCGGGCACGCCACTTTCCTGCTGCAGCTGCCGGGGCTCACGGTGCTGACCGATCCGCTCTTTTCCCGGCGCACGAGCCCGTGGCAATGGAGCGGCCCGCGGCGCGTGCGCCCGCCGGCGCTGTCGTTGGCGGAATTGCCGCCGGTCGACCTCGTGCTCCTGAGCCACAACCACTACGATCATCTCGACCTGCCGGCGCTGCGGTGGCTGGCCCGGGAGCGCCGGCCGGTGATCGTGACGACGCTCGGCAACAGGGCCTGGCTGGAAGCCCGCGGCGTGGACCGGGTGGTGGAGCTCGACTGGTGGCAGGCGCAGGACTTGCCGGGGGTCAGGGTCACCCTCACGCCGGCGCAGCACTTCGCGGCACGCTGGCCGTGGGACCGCAACCGCACGCTCTGGGGCGGCCTGTGGTTGGAGTCGGCCGGCCGGCGGATATTCTTCGCCGGCGACACCGGCTACGCCTCTCATTTCGCGGAGATCCGCCGCCGCCTGGGTGCGCCCGATCTCGCGTTGTTGCCGATCGGGGCCTACGAGCCCCGGTGGTTCATGCGCGCGGTGCACATGAACCCGGAGGAAGCGGTGCGGGCCCATCTCGATCTCGGGGCCCGCAGGACCCTGGGCATGCACTTCGGCACGGTGCAGCTCACGAACGAGGGCATCGACGCCCCGCTGCGGGACCTGGCGGCCGCCCGCCCCGCGCTCGGCGTGGCGGAGGCGGACTTCTCCACGCTCGCTTTCGGCGAGACGCGGCGGTTCGCGGATTGAAAACCCTCAGGCCCCGCGTTCCTTGCCGCGGCGCTTCTTTTGCATCTCCTCGCGCGCCTTCTCGGCCTCGGCCCGCTCCGCATCGTTCAGCTGCCCGTCGCCGTCCTTGTCAAAACGCTTCAGGATCTCGGCCTGGCGCTTTTCCCGGTTGGCCCCGAATTGCTCGCGGGCTTTTTCCATTTCGCTGCGCTCGGCATCACTCAGCTTGCCATCGCCGTCCTTGTCGAAGCGCTTGAGCATCTGCTTGCGGCGCTCGGGCTGCTCACCGCGTTCCCGCATGTAGTTTTTGGCCGCGGCCTTCTCCTCGTCGCTCAGTTTGCCGTCGCCGTCCTTGTCGTATGGCCGGATGCGCTCCCGGGCGGCACGCTGTTTTTCCGACGATGCGGGGGTGGGGGTCTCCTGCGCGGCCAAGGGCAGGGTGGCGAGCAGGCTGAGCAGGGCGGCGAGGGCGGGCTTTTTCATGGGCGATGGGGGTTGAATTACCTAGACGCGGGGTGGGGCGGGCGGTTACATCGGGGCGACCATGTATCAAGTCACGTTTTCCGAGCAGAGCATGCGCGAGCTCAACCGGCTCGACAAGCTTGCGCAGATGGAGGCGATCGAGCCCATCAGCCGGGTGAAGCCCTCCGATCTGGCGCAGCCGCGCGAACCGCTCGGAAAGTTCCACCGCAACGGCAAGGACTTCTACCGGCTGCGGGCGGGCGACTTCCGTTTCTACTTCGAGGTGCAGGACGACAAGCTCCACACCCATTACATCCTGCACAAGGACTCGCTTGAGGACTGGCTCTTCCGCATGAAGCTGCCGGTGTCGGAGCAGCAGTTGTTCGAGCAGCACTCCAAGTTCTGGAAATACCTCGAGAGCCTGACCAAGTAAAACCCGCCATGCCCGACCTGGAGCAGCGCGACAATCCCTACAACGTCACGCAGGCGAGCCGGATCTATTTCCTGCCGAACCTGATGACGGCGGGCAACCTGTTCTGCGGGTTCGTCGCGGTCATCAAGTGCATCCAGGCTCGCCTGATGACGGACGCGGGCGAATACGCCGCGGCGCACGTCGGGCTCACGGCGCTCGAGCTCTACACCCAGGCGGTCTGGTGCATCCTGCTGGCGGTCGTGTTCGACTCGCTGGACGGCCGCCTGGCGCGGCTCGGCGGACGCACGTCGCTCTTCGGGGCGGAGTTCGACTCGCTGGCCGACGTGGTGTCGTTCGGCGTGGCGCCGGCGCTGATGGTGTTCTTCCTCATCCTCGCGCCGCGCGGGGAATACCAGTGGTTCCGCGAGCTGGGCTGGTTCATCGCCTTCATCTACCTGCTGTGCGGCGCCGTGCGCCTGGCGCGTTTCAACGTCATCACCAACCCGCTGCTGCACCGGGCCGAGGCGGAGTCGAACAAGGACTTCGTGGGCCTGCCGATCCCGGCGGCGGCGGGCACGGTCGCCTCCCTCGTGCTGCTGCTGATCGCCCTGGCCGAGCGCGAGCGCGACCTGCGCCAGTGGTCGCTCGGCCTGCCCTTCCTGCTCATGCTCGTGTCGTTCCTCATGGTCAGCACGATCCGCTACCCGAGCTTCAAGGAGCTGAACTGGGAGACCAAGGCCCGGCTGCGCAACTTCGTGCTCGCGCTGGTCGGCATCTGCCTGGTCATCGCCCTGCAGAAGATCGCCTTCTTCTTCCTGTTCCTCGGCTACATCGCCTACGGACTCTTCGCCCACTACCAGCGGGGCGTGCGCCATGCCCAGATGCGGGCCCTGCGCCGCAAGGTTGTGAAGATGCGCGAGGAAAAATCGGAATAACTTCCTGCTGTGAACAACCCGGCCCTTATTCGCACCTTTTCCGATCCGGTTCACATCCGCCTTGGGTCCGGTTTCCACTCGGAGACGGCAGGTTATCCTCATCTTCGTTGCCGATAATAATACGGATACCTTTTCTCTATTGAACCCCTCTTCAATCAGACTTTGTTAGTTTCCTGCGTTCCCTCCCGATGAAATTCAAAATCAACCGCGATCATTTCAGCAACGGCCTCGCCCAAGTCCTCAATGTCGTCGGATCGAAGGCCGCCATGCCCATCCTCAGCAACGTGCTGATCGAGGCGGAGAAGGACCACATTTCCCTGACCACCACCAACCTCGACCTCGGCATCCGCTGCCGCATCAAGGCCGAGGTGAAAGAGGGCGGCTCCATCACCCTGCCGGTCAAACGCCTTGCGACCATCGTCCGCGAGCTGCCCAACGTCGACGTCGCCTTCGATACCACCGCCAACCACCAGGCCAAGATCGCGTCGGGCGGATCCAACTTCCGCATCATGGGCATCGGCGCGGAGGAATTCCCCAAGCTTCCCGATTCGGCCGATGACAAGTGTTTCACGCTCCAGCAGGGCGAGCTGTCGGGGATGCTCAGCAACGTTTCCTACGCCCAGTCGACCGACGAGACCCGCTACATCCTGAACGGCGTCTATTTCAGCTTCAAGGACGGCAAGTTCACCCTCGTGGCCACCGACGGCCGCCGCCTCGCCCTCGTGGGCAGGGAGATGACCATCCCCGCCAACAGCGCCGGCGCCATCATTCTCCCCGCGAAGACCGTGGCCGAACTGCTCCGTCTCCTCGGCAAGGGCGAGAAGGTGAAGATCGCCTTCAACGAACGCCGCGCCACCTTCCAGATCGAGACCGGCAAGGACGCCGGCGGCCTCGTTGACTCCATCTTCCTGTTCTCGAAGGTCGTCGAGGGCAACTACCCCAACTACCAGCAGGTCATCCCGAAGGAGACCCACCAGCGCATCAAGCTCGAGCGCGAGCTCTTCCTGCACTGCGTGCACCGCGCCGCCCTCGTCACCTCGGAGAAGTCGAATTCCGTGAAGATGAAACTGTCGGCCAACCTCCTCGAGGTCATGGCCTCGTCGCCCGACTTCGGCGAGTCGCACGAGTCCGTCGCCGTGCAATACAGCGGACCCGACCTGCAGGTGGCCTTCAACCCCCAGTTCATCATGGACCCGCTCCGCGCGCTGACGAAGGACGAGGTTTTCTTCGAGTTGAAGGACGAGGTCAGCCCCGGCGTCTTCAAGACCCTCGACAATTTCATCTGCGTCATCATGCCGGTGCGCCTGAGCTGAGGCCGCGCGCCGCGCTGCGCCGCCATGCAACCGCCGCTCCACCTGATCGCCACCGCGGTCCCGCTGCTGGTGCTGCTGTATCTCAACCTGCGGCTCGCCTCGCCCATCCTCGCCATCCCGATCCGCTGGCTGCGCTGGGTGCTGTTCGCGCAGTTCGTCGCGTGGGTCAACGAGAGCGCGGGCCTCATCGACCGTTCGCCCTGGGTCGTGGGCGCCTCGGCCTTCCTCCTCTGGTTTCTCGCCGAATCGGTCTTCAACTGGCTCCGCGTCAGCGCCATCAGCCTCAGCCCGTTGCCGCTCTTCCCCAAGTTCACCGCCAACACGACCGGCGAGGAATGGCCCACCCAAAAGCGCCTGCTCAAGGTCCGCGACTGGCTCCGCGACAACCGCTTCACGCCCGTGCAGGCGCTCAAGGCCGAGGTCGGCGGCGGCATCTGGCTGCGCGTCTCGGTCTACCAGAGCCACGACCACACGCTGCGCCTGCAGGTCGCCTTCCTCCCGCAGGACACCGGCGCCATCACCGTCTGCTACAGCCTCTCGACCAACACCGCCTCCGGCCGCCGTTACGTCTCGGACAACTTCTTCCTGCCCTTCGGCGGGTTCTATCCCGAGCACTGGTTTGTCGAACGCAACCCCTGGCGCCGCGACCTGCCCGGACTCGTCGCCTGGCACCGGGCCCGCATGGCCCGGGCCGGCGAAACCCCCGTGGCCTGGGAGACCGACCCCCTGGCCGACATCAACCAGCAGCAGCAGCTCATGGAACAGGTGAACACCGAGCTCGGTTTCCTCCTCCCGCATGCCGACCGCGAGGAATACGGCAAGATCACCCCCGAGGGCCGCTACCGCGTCTGGAAGGAAGCCTGGCTTCTCGACTACTTCGGCGTCGCCGGCCGATACAATTGACGCGTCGGACCGGCGGCAGAACGGCCGTAAACGACAATTGGTCGCGGAAAGGTGCACATGACCGAAGTAAGGTGTCTTTTTGGGACATGACCACGCTGTTGAGTTTGGCACCATTGCCAGTCTCGGCGCTGGGCTGGTTCCTCACGCTTGGTGCGGCGTTCGGGAGTTCGTGGGCGGTGTTGGGTATGGCGATCGTGGTCACGCTGGGCGGTCAGGCATGCATCGGTTGGTGGCACGCGAAGCGCGGAGGCCAGTTTCCACCTTACAGTCCAGTGTTGGCCGCACTCCCTTTTTGCGGTTGGGCCCCGGCCTTTGTCGGCGACATCATCAACCCGACGGCCACGAGCAGGGGTTGGCAGGGCTTGGCAATATATCTCACTGCCGGCGCGGTGGCCGGGGGAGCGTTCTGGCTGGGACATATGCTGGGCCGCCCCCGCCCCCCGCGCCTGAAGGCAACCGATTCGCCAAAGGTTCGTTAATCCCGCCGCCACCCCGAAATTCGACTGGTCTCCCGGAATTTTCCGCATAACAGGTGGCGCATGGACCTCATCGCCGCCGGCTCCGCGCTCGACGCCATCAAGTCCGTCCCCCCGCAGACGTGGCTCAAGATCGCCATCGCCCTCGGGGCCGTGGTCGCGCTCGTCATTATCGGCCGCAAGGTGGCCAAGGCCAACAAGTTCATCCTCGGCCTCGTGCTCGTCATCGGCGGCAGCATGTTCTTCTTTTCCTGGATCTATAACCGCAATGAGCCGGCCTTCATGACCCCGATCATTGACAAGATCGCCCCCTTCTTTCCCAGCGCCAGCAGCAGCTATCAGCAGAAGCAGCAGCAAGCCCCGAAGGGTGCGCCGTAAGTTTTGTTGGGCCTCGCAGGCAGCCTAATACACGAAAAATCGTTTCGTCTTCGACTCTCAGCCGGGCATGATGCCGGCGTTATGCCCAAGTTTCATTCCGACATCGGGCTCATCGGCCTGGCCGTGATGGGCCAGAATCTCGCCCTCAACATCGCCGACCACGGGTTCCAGATTTCCGTCTACAACCGCACCACGGAAAAGACCGACCAGTTTGTCGCCGCCAACCCGGCGACCCCCGGCGGCCTCGTCGGCACGAAGACACTCCACGAATTCGTCGCCTCGCTGGCCCGGCCGCGCAAGATCATCATCCTCGTCCAGGCCGGCAAGGCCACCGACGCCGTCATCGACGGCCTCGTGCCGCTCCTCGAGAAGGACGACATCATTGTCGACGGCGGCAACGCGCTCTGGACCGACACCATCCGACGCGAGAAGGCCCTCCGCGAAAAAGGCCTCCGCTTCATCGGCTCCGGCGTCTCCGGCGGCGAGGAAGGCGCGCGCTTCGGCCCCTCGCTCATGCCCGGCGGCGACCCCGCCGCCTTCGCCGAATTGAAGCCCATCTGGGAGGCCATCGCCGCCAAGGTTGACGCCCAGACCGGCCGGCCCATCCCCGGCGCCGCACCCGGCCGGCCCGTGACCGGCGGCGTGCCCTGCACCGCCTACATCGGCGAGAATGGCGCCGGCCACTACGTGAAGATGGTCCACAACGGCATCGAATACGGCGACATGCAGATGATCTGCGAGGCCTACGCCCTCCTGTCCGGCCTCCTCGGCCTCAAGCCCGCCGAACAATCCGCCATTTTCGCCGAATGGAACCGCGGCGCGCTCGACAGCTTCCTCATCGAGATCACCGCCGACATCCTCCGGCAGAAGGATCCGCAGACCAAGAAGAAGGCCTTCGTCGACGTCGTGCTCGACACCGCCGGCCAGAAGGGCACCGGCAAGTGGACCTCCGTCAACGCCCTCGACATGGGCGTCGCCGCGCCGACCATCGCCGAGTCGGTCTTCGCCCGTTGCATCTCCGCCATCAAGGAGGAGCGCGTCGCCGCCTCGAGGATCCTGAAAGGGCCCGGCAAGAAAACCTACCGCGACTCCAAGAAGGCGCTCATCCACGCCATCCACGATGCCCTCTACTGCTCGAAGATCTGCTCCTACGCGCAGGGCTTCCAGCTCATGCGCGCCGCGCAGAAGGAATACAACTGGAAGCTGAACTTCGGCGAGATCGCCCGGATCTGGCGGGGCGGCTGCATCATCCGCGCCGCGTTTCTCCAGAAGATCACCGAGGCCTACGCGCGCAACCCCGGCCTCGCGAACCTGCTCCTCGACCCTTATTTCAACCGGACGGTGAAGGCCGCGCAGGCCAACTGGCGCAAGGTCGTCTCCCTCGCCGCCGAGCACGGCGTGCCCGCCCCCACGTTCAGCTCCGCGCTCGCCTACTACGACAGCTACCGTTCGACCCGCCTTCCGGCGAATCTGCTCCAGGCCCAGCGCGACTACTTCGGCGCGCACACCTACGAGCGCATCGACGCCCCCCGCGGCAAGTTCTTCCACGTCGACTGGCCCGACCCCGCCCGTCCGCAGTTGGAAGTGTAGTCAATGGTTAGCCTTGTTTCCGGATAATTCAAAACGTCACTGGTGATAATCAAAACGTCACCAGTGACTATTGAATCGTCACCACGGAGAATTCAGTGGGCAGGGCACGGATTTGTCTTGAGAGAAGCCTTAATGAATTGGGCAGCAACGGTTAGCTTGATTCTTTCAAGGACGCCATAGGCCTTGTTCATGGTCGCGGTAGCCGAGTTGTGGTTTGCGCCATAAGCGAACGACGACGAGCGTTCTGGCGCATGCCCAAGCCGTCCACGGTCACCATCACGACCAAGGTTGTCACAGCAGAGGGGCTGTCGGCCAAAGACGCAGAGGCGTTCAATCGGCTCGGTTCCTTTTGGCAAACTGGAGTGAGTTTGGTCCGGGCGCGATGCCAGCGGACTGGGCCCTTGAATCGCAGCTACGCCGGCAGCCATTCAGTTGTGTCAGCAGAGGTGGGCATCGTCGTCACGGTTTAACCGCTCTGATCATCTCGTTTTTGCTGCGAAAGCGACGATAGAGGAACAGGGCCGTATCGCAAATGGCCCCGGCTGCCCCACCGGCGAGACCGCCTCCGGTCATCCACAACACATTTCCGTGCCAGTAAATTTCGGCAGCGAAGCCGAGCAACATCCCGCCTCCGACGCCCCACAGGGTCATGTCGGGTTCCCACCTCACCCCGCGAGAGGGTTTAGCTGCTTTCCTCAATGGTTGATACGTCCGCATGGCACGTCATGGGACGAAGGGCTTGGGCGCGGCGAGCAGGCGCAGGGCGTTGGCTATGACAAGCAGGGTCGCGCCGGTGTCTGCCATGATCGCCAGCCACAAACTGGCGTGCCCCATCAGGGTAAGCAGGAGGAAGAGGGCCTTCAAGCCAAGGGCGAAGGTGATGTTGAAGTGAATGATGCCAAGAGTGCGGCGGCCGAGGCGGATTGTTTCCGCAATCTTTCCGAGTTCATCTTGCATCAGCGCGATGTCGGCCGTCTCGATGGCGGCGTCCGTGCCGGCCGCGCCCATGGCGATGCCGACCGTGGCTGTCGCCATCGCCGGGGCGTCGTTCACACCGTCACCGACCATGCCGACGACCCTGTGTTTCTCACGGAGCGATTTCACGGCCTCCACCTTGTCGTCCGGTAGCAGGTCGCCCCGGGCTTCATCAATACCCACCTGCTGCGCGATGAAGGTCGCCGTGCGCTGATTGTCACCGCTCAGCATGACCACTTGCTCGACACCGGCCGCGTGCAATGCGGAGATCGCAGCCTTGGCGTGGGGTCTGAGCGTGTCACCAATGGCCATGATGCCTAGAATTTCACCTTTGCAGTCGTCGTGCGGGCGATGGCCGACGACCACGACCGACTGTCCCCGGGCTTCGATCGCTGACAACCGGGCTTCGACACTCTCCGAGCAGACTCCGAGTTCGTGCGCGAAACGGTGGTTGCCGACGAAGTAGGCGTGGCCGGCGATCACACCCTCGGCCCCGCGCCCGCTCCGGGCCTGGTAGCTGGATGCGCGCTCGTAGGGGATATTCTGCCCCCTGGCGTGGGCGACCACAGCCTGGGCCAGGGGATGAGAGGAATGTTCATCAATTGCAGCCGCAACTCCCAGCACCTGAGACATGGTAGCCGAATCTAGCAATTCAACGCCGAGCACCTGCGGTTTCCCCTCCGTGATAGTCCCGGTCTTGTCCACGGCGAGTGCCTTGAGGCGACCGATGGTTTCGAGGTGCGCACCGCCTTTGACCAGCACGCCGCGCCGCGCCAGCGCCGTCAGGCCGGCGACAATACTGACCGGGGTGGAAATCACCAAGGCGCACGGACAGGCGATGATGAGCAACACACAGGCGCGATAGAGCCAGGTGCTCCAGTCACCGCCCAGCAGCAGCGGCGGCACGAGAAACACCAGAAGCGCCACGACAGTAACGGCGGGCGTGTAGTAGCGGGCGAACACATCCACGAAACGCTGCGTGGGCGCTTTCTGCTCCTGCGCTTCCGCAACCAGCCGGATGATCCGGGCCAGCGTCGTGTCGCCGGTTGTCTTGGTCACTTTGATTTCCAGCGCCCCTTCTCCATTGATGGTGCCGGCAAATACGGTGTCGCCCGGTTTCTTGTCCACCGGGACCGACTCGCCGGTGATCGGCGCCTGATTGACCGCTGATTCGCCGGTCAGCACCACGCCGTCGAGCGGGATGCTCATGCCCGACTTGGTGGCGACCGTGTCACCGACCGTCACCTGATCGACGGGCAGCTCAACAAAACCGCTTTCCCTCCTGACCAAAGCGACCTTTGGCGCCAGTTCCAGCAACGCCTCCGTCGCCCGACGCGCCCTCCGGTCGGCCCAGCCTTCCAGCCATTCGGCCACACCGAACAGGAATACGACCGCCGCGGCCTCAACCCATTCGCCGATGATGGAGGCTCCTACGGCAGCAATGACGACCAGCAGGTTAATATCCGGACGCAGTCGGTGGAGGGCTCGCCACGCCTTGGGCAGCAAAATCCAACCGCCAGACAACATCGCAGTCGCAGAAAGTCCGGTGACGAGCAGGTCTGAGCCAAACTCTGCCGAATGGACGAGCAAAGCCGAGCCAGTCAAAACACCGGATGCGGCCAGGCTGATTGTCTCCAGCCGGCTCGCGTCCTCCCCGTGTTCATGGTCGCAACAAGGTTCATGGTCGCTGTGGTTCATGGTGATATAGCGGTCGGCAGAGGTTCCGTAAACTCAACCTCCGTGGCCCCCGTCGCTCGCTGTAGTTGGGCCACCGAAACATTGTAGGAGTGCAACGCGCTGATCTGGCTGGTCCGTGCGGTAGTCACCTCCACCTGAACCTTGAACAAGTCCAGTTGCGTCGCCGCGCCGGCGGTGTAGCGCACTTGGGCGATCCGCAGTGCCTCCTCAGCCTGCGCGACCGATTGCCTGGCGGAGCGCACGAGTTCCGTGGCCGCCTCCAGCGAGGATAGAGCGCGCCTCACCTCGACTTGCACGGCGAGGCCGGTTTCCTCCTCCGCCAGCGTGGCCAACGCGGACTGCGATTCCGCCTGCCGCACCCGACCGGCGGTGTCACGGCCGGCGACACGCCACTGGAATTGTGAGCCAAGCCGCCAGCCAGTCCGTGAATCGCTGAAATGATCAGTCGCCCCTTTCCGCAACTCCTCGGAGCCTACCAGCGCCACGCTGGGAAAATACTCCGCCCGGGCCGAGATCTCTCCTGCTGCGGCCGCTTCTTGGAGCTTTCTCAACCGCAGGAGTTCCGGGCGGTCGCGGTCGGCTGCCGCCATCGCCGACCGCAGGTCGGCCACGACCGGTTCAAACCCCAGTTCTCCGACTATTTCCGGCGGCGGCGCATCCTTTCTGTCCGTGGGCGCAGCGCCGAGCACCCGGCGCAACTCCTCAATTGCGAGGCGGTGGTTGTTGCGCGCCGTGATCAAGGGCACCTTGGCGTTGGCCACGGCCACCTCAGCACGCAGAAACTCGAACTGCGACACCACCCCGGCTTGATACCGGTTCTTGGTGTCACGCACTTCGCTCTCCAGCAATTGCAGGTTCTGCTCCTGAACCTTGATCTGCTCCCGGGCCAACTGGACATCGTAGAAGCGGGTCTTCACGTCCAGCAACGTCCGGTCAACCACCGTCCGTAGCTCATAGACGGCGGCATCCCGCGTCAGGGTGGCGCCCCGCCTGGCCGCCTGCACGCCACCGCCGGCGTAGAGTGTCTGCTGGAAGCCGAGGATGAGCCGCCAATACCTGCCAATCGGCACGAAAACCGGCAACCCGCCCCCCGCTCCCGATGGAAACTGCAAGGTGGGAGTGTTGCTGCGCTGATAAAGGCCGGTGGCGGACACGGCCGGCAGCCCGGCCGCCGTGACCGTCGTGATCACGCCTTCCTGGGCACGGATGCGTTCGCGGGCCTGCCGGATCGCGAAGTTGTGCTCCAAAGCGAAGCGGATGGCCTCCGCCAGGTCGATTTTCCCGTCAAGCGGAGCCGGCGACACCGCACCGGTCTGGGCCGCCACGGTGGCCCCAGTAAGCAGCAAGCCGCTCAAAAACATGATTCTATTCATGTCAGGGGTATTTGAAGGTGTAGCTTTCGGACGCCTCGTCACCGGCGCCGGCGAACAGGCTCAGGATCACCAGATAATTATGCGGCGGTCGGATGGTCGCCGGGGTGGCGAGCGTTTCGCCCGCCTGCGTCAACACGGCCTGCACGGGGTTCTTGCTGGAGTATTTCAGTCGCACGAGGCCGCGCGCCACGTCGGGCGCCATGGGCTTTTTCTCCTTGTCGAAGAACTTGACCACCAGTCGCGTGCCCTGCGGTTCGACGTTGATCCAGCCGCCCTGCGGGCGCTGCTGGTTCACGCCGGTTTCAGGCAGTTTGTAAACGGGCTCCTGGGTGTCCTTCTTGGGGGTTGAGGACGACGGCTTGGTCGCGGCCAGGCTGAGGAACGCAGCCAAGGCGACCAACGAGTATTTGAGCATCGGGTTCATGTCAGTGGACTCCTCTGGTGTGGATGGGACCGCGAAGCCCATGGTTGCCGCGCAACCCGGGCCAGTGCGGACGGTTTCGGCTGAAAATACCGGGATTCCCGCGCAGGGGAGTGCCCAGCATGTAATCAATGACGAGGTCGGGGACGCCGGCCGCGCGCAGTTCGTCTATCTGTGCGGTCTTGAGCGCATACACCGCGCTACCTGACTTCAGATAGAGGAGGGTTTCCTCGGCGGGAAATCCGGCTTGGGTGAGAGCGGCGATCTCGTCGAGGGACAGGCGTCCACCACGTTCCATCGCGCGGACGATGGGCACGGGAACGCCGAAGCTGGCGGCCAACTCGGCCGATTGTCGCTGCCGCGCGCTGGCACAGCCGCTGAGTGCGACCAGGCCCAACGCGAGGAGCAGGGGTAGTTTTGGTTTCATGGGATGACTGCACGACAGTTGAACCGATGAAAACCGCCGTGCCTTTCAGGGTTGAAGAAACGACCGGGCGCGAGCGCACCGGGTCGGAGGAGGTTGTCGTGTCATGGAGAGAGTGGGTTCTTAAATGGCGGTGTCACCGCTTTCGCCGGTGCTGATCCGCCGGGCGGTTGCCAGCGGCAGGGTGTAGAGTTTTCCATCTCCACCCTGTCCGGTGTGGGCGGCAGCCAGCATCGCCTTCTCGACCAAGGCGGCGATGGCATCAGGCACCATCACCTCGACCCGGATACGATGGAGGGCGCCGACGACGGCCTCGTCACGGGCTTCTTCCCGGGTCAGTTCGCGGCCTCGGCCGAAGCCGCGAATATCCGAGAAGCTGGCACCGGAGAGCCCAGGGATGCCGTGCAGGGCCTCCCGCACAGCTTCCTCTTTCGAGGGGCGGATGAATGCGACAATAGCTTTCACAGGAGGCGCCTCAGTGGTCGTGCTTGTCGCCGCCAGCATCGTCGCAAATGCAGGCGTATTCGGCCCGCTTGCATTCGTCACAGACCTCATCGTGATACTCGATGCGATAGTTCTTGGGCTTGGCTGTGGCAGTGTCGCGCACCTGCACGACCACGCGGTAGCCGTCGCCTTCGGGCAGTGGGGCCGTCGAAACGAGCGCCCCATCCTTGGGAGAGAAACTGAGCGTGGCCTTGCCCGATTTCGCCTCCACGGTCGCGGTAACGACCTGCCCGGTGGCGGCGACGGGCTTGAGGTCCTGGTCGTAGAACGACATGAGAACGGTGCGGTCCGGCTGCACGAAGAACTCTGCATGAGGCGCTTCGGACGTGATGATGCGGCCGCCTTTTGGGCCGGGGATCGGCTTGGCGAGGAGCGCGGTCGCGGTGGCGCCCGCGGCGACAAACAGGAGGACGAGGTTGCGGATGGTTTTCATGGGTATGATTATTGTTTGGGTTCAGGAGTGGTTGCCTTCGTGGGCGCGGACTTCAATGCGAGCCGTGCCGGGCGGCAGTGGATCCAGCGCCACCCG
>Ga0073934_10008548_pt1 | contig 13600 bp, 17 predicted proteins | sample LarsenN4metaG_FD_76834 | JGI IMG/M metagenome (GOLD analysis project Ga0073934, IMG submission 76834) | Hot spring sediment bacterial and archeal communities from British Columbia, Canada, to study Microbial Dark Matter (Phase II) - Larsen... ...
ATATTTCGCCTCGAGCGCTTGCCGATAATGCGCCGGCAGTTGGGCCATCGTCGCGTTGACCATCGCTCGTGTTTCATCCCGTTGAAGTAGGTCATCGGGAAAAACTTCGGAATCGAGCCGGGTGTAGATTGTTCGCAGTTCTTCGTCGAGCCGTTGCCAGAGCGCCTGCAGCGACGCGGCGTTCTTCTCGCGGCCGAGGACGCGGTGGATCTCGTTTCGTGCCAGGCCGCTCAGCCAGGGGAAAATCTGGTTGCCCGAGCGGGCCGGATCGTACTTATCGAGTTCCTTCAGCGCCCGCAGCAGGGTCTCCTGGACGACCTCTTCGCAGAGGTGCTCTCGGCCGCCAACGCGATGGAAGCAGAAGCGGAAGAGAGGCAACAGGGCGGCATCGGCCAGCGCCTGCACGGCGTCAGCGTCACCTGCCAGCGCCCGTCGCTGCCAGCGCGAGTCGAAGCTCGGTTGCAACTCGGCCTCCTCCCAAACCCCGGCCGCCTCTTTGGGTGATTATGTGAGCCGGCAGGCGGAATCCTTCGAAAAAACCTTTTCGCTTGTAACAGTGTCCAAGCAGGTTACGATAGATGGGCAATTCAAAGGGGTCTGCCATGAGAACGCGACTCACCGCAAGGTTGTTGGCGTTTGTGCTTCTGACAATAATGCAATCCGCTTCGGCACAGGAAGTACAGAAGAAATTGGATAAGCAGTTGGATGTTGGAAAGCAGAAAATCGCCCCGCTACCGGAGATTATCGATTTCCTTTCGAAACAAGCCGACCTGCCTATCGAGTTAGATCTCGATGCATTTCGGAGAAATCAGCGTGAGGTTCCAAACGAAATCCGGCTCCCCAGATTCTTGACCTCTGTCGATGGAGCGCTGCGCGAAACGCTCACCATGGCAGGGTGCGTCTACGAGATTCGTGGTAATAAGATCGCTATGATCCCGAACATCATGAATGGCAAGGGACTCAGATTTCCGGACTTTTCCGAAGGGAACAAGAAGCGCATTCAAGATACGCAAGCTCGATTCGACGAAATAAAACTCGATATCGAACGCGAAATCACTGCGCCGCTGCTTGATGTTATCGAGTTTCTCGGTGACCGGACGGACGTCTCGTTTGTATTCGATCGTCGAGCTTTACGAGAGGCGAATGGAAGCAGGATTGTCGAGGACGTGACGGTCAAACTTTCGAAGTCCAACGGACAAACTTTGAGTTGTATTCTAAAGTCACTCCTGAAACAGCTCGACGCACGGATCGAAGTTGCACCCGGGTATCTGCGAATTGTCCCGGCTAGTGGAAGCTCGTGATCGTGACCCACTAAGATGTCCGCATGGACTTCCCCGAACCGCTATACGAAACGGAGTTGCATGGACGCCGGGTGTGCATGGCCTGCGGTGAAAAGCGGGCGGTCAAAGTGTTGCGGACGACGCAGCGCGAAATCGTGCCGCTCTGCGAGGACTGCTCGCGGCGCTGGAACGTGCACGGTTATCAGATTCTAAAACGCATCCGGCCCGGCAAGCTGATCTCGCGATTGGTGCTTTTCAAACTGCTGCATCCGTTTCAGCAGCCGTCGTTGTGCCGGATCTGGGACGACCTGAAAAGCTTCCAGGCGTGGGCGAAGAAGATGAAACGATGGACGTGAACCTGCTTACGGGTTCGACATCGATTCGTCGTAGGCGCCGTGTTCGACCATGATCTTGCGAGCGTCATCGACCCGCTCCGCCGAGTACACCAGGACTACGGTGCGGCCTTTTTCGACATGTTGTGCGTGAAAATCCGCTTCTTCTTTCGAGAGTCCCAGTGCGATAAATGGGCCGACATAGGCGCCCGCGGCAGCACCGGCTGCAGCGCCGCCAAGCAGGCCCAAGATCGCACTGCCGGCCACAATCGGAATGACGCCGGGCACGAGGATGCCGCCGACCAGCCCAAGCACGGCGCCGATGCCGCTGCCCACCATCGAGCCGCGGACGGCGCCTTTTTCGGCGGTATGCTGCCGGTCCACGCGGACCGCTTCGAGGTCCTTGCTCCAGCGTTTCGACGCGACGCCGATCTGATCGTCGGTGAAGCCGGCCTCCTTCAGCGCCGCGATCGCGGCTCGGGCTTCTTCTTCTTTCTCGAACACGCCGAGCGTGATGGTCGCAGATGAAAGAATCATGACCGGCTCCTTTCGTTCATACTCACTGTTTCTGATGCGCTTCGTGGCCAATATGCTTGAGCATTTCTCGGCACGCCTTGGCGCAATTCCGGCATTCCTTGGCGCACTTGGCCATCATGGCGTCGTCCGGAAATTTCTCACAGGCCGCACCGCATTCGTCGCACGCCTTCGCGCACGCCTCGCAGATCAGGCCCGCCATCGGCCCACGTCGGGCGGTAATCTTTGCGGCCGACGTGCAAAATGACGAACAGTCCAGGCAGGCGCCAAGCGTGCGCAGGTGTTCCTTTTGCCCGGCGGCAACGAGGTCCGCGCAATGCCGTGCGCACAGGTCGCACTCGCGCATGCAGTCGGCACACGCCTTCGCGCATTGCTCGAAATGCGCCGAATGTTTGTCGTGGTCCTTCTTGTCGTCCGCCCACGCCGCGTTGGCGAATGCGAACGCCGCCACGACCAGCATTGAAAGTCCGAAGCGATTCCTGACGTTCATTGAAGCCTCCTAAAGGACGTGCCAGAGAAAAAATGCGAACCTCAGGCGCGATCGTGCAATCCGGTCGCGCCTTCGTGCTTCGCACAGTTTGCGCAGCAGTAGACTTTCCCATCCTTTTCGACGCCGTGGCCGACGACCCTGCAGCCGCAATGCGAGCATGCCGGCGCCAGCGCATGGATAGCACATTCAAATGAATCGAAGACTTGCGCCTTGCCGTTCATCGTTACCGTGAAGGTCTTGTCGTAGTCGTTGCCACAAACAGCACAGATCGACATGATTCGCTCCTTTGAAAGATGCCGCGATTACCACGCCGGCGGATCACTGGCCGGAAAAGACTCTTCGGACGCTTCCTGTACCCTGTCTTTGGCCGGCGTTGACTCCTGAAAAAATGGCGTCACCACGCCCGGAGACACCGTGGGGATCTTTGCCTCTCTGCTGTTCGTCAAAACGGGGCAGCGCGCTTTGCGTACGACCTCGGTCGCCACGCTGCCAAGGAACAATCGCTCGAGGCCCGACCGGCTTTGCGTCCCGAGTACGATCAGATCGGCGTGCACGCGATCCGCCTCGCGCAGAATCTCCGAGACGATGTCGCCCTCGGCCAAGTGTTTTTCGACCGGAACGTCCTGGGCGGGTACGTCCAAGTGATCCAGTTGTTCCTGCGCTTTTTGCCGAACGGCTTCCGGGTCGGTCGGGATCACGCCCTCGCCGTAGACGATCACCGGCTGTGCCGCCACGTGCAGCACATCCAGTTTGGCGCCGTAGTCGCGCGCCAGCCCGCAGGCGATTTCCATCGCTCGCTGAGATGGACCGGAGAAGTTTGTCGGATGCAGAATCGTTTTGATGGGCAACATGGTTTCACCTCCGGCTGTCAGGTTCGCGCCGGTGTCCGCTTTTTTCCGTTCGGCCGCGACGCGGTTTCTTGTCGCGCCGGCGCGGTTGCTTCGTCCATTTCGCGACCCAATGCCGTCGCCAATTCGATCTGATGATCTTGCTCTTGCACGAGAATCTCGCGGATATGCTCGGCCATTGCAAATTCCCCGAGCGCTTCGCATTGTCGAACTCGGTCGCGGTAATGGCGCACCGTCTCGTTTTCGTTGTCCAGGTCGAATTGCAGCATCTCCCGGGCGTCTTGCGATGTCCGGACTGGTTTCGGATTGACCGTTGGTTCACCGCCGAGGTAATCGATCTGCCGAGCGATGGTAATCGCGTGCGCAAGTTCCTGTTGCGCGTGTTGCACCAGCTCGTCGGCAATCGTCATGTACTCGGCGCCTTTGAGCGTCTGCGAATACACCACATAAGCGATGATCGCCTGATACTCTCGAGCCAAGTCCTCATTGAGCAACGAGATCAGTTCCTCGTGCGTGACCTGCCTCCCTTCGTGAATACTTTCACGGACTCCGGCGTCGAATTGTGTTTTGTCGCTCATGACCGCCTCGCCAAATCAATAGGTGGGCATTCGAAACAACAGGTGCAAAATGTATGCCGGGAAAGTGGACCGTCGCAGATCAACAGGGAATTGGATCAAACGGAAGGCGAAGTCATCCGATCGGGCTGCACCAGTCGATCGAATTCGTCCGCAGTGAGAGAACCGAGTCGTACACAGGCATCACGCAAGCTGATTCCTTCGCGATAGGCGGTTTGCGCCGCTTTGGCCGCCTGGTCGTATCCGATCCGCGGCACCAGTGCCGTGACGAGCATGAGGGAATTGCGAACGTACCAATCAATTCGTTCTCGATCGACGTCGAGGCCGGTGATGCTGTGATCGACGAAACTTCGGCACGCATCGCCCAACAGCCGGATCGAATGCAACAAATTGCGAGCAATCACCGGCTTGAAGACGTTGAGTTGAAAGTTGCCCTGCGATGCGGCCAATGCGATCGCGGCGTCGTTGCCGTACACTTGCACGGCGACCATGGTCATCGCTTCGCACTGCGTCGGATTGACTTTGCCCGGCATCATCGATGAACCGGGTTCGTTCTCCGGCAGACGCATTTCGCCGAGACCACAGCGCGGCCCGGAGGCGAGCCAACGAATGTCGTTCGCGATTTTCATGAGCGAACCGGCCAGTGTCCGCAACGCAGAACTGGCGAAGGCGGCTTCATCATGGGCGGACAACGCGGCAAACTTGTTTGGATGCGACCGGAACGGAAAGCCGGTTAGCTCTGCGATTTTTGCTGCCATGCGCGATGCATATTCCGGATGGCTGTTCAGGCCCGTGCCGACGGCGCTGCCGCCAATCGCCAGGTCGAGCAGACCATTCAATGCCTGGTGTATTCGCTCCTGGTCGCGCTCGAGGAGTGAAATCCATCCGGATACTTCTTGCGGCACGGTGAGCGGCGTTGCATCCTGCAAGTGAGTGCGGCCGATCTTGACGATCCCGTCAAACGATTTGGCTTTTTCGGCTAGCGCATCCCGCAACCGCGTAATCTGCGGCAGCAACAGCGTATGCAGAAGTCGTACGCCCGCAATATGCATCGCCGTCGGAAAAACGTCGTTCGTCGATTGGGACCGGTTGACGTGATCGTTGGGATGCACCGGCTCCTTGCGGCCTCGCGGCGAACCGGCTAACTCGTTGGCGCGGTTGGCGATTACCTCGTTGACGTTCATGTTGGTTTGCGTGCCGCTGCCGCTCTGCCAGACCTTCAACGGAAATTCGGCGTCCCATTGGCCCGAAATGACTTCGTCAGCCGCGCGAACAATCAGCGCCGCTCGCGCAGGATCGAGCAAACCGAAATCGGCATTGACCTGTGCTGCCGCCTTTTTGACCAGGGCGATGGCGTGAATGATCTCCATCGGCATCCGATCGTCGCCGATGTCGAAATGCATGGCGGCCCGTGCCGTTTGGGCGCCCCACATGCGCTCAACCGGCACCTCGATTTCACCCATGCTGTCCGTTTCGCGCCGCGTGGACATGGAAGCCCTCGACGGGACTAAAGAGATGTTAGCCCGAAGCGCTAGCGAGGGCGAGTTAAGTTTCCCTTGCTGGCGCGTCGGGCTAACAAAGACCTGTCGGGCTACGGTCGCGGCGGTTACTTCTTTTCGACCGTGATCTTCCAATCGTTGTGGGCATCGGCGCCCTTCGCCGGATGTCCCGTCACTTTCACGTTGAAGTCGCCGAGGGCCGCATCATCGGCGGCTTTTACGCTGACTTTCGCCTCGGGATCGCCGGCCTTGATCGTGGGATTGGCCGGTTCGATCGTCACGCCCTTGGGCAGATTGTCGAATTTCAGGCTGACGTCCTCGCCGAAGTTCTTGCCGCGACGGATGCCGATCGTGACCGCCTTGGTCTCGCCCTGCTTGATGTTCGTTCCCAGCGTCGGCATTGATAACGTAAAGGTATCGTCGGCGGTACCGACGACGGGCCTGTTCGGCTCCGTCTTGGTGCCATTCGCGGGTTTGGTCGGCGCCCCGCCGCCGGGCGTGCCGCGATCGTCACAAGCGGCGATGGCAATCAAGGAAACTGCCAAGATGCTCGATAGAACTTTCTTCATTGGAAAAATCTCCTTTCGTTGGGGCCTGATGGTCAATCTCATGAGACAAAACAAACCGCGCATCCTGATCCGATTTTGTTGCTCGAAAGGAAATTGCAATATTCATGCCGGATTTGGGTTTGGCATCCCATTGGCCAGGCAAAGCACCGGCTCGATCGCGACATGAGTTGAGATTTTGCCGCCGCGATTGAACGCGGCGGCGTAGTGAACATCTTTTGTCGGCATACATCTGCACAGCTGTTGGCAGCGGGGTTCCCATGGCCAAACGATTGCAGTCAGCTCGAAATGAAACCGGGACAGTTCACCCTACGATTCCGTCGGCTGTCCCGGATTCGCTGCCACCTGACCGGAACGTGCATGCGGAGCACGTCGCACGGTTGCTGTTGGCAATGGAACCCGATGCCCTTTTCGCGGCATGCCTGGACGAAGAGGCAGGAAGCTGTCATTTTCTCGATCAAAACTCCGGGATCGAAAGCGAAGCTCTGGTCCAATCGGCCCACCAAGCGGACGGAAATCATGATGGCCGCTTTCAATTCGTGTTCTCGCAGGGCCGACGTACATTCCCCGTTCTCGCTGCACGAGTGGCCGCAGCGCCATTGGTTCTTTTGCTCGGTGTGCCGGCTCGCGTTAGCAAATCCCGTCGGGCAGCGGCCGCCGCTCAGTTGGACCTGGTCGCGAATAGCGTCGGTCTCCAACACCGGCTGGGAACCTGCGAACAGCAGTTGAAGGAAAAGTGCGTAGAACAGCGCGAACTGGACGAACAGCTTATTCTCAGCGACGCCATGCTCGGCTGCATCCACGAGTTGAACAATATTCTCAACTCGATCACGCTGCAGACGTCGATTATTGAGTTGAAGTGCGATTCATCGATTACCGAGGTAGTGGAACCGATTCGCACATCGGTCTCGAGAATTGCCAAAAAACTGCAACTATTCCAGGGACAGCGGGAATTGCGCAAGGCGGCGAAGTCGGTTGTGAATCTGAATACGCTTATTGCCCAGTGCAGCGAGGAAGGTCCAGCAGATGGTGCGGTGCAGATTCAGCTTTGTGATTCACCTCTCTGGATCAACTGCAACCAACAGGCGTTGCGCCGTCTGGTTACCACGTTGTGTCGATGGTCAGGCCCATGGAAATCTGACGAATACCGAATTCAAACCGATCTCGAAAACGGCCAGGTCGTATTGCGCCTGATGCCGAAGAAAAGCGATGGACCGCGCACGCCCATTGATCTGGCGGAGTCGACTGCGAACAGTTCCAATCAGCTTCAGCGGCTGGCAACTCTGTCGCTGGCGCGTCTGACGGGCGGCGCCATCGCTGCCGATGCGGGCCCGAACGGCGAGGCAGCATTGACGATTCGCTGGCCGTTCAGCGACAAACCGGCGCGTTAAACAATCCGCACGATGCCAGAACCCCTTGGCATACGAATTGCATCATGCCCACCCTTCGGATTCGCGCCCGAGGAGGTGCGCCATGAAAACGGCAAATGCAATCTCGATTCCGACGCGAACTGCTCTTGCGAGTGTCGCGCTGATGATGCTGATGTTTCTGCCGGCAAACGCTGTGCTCGGCGGCGAAAAAGAACTGGCGGTCACTTCGCTGCCGGAAAAAGTCCGGCAGTCGATCGATCGTGCCGCGGAGATCTATTCCACGCCGTTGGCCGGCGTTCGCTGGGACAAGGTGCACGAGTTGCACGGCAAACAAACGATCTTTCAGTTGGAAGGCGTCAATGCTCGCGGCAACGCGGTCGAAATGGAAGTCACCAAGGCCGGCCGGATCGTCGAAGTGGAAGAACATGGAATCTCACCAGGCGAGGTGCCGGATGTGGTCATGGATGCGCTGAATGAGCAAGTCATGGAATTCGAACCGAAGAAGATTGAAGCGATCTATCAGGATGGCCGGATTATTGCCTATGGCTTCGAAGGCAAGGACAAGACCGGCGCCGACGTTGAGATTTACATCAGTGCCGATGGAACGAGGCTTTTGAATTGACCACGCAGCAGAGTCGTGAACAAGAAAGCCCGCTCAACGAACCGTGGCGTTCAACCTGCGAGAAGCCGCGATGATCGGATCGGCAACTACACGACGCGGGAGGAAGCTATGTCGCTGGCAGCGCAAAAGGAACTGGAACATATCGGCGAAAGTTGCGGCTGTGCGGATCACGACCACGATTTGATCCACGACCTCAGCAAACGCCTGGACGCCTTGTGGCGGTATGACCAGTACATCGCCAATGCCGAAGGCAGACCATCGCTGCAGGGACTGTGGCGCGTGCTCAAACTGCAGGAGATCGCCAATATTCAACGGCTCAAGCAAATGATCATCGAAGAGGTTCAACGAAACTGTTTCTGACGCCCATTACCACTTAACCGGAGTTTCCCCATGCTGCGGATGGCGTTACTATTCCTGATTATCGCGCTCGTCGCGGGCCTGCTGGGCCTGTTCCGCGTCGAGTTCATTTCGTCTCAGATTGCGTGGATCCTGTTTGTCGTCTTTCTCGTCCTGTCGGTGATATCGCTGGTGTTTGGCCGCTCGAGGGCCAGTCCGCCCGTTTGATCGCACCGAGTGCATCCATGGCAAAACGAATTGGAATCCTCGAACGGTTTGCGCGATGGGCGACGGTCCGGGCCGGCAGCTCTACTGCGTTCGTCCTGGCCGTCACCATCGTGATCGTCTGGCTGATCAGCGGGCCGTTCTTCGACTATTCGCAAACGTGGCAACTGGTGATCAACACCGGCACGACCATCGTCACGTTCCTGATGGTATTCTTGATTCAACGCGCCCAGAACAAGGAGTCGCAAGCGATCGAGCTAAAACTCAACGAACTCGTGGCGGCCATCCAGGGCGCCAGCAGCCGGTTGATCAATGTGGAGGACCTCAGCGAACAGGAAATCGAGACGCTGCACGAGCATTATCAAGAGCTTGCCGAACTGGCCAAGAAGGCCGGTGAAATCCGGCAATCGCATTCGATCGAAGAGGCGAGAAGCCGCCATGCCCTCAAAGGCGCCAGTAAAGAATAGCGGGGAACCGTCATGCCGGTACAAAACTGCGACTCTTCGGATCTTCCAGCCGCGACGCGCGTGTTTTACCGCCACGCATTGGCGGAGTTGTCGGAGTCCGGCATTCCGTTCATGATTTGCGGTTCGTACGCACTGGCCGAATACACGCAGCTTGGCCGCTCCACTCGCGATCTGGATGTCCTCGTTTGCAAGGAGGATTGTTCGGAAGCATTGGCCGTGCTTTCCGCCGCGGGGTATTCGGCTGAAGTCGTTTTCCCGCACTGGCTCGCCAAAATCCGCTCCGGCGACGATTGCATGGATGTCATCTTCAACTCCGGCAACGGCATTTGCGTCGTTGACCAGTCCTGGTTCGTCCATGCGCGGCGAAGCGAACTGTTTGGCGTGCCGGTGCTGATCTGTCCGCCGGAGGAAGCACTCTGGCAGCAGTCCTTCATCATGGAACGCGAGCGTTTCGACGGGGCGGATGTCATCCATCTGATTCACGCGCAGGGCAAACAATTGAATTGGGACCGGCTGCTCCGCAGATTTGGAGAGCACTGGCGCGTCTTGCTTTCCCATTTGATCCTCTACGGTTTCGTCTATCCGGCCGAGCGCGATGCCGTGCCGGAAATCGTCATGCAACAACTGATGTCGCGGTTGCAAAAAGAGACCATGTTGCGACCCTGGGACGGTGCATCCATCTGTCAGGGAACTTTGTTGTCGCGGGCCCAATACCTGGGCGATCTCCGGCACGGCAATTACATCGACGCGCGCCTCTTGCCGCCGGGCACGATGACAGAGGAGGACGTTCAGATCTGGACAGCCGCGATTCAACAACCCGCGGCCGCGTGCGTACCTGGTTGATCGCACGGTAACATGCTTGGAGCCCCACCATGTTGGCCGATCGCACTTTGATTCGAGTCGCCGCCACCGGAGATTTACACTGTCATCGCGCGTCGCAAGGGACGCTGCAACCTTTGTTCGCACAAGTCAGCGACCAAGCCGACATTCTGGCGATTTGCGGTGACTTGACCGACCATGGTCTGGTGGAAGAAGCGCAAGTCCTTGCCAAGGAACTGACGGCTACGATTCGCATTCCTATCGTGGCCGTTCTGGGAAATCACGATTTCGAGTCCGGAAAACGTGAAGAAGTGACCCGAATCCTAGCGGATTCCGGCGTTCACGTGCTCGACGGAGAAACTTTTGAAGTTCACGGCGTGGGATTTGCAGGCGTGAAGGGTTTTGCCGGAGGGTTTGGCCGGCACGCCCTGGGTCCATGGGGCGAGGAAAGCATCAAGAAGTTTGTCAACGACGCGGTCCAGGAAGCATTGAAACTGGAGGCGGCATTGGCGCGGCTGCGGACTCCAACTCGGCTTGCACTGCTGCATTACTCGCCGATTCGAGCGACGGTCGAGGGCGAGCCGCTGGAGATATTTCCGTTCCTGGGCTGCAGCCGGCTCGAGGAACCGCTGAACCGTTATTCTGTGACAGCGATTTTTCACGGGCATGCGCATCATGGGACTCCCGAAGGTCGCACGAGCGCCCACATTCCCGTGTTTAACGTTTCGATGAGGCTCTTGCAACGGTCTTATCCGGACAAGGCGCCATACCGAATTGTCGAGTTCCCAGTGGAAACGGCCAAGGACGCTACCAATGAACCGACGGCAGCCGAACGATGAACCCGCATCGACGGGACAGAATTGCTTGCATTGTGCGCGGTCGCTTCGCGACGCCCTGTTTTGTTCCACATGCGGCCAGGCACTCTGCTCGTGGCAATGCTATGAGCAGCACAATCTTCAACAACACTCCTCACCGGCAAATGCCTCACCACCAGTCTCTTCGGCAATGAACGATCCGCCTGAAGCAGGCAATCAGGACGTATAACGCGACTCGCCGTCAGCGCCGCCCGTTTCATCGACGACGAGTTCTGGGTGCGCGAGCAACTCGAAGAGCGCGTCCAGATCGATCGGTTTCACCAGGTGGGCATTAAATCCCGCTTCCTGGGAGCGTCGCCGATCCTCGACCTGCCCATACCCGGTCATGGCGATCAGCAACGTGCTTTTCATGCCGAGATCGGCGCGAACGCGACGCGCCACTTCGTGGCCGTCCAGGCCCGGCAAACCGATGTCGAGCAACGCCACTTCGGGCTGCCAATCGCCCAGGATCTGCAGGGCCGACTTTCCATCGTGAACCATTTGCACGGTGTGGCCGTTATGGGACAGCAGAAGCGTAAGACTCTTGGCGCTATCGACGTTGTCGTCGACGACGAGAATCCGCAGTGGGACAGCCGCTTGTTGCCGTTGCGGTTTGCCGCGCGGGGCTGGAGGCGCCGAGCGAGAAGTCAGATGAATCGGTAGAACGACTTCGAATTCACTGCCCTGCCCCGTGCCCAAACTGTGCGCTCGGATGGCGCCGCCATGCATCTCGACCAGACTGCGCGCCAGCGAAAGTCCGATGCCAAACCCCGTTTGCCCCGGTTCATGCGAACGGCCCTCTTGCACGAAGAGTTCGAAGATCTTCGGCAGATAATTGGGCGGTATGCCGACGCCCGTGTCGCGCACGCGAATCTTCAACTGATCACCGGACCGTTCGACCGTCAGCCAGATGCGGCCGCCTTCCTCGGTGTACTTGGCGGCATTGTTGAGCAGGTTTGCCAACACCTGCGCCAGGCGAAACGGATCAGCATCCATCACCACGGGAGTTTCCGGCAATGTCACTTGCAGTTGGTGTCCGCGCGCCTCAATGAGGGGCTGCGCGATCTCGACGGCGCGATGAACGACCGATGCGATATCGGTCGCTTCCTTTTGCAATTTGATTTTTCCGCGAGTAATTCGCGAAACATCGAGCAGATCATCGACGACCCGCGTCATTTGCTGCACCTGGCGCTCGATGACGTCCTGAGCCCATTCCGACTCCGGGTCGGCGGGGCATCGAAGACGCAACAAGTTCACCGCATTGCGGATCGGCGCCAGCGGATTGCGCAGTTCGTGGGCAAGCACCGCGAGGAAGTCGTTTTTTCGCCGTGCCTCCTCGCGCAACCGTTCCAGTTCCCAGCGTTGCTTTTCTTCGGCAAGGACATGCTCAAACTGGCTGCGCTCCAACTCGCGAAGCTGTTGCGCTTGCCGGTTCACTTGTTGCGTCTTTTGAAAAAGATCTACAAACCCGGCGACTTTGGCCCGCAGGATTTCGGGCATGATCGGCCGCACGAGATAATCGACTGCCCCCAGCGCATAGGCCATGACCACCGGAAAATCAGCGCTTTCGCGCGTCGTGAGAAAGATGATCGGCGTTTGCCGCGAACGATCGCGGCTGCGGATGAGCCGGCCCGTTTCGAATCCGTTCATTCCGGACATTTGCAGGTCGAGCAATACAACGGCGAAATCGTCGTCCAATAAACGCCGCAACGCTTCCTCGACGGTGACGGCGCGGATCAGGACTTGACCCAGATCGCGGAGGATCGACTCGAGGAACTCCAAATTCTCCGGGCGGTCATCGACCAGCAGGACTTTACACAAGGAATCGTCCTGATTGGGATTCATCGCCGCCTCCACATCACATCTTTGGTCGGATTTAAGGCAATTCCATTCGTCCGTTCGATTGGGCGTTCCTGCAAACCCGCAGCGCGACGAAATCGCTGCAATTGAAGCGGTCCATGCACGTCGCTAGAGTAAATGTGTTGCTCATAACTGATTGTACCGACGACCCAGCCGCGGGGGAGCTTGCGCATGACAAAAAACCGGGCCGCTGAATCGAAGCCCGACTTAGCGATCGGCGATGCGCCGCTGCTCAATGGATCGCAGGAGCGGAAGCGCCGCATCCTCGTTGCGGACGACAGCGCAACCACGCGCCAGCAGCTTCGGCAGTTGCTCGAAGCGGACACGGGCGTCGTCGTCGATGCCGTGGCGGACGGCGGCGAAGCGCTCGAAGCCTTGCTGGCCCGCCCGTACAGCATTATGATCACCGATCTCAAGATGCCTCGCATCAGCGGCATGGAATTGATCGAGGCGGTTCAGCAGCGCCGGTTGCCGGTGTCGATCATCGTTACGACGGGGTTTGGCAGCATCAACGATGCCGTTCAGGCCATGCGGCTGGGTGCGACCGATTTCTTGACGAAACCGATCGATACTGAGTATCTCCGCATTGTCGTTCAGCGCGCCCTTCGAGAAAGGGCACTGCAGGACGAAGTCTCGGCGCTTCGAGAGCAGCTGCAGGAGGGGCGGTCGTTTCAGAACGTGCTCAGCAAGAACCCGCGCATGCTGGAAGTATTTGAGTTGATCAGCCATGTCGCGCCGACGAACAGCACCGTGCTGCTCGAGGGCGAAACCGGCACGGGAAAGGACCAAATCGCTCAAGCAATCCACCAGGTCTCGCAACGGCCCGGCCCCTATGTCGCAGTCAATTGTGCAGCGTTGCCCGAAACCTTGCTCGAAAGCGAGTTGTTAGGCCACGAGAAAGGCGCTTTCACCGGCGCCGTCGG
>Ga0073934_10008550_pt1 | contig 13600 bp, 9 predicted proteins | sample LarsenN4metaG_FD_76834 | JGI IMG/M metagenome (GOLD analysis project Ga0073934, IMG submission 76834) | Hot spring sediment bacterial and archeal communities from British Columbia, Canada, to study Microbial Dark Matter (Phase II) - Larsen... ...
AGTCTTCGCGGCCGAGATGGAGCGCATCTTCCTGAGGCGGTGGATATGCGCCGGGCGGGAGGAGCAGATTCCGTTTCCAGGGGACGGCTTCGCGCGGGATGTGGGCAGCGAAAGCGCGCTGGTGGTTCGGGCTGAGAACGGCGAGATCCGAGCCTTCCACAACGTGTGCCGGCACCGGGGCGCGCGGATCTGCGAGGGACCGGCCGGGCACTTTGGCGGCGCGATCCGCTGCCCGTATCATGCCTGGACGTACGGGCTGGATGGGGGCCTGCGCAGGGCGCCCGGCATGGAGGGTGTGGCTGGATTCGAGGCGTCCCAGCACCCGCTCCTCCCCGTTGGGGTGGCGCGCTGGGAGGGGTTCATATTCCTCTGGATGGACGGTGAGCCCGTGTCGTTTGAGGAGACCCACGCGCCGATCCTTGCCCGGTTCGCCCGCTGGCGGATGCCGCACCTGGAGACCGTCCAGAGAATCGACTACGAGGTGCGCGCCAATTGGAAGCTGATCGTGCAGAACTACTCGGAGTGCCTGCACTGCCCGCCTGTGCATCCCTCTCTAGTGCGGCTGACGCCCGCCGATTCCGGGCGCAACGACCTGACCGAGGGGCCGTTCCTGGGGGGATGGATGGAATTGCGGCGCGCCGAGAGCATGACCCTCAGCGGGCGGGCCTGCGCGCCGCCCATTCGCGGGCTGCCGAGGAAGGACCTGCGCCGCGTATACTACTACGCCCTCTTCCCCAATCTCCTGCTCAGCCTGCATCCCGACTACGTGATGGTCCACACGCTTTGGCCCGTTGCCCCCGGCCTCACGCGGGTCGAATGCGCATGGATGTTTGAGCCCGATTCGGCGGCCCGGCCGGAGTTCGATCCCGACGATGCCGTGGGCTTCTGGGACAGGACGAACCGCGAGGACTGGAGCGTCTGCGAGCGGGCCCAGCGGGGCATGCAGTCGCGCGCCTTTCGCCAAGGCCCCTATTCGCCCCGGGAGGTCCTCTGCGCCGCCTTCGACCGGGAGGTCCTCCGCGCTCTGGGGCTTTCCAGCCCGGCGGAGTGGCCTTCTCTGTGGGGTGCTGGGCCGTGCGCGGGACGTCCTCACGAAGAAAGGGACTGCTCGAGGTGACGCGGGGACTCGTGATCGTGGCGGCCGGGCTGATCGCGCTGAACGGGACGGCGGCCTTCGGCCCGCTGGAGGAGGTGCGTGTCCGAACTGATGACGAGCTCAGGGCGGCGGTTCGGACCGCCGCGCCCGGCGCGCGCATCCTGATCGAGCCGGGAACCTATCGGGGCGGGTTGTGGCTGGAGAACCTCCACGGGACGCCTGGCAGTCCCATCGTTATCGAGGGACGCTCCACCGAGAGCCCGCCGGTGTTCCAGGGCGGCACCGAGGCCCTGCATCTGGTGGAAGCGAGCCACGTGGTGCTTCGGAACTTGCGCATCCGGGGCATGACCGGCAACGGCCTGAACATCGACGACGGCGGGACCTCCGAGACGCCGGCCCACCACATCACCCTGGAGCGAATTCGCATTTCGGACGTGGGCCCGGAGGGCAACCGCGACGGCATCAAGCTCTCGGGTGTGGACGACTTCACCATCCGCGATTGCACCATCGAGCGCTGGGGCTCGGGCGGCTCCGGGATCGACATGGTGGGATGCCACCGGGGCCGCATAGAGGACTGCACCCTGCGCCAGGGAGGCAGCGAGGGGGTCCAGTGCAAGGGAGGCACTTCCCAGGTCATGATCCAGCGGTGCCGGTTCCTGGACTGTGGACACCGGGGTGTGAACATCGGTGGAAGCACCGGCCTGGCCTTCTTCCGTCCGCCCGTGGACCGGATGCCTCCGGGCGGCCGCTGCGAGGCGCGGGATGTCACCGTGCAGGGCTGTCTGTTCGTGGGGGGGCAGGCTCACGTGGCCTTCGTTGGTGTGGACGGCGCGGTCGTGCGGGCCTGCACCCTTTACCGGCCCGGGCGGTGGGCTGTGCGCATCCTCCAGGAGACCCGGGAGCCGGGATTCGTGCCCTGCCGCAACGGCGTGGTGGAGGACTGCATCATCGTCTTCCGATCGGACTTGTGGGCCGAGGGCGGCGTGAACATAGGGCCCGCCACCGCGCCCCAGACCTTTCGCTTCGCCCGCAACGTGTGGCGCTGTGAGGACCGGCCCGACCGCAGCGCTCCCCGCCTTCCGGTGGCCGAATCCGGCGGGATCATCGGAGCAGATCCCCTCTTTGTCGACCCGGCCAGGGGCGACTTCCGGCTGCGGCCCGGCAGCTCCGCCGCGGGCCGCGGCCACACGGCACTCCTGGGCGAGTGAGCCGCCCCATTCACTCGGCAGGCCGCGCCGATCCCACCGTGCCGGTGGCCACACCGCCTCGCGGCGCGCCGTTGTCCCGGACTGCAAGTCACAACAGCATGCGCTCCTTCACCTCCAGGTAGCGGTTCACAAGGTCGGCGGACAGCCGATCGGCCGGTGAGTCCACTACGAGCACCCCCCTGCGTCGCAGCTCCGCGGCCGCGCGCTCGCGGTCCTCCAGCACCTGGAGCGCGACGGCGCGCTCGAAGGCGTCGGAGGCAACGCGAAGCGGCGCGCTGGCGAGGCGAGGCACCAGCGAGTCCAGGAGGGTGACGCACGCCACCAAATGCCGCGGCTGTAGGGAAGCGAGCTGGGAAATGGTCTGCCGCGAGGACTCGGGGTCCCAGAGATCGGTGAACGCCACCACGAGGGAGCGCCGCCTCCAGCGGCCAGCGAGCCATGCGAAGGCTGCCTCGTAGTCGGGCTCCACGCGCTCTGCCCGGACATTGTAGAGGGCCTGGAGAATCCGGCAGACCTGTCCCCGCCCCCGAGCCGGAGCGATCCAGGCGCGAACCGTGTCGGAGAAGGCCAGCAGGCCCACGCGATCGTCCGAGAGGGAGGCCACAGTGGCGAGCAGGAGGGCGGCGTTGAGGGCATAGTCCAGCTTGGCGATGCCGTCGATCTCTGCGAGCATGGTTCGCCCCAGGTCCAGGGCGAGCAGCACGTTCTGGCTGCGCTCCACCTGGTATTCGCGGCTCACGAGCCGTCCCCGCCGGGCCGTGGCCTTCCAGTCGATCCGGCGGATGTCGTCGTCGGGCTGGTGGTCGCGCAGGGACTCGAATTCCCGCCCGGCCCCCGCGAGGCGCGCCGCGCGGATGCCCAGCTGCTGCAGCCTCCCGCGGCGGGCCATGAGCGTGAATCGCGCCGTCGCCCGCAGGTTGGGGTAGACCTTTACCTCCTGTTCGGCGGGGAATCGGCCGATGCGGGCCACCAGGCCCAGCCGTCCGCGGACGCGGACCCAAACGTCTCCAAAGCGGTAGTCGCCCCGGGCGCGCGGCCGCACATGGTAGAGGGTGGTGTGGCGGCGGCCGGGCGCGACCACAGCCGCGGCGTCTCGATGGTCCGTGGGCATCCGCGGCGGAGGCTCGTCGTGGAGGGTTATGTTCCATTGCCACTTCGAGCGGTTGGCCACCTCCACGCGCACCGGGTTGTCCTCGCCCAGCGAAAGCTCGGCCTCCACCCTTCGGCTGACCTCAATTGCCGCCCACGGCGGCAGGAGGAGATAGTCCGCGATGGCTGCGGCCAGCAGGAGTCCGTTCCACGGAATTGCCAGGAGGGCGAGCCCCGGTGCCCACCAGCTCAGCGCGAGCGGCACGCTGCCGGCGGCGAAGAGCGCGAACCAGCGGGCAGTGAAGGTCATGGGGTCTCAGGGCCGGGTGATGGTGATCCGCGCGGTGGCCGGTCCTGGTGGTCGCTCCACGCGATGCCAGCCGGCACGGGTGATCACGGCAGGGGCAGGCAGGCCTGGAGGGGGTGCCGCGCCGCTCAGCCAAATCCGCACGCCGGGATCCGCCTTGACGGCACCGACCGGAAGATAGACCGTGGCGGGCCCGGCCGGCACGGTCAGCACCAGGGGGTTCTGCGCTGACGCCCAGCCGGTGAAGGCCTTCAGAAAGTCGATTCCCCGCAGAGCTCCGGCGGCGCCCCGGGGGAGATAGTCCAGCAGGTCCATGAGCGCGCGGCCCCCGCAGACGCTGTCCACATGGAGCATCAGTTCGGTGAAGGCGTCCATGGCGCGCTTGTCGCGCCGGGCCAGGAGGGCCTCGTCCGGACCGTGGGCGGCCGCGCGCCTGAGGAGCGGCTCCACCTGGCGCGCGTGGTAGTGGCGCAGGTCCTCGGCCTGCACGAAGGGCACCTCGGAGGCATCGATTTCGCCTGCCTCCAGGTCCTTCAGGAGCCAGGACAGGAAGAGCCGTTCGCCCAGGAGCCCGTTGGCCCAGGATTCCGGCTCCGTGTAGCCTGACGGACCGGGGAGCAGCCAGTGGCCGTACTCGTGCGCCAGCTCTCGCGCCCACTCCACGCCGGTCCGTGGCCCCAGCAGGTCGTACACGAAGAGGTGCCGGTCCGCCTGCTCGGCGCCCGCCGGTCCCCCCCGAAGCAGCCAGACCTCCACGGGCTGCGACCGCAGGCGGCCGCACGTTGCGCCGAACCTCCGATCCGCGATGCCCCAGAGGAGTGCGAGGAAGCGGCCGGCCCTGCGGGCGAAGGGTAGCAGGTCCGAATCCGGCGCGTGCACCCGGAACCGGCGCCCGCCGGCGATCTGCACATTGCACGCGGCACTGAACCTCTCGCGGCTTCGCGGTTCGGCCTCCAGGCGGCCCGATTCCGTGACCAGCTCCGCCCTTGCGGGGCCGAACACGGTCTCCCACTGTGCCCGGCCGGGGGCCGGAAGGACCAGTCCGAGCAGCACAGCCAGGGCAATCCGTCGCATGGCCCATTATAGCCAACGGAGCGCCGATACCGGGTCCGGTGTTCTCGGTCGGCGTTCCCCGCCGCTGGCCGGGAAGCGGCCGCGTCCTCGCCGGGCAAGGCGCCGTGGGCTCGCGGCACCCCGGCAAGGGCGGGGCAGGAGGCAAACAGGCGCACCGGAACGAACCTGCCGCGCACAAGGAGCAGGGGAGGGTCCGCCACCGTGGTGCCGTCCGAGACAGCCAGCCTGTGGGAGGAGCTCGCCGAGGTCGAGGCGGCCGAGGTCGTCGTGGACATCGAGGCGCCGGATCTTCAGCCCACGTACACCTACCGGGTGCCGCCTGGAATGGCCGCGCCGGTGGGCACCTGCGTCCATGTGCCGTTCGGCGGCCGGGAGGCGCTGGGCTACGTGCTGGCCCGTCGGCGCATCCCCATTTCGGATCCGCTGGCAAAGCGGCTTCGGGACATCATCGGGATCGTGGAGGGGGCCGTCACTTTCACGCAGGAGCAGGCGGACCTGGCCCGGTAGATTGCCGAACGGTGGGTGTGCAGTCTTCCGGACGCGGTGCGCTGCGTGGCTCCCGCGGCCATGGGCGCCCGGGTCTGCACCACTGTGCGGCTGGCGCGGCCCGACGTGGGTCCGGACGAGGCCGGCGGCTCCCTGGTGCAGGCGCACATTCTGGCCACGCTCCAGTCGCTGGGTGGCTGCGCGGAGTTGGACGCGCTGAAGGCCGCCGCCCGCGCCAGCGCCTTCAGTGCAAGCTTCTCCGCGCTCCTGCGCAAGGGCCTGCTCGTGGAGACGCGCGCCGTGGCGCGCCCGCGCGTCACCGCCCGCAGCGTCCGCGCCTACCGGCTCGGCGCGGCGACCGGATCCCTGGCCGGCCGCGTGACGCCTGCGGGCCAGCGGATCCTGGATGCCCTCGCTGAGATGGAGCGGCAGGGAGAGAGCCCCGCGCTTCCCGAGCAGCTGCTGACGCGGGCACAGGCCTCGCCGGGCGCACTCAAGACCCTTGTTGAGAAGGGGGCGGTGGAGCCGGTGCAGGTGCCAGTGCGGCGCGCGCCCACAGCGGTCCCCGCCGTCCTCACCCGCCCGCCTGTCCTCACCGCGGCGCAGGCGCAGGCCGCATGCCGCCTGGCCCGCGCGATCGCCGCTCGCAGATTCCACGCAGCCCTCCTCTTCGGTGTCACTGCCAGCGGCAAGACAGAGGTCTACCTGGACGCCATCGCCCGCACTCTGGAGGCGGGCCGCGGCGCGATCGTGCTGGTGCCGGAGATCGCCCTCACCACGCAGGTTGTCGGCATTTTCACCGGTCGGTTCGGCGACGCCGTGGCGGTGCTTCACAGTCGGCTCTCAGAGGGCGAGCGCCACGACGAATGGCGGCGGCTCCAGCGGGGAGAAGCCCGGATCGCCGTGGGGGCCCGATCAGCGGTCTTCGCGCCCGTACCAGACCCCGGACTGTTCGTGATCGACGAGGAGCACGAGGCCTCCTACAAACAGGAGTCCAGTCCGCGCTACAGCACGCGCGACGTGGCCGCGCACCGCGCACACCAGGCGGGGGCGACCCTGGTGCTGGGCAGCGCTACGCCCTCACTGGAGACCTTCTTCGCGGCGTCCTCCGGGCACCTTGAGCTGCTTCCCATGCCCTCCCGAATCGACGACCGGCCTCTCCCGACAGTGTCCCTCGTGGACATGCGCCAGGAGTTCAAGGAGCGCAGGGCGCTCTTCAGCCGGCCGCTCGCCGACCGCATCGCCCAGCGCCTTGAGCGCGGGCAGCAGGTGATCCTGTTCCTGAACCGCCGGGGATACTCCCAGTTCGTGCTCTGCCGCGACTGCGGCTACGTGGCGCGCTGCCCGCACTGCGCCGTCTCGCTGGCGTACCATCATCAGTGGAGCAGCCTGCGCTGCCATCACTGTGACTACGGCCGGCCGGCCCCGGCGGTCTGTCCTTCCTGCGCTGGCACCCGAATCCGCGGCTTCGGCGTGGGCACAGAGAAGGTGGAGGAGGAGGCTGCGCGGCTCTTCCCCCAGGCCCGGCTGGCGCGGCTGGACAGGGACACTACGGCCCGCAAGGGCGCCCACGAGGGCATCCTGCGCCGCTTCCGCGAGGGAGAGACCCAGATTCTCGTCGGCACGCAGATGGTGGCCAAGGGACTGGACTTCCCCAACGTGACACTGGTGGGAGTGGTCAGCGCAGACACTTCCATCAACATGCCCGACTTCCGGGCGGCGGAGCGCACGTTCCAGCTTCTCACACAGGTGGCGGGCCGAGCTGGAAGGGGCGAGCACCCCGGAGAGGTGGTCGTGCAGACCTTCAGCCCCGAGCATTACAGCCTCCAGATGGCGTTGAGCCAGGACTATCCCGGCTTCTACGCCCGGGAGATCCAGTTCCGGGAGGAGCTGGGATATCCGCCGTTCTCACGGTTCGCGAACATTGTCTGCGTGGACGAGGAGTCGCGGGAGGCCCGGCGCAAGGCCCAGGTGGTCGCGGAAGCGTGCAGGCGCTGCGCGCCCCGGGAGGTGGAGGTCATCGGGCCGGCGCCCGCTCCGCTGTCCCGCCTGAAGGGCCTGTACCGCTTTCACGTGGTGCTGCGCGCGCCCGTGGATGCGCCCCTCTCGGAGATCGTCCGCGGGGCGCTGGCGACGCTGGCGGCCGAGGACCGTCGGCGCACCGTTGTGGACATCGACCCCATGAGCATGGCCTGAGCGGCGGCGCTGGGGCTGCACGGCTTCAGGCAGGCACAGGAAAGGACACGGCCGCCGGCGAACCGTGCAGACGTGCATTACGGGGCCGCGCATCCGCCGCGGCGCGGGAGGCGTGGGAGGGATGGAGGCGGCCGAAGGCCGCCCGACCCGGGGGGAGGGTGTGGAAGTGACAAACAGGACCCGGCTGGTGTGGGAGGCCGCTCTGTTGCTGGTGATCGGGGGCGCGGTCTGGTCGAAGGCGGCGCCCATTGCCAGCCAGGAAGCCACCCAGGTGGTGAGGACTCGGCGGCTGGAGGTTGTGGATGCTCGCGGCAAGGTCCGCGGCGTCCTGACGGCGGAGGAGGCCGGCGGGCCGCTCCTGAGCCTCTACGACGACAAGGAGAAGCCGCTGGCCACACTGGCCATCGTCGACGGAGGCAAAACCATCGGGCTCACATTGGGCCGCAGGCCGGGCGCGGGGGACGGAATCGTGCTGGCCGTGGCCGAGGACGGCTCCAAGGCCATGCTCCTGGAGTCCAAGAAGGGATCCGCCGCGGTGGGGATCGACGGCGCGGGCGCGCCCACCGTGGAACTCACGGACAATGGAGGCAGCAGCCGCACGATATCCAGCAAATAGGCCGCCTGTGCTGCGCCCCACGCATCCGCGCACCCAGCTTCGCGCCCGGAAGAGGCACGCGGCGTGCCGTCGAATGCCCAGCGGGCGTCGCGCCCGGCTGTGTCTAGCCTGGCTGGATTGCGGTTGACGGTTCGCCCTGTTCGGTGCTAACATGACTTGACGAGAGATGCCGCAACTCCCCGCTCGTTTCCCCCTCGAGCAACGACTTCCATGAACCTGAGCACGCGGGAAGGCCGCCGCCAGCAGGGCCTCCTGATCCAGAAGGCTGTGGAACGCGCCGGCCTCTCCGTCGAAGAGCTGGCCAGCCGCATTGGCTGCTCCCGCGCCCTCATCTACCAGTATCTCTCCGGGGCCACCCTGGCACAGCCCGACCGCCTTCAGCAGATCGCCACGGAGACAGGGGTGCCGCTCGCCTCCTTCTATGGCGCCGCCGCGGCTGACGATCTCCGCCGCGGCCGGCGAGCCGCCGAGCGCGACGATGCCCAAGTGCGCCTCCAGGAACGACTGCGTCAGCTGGAGGAGCTGGCCCAGGCCCAGGAGTCGCCGCCGGACTGGGGGGCGCTGGCCTCCACCTGCGAGCGCATGGTCTCCCTGGCAGCCCAGGCCGAGGACTCGCTCGCAGAAGCCCGCGCCCTCCTGCGCCTGGGGCGCGCCCGCGTTCGCATGGGAGAGTTCGCCCGTGCAGTGGACGTGCTCGCCCGGGCGGCGGGCCTCTTCGCCTCCCTGGAGGACCGCGAGGGCGAGGCCGACGCGCGGCAGGCTCTGGGCCATGCGCTGCTGTCCACCGGCCGCCTTGCGGAGGCGCGGGGCCACTTCGAGTGGGTGGCCTCCAGCGATCGATGGGACCACCGCTGGACGGGCACCGTCTCCCTGGCGGCCGTGGATGAGCAGCTGGGCGACTACCGGCAGGCCATGGCGCGGTGCGACGAGGCGGCGGCCATCCTGGACGACCGCGGCAGCACCCGCGAGGCGGCCGTTGGCATGATCTACGTGAACGCCAACCGCGCCAACCTCTATCTGGCCTGCGGAGACTTCGCCAGCGCCGCCCGCCTGGCCCGCCAGTGTCTGCAGGAGGCCGAAGCCCACGGCGATGGCGGCCAGCACATCGAGGCCCTCCTGAACCTGGCAGTCTGTGCGCTCTGGCAGGGGCGATGGGCCGAAGCGCTGGGGGCGATGCAGTCCGCCCTCCCTCTGGCACGATTCGTGGGAGACAAGGGACGGGAGGCGCTCGTGCGAGCGGTTCTGGCAGAGGTTCACGCCGCCGCAGGGGACCACGACTGCGCCACTCAGATGGCAAAGGATGCCCTGGCCGCGGCCCTCTCCCTGGGCGACCACCGCGCCGAGCTGTTCGCCCAGATCGCCCTGGCGGACGCCTACCTGGGCTGCCAGCGCGAAAGCGAGGCGCGCTACCACGCCGGGCAGGCCCTGGCAGTCGCCTCGGCGCTGCGCCTCTCGCTCTATCAGGCCGAGTGCCGGCTGCGCGCAGCCCGCCAGGCCCTGAGGACCGGCGAGACGGCCGAGGCTCTGCAGAGCGCGGAGTGGGCGCTGGGAGAGGCGCGCCGGCTGGGCGCCCGCCACCTGGAGGCCGCCGCGCTCATCCTCCGGGGAGAATGGAATCTGCGCATGGGCCGGACCGATGCCGCTGATGCGGACGCCCGTGCCGGGCTTGCCCTGGCGGGCGAGCTGCAGGCACGACCCCTGCAATGGGAGGCGCTGTCGCTCCAGGCCAGGGTGCTCTGCGCCCTCGAGCCTCCCCGCCGCGAGGAGGCTGGCCGTGCCGCGGCCCAGGCGGTGGAGGGGATTGAGCAGGTGCGCGCGGAGCTTCGGGAGGCAGGAATCCACGACACAATCCTGGAAGACAGGCACCGACTTGCGATCTACGCGCTGCGGGCCCGTCTGCTCATGGACTCAGGCCGCAGGAGCGAAGTGGCCCAGTTCGTGCGCCGCACGGGCTGGCCGCCCCTGGAGGAGGCCCTGCCGCCGGAGGTGCGCGGCGTTCTCGGCGGGTCCAAGCGGGGAGGTGGGAGGCAGTGAAGGCCGACACGCCAGGCAGGAACGTCCGGCGGGCGGGGGGGCCGCGCTGGCTCGCGCTCACTGCTCTCGTCGTCGCGCTCGGAGCCTGCGGCGGGCGCAACAGCCTCACAGGCGGGAGCATTCCCGTGGGCCGCGCCTCGCTCAAGGGGATCGTCGTGCGCGCCGAGAATACCAACCAGAGAGTGGCCGGCGCAACGCTCACGCTCTCCCGCGACGGCGCCGTGAACGTGGCGGCGTCCGCCGCGGACGGTGCGTTCGACTTCGGCAGGCTGGCTGCTGGACGCTTCTCGTGCCGTATCGATCCGCCAGTGGCGGCTTTCCTGGACGAGTGGAAGTGGGACTTCGACATCGAAGACGACCAGGCGGCCTACCTCATCGCAGCGCTCTGGCCCAAGGACTTCAACCTGAGCACGATCACGGGGGTGACGCTGGCGCCTGCGACGGCGTCGGCGCGGGTGGGGGAGACCCTCGCCTTCACGCTCGCCGTGGTGGACCTCTCCGGCCGTCCCGCAGCCATCCGGCCCTCGCTCCTGCTGCTGGGAGACGTGGGCGAACTCAGCCCGGACGGCAGGCTGAAGGCCACCAGGCCCGGCACCGCCCTGCTGGTCGCCTGGCTGGATCGCCACGCGGCGGTCTCGCGCATCACGGTCAATCCGTGAGCAGCCTGCCCCCGCCGATCCCGTCGAAGCCACCACTCGCCCGGCCCATACCGAAAGGAGCACTTCCGTTGCACACGCGGCACCTGTGCCTGACACTCCTGGCCGCCCTGCTCGCCGGCTGCGGCGGCGGAGGCGGGGGGCCCACCAATCAGCTCTATCAGGCTGTGCCAGGGCGCTATTGGGAGTACAGCTTCGCGGGCACGGTCACGCTCCCGGACGGCAGCGTGGAGACCGCCAAGAACACCAGCACGCTCAAGATGGAGGTCCGCAAAGAGACCTCCCGGGACCTCAACAACACCAGCGTCCGGATTCTGGACCGCACATACAGCATCGAGCGGCCCGACGGCCGCAAGGTGACGGCCACGCAGCGCCTCTACTTCACCCAGACCGCCGAGGGCATCTTCCTCCACGGCATCAACTTCACGATGGGCGAGACGGTCGATCCGGCGCGGGATGTCTTCGTGCCGGGCACCGCGGATCCGCCCTTCCGATTCCTCTATCTTCCGAATCCCGTCCCGGCCCCCTACACGCACCGGGAGCCAAGCCCGCTGGGCACCGCCGGCGCCTACGAGGTGACGGTTGGCGCCGCACAGGGCGAGACCGAGGTGCCGGCGGGCCGGTTCATCACCAGGCCGCTGACGCTTCTTCGGGAGAGGTTCGTGAAGATCGCCGACGCCGGGGACTTCGTGATCACGAACGGCCGGATCGCTCCGGACACGGGCATGGTCACCGGAACGCTCTTCGCCAAGCTCACGGACAACACGGAGCTTGAGGGCACGCTCCGCCTCGTTCGCAACGAGATCCGCTGATCGTGCTCTTCTCCGGGAGGGACCGCGCATCCCCGCCGCGCGGTCCCTCCCGGCCGCCAGTCAGCCGCCGCTGGCCGGGCCCCGCAGTGCGGCTCCGGGGGCCGGACTGCCGAGGCCGCGCGGTGCCTCCCCGATCCACGCCCGCGCCACGCGCGGTTGCGCGGAATCCGCCCCAAGAACCTGTTGACAATGCGGGACACCTGTGCTATGATGTTAATTCGTGCGTAGGACAGGAGGTTCCGAATTGAGGGAAATCCAACACGCGTCCAAGAAGACTTCCCACGTCGTAGACATCCCCAACCTGGTCGAGCTGCAGCTCGACTCCTATCGCTGGTTTCTCGAGGAAGGCCTGCACGAGCTCTTCCAGAGCTTCTCGCCGATTTACGACTTCACCGGAAACACCTCCATCTCACTCGTGGACTTCACCCTCGGCGAGCCCAAGTACACCGTCGAGGAGTGCCGCGATCGGGACATGACCTTTGAGTCCCCGATCAAGGCCAAGGTCCAGCTGACCCAGGCCAACAAGGAGATGATCGAGAGCGAGGTCTACCTGGGCGACCTGCCGCTCATGACCGACAAGGGGACCTTCGTCATCAACGGCGCGGAGCGCGTGGTGGTGAGCCAGCTTGCCCGCTCCCCCGGCGTCTACTTCAAGGACAACCTGGACTTCAGTGGACGCGTGCTCTACTATGCCACTATCATTCCCAGCGAGGGCGCCTGGGTGGACGTGGAGTCCGAGGCCAACGACCAGGTTACGGTCCGCATCGGCCAGACCCGCAAGTTCCCCATCACCACCCTCCTGCGGGCGCTGAACAGCTTCCCCATCGCCACGGTGCCGGTGGAGATGAAGCTGGCCGACGTCCAGGAGAAGCTCTGGGTATTCAAGAACATCTCGGTGGGTGAGAGCCTGCAGTCCACGCGCGACTACATCCTGCCCATGGCGCTCCACGCGCCCATCGCCGATGCGAAGACGGGGGAGGTCCTCTTCGAGGCCAACGCTCGCCTCTGCGCCACGCGGGCGGACCGCGAGCGGCTGGAGAGCTACGACACCGGCGACACCTGGGTGTCTCTGGAGGAGATGATCGAGCGCCTGGGTGCCAGCCACGTGGTGCGCCTGTACTCGCCCAGCGACTCCACGGCCGACATCGTGAAACTCTTCAGCACACGCGTGACCCTGGAGAGCCCCACGGCGGAGGACCTCGTGGGTCGGCGTGCCGCCCACGACATCCGGGATGCCAGGGGCGAGAAAGTCCTGATCAAGGCGTTCCAGAAGTTTGACAAGACCACCGCGGCCGCGGTGGCAAAGCAGGGCCTCGCCCGGCTGGACGTCTACATCGGCCATCGCTACATCGAGGGAACTCTGGACCAGGATCCCACCCACAGCGCCCAGGAGGCCCTCCTGGACATCTACCGCAAGATCCGGCCGGGCGATCCGGCCACCATGGAGTCCGCTCGGAACCTCGTCCAGTCCATCTTCTACGATTCCCGCCGGTACGACCTGGCCAAGGTCGGCCGCTACAAGATGAACAAGAAGCTGGGAGCGGACTTGCCGCTCTCCGTGCGCACCATCACCCGGGAGGATCTGGTCTCCATCCTGCGCTACATCGTGAACCTTGCCGAGGGCACCGGGTCCACGGACGACATCGACCACCTGGAGAACAAGCGGGTGCGGTCCGTGGGCGAGCTGCTCTACAGCCAGCTCCGGATGGGATTCCTGCGCATGGAGAAGGTGGCCAAGGAGCGCATGACCTCGCTGGATTCGGACAACATCATCCCGCAGGTCATCCTCTCGGTGAAGCCTGTTTCGGCGGCCATCAAGAGCTTCTTCGGTTCCAGCCAGCTCAGCCAGTTCATGGACCAGACGAACCCGCTCTCGGAGCTCACCTCCAAGCGGCGGCTCTCTGCCCTGGGGCCGGGCGGGCTCTCGCGCCAGAGCGCCAAACTGGAAGTGCGCGACGTGCACCACAGCCACTACGGCCGCATCTGCCCCATCGAGACGCCGGAGGGGCCCAACATCGGCCTCATC
>Ga0073934_10008551_pt1 | contig 13599 bp, 10 predicted proteins | sample LarsenN4metaG_FD_76834 | JGI IMG/M metagenome (GOLD analysis project Ga0073934, IMG submission 76834) | Hot spring sediment bacterial and archeal communities from British Columbia, Canada, to study Microbial Dark Matter (Phase II) - Larsen... ...
TGCGACGCTCACATGAAACACATTTCCCTTTGCACGAGGAAACAATGTCCCAGCAAAGGTGCATCCATCTGATGAATGACCTGAAAGCGTATCGGCTGAATCCACTGTCACCGTGACCGTGTGATTGTCGGCACGGAGCCCAGCATAGGTGCCGGCCACAAGATTCATGTTCGGGGTTAACTCATAGTCCGCATCGTAGGTACTCGTAAAGTTCCCTGTCTCGCCATTGAAGTAGGCGATCGTCGCGTGAAAGTTCTTTTTCTGCACATAGGTACCCCAAATCGTCGCCGCGCGAATTCCCGCGCCTTCCACATTGAAATCCCTGGTGTTCGAGGAACCGAAGGAGCCGGAGTGCGACGTGCCAGTTCCCTGCACTAGTCCAGCCAGGACGTTGGGATTGCCTGTGGCCGTATAGAACACCCAATACGAGCCGTCATCGAGGACAAGTCCACGGACTGTGCGATTGGTGGGAGTCGAGCCTGTCCAGAAACCTTCAGCCGATGTGGCCGTTGGCTGCGGCAGAGAAGAAAAGCTGCTCTCGCCATACCCGCCGCCACAGGCGACAGCAGCGAACCCACTATTAAAGCAATTTGCCAGGCTGCCACAGGCAACGAGCCCACTCATCAAACAGATTGCCAGAAGGCATCTCATCGTGTTCGTCCATGTCAGGCGCATGGTTGTCTCAAAGCGAGAGCGAAATGCACAGCTGTGCTCTGTAACACAGTAACACAAGAAGATAATCCCCCCTCAATTGGGGAGAGAAGACGGCAAGCCTAGATAGGACAAAGAACCCCGAGTTGCTAGAAACCGGATTAGCCGACTGGTTTGTTGGTATGGATTGAAGTAAGTAATGATTGCAGCAACGGCTCGCCTCATGAACGAGTCGGCCCGCGGAATCCTGGCGCGGGTGCTGCCGTTCCTCCACCAGAGGTGACATACTGCCGCGGAAAGGCCAAGCCTGCGCTACAAGATCAAAGCTTTCTCGAAACAGCTATGCAAGCTCTCGTTCCAGACTTCCCCGATTCTGTTGACCTGGCTAGATTTATAGCAGACGCATTCGATAAGTTTCTAATTGGCAAAGACCGCACTTTAAATGCGGTCTTCGGACTGTCAAGAAAGCGGGGCGTCCGGGGTTGGTCCAGGTGCGACTCAAGATGGCTAAAGACATATACAAGTTGAGGAAAGATGGAAAATCCTGGTCCAAGGTCCAAAAATGAATTTTGTCTCGCTACTCCGATAGGGATCTCCGTACACGACCTGCGCAACCAGACTCATCGGCCACGGCGAATCTTTGGCCTACGTGCATGACCAGATGGGGCATTGCTCGATTCAGGTGACGGTGGACATCTATTACCATTACGTGCCGGGGGGATCGAACAAACAAGCGTCGATCGACTGGATGCGGTTCTCGATTTGGTCAAAGCGGAGGTCGACTCCGCAACTATCCGCAACCACACTTCAGACGCTCAAGTGGGAGAGCAGCGGTTTCCATCGGAAGTGGTGGGAATTGCTGGAGCCGGCGACCCGGATTGAACGGGCGACCTGCGGTTTACGAAACCGCTGCTCTACCAACTGAGCTACGCCGGCACCTTGACGAGACGGAAGAATGGTTGGTCGGGATCTTTGCTCGGCATGATAACGGCCATCCGGCGAGCCTGTCAATGAAGCTGACCGGCTTACCAGCCCTTATGGCCCGATCCGCACCGGACCGGAAGCCGGTCCTGATGTGTCTGCGGGAACGTTGGGTTCTTTCTGCATCGGAACCGGCTTGGGGTTATTGCCTCTCGCCACCGGATGGATGCGCACCATACCTTCCCGTCCGGTTGCGGGTAAACAGAGCACGTCTTGTTTGTTGGAAAACTGTTCACGTGCCACACGTGCCGTCTGACTCCGAGCATAGGTACAGAGTTCGCCGGCGATGACCGTACCATCTCGATCCACGTCGGCCATCCCTTGCAACCCTCTGAGGAGGTGGTACGTAAACAACCCATGCTTGCCTTCGTCATACGCATGGGCTTCTTGCAGGCTTCGATTGCCTACCATCCACATCTCCACATCTTTTCTTGCGTCACGGACCGAGGATTCCCAGGCCGGCATGGGGATGTCGGCAAGACCGGCACCGGGAGACGGATCCATCGACACGTCAAACATCAGAATAGCGCGCCGGATCGGAAGTCGGTAGAGCGCTTCCTGCAAACGGACGAGGGGATAGAGCGGCTTCGCCCCGGACAGTGCCCCATCGTATGGCACGAGCGAGATCGCACCGGTCCCGCCGTCTACCAGTGCTCGTCCGGCAAAAAACACATAGACGACCGTCTCCCGATCCACTTGCTTTCGAAGCCATCGCTCAAATGTGTCTTCCAAATCGCGTTCGCGCGCCTGTCGCTCGAGCAATATACGTATGCGATCCCCTGGAACTCCATTGATGACGCGCAAATATTCAGCCATGACTTCCGCATCATGGCGGGCATACTTGACCGGCGGCACCTGCCCATCGAGAAACGTCCCGATACCGATCGAAATAATGACGGCCTTCGGCTGGCGAAATGCCGCCAGAGAATGAGGCAGGTTGTCGACATCCGAAACCAACGTGGGGTCGCTGACTCTTGGTTTTATCCCAAAACTGAATACCTTGGGCGGAGGAACGGACGTCACCGGGCTGGTCGTCCGCAAGTTCAGCGACAATTCTCCATGGAGATTCTCCTGGGATGCCGTTACCCGTTGCGTAATCGTGGTGTGTTTGACCTCTCCCGGTTTAAGGACGCCGATGTGGACTTCCGAGGGAAACAAGGCGACCAACTCGGCTTTCCCTTCAGCCGTGACCGTCACGTCTTTCGCTTCCCCCAGGCCCTCGTTTTTCACTTCGATTTCCATCGTGAGGGATTCGTCCGGCTGAAGGAATTGGTCCTGATTTTCATCTCGGATGATGGCACGGAAACTCAACTGCGCCGGCTCACCCGTCTCGGTCGAAGCGACCCGAGGCGATTCCACCACCGGCTCGACCACCGTAGGGGGCGACGTGACGGTCTCCGTGGGCGGCGCCGCCACAGGAGATCGTGGACGGGCCGCCATCGGTACCCATGTCTCTCGTTGAGCGGCGTATTCCCGGATTTGCACCGATTGCGCAATTTGTTGAGCCAACCCGTTGGTCGCCGAGTGGATGGCATCCTGGACAATCGACTCCAACCCCTCTACCTGACACGACTGTTCCCCGACCGCCACCGTACCACGACCGGTACCTTCGAGTTTCTTACTGAAGAGTAACGTCCCATCGCGAGCCAAGAACACCATTTCCATTCCCACCATCGCCGTCGCCGGATAGGTTCCTGGTGCTTGCTGTGGAATGGTAAGTTCGATCCGCCTCACTCCCACGCCGACCTCAAGGACGCCGTCGGATGCGATGGGTTCATCAGTCTGTCGCTGGGCTGTCACACCGGTAAAGATTCCCGTGAACTCCTTGGGGACGGAGGCGATAAGCGCGTCGCCCAACGCAAAGGATCGTGTCTCGCCGCAACCATCGCGATATGGCACCTCAGCCGTGGTTACGCTGGGCGAGAACCAGATCACCGGCCTGAGGGGAATCGGTTCGGAACTGACCGACTCCTTCACTCGCTTGAGCTGAGAACAGCCGACACCTGACAGCGCGAGTGCCAGCACCACACTAAACGTGATGACGCAACGGCATGGCGGGAAATGGACGAACGGCATGGGTTGTAACTGGTTTATGTTGTGGTTATACCGAATTCGCACTGATGTCACAACCGGGGAAGACGCATTGACAGCCCGTTTCCCCTGGGCTAAGGTCGCTCCATGTCCACTCCGGTGGTCTCTTCATCTTCAACTCCGCCGGGAATTCCCTGGTCGGCACTCGCCCGATTGATCCGGCTGTCGAACCAGACCGGCACCTATCTGTTGCTGCTCCCGACGATGTGGGCGCTCATCCTTGCCACCCGTGGGTTTCCACCGCCTCATCTACTCGCGGTTTTCATCGGTGGGTCGTTTTTGATGCGGAGCGCGGGAGTGATCTTCAACGATCTAGCGGATCAATCGTTCGACCGGCAGGTGAGCCGGACCAAGACCCGCCCACTCGCATCCGGCGAGCTCTCCCGGCGCCATGCCTTCAGCCTGCTCAGTCTGTTGTTGCTGGTCGCGGCAAGCCTGATGCTTGCGCTCCCTCCGCTCGTCGCCTGGCTTTCGCCCATCGCGGTTTTCTTGGCAGCCCTGTATCCGTTTTCTAAGCGGTGGATCCATATCCCTCAAGCCATGCTTGGCATCGCCTTTGGCTGGGGAACGATCATGGCCTGGGCCGCCGTGCGAGAACAGGTGGAGGCCTCTGCCTGGCTCCTGTTCGGCGCAACGGCCGCCTGGGCGGTGGCCTATGACACCATCTACGCGATCCAGGATCAGGAGGATGATCGACGCATAGGAGTCAAGTCGGCAGCCCTGTACTTCGGGTCTTCCGTTCACCAAGGAGTAGGCTTGGCGTTCGGTATCATGCTGGCTTTCTTGACTGCAGCCGGGTGGCTCTCTCAACTGGGATGGCCATATTACGCGGCGCTCCTGGGAGTGGCGGTGTTTTTTCTGCTTCAGATCGATCAGCTACGAAGGCCGATTACGCCTTCTCACGCATTCGACATGTTCCGGAAGCACGTATGGGTCGGTGTCGCGATACTCGCCGGACTGCTTGCGGGTGTCCTGGCCTAGGGTTTTTCAACCGGCTTCTGGGCTACAGGCTCTGTTTTCGGCGCACGCAACGTCGAGACATACATCGTCACAGCCTTTGCATCCTCATCCTTCAGTCCCAATGCCGGCATGCGCGTTGCTGAATCCATGGCTTGAGGATTCTTAAGCCAACGATAAATCCAAGTCGCATTCAGTCGAAACCCCGCCCGGTCCAAGGCAGGACCGATCTTGCCGCCTTCACCGGCAAGATTGTGGCAACCGTTGCAGCCATACTTATTTTCGTAGAGGCGTTTACCACGCTCGACCAATTTTGCGGCTTCCGCCGACTTGACCGTGAGGTCCGGCCTCGGAATGCTGACGCCTTTTCCTGGTCTGGTGGAGAAATTGTTCAGGGCGACCTGGGCCGCATCCAACTCCTTCTTGGCCTGCACCATCGCGGCCAGTTCTGCCGCATAGGCGGATTCATCCACTTCGACGTCTTTCTTCAGCTGCTCACTCTTCCGCTCCGCTTCTTCGTTCGCCTTCTTCTCCGCCGCTTCATAGGCCTGCTTGGCCTGTTCGAACTTCGCCTGGGCGGCCTTGAGTCCTTCTTCAAGCGAGGCCTTGCGTGCCGCGACGTTAAACTCCATTTTCGTCCCGTGCAACGTACGCACATGCCCGACGATGGCCCAGATCTCCTCCTCGGACAGCGTGTATTTAAAAGTCGGCATCGTGGGGACGGCGAAGTCATCGTCTCCGATCTCATCTCCACCTTCTTCACTCGTATCCAACATGTCGCGTGAGATGGTATTGAAGAGTTCTTCATCCTTAAACGTGCCCATCTCGGACTTATTGGACAAATCTTTCGGTTTGGGATCAGGCATGAAGGACCAATTAAACCCTTCGTTTTGCTTGCCGCTCTCACCGTGACAATCACTGCAGTAGTGCACATAGAGGTCGCGGCCGCGTTTTTCCTGCTCGTTCGCACACCCGCCGGCGAGCAAAGCCGCCCCCCCCAGGACTCCGACCGCGAACGCAACGACACCCAGCCTTGCCGCCTTCATGCTCACTGCCCTTTCTTGAGTTTTCTGATCAGGACGAATTGAAAGCCCAGGGCCAATGCAGCAGCTATCGCCGCATACAAATAGCTGGAATAGTCCGGCGGAGCATCGGCTCGGAAATACCACCATGATGAGACGGCCTTTTGAGACCCCTTTTCCACCAGCTCCCCCGCCGCATCTTTTCGCCCATCCCATACTGCAAAGGCGATATTGATGAATTGCCCCGGCGTAATTTGAACGTCTTCTTCGGGATGGTCGGTCGTGAGAGTCCGGGAAAAGACCACTTTCCAGGTCCCGTTTGCATAGGCGCCCTTTGCGTTCACATCTTGATGCGCTTGCGGCTTCAATGTGCCGAAGCCTTTTGCACTCATATCGATGGCCTTGCCGGCCTTGTTTTTCCAAAACCAAATATTCACCGGCCCGCCTTCGACTTGGAGCATCGGTTGTCCATGAGCGAAATGCGCTTTTTTGTCCCCGACCATGAATTCGAGCGCCGCTCCATCGTCCGGATCTTGGGTGGGATCGGCATATTCCAGAAGAAAGGCGACCTGTTTGCCGTCGTGCATGGCGCGCACGATGACATCCTTGACCGTCACTTCCTGAATACGGTTCGGCCAATGCACTTGCGGCGACATCGGAAACGACGCAGGCGTGGCACTGCTCCACACGGCAGCGTTCGGATCGTCAAGAGGAAGCCCGCCCGTCATCAGTGCAGCTCGAACCGCCACGCTTTCCTGTGCGAAGCTGAACGGAGCTCCTCCGATAATCATGGCCGCAATGACGGCTGCCCCACCCCGCAGAACCTGGTTCATCACGTGACTCGCCGGTTTCATGCTGGCCTCGTTCTCTCTACACAGCTCAGTACATTCACGCTACCCTCTTTCCTATTCCCATGTTCGTGGGGATTGATGGGCGCCGTCGTATTCGCCCATGATGATCTTCCAAATCCACTCGTCCGGCAATTCCACTTCCCACCGGGGCATGGCGGACTTCCATGGTGCACCTTCAATCGGGAGGCCGACACCACCTTTTTTGATGCGCCAGAACAAATAGCTTTCCTGCAACATGGCGATCGTCGTCGGATCGGCAAAATTGGCAGGCGCCGGAATAAACCCACGAGCTGCTGGTCCCTTGCCGTCAAAGTTTCCGCCATGGCAGGGCGAGCAAAAGGCCGCGTAGAAGCCCTTCCCCTGCATGATATTTTCCGGAGTCTTGGGAACAGGGTTCGAAAGTCCGGTATATTCTCCGGGGGGCGCTGGGTGAATCGTCCGGCTTTCCGTCGGCGGCAGATCGCTGGTTGCCGTACTCCCGTACGTCTGCCACCCGACCAAAAGAGGAAACAGAATGAGCACTCCATAGCGAAGGGCTTGCATGCCTCCGATATTTTCACCGGTCAGAAACCGTTGGATCGGCCCCCAGAAGGCATCCTTCGATTCTCCACTCAAGGTCTCATAGATCACGATGCCCGACGCAGTCAGAATGAGATAGAGGAAAATCAAGCTGGATGGAAGAGGCGCCGATCCGGGAATGTTGGGCAGCACAAACTTCAGGAACAGGTACATGGCTACCATGAGTATGACCGGCTTACCTAACGCGCCCATATGTTCCTCCCTCGTGCACTTGTGCGATGGCTAATGGAGCAGCTTCCGCGGCTTTGACTGGAGCCGACGGTGTCTGACCCGGTATCTCGAGTTCCGATAGGCTAACGGAGATCGGCTCGCCGCTCATTTGCTGCAGAAATGCGATGACGGCCAAAATTTCATTCTTAGAAAGCCCGATCGGGTCCTTATTGATAGCGGGCATGGTGGCCGGATATTCCTTCGGCACGCCACCATGTCGGTAATCCTGATAAATGAAGGCCTGAGGATCCGTCAAACTTTCATAGAGGAAATCCTTGCTCAGCTTTGCACCGATTCCCTTCAAATCGGGACAGCGAGCGGATTCACTGGGGCCGATGGAATGGCAGAGTGCACATTGGCCTTTGCTGAAGAACACTGTCTGTCCGATCGCCGCGATGTCCGTCGGTGTCTTGATGCTCGCGAGGTCGATCTTTTCCTCCGCCGGAGGAAGAGACGCCATCTGCGGCACGGCGAGCGACATGAGCGAAAACAATCCCAGTACGATGAACACAAACCCCGTGACCCGAACAAACGTGGCCTTGATGAACAGGAGGATCAGAATCCCGATCCCCACGATGGACAGTGCGATCAACTGTAGTTGTGCGACTTCACTCATAGCTCTCCAACTCGTAGGTGTGTCGTTCTTTGCATTCTTGATTCATGACGCTCACTTATCTCTCCTGCCGCTCTTCCGGCGCCCCTCCAGCCATCGCCGGGATACCATGCGGCAACTCTCCCTTCCCTGATGCCGTAGGCGTCTTAGCCTTGTCACCCATAGTAGCGACCCAGAAGATAAACGCCACGAGGATGCAGAAGAAAAATGTACAGAAGGCCATGATCAGCGACGCGCTGCCGAGCGCCGGAGAATAGGCATAGGGCGACGAATCCCGCATGACTCCATACACGTGCCAATGGACGCGGGACGAGGATCGCGCGTACCCCATCAACGTCATGAGGAGGATGACCATGACGGCATTGAGGACCAGCGCATAGCCGGCGCGCGGAGGCATACTGCCCCAGACCATCTCCGTCGTCGTCTTGGCGCTCTTGAGCAACAGCGCCGTCAACGGTGTGATCGTCAATATGACAAAGATAACGATCAGTACCTGGGACGTGGAGAAATAATTGATGCGGACGATCGCTGGTACGAAGTACCCCCATACGCCGAGAACAATCACGGCGAGGCTGGCCAACACCAACACGGCACCAATGACCGCCTTTCCCAGCTTCGCCCAACCGGCGGTGTCTTGCTTGCCCGCCCGCCAATACATGACGAAACTCATGAAGGTAATGAGAATCATGAGATTCGACACCGTCATTTTGGCCGACATGACGCCAAGGACACCGAGCAAGGGGTGGTGAGCCCCTCCCATTTTCTGAGCCTCTTCAATACTGGCGACGAGCGAGTGTGGCGTCATCCACACCGCGAGACAGAACAGCAGACTAATCAGCATCCACAGCATCGGTCGCCGATATTTTGCCATTGATCCAGGAATGCGATAGGTAATCCCCAGCCAGAAGTAATAGTTCGACCCCATGAACAGGACCCCGATCAGCATGGCTTGGATGATGAAGAGCCAGGAGAGGAATCCTCCCATCAACGTAATGCCCATTTGCTGGTTGTACTGGTAGATTTCCCGCATGAGCCAATAGCCGGCAAAGGGCAGGGCCAACAGACCGAACACGCCTATGAAGTTACCGACGTACCCCATCCAATCGTAATGCTCCCGATCCTCGGCACTCTTGACCGACAAGTACCGCACTCCGGCATAGGCTCCGCAGATGTATCCGCCGAGCACGACGTTGGCGATGAACCGATGGATATTGATCGGCCACCAGGTCGGATTCCATGTCGCGGCCCAGGCTCGTTCGAAGGCCGTTCCTTCTGAAATGACGACCGGGCTGGCCTGGAACGTGGCCCAAGCATTGGGCACGATCATGATGAACACGGCGAAGAAGTTCAGCAGGAACCCCAGAAACACGTGCAAGGTTTTCTTCCTGCCATCCTGCATGGCGTCCCACCCGTACCAATAGAGATAGAGTGTTGCGGTTTCGAACAGGAACAGGAGGCAGTAGAGCAAAAAGGACGGGAAGAAGACATCTGTCAAATAGTTCATCAGTTTGGGGTAGAACGCCACCAACAGAAATAACAGGATGCCGCCAAACAGGGCCGTGGTCGCATAGGCAGAAGTCAGCAGCTTGGTAAACTCCTTGGCCAGCTTATCGTAACGCTTTTCGCCTCCTCTCCAGGCAATGACTTCGCACAACCACGCGAAAATCGGCACGCCTAAGACGAACCCGGCAAGCAGGAGGTGCAGCTGTGCGACGAACCAGACGAGGTTCCGACTGCCGATGTAGGGGATATCGCGATATTCCGTCGGACCTGCCGCGGTTCCTTCTGCAGCGAGGCCCATCGAAGGAAGGACAAACCAGCCCGCTGTCAACAAGAGACCTGCGAGCCACCCCCTGTGACTTCCGACGGTCCGGAGAGCTCGTTGAATCGTCCCGATCCCCTGTTGTATGGCACTCACCTCATCACCTCGCAAGTTACGGTTTCGTCTTGGCAGAGGAATCTTTAGCCGTTCCAGCTTCGGTTTTCCCCTTGCCCTTTTCTTTCTGACCTTTTGTTTCCGTCTTTTGCTGTTCCATCGCCTCAACTTGCGCCGCAAGTGACGCGATTCGCTGCTCATTCTTGTTCAATGACTCGACCGGTTTGAATACCGGTTCAGCCTGCACTTCAGGTTTCTTACAGCACTCATGTGGGTGCGGTGTCGTCACCGGAAGGATGGTCCAAAACATCAGCGACAGGACCCCTCCAAGCCCCGTCACTGAAGCCAACAATAACCCTTGGTCGGTCGGTACACGCATCAAATCCCAGCGGGTCACGAGCCCTTGATAATTTTCCGATGCCGGACGGGCGTTTTCCGCCATGCGTCGAATGATCTGCCCGAGGATGGATACACCGATCACCGCCAAGACCATCAGGACCGCGGTGGAGATGGACCCCCAGATCGTCAACTCAAGACCGATTCGTTCCGCGACCGGAAGACCTGTGTCGAAGATATGCCGCATGCTTTCCATTTCGGCCATCGAGTGCGATGCAGAAATGGCGATCTCCGTCACGTGGCTGACGATCCACCAGAGAAGCGGGAGAAAGAAGGTTCCAATGAGGGCTGCTCTCCACCAAATCGCAAAACCCAATCCATCATGGGGCGGTTCTTTCCGAAGACGCTCCAGGAAAAACGTTTGGCCGACGACTCCCAACGCCCAGATATCGATGGGGATCGATGCACCGAAGATGAGCGGGAGACCGATCCCTTCACCAAAATGCGTCTCAAAGATCTCCATAATGATGGGAGCAGCGAAAACCGTGACCGGACTGGCCAGAAGCATCAAAAAAGCGAGCCCAAACCGTCCTTCGAAATGTACCAATCCCATTGTCATGAACAGAACGGCAATCACCGCCTTGATGGGAATAGCCGTCCAGCAGGCCGGCCAGAGGATGCCGAACCCGATTTTCGTTGGAGACATCGATTCGCGTTCTTCAGCCATAGCCAACGAAGAGGATCAACTAATCCAGGAACTCACGGTTTATGACGGCCGCAACGGTGAACAAGGCAATCACCACCATGATCGCAATCCAGCTGATCAGGGCGATCGGTCTTTTGAAAATATTCCGCTCAGGATCCTTGTCGAAAAACGGCAGTGCAATGAGCAACGCCATAAACACGGCCGGCAATACAACGGCTCCCAAAAATTGACCGAACTGGCCCGCAAACAACTTGAGCCTCAGCAATTGGAAGTAGAACAGGAAATACCATTCCGGTTCGGGATGGTAATCGCCTGGGTCTGGCGTGGCTTGGTCCAGCAAGACAACCGGTTCCCAAAGAGCTAAGGCACAAATGCTAAGAAAGACGAAGGCCATCCCGACAATGTCTTTCCAAATTTGTCGAGGAAAGAAATAGTCGGTCTTCGCCTTGATCTCCTCCGGCGTGCCGCGAAACGGTCCGGCTGGAGCGGCGACTCGAAACAAAAACAGATGCAATCCGGCCAGGGCCATGAGTGCCGCCGGAAGAATCATCACATGGAGGACGAAGAATCGGCTCAAAGTCATCTGACCGGGAGTCGGCCCACCTTTGAGAAACCGGGCGACGAAATCACCGATAACTGGAATTTTATCCAGGATTTCGACGCCCACGATCGTGGCCCAAAACGCCCGTTGGTCCCAAGGCAAAAGGTAGCCCGTAAAACCGAAGGTGATCACAATACCAAACAGCGCGAGACCGACAAGCCACAGTAATTCTCGTGGCTTCTTATAGGCACCCCAGAGAAACACCTGGGACATGTGAGCGAAGACACAGACGACCATCGCACTGGATCCCCAGAAATGGTAACTCAGCAGAAACCACCCATAATCGACTTCGTGAATAATATATTGTGTGCTGTCATAGGCGTGGTCTGCGGTCGGCACATAATAGAACATCAGCAAGATGCCGGTCAGCGCCTGCATGGCAAAGATGAACAAGAGAACGGATCCGAACACGTAGGCCCATCGTGAACCGCCAGGGATCGGTTCGTTAAGCATCTTGGCCTGCATTTCCTTGAGGCCGACACGTTCATCAAGGAAAGCGACGAGCTTTTCAATCGTGCTGGGCTGATGATCGGAAACCGTTGCAGGAGAAGATTGCTTGATATCCATGTGACCAGCTCTCACACGATCCGGACTTGCGACTTCGTCCCGGCTTTGAACTCCATATCGATGATCTCAACATCCCCGTTCGCGGCGATCTTCACAGGCAACGCGTCAAGGCCACGCGGGGCGGGGCCGTCGAGGACTTTGCCGGATGCATCATAGATGCTCAAGTGGCACGGGCAGAGAAACACTTGTCCGAGAGCTTTATGTTGGCGCCACTTGAATCCACAGCCCAAATGTGGGCACTTGCCGGAGAACGCGACGTAGGGAACCTCTTTCTTGTTGGTCCAGATCGTCTTCCCCTTGGAATCGCGGAACTCCATGTCCTTGTCTTTGTAAACTTTTTCGAGAAGCTCCGAGGACGCTCGGAGAATCCAGACGTTCTTGTCGATTTCAGACTCCGGCATGAAGGCTTCTTTCACCTTTTTCTTGTACTTGAACTGCACGCCGACATCCTCTTGCTTGATCTTGCTGACGTTTCCCACTTTCAGCCATTCGTTGTTAAATTCCGCGTACATCGGCTTCATGAGAAAACGGAGAATAGGATAGGCGATCGGGAGTCCGATCAAAAACCCGATGACATGCGTGAAATTCATGAAAAACGTGCGGCGTTTGACACTTTTTTCAAGATCGGGCAAGGGAACCAACACCTCGCCCGGAGTCACATGGATGTTATCTTCGAGGTGTGAGATCTCTACTTCGTGCGTGGTGACATAGTCTTCCCTCTTGAAGGGAGGCAACGCCAGAATATCGGTGGAGAGCGCACGGAGTTGGACAAGATCTTCCGTGACAGTCTGGACATGGCCCATCGCGATCTGTCGTTCACCGCTCCCATTCATCGACACCACAATGTGGCTGATTTCGTGGGAGAGCGGGTCGAGCACGACCTTCGAGACTTCGCCGATGTCGAGGTCGGTGCACCGGACCTTGGATTTCAGCTTCGGTTGTAGCATTAGCTTTTCTTGATCGGCTTCGGGGTATTGACCGAGGTATTTTTGAAGCTACTCAACCAGGTGGCGAGCGCCAGCATTTCTTTGGGATCCATGAGGTCTTTGAACTTGTTGGGCATGATGCCCTTCTGCCATTCCTTCTCATAGCCTTCGGCCATGAAGCTCTTGGGGTCCGCGATCTTCTGTTGAATCTCCTCGACCGTCATCAACGAGCCGATGTTATCCAATTCAGGACCGCGCTTCTTTCCACCTTCGCCCCTGAGCTTATGGCAGTTGTAGCATTCTTGCAGTTGCCACTGCTCCTCACCCACTTTCATCACATCGCCTGAAGCACCCCCCCCTCCGCCGGCTGCGGCAGAAGGCTTATCCCCAGCCGGAGGCGTCGAGGTTATCGTCGCAACCTGACCTCCGCCCACACCCTTGAGCCGTTCTTCAAGAGCCTTGACCTGCTCATCAAGAGCCTTGGCGCGAGCGATCAGTTCTTCCGTCTTCCCCTGCGCCGACTGCTTCCGCTCTTTATCGAGAAGCTTGCCGATCTTAGCCTTTTCGTCTTCCGGATCAAACTGCGGTAGCAGTGATGCACCGGCTACACACACCGTAATCAGAAAGATCCA
>Ga0073934_10008552_pt1 | contig 13598 bp, 12 predicted proteins | sample LarsenN4metaG_FD_76834 | JGI IMG/M metagenome (GOLD analysis project Ga0073934, IMG submission 76834) | Hot spring sediment bacterial and archeal communities from British Columbia, Canada, to study Microbial Dark Matter (Phase II) - Larsen... ...
GAAACTGGTTTCAATCATTTGCTGCATCTCCGGGTCGCCTGGGTAAATGGGAGGTTCGATTCCTTGTTTGGCGATCGCCCTCTGTCTCCCACTCTGTACTCCCCCAACCGCTAGATGCGCCCGCCGCGATCGCGATCGAAAATGCCAGGCTCTACTCAAAGCTTCGCACTAGCGAAAGTCAGATGAAGCAGTTTTTAGAAGCAATTCCAGTGGGAATTAGTATAGTGGATGCGGCAGGTCACCCTTACTACTTCAACCAGCAGGCAACTCAACTATTGGGTAAAGGCATTATTCCTTCTGTAATACTCGATCAACTTGTAGAGACTTACAGAGGTTATGTAGCCGGAACCAACGAAAAATATCCTACCGAAAAACTAACCCTCTTTCGAGCGTTGAGGGGCGAACGCACAAGAGCCGATGATTTAGAAATTCATCGAGACGATACCATCATCCCGGTCGAAGTATGGGGAACACCAGTTTTTGACGAGCAGGGCAATGTGGCTTACGCGATCGCAGCCTTTCAGGACATTACCCAGCGAAAACAAGCTGAACAATTGTTAGCCGATTATAACCGCACTTTAGAGCAACAAGTATCAGAACGAACGGCGGCGTTACAAGAAAGCGAAGCCGAACTGCGCGCTCGTGAACAGGAATTGCGGCTCATTACAGACGCTCTCCCAGTTGGTATTGGTTACATTGATGCCGAGCAACGTCAGCGCTTTGTCAACCGCACCTATGAGATTTGGCGTAACTGTAGCCGAGATGAAATTTTAGGCAAGTCCATTCGTGAACTGACAGGTGATACGTCGTATCAAATGATGAAACCTTACATTAATCAGGCGTTAAAAGGGGAAACAACCACGTTTGAAGCAGAAATGTCTCTTCCAGCGGGCAAAAAGTACTTGAGTATCACCTTAATTCCTGATTTCGATGCAAATGCTAAAGTCAGAGGATTCTATGCTCTAAACACAGACATTAGCCATCACAAAAAAGCAGAAGAAGTGTTGCGCCAGTCGGAGGCTCAGTTTCGGGAACAGGCAATCCTCTCTGCTTTTCGCGCTGATGTAAATAGTGCCCTTGCTCAAAGTGATAGTTTGTCCTTGATGCTGCATCGCTGTGCGGAAGCTGTTGTTAAGCACTTTAATGCTGCATTCGCTCGGATTTGGACGCTCAATAAAGACGATAATGTTTTGGAATTACAAGCCAGTGTGGGGCTGTATACCCATCTTGATGGCACCTACAGCCGAGTTCCCGTAGGTAGCTTCAAAGTTGGACGAGTTGCTCAGGATCGCTGTCCTCTGTTAACCAACAATGTGTTTGATGAGTCATCCATTGATCAAGAATGGGCAGAACGAGAAGGTATGGTGGCATTTGCAGGCTATCCCATCCTGCTAGATGAGCAGCTTGTTGGCGTGATCGCGATGTTTACTCAACACCCCATTCCGTTGTCTAACTTTGAGGCGTTGGAGTTTGCAGCTCGCGAGATTGCATTAGGAATTAGCCGCAAACAGGCAGAAGCCGCGTTGCACGCCTCTGAAGCAGAACTTCGTGCGCTCTTTTCAGCCATGCCCGATCCTCTCTTTGAGGTGGATGCAGAAGGGCGTGTTTTGAGAGCAAACCTCATTGAGTCGGAGAAATTATATAAATCAATTGATGAGCAGGTAGGACGGACATTACACGAAATTTTTGAGCGATCGCAAGCCGATACATTTCTTGGCTATGTTCGACAAGCCTTGAGTACTCAACAGCCGTTAACGGTTGAGTATAGCTTGATGATGGGAGAGCGGAAAGCCTGGTTTGCCACTCGCATTTCACCCATATCAGACCATTCCGTCATTTGGTTGGCAAGAGATATCACGGATCGAAAACGTGCTGAAGAAGCCTCAATTTTAGAGGAACGCAACCGCATGGCACGCGAGATTCACGATACTCTGGCACAGGCTTTTACAGGGATTCTGGTTCATATGGGAACCGTTTCTCGATTGGTAACCACGAACCCTGGCGCAATTCAAACCCATATTAATACGGTGCGAGATCTGGCTCGCAGTGGGCTAACAGAAGCGCGGCGATCGGTTGCGGCACTACGTCCCCAGTTGTTAGAAGATGGCAACCTGTGGACAGCGCTAGAACGATTTGTAGCTGCTCTGCAATATTCAACTGAAACCAGCTTAATTTGTGAAGTTGTTGGCACGCCCTATGTCCTACCTGCTGAAATCGAGAATAACCTTTTAAGAATTGCACAGGAAGCTTTTACAAACGCGATCAGGTATGCCAACGCAACCGAAATTCGGATTGAATTAGTGTATGAATCGACACAATGTTTCTTACACATTAGAGACAACGGGCAAGGATTTGAAGTTAACCCTACAATTCTAAATCGGGGGTTTGGTCTACTGGGCATAACCGAACGAGCGGAACGCATTGGAGCACAACTCTCGATCGAGAGCCGATTGGGGCAGGGAACCGAAGTAATCATATCTGTACATCGGGAGACATCCGCATGAGTCAGCCTACGACGATCCGCGTTTTGATTGTTGATGATCACGCCATTGTTCGGCAGGGATTAGCCGCGATGATTGAGAATGAGCCGGATATGACGGTGGTAGGTCAAGCAGGAGATGGGCTGGAAGCGATCGCCCTCTATCGACAACTCAACCCTGATGTCACCTTGATGGACTTGCAAATGCCGCAGATGAGTGGTGCTGATACGACTTTAACGATCTGTGCTGAATTTATTCAAGCTCACATTATCATCTTGACTACCTATGATGGCGATGAGGATATTTATCGAGCATTACGTGCCGGAGCCCAGGGCTATTTGCTCAAGGATGCTGAACCGGAGGCACTGCTCAAGGCTATTCAACTCGTCTATAGCGGTCAACAATATATCCCTTCTGGAGTTGCTGCCAAGCTAGTGCAACGGATGAACGTTCCAGAATTGAGCGATCGCGAACAAGAGGTTGTGCGTCAGATGGCGTTGGGATTGAGTAATCAAGATATTGGTACGGCTTTGAATATTACCGAAAGTACGGTCAAGTTCCACATCAATCGAATTTTGCGCAAATTGGGCGTGAGCGATCGCACACAGGCAGTGATTACGGCATTAAAGCGAGGACTTGCCAAGTTGTGACATCAATGTGAACTGGACTTAAGTTCGGTTGAAGGCTCGTTACAGAGATAGTGAGCAACTGTTATTTCATCCCTTCAATTACTCAACTTTGAGTTGGCGACAAAGCTACATTAATTGCATAAGCTAAAGGCATACAAATAACGGAGGCGGCAGGAATCACAGATAGGAATCATGGTAATCCTTCAATACCGTGAAAACTCCTTTTGCTAGTATGTCCAACGATTTGATGAATCAAAATAGTCCTTTTAATCAACTCCTGATTCTACCCTCACAACAGGATCACTACCAGGGGGTACTCAATGCTTCAATCGTATTGGTAGAGTATGGAAACTACCAATGCCCTCAATGTAAAGAAGTCCATCAGTTGATTCAGGAAGTCCAGCAACATTTCAGTTCTGAGTCTCCTGAGGAGAATTGGCTCTGTGTCGTGTTTCGTCACTTTATTGATGAGCATTCAGCCTATCCTCAAGCTCAAAAAGCAGCAGAGGTAGCGGAAGCAGCCGCAGCACAAGGTCAATTTTGGCAAATGCACGAGATGCTGTTCACCCATCAAGAAGCATTGGACAACGGCTATCTGGTTGAGTATGCCAATCATTTGGGACTCGACATTTGCAGGTTTCTGCAAGATCTATCTAAACAAGTACACGCCAATCGCATCAATCAAGATATTGAAGGTGGATTAGAAAGTGGAGTAACGGCTGCCCCAGCTTTGTTTATTAATGGAATCCGGTATCGTGATCGCTGGAATACTGAACAATTGATGGCAGCTATTACAACTGCAAGTCATTAAGCTTTTTGCTCTTTAACCTTTCTACCGAAATTGCGGATGAGATTTTGAGTTCATCATTTTCTCCTGATTACGTTTCTCCTTACAAATAATAGAGAAAAATTTATGGCCCATTATGACTACGTTGTGATTGGTGCAGGTTCAGCAGGCTGCGTGGTCGCCAACCGTCTGACCGAAGACAGTGAAACAACCGTGTTACTCCTCGAAGCGGGTAACCCCGATACGAAACCAGAGATTCACATTCCGGCAGCGTGTCTCAGTCTGCTAGGCTCTGAGGTGGACTGGGGCTATTTCTCTGAACCCGAACCCTACCTGAATCACCGCAAAATCTTTTGTCCCCGTGGCAAAGTCCTGGGGGGTAGTAGTTCGATCAATATCATGATTTATATGCGGGGTAATGCTCATGATTATGACCACTGGCAATCATTGGGAAATCCCGGTTGGAGTTATCAAGATGTGTTGCCCTACTTTAAGAAATCGGAACACCAACAACGTGGCGCGTCCGATTTTCACGGAGTTGATGGAGAGTTGAGTGTCACCGATCCGATTGCACCCACTGTGGTATCTCAACGATTTGTAGACGCAGCAGTGACACTGGGATATGTCCACAATCCGGATATCAATGGCGCGCAGCAGGAAGGGGCAGGACTCTATCAGGTAACGATCAAAGATGGTAAGCGACATAGTACTGCTGCTGCTTTCCTTGTGCCCATTCTCCAACGTCCCAATTTAACAGTCACGACAGGAGCGTTGGTGACTCGCTTGTTATTTGAGGGTACTCGCACCGTTGGGGTGGAATACCTGCACGAAGGTACGCTGCACCAGGTTAGGGTCAACCAGGAAGTGATTTTAAGTGCGGGCACGTTTGATTCGCCCAAGCTGCTCATGCTTTCTGGTATTGGAGATGCAGAACACCTGAAAGCGATCGGAATTCCGATCGTGGCTGATTTGCCGGGTGTGGGTCAAAACCTGCAAGATCACCCTGTTGTGCCTGTAGCACACGAGGCAACTCAGGATTTACACCCAGCAAGCACCAGTAGTATCGGTGAAGCTAACTTATTTTTGCATACTGAGGCACATCCGAATGCTGCGCCAGATTTACAGTTTCTCTTTGGTCCCGTTGTGTTGGCACCACCTGGTTATACCCACTCTGGTTTAGGATTCACAAGTTTCGTTTGTTTGACTCATCCCCAAAATATTGGCAGTGTCAGTTTGCGATCGCCCGACCCCAAAGATACACCCAAGTTTAAGATGAACTTTCTTCAAAGTGAAGCGGATGTGCAAAAGCTTGTTGTCGGAATTAAATTACTCCGTAACGTGTTTAGTGCAAGTCCTTTGGATGAGTTTCGCGGTCAGGAAATTGCTCCGGGCGCCGACAAGCAGAGCGATGCAGCACTAGAAGCTTACGTCCGGGAGACTTGCAGCACCGTGTGGCATCCGGTCGGCACTTGCAAAATGGGCACTGACCCAATGGCAGTTGTAGACCCCGAACTGCGGGTACATGGAATTGAGGGGTTGCGGGTTGTGGATGCCTCCATCATGCCAACGATTACCACAGGCAATACGAACGCACCGACCATCATGATCGGTGAGAGGGCAGCAGATTTCATTAAAGCAGGTCGCACAGCGCAAACGGTTCTCAGCGATGCCGAAAATCCGGCGTGTTCAGCTATTTAGAATAGCGATCGTCTTTAACCAAGCGTAGGTCATCACGCCCGTCGAGGGGTTATTGGTCGCTATCAGGCAAACAGAACACTCGTCCTCTGTAAGGAACACACAATGGCACTCATTACAACACCATTCGGACGGCATTCCACCGCTGCTGAAGTAGTAAAAGGAATTGATCTTTCCGGCAAATGGGTGATCGTCACGGGAGCCGCATCGGGCATCGGCATAGAAACGGCACGGGCACTGGCTCAAACTGGAGCGATCGTCACACTAGCGGTGCGTAATACCGATGCTAGAGCACAAGTCGCGGCTGACATTACGGCTACTACTGGAAACCAGAATATTCATGTTGCTCCGCTTGATTTAAGCGATCGCAACTCGATCGCCAACTTCATCGCCGCATGGGACAAACCACTGCACATTCTCGTGAATAATGCAGGGGTAATGGCACTGCCCGAACAACGCACACCTGAAGGTTGGGAGATGCAGTTTGCCACCAACTATCTGGGGCACTTTGCCCTGGCACTCGGACTCCACGACGCTCTCGCTGCTGATGGTGCTGCCCGGATCGTATCGGTTAGTTCTAGTGCACATCTGATCTCACCCATTGTGTTCGATGATATTCACTTCATGTTCCGTCCGTATGATCCGTGGTTGGCGTATGGACAATCTAAAACTGCAAATATTCTCTTTGCCGTGGGTGCTACTGCCCATTGGTTCAAGGATGGTATTACCGCTAATGCTTTGATGCCCGGTGCGATCGCCACGAACCTCCAACGTCATGCGGGCGATCTTAAAAGTCCACCTGAGCGGCAAAAGACACCCGCACAGGGTGCGGCAACATCTGTCCTGCTGGCTACCTCTCCGCTCCTGAAGGGTATCGGCGGACGCTATTTTGAGGACTGCAATGAAGCTGCGATCGTTACCAGAGGAAACAGCTATATGAGCGGTGTTGCTCCTTACGCCTTAAACCCAGACAACGCCGACCGCCTCTGGGATGACTCACAGAAAATATTTGCAGATTTCACAACACCCTTCATGCCCCTTGAAAGCAGGTCTATTACTTAAAAGGAAACCAAAACTATGACTTCACAAATAGCTCAAACCACCACTTCTGCTGACGAGTCGGCAATCCGTACTGTCCTTCGCCAGATGATTGATGCTTGGAATCGAGGTAGCGGCAAAGGCTTTGCTGCCCCGTTCAGCGAAACTGCCGATTTCCTCACGTTCGAGGGCACGCATCTTAAAGGTCGAAAAGAAATCGCTGCATTTCATCAGCAAGCATTCGATACGGTCGTTAAAGGAACACGTCTGGAGGGTGAGGTAAATTTCGTCCGCTTTGTGAACTCGCAACTCGCGCTCATGCACGTCGTGATCAGGGTAATACTAGCCGGACAAACCGAAACTTCACCGTCACGAGATTCACTACCGCTCTACGTCGTCACGAAAGGCGACGAAGGTTGGCAGATCGAAGGGCTGCTCAATACCCGGAAGTTAACGCTAGAACGTCAATTCTTCTTAGACGACTTTGACTCACTGAGCGTGGAAGCTCAACGTCAAGTAACCGATCTTGTTGCAGGTCTTAAGCAGCGTCATCAAGCAGAGCAATCAAAGACGATGTAAGTGAACATTGAATACGACGAATAAACCGATAACACTGCAATCATTTACACAAACCCAGTATTCCTATCAGATTTAACCCCATGGAAACACTAGAAGGAAAAGTCGCGCTGATCACGGGTGGCACCAGCGGTATTGGCCTTGCTACCGCCAAGCAGTTTGTCGCTGAAGGTGCTTATGTCTTCATCACGGGTCGTCGCCAAACTGAATTGGATGCTGCTGTAAACGCAATTGGTGAAAACATCAGAGGTGTGCAAAGCGATGTCTCCAATCTGGCAGATCTCGATCGTCTGTTTGCCACCATCCAGCAAGAGAAAGAACATCTTGATATAGTCTTCGCCAATGCGGGTGGTGGAGAAATTGCTCCCCTTGGATCAATCAGCGAAGAACATTTCGACAAAACCTTCAACACGAATGTCAAAGGTTTGCTGTTTACGGTGCAGAAGGCACTGCCGCTGCTACCAGAGGGTGCTTCCATTATTTTGAACGCCTCAACAGCTTCTACTAAAGGCACCCCAGCCTTCAGCGTTTATAGCGCCACCAAAGCCGCTGTGCGATCGTTTGCTCGCAACTGGACCCTTGATCTCAAAGGGCGTAAGATTCGGGTGAACGCCATTAGTCCAGGTGTGGTTCCAACTCCGGGGTACAACCTGATCGGACTTAGTGATGAACAGGTGCAGGAATTTGTAGATAGCCAAGCCGTCAACATTCCACTGGGACGAGTGGGCACACCTGATGAAATTGCCAAAGCCGTCGTTTTTCTTGCCTCAGATAACAGCAGCTTTATCAACGGCATTGAACTGTTTGTCGATGGTGGTATGGCACAGATTTGAAGTCTAAAACTTTGGAGTTAACGATGAAACTCGTTTCTGTCAATGTTGGATTGCCTCGCAAAGTGACCTGGAAAGGAAAAACTGTGAGCACTGGAATTTTCAAAGAGCCAGTCAACACGAGAGTGATGGTGCGATCGCTCAATCTACACGGGGATGGACAAGCGGATCTCACTGTTCATGGCGGAGTTGATAAAGCCGTTTATGTCTATCCGTTGGAGCATTACGACTACTGGCGCACTGAATTGCCTGACACAGACTTAACAATGGGCAATTTTGGTGAAAATTTCACCACTACTGGGCTGAAAGAAGAGGACTTGAATATTGGCGATCTCTTCCAGATCGGCAGTGTGGAACTCATGGTAACGCAACCGCGAATGCCCTGCTACAAACTTGGGATTCGATTTGGGAGAGCGGATATGGTGAAACGCTTCCTCGCCAGTCGTCGCACCGGATTTTACTTTCGGGTTTTGCAAGAGGGCGAAGTCGTCGCCGGAGACACTTTAGCGCTAATGAGCCGGGATGAGAATAATATCACAGTTGCTGATATCACTCAGTTGTATACCCATGAGAAAAACGATCCAGAGTTATTGCAACGTGCGACTCAATTAGAAGCATTACCTGAAAGTTGGCGTGACTACTTCCAAGAGCAGGTTCGTCGTGTGAGATAGATCAACCTGCTGTTAAACATCGCCATTGGACTTTATACACTTACAAGGAGTAATCCCATGACTACATATCGCACCGTTTCGATCGATGGTTTAGACATCTTCTACCGTGAAGTGGGTTCTCGTGATAATCCGACCATTCTGCTATTACACGGATTTCCAACGTCGTCTCATATGTTCCGCAATCTCATACCCGCACTTGCAGATAAATTCCATCTTGTTGCTCCCGACTATCCGGGTTACGGCAACAGTTCGATGCCAACTGTGAATGAATTTGACTACACATTTGACCATCTAACTGAGATTGTAGAGAAGTTTATTACTGCGATCGATCTGAAGAAATACAGTCTTTATGTTATGGATTACGGCGCACCCATTGGCTACCGCATTGCAGCAAAATATCCAGAGCGAGTGCAATCTTTGATTGTGCAAAATGGCAATGCTTATGAGGAAGGTCTACGCGAATTTTGGGAGCCGATCAAGGCATACTGGCAAGAGCGATCGCCGGAGAATGCAGAGAAACTCAAATATCTTGTCACCCTGGAAGCCACAAAATGGCAATACACCAACGGGGTTCGCAATCCTGAAGCGATCAGTCCGGATACCTGGAACATGGATCAACTCTTCCTCGATCGCCCTGGCAACGAAGAGATTCAACTGGCGTTGTTCTACAGCTATGGCACCAATCCACCGCTCTATCCCCAATGGCAAGAGTATTTCCGCAAATATCAGCCACCAACCTTAATTGTTTGGGGTAAGAACGACTACATCTTCCCTGCCGAAGGTGCTTATCCCTATCAACGTGACCTGAAAGACGTTGAGTTCCATTTACTCGATACCGGACATTTTGCACTAGAGGAAGAGGGAGAGGCGATCGCAAATTACATCACTCAATTTCTTGTGTCACGACTGCAACCTGTTCCTGCCTAATCAACCATTAATGAACACTGCCAAGTTCATTGTCTTAACAGTGAGTTCAACAAACTATTCCCTACTTATCCTAAGGAGAACATCATGGTTGCTCAAATCAATTCACCAGCAGTAAACGTTTTAGAAGTCGCAGATGATCCGCGTCTTTCCAGAAAAACGAAGGAATTTTTGAAAGCGCTAAATTCAGGGGGTGTGGGCTTAGAAACCTTATCTCCACTCGAAGCGCGTCAAGTCCTCGTGGATGGACAAGCTTCCGTGACCGTAGACCTCTCCGGCATTGAGGAATCTGAGAAGACGATTACCGCTGACGGTTACACAATTACGCTCAATATCGTGCGTCCTGAAGGAGTTCAAGGTATATTACCCGTTTTCATCTTTATTCATGGTGGCGGTTGGGTGCTGGGTGATTATCCAACCCATCAACGCATGGTTCGCGATCTCGTCGTGCTTTCAGGATTTGCAGCAGTTTTTGTCAACTACACTCGCACGCCAGATGCTCAGTATCCCCAAGCAATCAACGAGATCTACGTTGCGACCAAATGGGTTGCCGAGCATGGTGATGAGATTGGAGTTGACGGCAAAAATCTGGCAGTTGTCGGCAATAGTGTTGGTGGCAACATGTCAACAGTGACTACATTAATGGCAAAAGAAAAGGGAGGTCCGCACATCAAGCTGCAAATCCTATTTTGGCCCATTGTAGACGCTGATTTTGAAACGGATTCCTATCATCAATTTGGTGACAAACGGTTTCTGACCGTACCGACGATGAAGTGGATGTATGACATGTACATTGCTGATCCAGAGAAACGCAAAGACATCTACGCCTCTCCCCTGCGGGCGACTGTTGAGCAACTGAAAGGCTTACCTCCAGCGTTAGTCGTAGTTGCAGAAAACGATGTTTTACACGACGAAGGCACAGCCTATGGACGCAAGCTCGATGAGGCTGGAGTAGACGTGACGCTCGTGCAGTACGACGGCATGATTCACGACTTTGGATTGCTAAATGGTTTAGCCGAACTGCCAGCAACCCGTTCTCTTTTCGTTCAAACTGCTGCTGAATTGAAGAAACATCTGCAATAGAAGGTGACAGCTATGGACAATCACATCCCAAGCGCCAATGACATTGTTGGTTCATCCCCATTGATCGCGATCGAAAACGAAGCACCCGCCAAGCTGATTGTCGATCCGCCACTTTCCGAACCGTTGTCTGGTAGTGCTCAAGATGTAATGCTAGAGAAGTAGAGTCTGTGCTGTTTGCCCACTATGCCTGCTTGCCCGCTTTGTGCATCCACTAAAACCGTCAAGAACGGTCGTATCCACAATGGTAAACAACGATTCAAATGCCACGACTGCGGACGATAGTTCATTGAACAACCCACTAAAAAGGTGATCGATCAAATCACGCGGAAACTGTACGCCTACGGCGGGGCGAAGCCCTATGACCAATTGCTATTAGAACGCATCTCCTTAGCTGGGATTGCCCGTGCCACCCAAGTTTCTAAACAATGGCTGCAAACCTACGTCAATGAGAAATATGCAAAGGTGCCCCGACAGGTGAAGGTGACACCTAAAAAAAGGGGATGTTGACGATTCAATGCGATGAGTTGTGGTCGTTTGTGGACAACAAAAGGAACAAGCAGTGGGTCTGGTTAGCGCTCGATGCTGACACCCGCGAGATTGGGGGTGTTTATATTGGTGCACGCGATGAAGCGGCGGCTCGTAAACTGTGGGATTCTTTGCCTCCCGTCTATCGTCAATGCGCGATCGCCTACACTGACTTTTGGGCAGCCTATGCGACAGTTCTACTCAGCAAACGGCATCGGGCAGTGGGCAAAGAGACGGGGAAAACCAGCTACATTGAGCGATTCAACAATACTTTGAGGCAACGAGTGTCGAGGTTAGTTCGAAAAACCTTGTCCTTCTCCAAATCCTTAGAGAATCACATCGGTGCCATTTGGTATTTCATCCATCACTACAATGCATCATTACTTGTGTAGCACTACCTCATTATTACTGCTCAGATGATGGAGGAATGATCTCAATACCATACTTGGGAGCAGCGGTAAGAATTTTGTCGAGATCTTCAGGACTTAATGATGCTCCAAGGGTAATCTGATCATTCACTGCCTTGCTAACCTCGGCCATAAATTTCTCAAAGCCAGCAGGAGTCACCCAAATTAACATTTTAGCCGGTGTAGCAGTCGTATTTGTAAATCGGTGAAGCTGACCTTTAGGCGAATAAAGGAAAGTTCCAGCTGTTGCAACGAGAGTACGATCGCCAAGTTGGAATTCTATCTCTCCGTCTTGAACGTAGAAAGATTCATTTTCTCGGGTATGCCGATGCAGAGGTGAACCACCTTGAGGTGCAACAATTGCCTCACAAAGCGCATAGGCTTCCCCCGTCTCTTCTCCAATTGCTTTGAAAGTATAGAGGTCTTGACCAAAGTAGTAAGAACGCCCTTGACCCGATTGAACAAAAAGTCCGTCTTGATGAATTGTCATTGTACTATGCTCCTTTTTTAGTTGGTCAAACGCTGTGCATGTTGAGACGCAACTGGGTACTACAAGTTAACCACCGATCATCACTTAATAATTCAATCTATTCAGAGAGGACTCGGAATTCCAAGTCTTAATCTCCACATGAACAACATTAAGTTAATGCTGAATTCTAATAGACGATCTACTGACTGAACAGATAATGTAAAGTGGTCGAATTATTAATGGACTGAACTTTTATGTCTAAGAGCTCGTTTTGAGCTCTTAGACATAAAAGTTCAGCATAAAACCCTAAACTTACTACTTGTTCAGATTATTTCTGCATAATATGCTGTTTGAGCTGATTAGCAAGAATCGTTCCGTATATTTTCAGGTTCCTTAAAAGAATGAGCCGCGCTACTTGATACAAAACACATCTACTTAATCCCTATGCAAGTACCTCAAGAAATTGCTGGGGCAGATGCAGGATGCGATTCGTTTCAAGCACTGCGCCTGTCGTAGGGTTGCTTTTAAGATTGAAAGTGTTGACTTTGATCAACAGCAGGTTTTGGTCAGAGACGGGAAAGGAAGCAGGAGTCGTATACGAATGAGATTGCACTGGACTCCTCCATCCGATGCCCCACAACATGGGTGTCTATCAAAGCGATCGCCCCTTTATCCCAGTCATGCTCATTCGCTGTTACTCTCATCCCTAAACCTGCTCCCTTGAGTTCCCGCTAGGAACCCATCGGAACTTCACACTGTTTCAAAGTTTTGAAAATTTTTATCGCTCCCTCAAAGATTGCGCGCCTACTCTCTGCGGAATCCACAACCCTCGGTAAGTAGTCTTCATTAAACTCTCCAGACCAAATCTGATGAGCCTCCCCTCTGCCCTGAACCCTAAACGCATTGACCTCAAAACCGCGATCGCGGCCCTCCTGCCCCTCCTTCACAACTTTGGGGAGCTACCTCAATACTTCACATCAAGTGTTTCTGTGTGGCAAGAATTTTTACCACGCAGAAACACTTCTTCCCTTCGCGTCAAAAGTGCATCCCTGCAACACCTCACCAAAGCTTAAAAGAGTCAGAGATCAGATCGCTGATCGGACACCCAAAAAGCGATCGCGCCGAACCAATGCGATCGCACAAAATTCGCAATGGCATTTTCTGTTTAAGAACATAGGATTGAAACCAAACTTGCGATCACACAACTCAAAATTGCGAAGACAGGGAATTCGCTCAATACTCTCCGTTCCCGCTTCAACCCCAACCCCCCTTCTCCCTTTTCTCCCTCCCATCGCTTGACTTCTACTTCTCTCGCTTTTGGAGCCATTCTCTCAACAATCCCCTCTCAATTTCACTCCTAGTAATATCAAATCCGCTTGAACGTACATAATAAGAGTAGCGGGTTTGGAAAAAGTAATGCCACGACGGATTCAAATTGCCCCTCACTTAAGCCTGGAGGAATTGGAACAGCGCTATCGCCAAGC
>Ga0073934_10008553_pt1 | contig 13598 bp, 12 predicted proteins | sample LarsenN4metaG_FD_76834 | JGI IMG/M metagenome (GOLD analysis project Ga0073934, IMG submission 76834) | Hot spring sediment bacterial and archeal communities from British Columbia, Canada, to study Microbial Dark Matter (Phase II) - Larsen... ...
CGCCAGCGCCGAAGAGAGCGACACCGGCCTCCTTGGCGGCAATCGCTATGTCTTCATCTCGCGTCTGGTCGGTGGAGTTTTCGGCCCCCCGATGCTGGTCCACGGCAAATGCGAGAAGCGCATCTACGGCAGCAAGGTGGTGATCGAGATTCCCCCGCGAGGTCAGGATCCGTTCACTCGGGCGCTGAAAAAATGGGAATGGCAAGTCCTGTTTCAGCGCGGTGGCCCGGTAATGTCCCTGGAAGCCGCGGGCGGCTTGATGACGGCCGGTCTGCCCGTGGGCGCCGTCGCTCCGACGCCGGCGGTGGCCATCTTTGCCGACGGCAACATTCGCTCGAACGTGACCGCCACCGCAACAGCCGGGGGCATCAGTCTGGTGAGCCTGAACCGCGGGCCATCGCTGCGCCGCATCAGCTCCGCCTTTGGGGTCGGAGGAGGCGGCGGAATCGATCCAGTGCCGGAGGGCGTCTACGAAACCACGGAGATCCCCGCGCTGCCCGACCTTGCCCTCGCGAGCTGCTCCCTGTCGAATCCCTTTGCCGGGCCTGGAGCCATGGTCACCGCCAAGGTGAGGATCGAGAATGACGGCCTCCTGGGCTCGGCGGTGGACGACGCGGGCACGAGCCTGGTGGGCCTGCAGGTGCTGTACATCGATGCCACCGGCGCTGAGCGCGTCGTCGCCACGGCCCCCGTGCCCGAGATCGACGCGGGCACGAGCACCGAGATCACGCTCACGCTCGAGCAGCCCCTGGACCCGGTGCGCCTCTGGGTGGCGCTGAGCCCCAACCCGATCGATCCCAACCCGCTGAACGATTCTGCCGTGTGCTTCCTCGGAACTCCGGAGCCGCGCGATCTCGTCTGCGAGCTCGTCCCGGTCGGTGAGGATGAGCCAAACCCTGCGGCGCGGCTCACGTGGACCAACCCCGTGCCGTACGAGGAGATCTTCCTTTACCGCGATGGCAGCATGCTGGCGTCGATTCCCGGAGCCTCGACGAGCTTCGTGGATCGGGACGCCGGTGCCGACTCGCACAGCTACGAGGTCCGGGCTCGGATCGAGGTGTCGAAATCTTGCCGGGTGCTCTCTCGGCAGTGTCAGGCCACTGTCCCGCAACCCGTCTTTCGGCGCGGGGACGCAGACGCCAATGGGCGGCTCGAGATCACGGACGCCGTCGTTGGCTTGGGCTTCCTCTTCCTGGGCGGCCGCGCTCCGGCTTGCTTCGACGCCGCAGACGCGGACGACTCGGGGTCGCTCGCCATCACGGACGCCATCCGCGTCCTCAACTACCTCTTCATCGGCGGCGCTGCGCCGCCTGCGCCGGGCCCCGACGCCTGTGGCGTGGATCCGACGGCGGACGAGCTGACCTGTGAGACCGAATCGCCGGGGTGCTGACGAGCGGTCGTGTTTATACCTTACGCGGCCATGAGTGAGACGTTTTCGCAGATTGCGAAAGATAGCGGATGCTGCGCCGGAGGCGCCCGGCGCCCACCGGGCGCCGAGGAGGGGGCTGAGACGCGAGCTGGCGCGCGGTCCGCCGCCAGGCGGCCGATGTGGGGGAGGTCTTCCTCCCCCACGAGGAAAGACACCCAGAGTCCAAATAGTTCGACGACCGTCGACCGTTCAGAATCTCCTACATAGGAGCGGGCGGAGTATATCATGCGCCGGCACGGCGAATTTCGAGGCCGTGCGAGCATGGAGGCGTTTTTTGATCCCCTGGGAGCTCCTCGACAGCGCGCAAGTGCCTGGAAGCAAGGAAGAGATCTGCCTCTACAGGCGAGGCGAGGAGTATTCCATCCGCGTGGACAGAAGCGAGCTCATGAACAGCCGTGTCCACGGATCGGAGGAAGCCCTGGCAAGGATCGCGTGCTACCGGCTCGCTGATCGACCTGGGCCCCGCGTCCTCATCGGGGGGCTGGGCATGGGCTTCACCCTGGCTGCAGCGCTTCGAGCGCTCGGGCGCGACAGCCAGGTGGTCGTGGCGGAGCTCTTGCCGGCCGTCGTGAGATGGAACCGCGGCCCTCTGGCGAGCCTGGCTGGCTCGCCCCTGGAGGACCGGCGTGTCACTCTTCAGGAGGAGGACGTCGGCAAGGTGCTCCAGGCGGGGAAAGGAGAGTACGATGCCATCGTGCTCGATGTGGACAACGGCCCCGAGGGCCTCACCCGGAAGGGAAATGATTGGCTCTACGGCCGTGCCGGGCTGGCTGCAGCCTTTGCTGCGTTGCGGCCCGGCGGCGTCCTCTCGGTGTGGTCTGCGGCCTCCGATCGCGCTTTCACCCGCCGCCTGCGGTTGGCAGGATTCCAAGTCGACAGCTACCGTGTCCCGGCGGGTCCTGGCACCGGACGGCAGCACACAATCTGGGCCGCCAGCCGGCGCGCCTGATCGACGCCCCCAGTCAGAAACCCAGCCGTCCCTGGCGGGTTCCGCGTCCCGTTTCTGATTGACCTCTCAGAGGCGCTTCGGCGGCCTCCTGGTGAATCCCGAAGCGTGCGCTTCGGGGCCAGGGAGCTTCGAAAGCCTCAACGAACGGAGGACAGAGCCATGAAGTCAGCATTGGACCACATCGCAGGAGCCGGCAAGAAAGCCCAGGATTCCTCTCGGGTGGACGAATCCACGACCGCCGACGGGCAGGCAGGTGCGGCGGGCGCAGGAGCGCCGCCCCCGGGCGCAGAGGCTGCCTGGGAGTACTGGGGCAACGGGACGTACTACGAGACCGCCCCCGGCGGCGGGTACTCGGGCGCGCACTGGGACTCGGAAGGCTGAGAGGTAGGCCACTTCATCACAGGAGACCATGATGAACGCGCTGGCACTCTCTCCAGAACAAATCATCTCGGGCGTCTTCGCCTGGGTTCTCGGCAGCTCGAAGGCCTTCGAGGGGGCGGAGCCGGTCGACCCGGACACGCTCGCATTGCAGAGGCTCACCCACTCGCTCTCACCGGCCCAAGCTGCCTCCCTCTGGGCTTATCTGCAGGCCGTCGCGCACCTGGACTCGCAGCTTCGCCGGCGTGCGCTGGACGCTGCGGCGGCGATGGAGCCCGCCGAGCATTGGGAGAGCCGGGCGCTGCCCGTGCTTTGTGGCGCCCTGGAGCGTGCAAGCGGCCCGCTCACGGCGGCGGGACTCCTCAAGAGCCCGCCGCCGGAGCTGGTTTCGGCCATCGACAGCTTCGTTCAGGAGGCAGCTTCAAGCTCTCCGGGAGCCCGGAAGCCGCTCGCTGGTTTGAAGCCCATCGTCTTCCAGCACCCCGCCGATCGCGCTCTCCTCAATGCATTTCAGTCATTGCCCCTCGCAGGAAAGCTCTCCGCCGGCGTCATGGATTTCGTGGCTCGCCAGACGGAGCTCTCGCTTCTCTCGAACGGCATCCTCGTGACGCCCTCGAGCCTTCCCACGCTCCACGGCGCTTACCTCGAAGCCTGCCGCACCCTGGACGTCCCGGAGCCGTTTCCCCCGCTTTTCGTGGTGAGTGGCGTCGCGAATGCATTCTGCGTGGGCGCCGACAGGCCGTTCCTCCAGGTCAGCTCGAGCCTCGTCAACCTCCTCAAGCGCGACGAGCTCCTCTTCATCCTCGGCCACGAGCTCGGGCATGCGCTCTGCGGGCACACGAAACACCACACGCTCGCCTCGGCCCTTCGGGACATCTCCGGTGGGCTCCTCTCGAGCGTCACCCTGGGCTTGTCGAACGCGCTCCTCAACGCCACCGTGGCGCCGGCGCTCGCGGCCTGGTGCCGCCAGTCGGAGCTCTCGGCGGATCGGGCCGGGTTGCTTGCCTGCGGGAGCCTGGGGGCGGCGCTCCGGGCGCTCGCGAAGCTGGCCGGCCATCCCCTCGTCTACTTCAAGGAGCTCCATGCGGCAAGCCTCCTCGACCAGGCGCGGCTCTACAGCGAAACGCTCGCTGCGAGCCGGATGGACCGGGCGCGAAACGCCGCCAACCTCTGGAGCGCCTCCCATCCTCCGGCGGTCGTGCGTGCGGCGGAGCTGCTCGGGTGGGCGGAGGACGGGAGCTTTACCGAGATACTCGATGCCGATCCCGGCACCCTCGCGCGGCTCGCAGATGTCATATCGGCCGACCCCAACACGCACCTCCTCGCCTCGCGGGCGCTCCAGGCCCTGACGGCGTGGGCGGCGGATTCCTTCGACGTCCCCCGGTCGCAGGCCGGTCCGCTCTTGCGGCGCATGGTTTACGACCAGACTGCGCCGGCCGGCACCCCGCTCGAGTCGATCCTCCGTATCGAGATGCGAGCCTGCAAGGCTCGGGCGAGCACGCTCGAGTACGTCCTCGGTGTCCTTGTTTCGAGCGGAACCGAAGCGCAGCTCGTCGAGATCAGCGTGCCGGCGAGCCCTGCCTGGGAGGATGCGCCCGCGAGCCTGCGGGAGGAGCTGGTCCGGCGTGGAGGCAAGGAGGTCGTCCGCTTGCTCTTCACGGTCGAAGAGTCAAGCCTGGCCGATTCATTTTCCCCCGCAGCCTGAAAGGAGCTTCTGCCATGCCCTGGATCTGGATCCTACCTGTCGTGCTCGCCTCGGTCCTCCTGTGGAGCTACCTGCGCGAGCTTTTTGCCTCGAGCATCATCCCGTGCCTGAGGAGGGTGCTTGGAGACACGCTGGCGGACGCGGTGGCCGACGTCTTTGTTTGGCTCGACGGCGGCGTCACCCGGACGCGCGCCACAGTGTCTCGGGTCCTCGAGAGCTTCCGGACGAAGGTCCGCGGAATCAAGTCGACCTTCACGTGGACGAGCCCCGGCGAGGTGACCGCGAAGAGCTCGATTTGCCTGCAGAAGGACAGCGGAAAGGGGAGAACGATGGCAACGAGCGTCCGGAGAATCGCTTTCAACGACCTGCCGCCGGAGATCAAGCGGGCCATGGTCACGCGAGGCATCCGTCAGGTCGAGATGGACGCGAAGAAGGCGTTCGAGGCCAGGGTCGAGGAGAAGCTCGAGCTTTTGGCTGAATCGTGAATCAACCAACGACGAAGAAGGAGATGCCATGTTGCTCAGGATTCTGTTTACGAGCGCGATCCTTGCGACTGCCTTGGGAGTTGCGCTCCACGGCGGCCGGCGCCTCGAGCGTGGAAGGCGGGAGAAGTTCCTTGAAGCGATCCTCGCCGACGCTGCCTGTTGGCTTTCGGGCAGGCTGCAAGCTTCCCCTGACGGCTTGCTCGCGCTCCTCAGGGAATGGCACTCCTCCGGCAGCCGGCCGGCCGGGCTTTCGGACGTGCTTGGCCTGGAGTGGGGCGTGAGCCTTGCAGCACCGGGGGAAGTGATCCGCTGTGTCGTCGTGGCAATGAAGGCAAACGGCCACGCCGTCGTGGGCGAGCTGAAGCGGCCGGTGGAATGGCCGGCTCTGCCCCATGCGGTGCGGCGCTCGATGCTTCTCGACGGCCGCCGGGCTCTCGCGTACGTCCTCCTCGAGCCGGAAAGGAGCCAGGACCCATGTTCGATTTGATCATCAAGCTTGCCGTGGCTGCGGCGGGCCTCTTCGCGGCCAACGAGGCTGTCCGCGCAGTGACCGGAAAGAGCCTCTTCGAGCACATGGACGCGTGGTGGAACCAGGTGCTGTCGGACCTGGCTGACTGGGTCGCGGCCCATCCCAGCTCGAAAGTGCGGAGGCTCATCGCCAGCGTCGCCTGCACCCTCGACGACGCCAGGGCTGCTGCCGCGAGCCTCGTGCGCGTGGCTGTCAAGGCTGAAACGAAGGAAGGCGGCCTGTGTCAGATTGCCGAGTACGACCTGCCGCTCGAAGCAGTCCTCGAGGAGTTTCCGGAGCTCGAACAGAGGACGGAGATCGAGCTCACGAACAGGATTGGGAGGCGCTCATGAGGAACGCCGAGATCTCCCTGGGTCGGGCTTGCGAGCCGGATCGATCCCTGTGGCGGTGTTCGAGCCCCGTCCGGCCGCCGCCCGAGCCTGCGACCGGCCCGGAGACGTTCGTTCCGCGCCTGCCTCGACGGCGATTCAGCGAGCTCGTGCTGCCAGCTTCGACTCGACGGACTATCGAGACCCTCCTCAGCCGCGTCCGGAACCACGACCTGCTCTACGGCGAGTGGGAGCTTGGCACGATCGATCCCGTGGGCCGCCACAAGACCGTGAGCTTCTACGGGCCTCCCGGAACCGGCAAGACGCAGTGCGCCGAGGCGCTGGCCGCCGAGCTGGGGCAGCCGATCATCGAGGTCGATTACGCAGCGATCGAGTCGAAGTACGTCGGTGAGACCCCCAAGAACATCCGCGCTGCGTTCGAGGCGGCCCGCTCCGCCGGAGCAGTCCTTTTCTTCGACGAGGCCGATTCCATCCTCGGCCGCCGGCTCACGCAGGTGACGCAGGCCGCAGACCAAGCCGTGAACGTCTCGAGGGCCGTCCTCCTCAAGGAGCTCGACGCCTTCGACGGGGTCGTCGTGTTCGCCACAAACCTGGCCCGCAACTTCGACTCTGCCTTCGTGCGGCGCATCCTGCTCCACGTCGAGGTCCCGCTGCCGGACGCTGAAGGCCGGCGGCTCCTCTGGCAGCGCATGATCTCGGACCGCGTCCCCGGCCGCGAGGAGATCGACTGGGATCGGCTCACTGAAGCATCCCAGGGCTTCTCGGGCGGCGACATCAAGAACGCCGTGGTGCTCTGCCTCGCTGCGGCTGCCGATCGAACGGATGCAGCCCGCCGCATCACGCTCGAGGATGGCCTTGAGGCCATCCGCCATGTTCGGCGCGCAAAGGAGGAGGTGGAGCCCGGATCGCACGTCTCGTGCGAGTAGGCTCGGTTACCGGCCAAGGTCAACGAGCGGTTCTGGCGGAAGATCCGTGGGCACCTCCATGAGGCTTTCCGGGATGGGGTCCTCAGGGAACAAGTAGGCCTTGGCGATGGCATCGCGCCAGATCAAGAGAGCGCGAAGGATCGGCGCTGAGCCTTTCGTAGCGACCGTGAGGTCGATGAGCTCAAGGGCGCATTCCAAGGCAAGACGGATGCTTCCGTAGTACCCCTCTTTCTGGGCGTTGCGGGCGCGGTGAATCTCGTTTTGGATCATGAGCATGCGCGACTCGAGGGGGAACTCCTGCCAGCGCTCGATGCTGAGTCCTGCGTGCCAGCTCATGCGGACCCTCCTGCGGGCAGAAGAGCCTCGACAATCACGCGGCTGGCCTTCCTCAGGGTGGGATCTTGAACATTCATGGTTCGATTCAATGCGTGGGCGTACTCCTCGACCTTCGCCCTGGGAGTCGGTTCGCGGATGACCAGGATGGGTGGACGCTGCGCCATGAGTGCGGGGCAATCTGGCGCACGGCCATCCTGTTGTCAAGGCGGCGCTTATCCCAAACCCCTTGAGGCGCGCGCCCTTGTCGTGGTAGAAGCCGTGTCGACCTTGATGTTGCTGATTGGGGGGTAGGTAGAACAGGATGTCCCGGAAGGAGCGCGCCATGAATCCTGAATCGTTGCGGGAAGGCACGAGCATGAGGAAGCTCCGCCGGCGGACCTTCCTTGGGACCTCCATCCGGGCCTCTGTGGCTGCAGGGATGGCCGGGCTGCCCCTCCCCAGAATCCTTGAGGCCGCCGCCCGGTCCCGCGAGGGCTGGCCGGGAGGACCGGCGACGGCTGTCCCGGGCGCTGCCGTGATTCAGATCTGGCTTGGAGGCGGACCCACTCACTTCGAGACCTACGACCCGAAGCCGGATGCTCCGGCCGAGTACCGTGGACCGTTCCAGTCGATCCCAACCAAGCTGCCTGGCGTGCGGATCTGCGAGGTGCTCCCGCGCCATGCGCGCATCCTCGACAGGGTGGTGATCCGGGAGCTGGTGTAGAGGAGTCGGTGCCGGCAGTCGCAGGCGCTTCAGCGAGCCCCACAGTTCGACTACAATCGAATGCTATAGACCACGGAGCCCCTGCGTATGACCACTACTCTCCTTACTTCTCCCCCGGAGCGGCGTGTCGTTCTCTCGAACGTGAGCTGGAGCACGTTCCTGGCGCTCGTGCGCGAGACAGACTCCGGTCGCGGCAGGTTCACCTACGATCGAGGAGTGCTTGAGATCATGTCGCCTTCAGGAATGCACGAAAAAGTAGCCGGCCTGATCGATCGTTTGATTGGGCTCCTGACGTTGCGGCTTGGGATCGAAGTCGCCAGCTACGGCTCCACAACCCTTCTGAGGGAGTCGAAGCAGCGCGGCCTCGAGCCGGACAAGTGCTACTACGTTCAAAACGAGCCCAGGATCCGTGGCAAGGGGGACATCGACCTCAGGACGGATCCGCCGCCGGACCTGGTCGTCGAGGTGGATCTGAGCAGCGATTCCCTGGACAAATTTGAGATCTACTCGGCGCTCGGCGTGCCCGAGATCTGGCGCCACGCGAACGGCGAGCTCCGGATCCATCGCCTGCGGCCGAACGGGAAGTATGCCGAGCGAGCGCGGAGCTCCGTGCTCCCCCAGCTTCCCCTCAACGTGCTCCGGGACTTCATCTCGAGGTGGGACACCGTCGGGGAGACCACGCTCCTGCGCGAGTTCGAGGCCTGGGCTGCGGCCCTGGCCCGGCCTACCTCCGCAGCCGCTCCACCAGCGCCTCGAACTCCGGGCGGGCCACGACGCCCCTGAGCGCTGGATCGGCGCGGATGGCCTCGATCGACGCCGGATTCGCCTCGATCGCACGCTCGAGGAGCTTGAGGCAGGCGCTCACGCAGGCGGGCTCGGTGCAACGGCTCAGGGCGGCGGCGGCAGCCGGGTACTTTGTCCAGTCCTTTGGCGCGACCCGGAGGAGCCGATCCACTTCGGCCACAGCCTCCTCCGGCCGCTTCAGGGCGGCGAGGGCCGCGATCCGATCGTGGACGATGCCTGCGACCTCGGCGGGCGGGACGACGTACTCGCCGGAGCCTGGGGGTTGCTTTTCCAGTGCTGCGAGGCACTCCTGGAGTGCTGCGGCAGCTCTATTCCATTCGCCCGTCCTGGCGCATAGCACTCCAAGGCCCTTCAGGGCCGTGCCCAGCGCCTCCCGATGCCTATCCTCTCCCTGCCCATCGACCACGAGCTCCTCGGATAGTCGCTTCGCATCCAGGAGCAGGCTTTCCGCCTCCCGGCTGCGATCGGACGTGGCGGTGACCGATTGAGCAATGTGGAATCCGACCTCGTTGAGCGTCGCGATCTGAAGCTCGCGGTACTCCCGGTTTGTGGGGTGAGCGGCGGTGAGGGCCTGTTCGATGCGGAGCGCCTCCTTCCAGAGTCTCTCCGCTTCGCCGGCCTTCCCCCGCTGTGACATGCGCAGAGCCTGATTGTGCACGATCCCGGCATACTGATGCCGGAACCTGGGGACGTTCTGCTGGCGATCCATGAGCTGCTTGTAGGCGCTCCGGCAGGCGTCGCCGGCCGCATCGGCCTCCTCGAAGCGGCCCAGGTCTCCGAGGACGCCTGCGAGGTTGGAGAACGTGAAGCCGCGCAGCGCTTCCAGGCCCGGTTTGTCTCTGAGCTCGGGGGACTCGAGGATCTCTGCGCCCTTCTTCAGTGCGTCCACGCATTCGTTCCGGCGCTCCGGGCCCCGGCGCATGAGGAACGACCCGAGATAGGTCCAGGCCCAAGCGATGCCCTCGAGCTGCGGTACGTTCCTTCCCAGGTCCACGGCGGCCTTCTCGTTCAGCCTCACGGCCTGGCGCAGCTCGTGCTCGGCCTCCTCCAACTGCCCCTCCCGCTCGAGAGTGTCCGAGAGGTTGATGTGCGCCATGGCCTGCTCGCTCCGGGCCGTGGAGTCGGTGGGGAGGCGCAACGCGATCTCGTCGCGAAGCGAGACGAAGCGGGAGGCGGCATTCAGGCCTTCCAGTTTCTCCTCCTTGCCCAGCCTCCGGAGCGCGATGGAGAGGTTGTTCACGCAGGCGGAGAGGAGCTTGAGGTACTCGACGCTCTGCGGGTGCTCCGCGGCCAGGGATTCGAATTCCGCCACCGCCTTCCGTCCCCACGCTGCGGACTCGGCCGGCTCGTCGAGGTCATTCTGGATTCTGGCGATGAGCCCGTACATGCGGGCGCGCGTCCGGCGCAGCACGGGGCTTCCTCCCGACTCGCCGAGGAGCGGCTGGAACACGTCGAGCGTGCGCTTGAGCAGGCTGCGCCGCAGCTCGGCGGTCTGCTCGGGGGAGCCGAGCTGCACATCCTCGAAGAACCTGAGGAAGCCGGTCGCCGCCTCCAGGTTCTCCTCGGCCTGCCTCGCCACGTCGCGCTCGCGGTCAGCCGAAGCCCGCAGCTTCGCGTTCGACCAGGAGACGAAAGCGAGGAAGGACATCAGGGCAGCGCAGCTCACTGCCACGAGCGCCGCCAGGGCGGGCTTGCGCCGGGCCCACTTGACGCTCCGCTCGAGCGCCGTCGATGGCCGGGCCTGAATCGATTCGCCGTCGAGGTAGCGCCGCAGGTCCTCTGCCAGGAGGGCCGCGGTGGCATAGCGGTGCTCTGGAGCTTTCTCGAGGCACTTGAGACAGATCGTCACGAGGTCGCGAGGCGCTCGGGGGTTGAGGGCGCGAGGCGCAATGGGCTCCTCGTCGAGGACGAGCCGCAGCGTGTCGACGGGCGTTTCGCCACGGAAGGGGGGGCGGCCGGTCAACATTTCGTAGAGGATGGCGCCGAGGGCGTACACGTCGGAGCGCGGCCCGACTTCCCGGCGGTCTCCGCGGGCTTGCTCCGGGGCCATGTAGCTCGGCGTGCCGAGGGGCGAGCCGCTCTGCGAGTGGCCGAGGCTCGCACCGAGGCGTTTCGCAAGCCCGAAGTCCGTGATCCTCGGCGTGCCGCTCCGGTCGAGGAGCACGTTGGCCGGCTTGAGGTCGCGATGGACGATCCCTTGCTCGTGCGCCGCCTGCACGGCGGAAGCGAGGATGCGGATCAGCTCTGCGCTTGCCGGCGCCGGCTGCGGGACTCCACCGAGCTTCCGCGCCAGGCTGCCGCCCTCGACGAGCTCCATGGAGAAGTACGGCTGCCCGGAAGCCTCTCCGACCTCGTAGATCTGCACGACGTTCGGATGGCGGAGTGCTGCCGCAGCTTCGGCCTCAGCTCGGAAGCGGCTCAGCTCCTCCGGGCTTGCCGCTGTTCCAGTCAACACAGTCTTCAGCGCCACCAGTCGTTCCGGTCGCGCCTGGCGGGCCTTATAGACGATCCCCATGCCGCCCCGTCCGAGCACGTCCAGGATCTCGTAGCCGGGGATCGGCGGCGGCCCTTTCGCCGGGCGTGGGACGGAGCCTGTTCTGTACTCCTCCTGCAGGGCTCGGAGCTCGTCGAGGAGAAGATCGCGGTCTTCTGCAGCCACGCGCTCGAGAAAGTCCTCCACCCTTGGCGATTCGCCCCGCTTGAGCGCGCGCTCAAGCTCGTCGCAGATCGCGTCGATGCGCCGTGCGGCGGCGACGGCGTCTCGGGGAGGTGGACGGATCTCTTGCCCGTCACCCTGCGGCATCACCGAGCTCCCTTTCCCACAGGGCGCGGATGAGGCGCAGCTTCCGCTCGACCGTCCTGAGCCCGCAGTCGAGCTCCGCGGCAATCTCCTCGTGGGTGAAGCCCTCGAGCTTCCGCTGCGCAATCCGGCGCAGCGTGGCCGAGTCGCTTTCCGCATCGAGACGCTTGAGGAGCCGCTCCTCCTCCTCTGCGATGATCAGAGCGAGCTCGGGCGTCGGCTCGGGGAGCGCGCCGAGCCGCGCTCCCTGATCGAAAAAACCTCCATCACTCTCCCCGGAAACCGGCTGGAGGGCTGATTCGTTGACCACGCGCCCGCCGCCCCGCTTCTGCGCCCCCTCCTCGGCAAGGAGGTTCCAGGCCTTGCGCTCCGCGATCCGGATGAGGAGGCCCCAGAGCTCCAGGCGGTCGTTGAGGTCGGGGAACCGGCCCTCGGCGGACCTGCGGAAGAGGGTCTCGAAGACGCTTGCGGCCACGTCCTCCTCGTCGGCCACGCGAAGCGGCCTCCCGGCGAGCTTGCGGCGCGCAACGGCGAGTAGCCGATCGAAGTAGCGCTCCCAGAGGCGCTGGGCAGCGGCCTCGTCGCCCTGCTTCAATCCCGCGATCCAGCGGGTCACGGAGTTGCCGGTCTCGTTCGTTGCCATCGTGGGTCCCACGGGCCCTCAGACACGGCCGGCCCGTCGCCGACATGCTATCCTGGCCTGGAACAGGCGCATAGGCCAGATGCTGCAAACTAATCGCGAACACACGATGTCGGATCGGCAAGCCCCAGCGCTGCTTCTCCTCGGCGTGCTTGCCGGCGCCTGCGTTCCCGCCCGGGGGCTAGCCCAGGGCGTCTTCCCGTTCCTGGCTCGAACGGCTCGCCTGGAGATCCGTTCTGCGGGAGTCGAGCTCGCCGGTGAGGCCGGAGTCCGATGGCTCGAGCTCGAGAGGAAGGCCGAGGAGGCCTTTGCGGCCGGCCGTCTCGACGAGGCACTGCGTGCTGCGGGAGAGCTCGAGGCTTTCGCGGTCGAGCACTTGCCCGGGGACCACTGGCGCCGCCTCGACGCCTCGGTCCGCACGAAGGTCTTGCGAGGCTTGCTCGCAGGCTCCGAGGAAAGCCGGGAAGTGGCATCGAAGGCGCTGAGCGCTCTGGGGGATGCGCATCGCCTCCTTGACGAGAGCAAGCCGGCGGATGCCGAGCCTCTCCATCGCCGCTACTCCGAGTATTGCGTCAAGGCCTTGAGCCCGGACCACGCGTACACCTCCGCGAGCTTCACGTTCCTCGGTTTCGCGCTCCTGGCGCAAGGGAGCAGCAGGGGCAAGCTCGAGGAGGCCGAGAAGCTCTTCAAACAGGCCCTGAGCACTGCGCTGCGAGTCCATGGCCGGCAGCATCCGCTGACCGGGGCGGCACACTACTGCCTCGGAGAGCTCCACCGCGGCCTCGGGCGGCACAGGGAGGCCGAGGACAGCTTCCGCAACGCGCTTTCCTACTTCGAGCGCTTCTTCGGTGAGAAGCACGCATTCACCGCCCTCGCGCAGAGCAGCCTTGCATCGGCCCTCGAGCGCACCGGGAAAGCGTCCGAGGCCGAGGACTTGCACCGCAAGGCGCTCGAGACGCAGAGCGAGCTTGCCGGCGAGGAGAGCCTCGCTACGGACCGGGCCCGGGGCGCCCTTGCCGTGAACCTCGCACTGCAGGGCCGCCACGCCGAGGCGGAGGAGCTGGAGCGGCGCTGCCTGGCCACGCGCATCCGCCTTCACGGCGAGAAGCACGCGGACACAGGACGCGCGTACAACAACCTCGGGGTCGAGCTCTTCGATCAGGGGCTCATCGCCGAGGCCGAATCGTTCCTGCGCCATGCGCTCGAGCTGCGCCTCGAGCTCGTGGGGCCCAGGCATGCGGACACGGCCAGCACCGCCTCGAACCTCGCACGGCTCCTCCTCGATCAAGGCAAGGCCGGCGAGGCCGAGCCTCTCTGTCGCATTGCGCTTGAGGCCGAGACGGCGCTTCACGGCGAGGACTCCATCGACACGGTTGCTGCGCGAGGACGGCTCGCCCTCGCGCTCGAGCGGCAGGGCCGCCTCGCCGAGGCCGAGAAGCTGTACGTCGAGTGCTTCGAGCGGTCGAGGAAGATCGTCCCGAGCGAGCATCCGGAAGCGCGCACGCTCGCGAGCCGCCTCGCAGACTGCTGGACGGTGCAGGGCAGGCACGCGAAGGCGGAGGCGCTCTGGCGCGAGCGGCTCGAG
>Ga0073934_10008554_pt1 | contig 13598 bp, 11 predicted proteins | sample LarsenN4metaG_FD_76834 | JGI IMG/M metagenome (GOLD analysis project Ga0073934, IMG submission 76834) | Hot spring sediment bacterial and archeal communities from British Columbia, Canada, to study Microbial Dark Matter (Phase II) - Larsen... ...
CTGACACTTGGTACTCCCTCATTCCCTTTTATTTTGAAAATTTTATTCATAATCCCAGATTTTTGCGATAAGTGAGCCGCCAGTCAGGATGCCGTGTAAGGTTGTTAGAATCTTTTTAGAAAATAGGCGCACACAGGCTGTTTTAATGACACAGACATTTGATCGCGTTTATGTGATTGTGAATCCAGTGGCGGGCAGTCGTCGGCCAGTGTTGGCACGGCTGCCCCGCTTATTCGAGGAACGCGGAGTCCAATGCGCTGTGTCTCTCACCCAGCGATCAGGGGATGGAGAGCGGTTGGCTCAGGTAGCGGTTGCTGGAGGCGCTGACCTTGTGGTGGTTCTAGGCGGAGATGGCACAATTGCTGAGGTCGCCAGTGGGTTGGCGAGCACCGGAGTCCCTTTAGGCATTGTGCCGGGTGGCACAGCAAATATCCTGGCGGTAGAACTCGGAATCCCGACTCACTGGGGAAAAGCATTTGATCTAATTTTTGAGAGCGAGCACAGACTACGCTCTCTGGATATGGGGCGAATCGGCAAACGAAGTTTTTTGATTCGGGCCAGTGCTGGATACGAAGCGGCGATCATCGCCAAGACTCGCCAGCCGTTTAAAAACCGACTTGGTCCCTGGGGCTATGGGATCGGCGCTGTTCGTGCCCTGAACGCGCGTCTGCGCGCCCGTTTCCGGTTAAGGCTGGATGGGAAAGTCTGTGAAATTTCGGGCTTCAATGTGTTTATTGCCAACGCCGGGAGTATTGGGCGGCTGGGGCTGGTGTTGTCCTCTCGCATCCGGCCCGACGATGGTCTGTTAGACGTGATCCTGCTCGATTTTGCGCCGCCGTCTATGCTAAGAATGCTGGCAAGTGCGATTCGTTTTGACACATGGGCCAGGGCGCTGCAACACTGGCAGGTCCGTGAAGTAACGATTGAGGCTGATTCTCCGCAGGCTGTTCATGCCGATGGCGAAGCGATAGGTCGGACACCGCTCACCGCCACAGTGCTGCCCGGCGCAGTGGAAGTGATAGTGCCCACCTGACCTCAGCTCGCCAGCATAGCCGGACGTTGGTGATGAAAATCTGTACGGTCCTGGTAACATTTTGCTACGGCTAGCACCGTTGCCTCATCATACAGCCTGCCTGTAAAAGTAACACTGGAGGATTGGCCTTTGTCGGTTACGCCGTTCGGGATGACGACTGCCGGATGTCCGGTCAGGTTGGTGAGAATAAGGTTGTTCCCCCCAAATGACGGTGCAACGTACACATCAATATCGGTCATGAGTGCTGCCATATCCTGCATCATCAAAGTTCTGACACGGTTGGCCTGAATATACTCGACGGCAGGAATCAGGCGTGCCTGCCGGAATACATTCGGCCACGCATCTTTGATCTGGCGCGCCAGCAGATCATCGGTGTTGGTGCGAGTCAATTCGTCAAAATATGCTGCTGCCTCTGCTTCCAGCAACATCACAACTGCCTCATAAACTTGTGTTGAATAAGCAGGCAGCGAGATTGGGATCAGACTCAGGCCTAGGGAGCGCAGCACTTCGAGCGCCTGGTCATCTTGAGCCTTTTGATCATGCTCCTCATCAAAAGCGCTTTTGACGTAACCGATCCGCAGCCGGGAAACATCCAATGAGGGATTCCAGTTGAAGGGATAATCTGTCACCGTTAGATCATGTCCGTCTGGCCCATGTATAGCGGCGAGCACCAGGGCGCAGTCTTCTACAGTGCGACAAATTGGCCCGATTTTGTCCATTGTCCAGCTTAATGCCATACTCCCATGACGGCTTACTCGTCCGAAGGTTGGGCGCAGTCCTGTAACCCGGCATACCGTACAGGGAGAGACAATCGAGCCGAGGGTTTCTGTGCCGATGGCGAATCCCATCAATCCCGCTGCGGTCGCCGCCGCTGACCCAGCCGAAGAACCGCTTGATCCTTCCTCTGGATTCCAGGGATTGCGCGTCTGTCCTCCGAACCAGACGTCACCCCAGGCCAGTGCGCCGACAGAAAGTTTAGCGATCAGGACGGCTCCGGCAGCTTCCAGGCGCTCTACAACAGTGGCGTTGAAATCAATCACCTGATCCTGGAAAGGTTCCGCGCCCCAGGTCGTGCGGATGCCGCGTGTCGCCAGCAAATCCTTTACACCCCAGGGGATGCCATGTAGGGGACCGCGATAGTGTCCATCAGCGATTTCTGCATCTGCTCGCTGCGCCTGTTCCACTGCCAGGTCTTCGGTCAGAGTGACAACACAGTGTAACACGGGATCGTAACGCTTCAATCGCTGCAAATACATCTCCGTCAGCGCCATCGAAGTGATCTGGCGGGTGTGGATAAGGTGCGCCAGATGGGTGACAGGCCAGAACGCGACATCTTCCAGATTATCCGGCAGCGGCGGCACATTCTGTTCACTTGTCACAGATGGTTGTTGAGCGCGATCAAAGAACATACCCGGCAGGTGCGGATCAAAGTTGAAGGCAGGTGGAATGTTGTTAGCCAGTGGGACAGTCCGCAGTGCCTCGTACAACTTTCGGTGTTCCTGGACTCCCTCGCGCATTAATTCGCGCTCGGACTCTGTGAATTCGAGACCGATAACGTGTTCTGCGGCTTGTAGTTCGTCGAGGGTAAGTTCATGCTGTTCGGGAGAGGAATTGTCGGTCATGCGTCTGTCCTTGTGGTGGGTAGGCAACAATGCCAGTATAGCAGATCAAACCAGATACTTCAGCACCGCCGTAAAATGCAGAACGCTGCCTGCTAATACGCAAATATGCCATATATCGTGCCAGCTAACATAACGCGGACGGCAGCACGGTCTGTCGAGCGCGTAGAAGATCGTGCCGATGCTGTAGATCAACCCGCCGCCCAACACCAACCCAATACCACCCGTTGGTAGGCTGTGGATAAGCTGAGGAGACGCGATTACCCCGGACCAGCCCATTCCTATATAGGCGAATAATCCCCAATAGCCTGATGTCTGGCGTTTATGGAAGACCAGCTTGAAAATCATACTCAGCACGGCCAACGTCCAGATCGTGCCCAGCAATCCCCATCGCCATCCACCGCTGAGCAGGTTGTAACAGAACGGTGTATAGGTCCCAGCGATAACGGCATAAATGGCGGCATGATCCAGGCGGCTGAACCATTGGATGGTAGCATGTGGCGCGTCGATCAAATGCAGCACAGCGCTGGCAGAATAGAGCAGTACCATACTGGTCCCATAAACCAGCATAGAAAGCATTTTGCCCGGTTGATCCCAGGTGAGAGTAACCAGGATCAGCACCCCGGCAGCAGCCAGGATCGCGCCTGCAAGATGGCTGAATCCGCTGAACGGTTCTCGGCAGCAGTGCATGGGGACAGGCTCCGCACAGTTTCGACTCTATCTCAAATATCGCAAAATCAGCGTAGAATCGGCATAGTGTAATCTGGAGAAAATAATGCAGCATACCATCCTGAAACGTCCAAACCCGATCCGTATGGATAATGACTTCGCCAGGGCAACTATGCGAGTCCGGCTGCCCGCCATTTTGCGCAATGTCCAGAAGGTGAATCCCGATTTTTCGCCAACCATCATGGAGGGGATTGATCGCCTGCATGATGCCCTTGTTAATGATAAGTCGATCCCAATGCTTGATCTCCTTCCCACTGCGGCTGACTATGATGATTGGTATGCGGCTTACCGGGAGCAGCAAGCGAAAATAACGCCGCTGACGTGGCAGCACAGTGAATGGTTTTTTGCTGAGACTTTCTGCTATCGTCACCTGATACAGGCAGTACGCTGGCTGGAAACCGGGCGCGATCCGTTTGCGCCGATCAAGCAGGAGGAACTTGAGGGCGAACATTTTCTAGAATTATTGAATACTGCGCTTGAAGCCACAGGGGATTTTGAGGACAAACTTGCTGTGTTACTCTCGTTGGCGCTGTGGGGAAATCGTGTTGATCTCAGCCACCCGGCGAAGGACCTGGCAGATCAAACCGCCGCCGAGGACGATCTGTTAGCAGATGATCGTCAGGCCGTGCTGCGTTATGTGGCTTCGGACTCAAGGGCAACCAACAGGTCGGGTATACACCTCATTGCGGATAATTCCGGGACCGAACTGGCGGTAGACCTTGTGCTGATTGATCTCTTGCTGGCGAACAGCGATCAATCGATAGTTTTGCACGTCAAATCCCATCCCACGTTTGTCAGCGATGCCACCATACCGGACACCTGGAATATCATTCGCACGATGGAGACGAAGGGCGGTCTCTTGACAGAGTTAGCCCATCGACTGCGTGCAGCATGGGCGGCACGACGCTTCGTGCTGGCGACACATCCTTTCTGGAACAGCAGTCATTTTCTTTGGGATTTGCCGAGGACTTTGAACGTTGTCTTCCGTCAGGCGCATCTCGTGATTCTCAAAGGGGATGCCAATTATCGCCGGGCCATAGGTGATGCGCTGTGGGAAGATGGAATACCTTTTTCAGCCGTGTTGGACTATTTTCCTGCACCGATCCTGGCTCTCCGCACGTTGAAGAGTGACGGCGTGGTGGGCCTACCCCGTGGCCTGACCCAGAGATTGGATAGGCTTGATCCGGTGTGGCGGACTACGGGGCGTTATGGCGTGATTCAGTTTGCGGCTAACCAGCCCTAAAATCTCACTCGAAGTTCGACACGCTGTCCATCACGCAGCACAACGGCTTCCACGCTCTCGCCTTTTTTACGGCCCTTCGCCAGACGGTTGACCATGCCAGGGCTGTTCGTGGGCTTGCCTGCGAACTCGATCAAGACATCTCCGGTTCGTAAACCTGCGCGTCCTGCCGGGGATTGTGCCGTAACACGCCCGACAAAGACTCCTTCCTGTGCGTCTGTCAGATGGCGGAATCTATCGAGTTCGCGGAGTTCTGCACCGAGCTGCTGCGTCCCGCTCAGGCGGCGGATCGCAACTCGCAAACCGGATGTTGTCCCAGGCTGCAATGCGCCTCGCCGAACCAAGACGATGCTGCCTGCGCCAGTTACCACACTGCCGATTAGTAATACGGCCCAGATCGGTGTGTCGATCACACTCCGGCTGCGCTGCCAGTTGCGATATTCGTTGTACAGGGTGTAATAATCAGAACCTATTGTGGTAAGTGTGAGGTCGCGTGTCAGGGGCTTGGTCTCCACTGCGCCTGTCACCGATGGATAGGAAATGGTGATAACCGCGCTGACCTCTATCTGGCGGCGCATAGAACCCGACGGCAGGGGAATGCGAACTAGCATTTCAGGATATGCATCTTGCATGGTGTTATCCGGCTCAAACTGGTCCTGGCTGGTATTCTGCCATGTCTGCTGCGATATTGCTTCGAATGTTCCGCTGACCGCGCCACGCAGCCGCACCGATCCTTCCTCAAACGCCCACTGCCCACCCGCTGTCTGCGTAGGAGGAAACTCAATCGTCACGAGCGTTGGCACACCGGGATATCCTCCGGCGATCAGATAGGCATCTCGATCAGGTTCGTATTCAACGTAATAATCTGCGTCAGGGCCACCATACAGATCGCCATATTCGTCAAACATGGACAGATTCAGGCCTGTGTCCTGCCCGGTAGCCTCAAACTCTGCGCGATAAGCTTCGGGAACATGGGGTTCGGGCGCAGTTAAAGCGCGCGCCACTGCCATGATCGATATCACAATAAAACCAACACATGCCGCTAACATCCAGGCCTGGATAGGATAGCCCCGATAGACCAGGAACAATACGGCTCCCAACATGGCGACTGTCAGCGGCGTGATCCAGGTGTATGGAAAGCCAAGCTGCGTGACGAGGAACCCGGATACTGCCCCAGCTACCGACCACCCAAAAAACAGGATCAACATCCATACGTAGCTGTTATTGCTTTGCAAGTGAAATCCCCTTTAACGGCTATACACTTGCATTCCATTATATTGATTATGCTAGAAAAACAACTTCGTATGGAGTGTTCAGGTTCCTGTCATCGATCCCCATGAGCGGCTGTGACACCCAGCCTTGACGCGCTTTGATTTTCATTGAGGTGTGGGCTGCGCAGAATGATCTCATGCAGGAGTAGAATGGTGGTATTCACGATCAGGAGCACAACAGGCATGGCTTCAATTGACATGGCCTTGGCAAGGATACCTGTCAGACCGGGCAGGGCCGCTCCTCCAATCGCTGCCGCACTGATCTGAAACCCAATGGTGTTGGCTGCATGAGCGCTGCCAACTCGCTGGGGGGTGAGGGAGACCAGCATCGGGAAAATGGGGGCAAATGCGAAACCCATTGCGCCTAGCGCCAACCCTCCCGAGGAAGCAAAGGGATTCCATGCCAACACAAGCGCCGCTATCATCGCTCCGACCATTGCAAGCCGGATGAACGTGAGCGGTTTCAGCCGACGTCCAACGAACCCGGCAGCTATTCGCCCAAAGGTGAACAGGCCCCAGTAAGCGGATACCCACAGCCCTGCGGCTTCGGCCTTGATATTGCGCCCTTCCATAAACAGCGAGGATGACCAGCGTCCCGCTGTAATTTCGACGCCGGTATAGAGAAAAAACAGGGTGATTCCTAACCAGACCACCGGGATACGCAGAGTCGTGAGAATGGGCGTGCGGATCGGTTGGGAGGGCGGCTGATTTGCTTCAAGGTGGGGCTGGTTCCAGCGCGTTCGTGTAATCAAAAAACACAATGCCAATCCAATTTGCAGCGCGCCTACAATGGCATACCCCAACCGCCATGTCTTGCCGGAATTCACTACGAGACTCATCAACCATGTCCCGCTGGTCACCCCCAGGCCAAACGAAGCGTGCAGCCAGAACATCAGGCGAGGCCCATGTTGGGTGGCAACATAGGTGTTCAGTCCCGAATCAATCGCTCCTGCCCCTGCGCCACCTAGCAGTCCCACAATCACAAACCAGCCCCATGCTGGCGATAGGGCATTACCGATGAGGGCCAGTGCCGTTCCGAAGCAGCTTGCAGACAGCAGCAGGCCAATTCCCAGCCGTGTGACAAGCTGGCCCGCGAAAAAACTGGAGAGAAAATAGCCGCTCAGACCCGTCACAAAGATCAGGCTGAAGACATCTGTTTCGATATCAAATGTATCACGAATGCGAGGATTGGCGATGTCCAATAAACCGTCGGGCAGCCCTAGACTGATGAATGCGATAAAGGTGATCAGGATGAGGAACCACGCAGAGCGTCGAGGATAAGCTGTTGGCACGTCGAAACCTCTTTCTTTTGGGTTGCAGAGAGATCTGACTCTCCCAAAGAAAAAACCAGCCGTTGAGATGCTGGTTCTTTGCATGATACCCCCAGCAGGATTCGAACCTGCGCCTCTGCCTCCGGAGGGCAACGCTCTATCCCCTGAGCTATGGGGGCATATATGCTAATTTTACCAGTATTGAATAGAACGTCAAGGCTCGGCCTCGTCTTCTAACATCGGGGCGACCTCGGCGCGGCTGACACGCTGTAGCTCGGCGGAGGCGATTTTGAGGAGGGCATTCATCCCCCCCCCTCCCGCGTATACCGTGTCATAAGCCTGCACTGCCGGGTCCATAAATGCGGGCATGGGGGTTTTCAGGCCAATCGGTGGGACCGTGCCCACAGCATAGCCGGTGATCTCCAAAACTTGTTCGGCAGTTGCCAGCGTAACTCGTTTGCGGCTCACGTTCAGGCGGGAAGCCAGTTTGCGCGGATCAACCCGCCGTGTGCCACAGCCATACACCAAGAAGGGTTTGTCGTCTACCAGGAAAATCACCGATTTAACAATCTGATCGGGAGCGACCTTGAGGGCTTCGGCAGCTGCTGGGACGGTAGGCGTTGGCGCGCCGGGGAAAACGATCTCGGCAGGAATCTGGTGCTCATCCAGATAGGCCTGTAAGTTTTCCGGCAAAAAGGGTGACCTCTGGCGTGTGCTGGAATTGTCTTTCAGTTCAACAAAGAGTAGTTCGACACCTCGCCCGGCATAATCCATCAAATCTTTTCCGGCTACAACTCCTTCGGGTGAAATCAGGGCTGCATCCAAAGCTTCATAATCATCAAAGAGAATTTCCACAATCCGAAAGTAGGGGGTTTGCCCGGCTGGACCGCCCATGACTTGACTGGCCTGAATGCTCCGTACTCCCGGCATTTTTTCTAGCAGAGTGAGGCCACGAGTATACCGCAGTTCGAAATTGCCCGGATTCGACGGGTGCTTGAACAACAACATCAGTTTGACCATGCTGGCTCCAGCCGTCAATCTTTTCGAAAGGTTCTGCCAAAGATGATACCTGCTACAAAAGCGAGCAGCACTGCCTGCCAGGGTTTCGACTGGACAATAGAAGTGGCATCCCCGGTCATTTGATCAAAAGTGTGGCTGTGCAAGTAGACGGCAGCCCGCTCCAGACTGCGTGAAAGCTGTTTGCTTTGCCGAATAGCGTCTGGATCTCCGGAGCGGTAGGCCTCGGCACGGATACGCTCGGCAGCAACAATCAGTTGGTTGGCCGCAGCCTCTTTGGTTGTGTAAGCAGTTTGCATCACTGTGCGGCGGGCTTCGCGAAGAGGAGTACGATGGGAGGCAGCATTGATATCGGAAGGTTCTGTGTTTTCGACCACGTTTTCTTCAGCCATATGCTCATGTCCTTTGGTTGTGGCATCCGTTCGAACGTGTTAGGATAATATACCTGATCACCATCAAGTTATTCCAAAAATGGTGTGGAGTGAGCAAAGGATTCTGACTGTGAGCGCACCCAATGTCTCCTACCCCCCCTCAGCCCGCAGTCCCTACCTGCACCCACGCGGACGGCGGACATCTCAGCGGTTGAACCCCTGGGTCATACGGCTTCCACTGTTATTTTTCTCCGGCCTGGTCCTGTTATTTTTTGTGTTGGTGATTCTGGCCGCAGGATATCAATTTGCGCACCAGGATGAAATATACCCTGGAGTATCCACGATCTTTGATGTGAATCTGGCCGGGATGACTCGCCAGGAAGCAGTGGCGGCTCTCTCTCAGCAATTCACCTACGATGAGCAGGCAACCTTTGTATTTCGTTACGGAGATCAGGCCTGGGAATATACGGCGGGCGAGCTTGGCGTCGCACTCGATGTTGAGGCAACAGTGGACGCAGCCTACAATGCCGGGCGAGATGGCAGTGTGCTTCATAACCTGCTTACACAGTGGGATATGTGGAATAACGGTTATCCGGTGGCTCCGGTGGTTACCTATGACCAGTCGCAGGCTGAGGCTATCTTGAGTGAGATCGCCAACAGCTACGTGAACCGGACTACCCTGGATGCGGCTCTGACCATCCGTGATAGTAAGGCCCTCGCAACGTCCAGTCAGGTTGGGCGCAGCGTGGATATTCCCGCGACGGTCAGCGTGCTCCGCAATGAAATTCTTGCCCTGAATACACACAGCACGATCAATCTGGTGGTTCACGAGACTCCGCCTGTTGTTTGGGCAACAGACGAAGCTGCTGAACAGATCAATCTGGCACTGTCGGCTCCGGTTGAGTTTTATGTTGACCCCCCTATCGCAGGCCAGGGTCCCTGGGTATCGGCAGTATCGTCTTTAGAGGAAATGCTGGTCATTGAGCAGGTGCAGCATGACGACGGCACTGTGGCGTATGAAGTCGGTGTAAATCTGGACCAGACCCGCGCATTTTTGACTGAATTAGCTCCCCAGTTGACATCGCAGCCTGTCAATGCTCGTTTTGTGTTCGACGACGAAACCCGCCAGTTAGAAGTTATTGCCAACAGTTCTGTTGGGCGCGCATTGGACGTTGAAAGCACCATAGCTCAGTTCGAAAAGGCTATTTTTGCCGCGAATCCGGCGGATCGGCGTGTAAAGCTGATTTTCCAGGAAGTGCCACCGCAGATCAGCGATCAGGCTACCGCTTCTCAGCTAGGTATCACTGAGTTAGTGGTTCAAAAGACGACTTACTACTATGGCTCTACTTCGGAACGCCGCAAGAATATCCAGGTCGCGGCCTCACATTTTCATGGCATCGTCATCCCGCCGGGCGCTGAGTTTTCATTTAACGAATGGTTGGGTGATGTCAGCGTTGAGTCTGGCTACGAACAAGGATTGATTATCGTCGGCAACCAGACAATTACAGGTGTTGGCGGTGGGGTATGTCAGGTGGCAAGTACCGCTTTCCAGACTGCCTTCTATGGGGGGTATCCTATTCTGGAACGGGTCGAGCATGCTTATCGGGTTGGTTACTATGAAGAGGGCGAAGGTCCTGGAATGGATGCCACCGTCTATGCGCCCATCGTAGATTTTCGCTTTATGAATGATACTCCCTATCACCTGCTGATCGAAACTTACGTTAATCCAGGCAACAGCAGCATTACCTGGAAATTCTATAGCACCAGCATGAACCGCCGCGTGGTCAAAGAAGGGCCATACGTCAGAAACCAGACTGCTCCTCCTCCCCCGATCTACCGTGCGAATCCAGCCCTGGCCCCTGGTCAGATCAGGCAGGTGGATTACGCGGTCAGCGGCGCGGATGTATATGTCTACCGCACAGTGTATGAAGGGGATCGCGTGATCATTGATCGTGAGGAGTTCCACAGCCGCTACATGCCCTGGGCAAACCAGTACGAGGTTGCGCCGAGCGATCCGCGTATAAATAGCTAACCGTTACTGGTCTGTGTCACTGTCAGCATATGTCCAGTGACACAGACTCTCCCCAAAACGCTGCATGGCGGTTTCGTTTTTATTATGCCAGCAAAATTGCAGTGGTCGGCGCATGAAAAAGCCCAGCGAGCGAAGGGTCTTTGTTAACAACGGGACAGATGAGATCGCCACGATCTGCCCGGCATTCTGGCGCGCCGCATCTCGCATCGCCAGCCGCAAAATATCTCGCAGTCCTGCTTGATCACGGAGATCACCGAAAATATCCAGAAGCCTGACGGTTTTAACGCCTCGATAGTCCAGCGTTCTTGTGATCAACACCTGACTGGGGTTGTCCGAGGGACCAGCCACATAGAACTTGAGTTGAGCATAGTAAGGTGCTTCTAAAAATCGCCACCGCAGATAATGAGCGTCACGCCAGGTCGTGATCCTGTCGTCGCGGCGGTTGTGGTCGAAAAAAACTTGCGCAAGTGTCTCAGGGTCGGGGTCCTCAAGACTTCGTGCATTGATCGGGGTGTAGCGGGTCAGATAAGCCCTGATCAGGCGGGCGACAGGCGATGTTATCTGCACGGCGGTTCGCAGCAGTTGACCCTTAACACCCTGAGCGAGCCGGACACGAGGAAGCGCCAGCAAGCTGAAGATGAATGTCAATTGGTAGACGTCTTCGCGCATCTGCCAGCCGTGTCGTTTAAACATCTTGCCCGATAAATCTCGGGCGGGAAACGCAAATTTGAGTTCTGCGGAATCGCGCACAGCCTGATCGAGCATAGTCTGTATCCCACGTCCCCTAAATGCCGGGTCTACGATGAGGTCTACCCACCACCAACTTTCCTGGGCTTCGCCGTCTATCAGGCATGTCGTCGGTACAATGGCACTGTGTCCGACGACCTCCCCATCGGCTGTAACCACAACAAATCGGTGTTGATCACCTCGATACCACCACAAATTGTGATCAATCAGAAACTGGCTCTTTTCTTCCCGGTATACTTTTTGGAGAAAGCCATTGGCTTGAGAATCGTCGTGAGAAACCTGGCCGATCAATTGGAAGGTGCTCATCATTGCCTCACGATGGTTGGCGAAGTTCGTGAACTAACTGGGAATTGGTTACAGACTGCGCTTGAGAGTATTGGCTGGCGGCGGCTAGAATACGATCCAGGTCTTTCCACATCCCATATTTTTCGATTTCCCAACTGTGACCCCATAGATGCCATATCCCGCCGACTTTGGCGACTCTTTCAAGCAAAGCTAAGGCCAGGGTAGGCCAGCTCCGCAGAGCCAGAATGGGAATGCGCAGCGAGGGGACGTAGGGTAGAGCGCGACGAATAGGCTTGGTACGAGCGCGCCAGTCCTTGACAGGCCGCAGTGGAAACGGGTAAATATGAACAGTGGTCGGCAGGTCCAAAAAGTCCCTGCCAGCGGTAATGTGGTATTGTAGAGCGGTTCGTGCTACCTCAAACCCGGCTTCGGCCACCAGATCGCGGGTCTGTTGGTCGGCATACCCTTTGGGATAACAAAAAGCGGTGACAGAAGTTCCGGTAATGTCCTGGAGCCATTCGCGTGAACCGACGATTTCGTGTCGCGCTGTTTCGATATCTGTTTCAGTCAAAACAGGATGTGTCAGGGTATGAGCACCTACTTCGTGCCGGGCAGCCAGGTGGACAAGATCACTGTCAGATAACCGGGGATTGATATAATCGCGTGGAATATAAAATGTTCCTACTAAATTATATTTGTTCAGGTAATCCGCAATACGCAGATCAAGGATGTGCCCATCGTCCCAACTGGTTGTAATCCAAAAAGGTTGTGCCATGCAGCTATCCTGTCCTGAGTCGTAACACCGGTTGAAGTGTATCTGGCTCTCCCGCGAGAGCCAAATTCTCCCTGTTCTTTCCGATGGAATATTGCACCGAACACCTGTTCGGGTTAGACTATTCTCCGGTTTGCTTCTACATGGAGTAGAGAATGCCAAAAAGCCGTATCTATTACGAATGTCAGAACTGCGGGCGACACTCACCCCGTTATATGGGCAAATGCCCTGGCTGTGGTGAGTTTAATACAATGGTCGAAATGGTCGAAGAACCAGAACTATCGGCTGCGGCAACCCGCTCCGCTGGGCCGGTACGTTCCAAACCGCAGCGCTTAAGCGAAGTTTCGACGGATGCTGGGGATCGCTACCCTGTGCCTGTAGAAGAACTTTCACGTGTGTTGGGCGGTGGATTGGTTCCAGGCAGCGTCGTGCTGGTTGGCGGCGATCCGGGTATTGGAAAAAGCACCCTGTTGTTACAGGTTGCGGTATTGATGGATCAGGTAGCCGGGCCGATCCTGTATGTGAGCGGCGAAGAGAGCGAGCGGCAGATCAAGATGCGGGCTGAGCGCCTGGGCCTGCTCTCGGACGGTCTCTATCTGGTCACCGAAACCGAGATGAGCGCGATCCTGACTCATATTGAAGCCATCAAGCCGCGTCTGGTGATCATAGACTCGATCCAGACAACTTACAGTGAAGGCAAAGCATCTGCCGCCGGAAGCGTCACCCAGGTTCGGGAATGTGCCAGTCAGCTTCGTGAGCTTGCCAAAAACAGTGGCATTGCGGTTTTTCTGGTGGGGCATGTCACGAAGGAAGGCACGATTGCCGGGCCGCGTGTTCTCGAACATATCGTAGATACGGTGCTGTACCTGGAAGGGGATCGTTTCCAGGCTTACCGCCTGCTGCGCAGTGTCAAAAACCGTTTTGGGGCGACGAGTGAAGTTGGTGTCTTCGAAATGCGAGATCGGGGACTGGTAGAGATTCCGAATCCATCGGAGGTGTTTATTGCGGAACGTGTCGTCAATGCGCCAGGCAGTGCTATTGCGGTGACGATGGAAGGGACACGGCCCCTCTTGGTGGAGGTGCAGGCGTTGGCGACACAAACGGTTTATCCCAATCCTCGCCGCACCGCGAACGGCATTGATTTCAACCGGATGCTGCTTATCACCGCCGTACTGACCCAACGACTCGGCATCCGTCTGTACGAAAAAGAC
>Ga0073934_10008555_pt1 | contig 13597 bp, 12 predicted proteins | sample LarsenN4metaG_FD_76834 | JGI IMG/M metagenome (GOLD analysis project Ga0073934, IMG submission 76834) | Hot spring sediment bacterial and archeal communities from British Columbia, Canada, to study Microbial Dark Matter (Phase II) - Larsen... ...
AAACTGCGACTATTTAAGTCAAAAATATTAGTACCAGTAATATCTGCGGGTAAAACATCCGGCGTCAGTTGGATACGACGGAACTCTGCTTGGATGATCTGTGCTAAAACTTTTACCAGAAGTGTTTTACCAGTTCCTGGTACACCTTCCAAAATTACGTGTCCACCTGCTAGCAGTGCAATGAGTAGCTGTTGTACAATACTGGATTGCCCGACAATAACTCGGTTTAAAGCTTGACTTAGGCGATGAAATACAGAATGGGTTTCGCTCATTTTTTGAATTGTTAGTTGTTAGTGGTTAGTAGTTAGTGGTTGTACTAGACACGTCATGGCACGTCTCTACATTGGTTAGTGGTAATATAGAATAACCAACTACCAACCAAAACTATTAACCAACCTTTATAGCCATTTTTTTACTTAATCCACAGTTATCGAATTTAAGCAACAAATTATATAGCGGTTTGCAATTAGGTGGGAAAAGCGACCACCGATGCACACAGATACACACCGATGAAGCAGTATACCCTATTGTTAAGCAAACAAACACCAACACATAACATAAATACCTACGGGTAATCTATCAGTGTCTATCTGTGTACCCTACGGGAAGCCGCCCTTAGGGGTGTCTGCATCCGTGTGCATCGGTGTTCGATGTCTCTAAACCTCAATTTACTTCTAATGTGAATTGAAGAAGCAACATAAGGTTGTTTGGCAATTGTCCAGAGTTTGATTTGATTAACGAACACTCATGGAACACAGATGAACACCGATAGATTATTTGTATCACTGCTCTCGAAACTAACGATTATTCATAATTAAGTATTTTTTTTAACTCTCCTTAGGGTTTGCCACTTTCCTAACCAACTAATCAACTCTCGTTCACTCATGCGACGCTTTTGAGATTGTTGCAAAGCAGCATCAAGTTCCGTCGTTGCAGTACCGATTTGTTGCTGCCAAGTATTGACTAAAGTTTGTCTATCGAGTATCTCTGAGCCTAAACCTAAATTTTTTTGCAGTTGTAACTGCTCTTCTTTGCCGATCATTTGTACCAAAAAATCGGTGGATTGAGCCTTATGCAGTACTCCCGCTAGTGCTTGAATATAAGCTTCGCTATTATCTAGTTCTGGTGTCTCCAAAGCTACAGGCTTACCAAAGCGGCGATTTTGCGCCCAAATTAACACGAATAATAAGATACATACCTGAATAAATGCTGGCAATAATGGGGTTTTAGCTAAATAACTAAACAAATCCCCTTCCCCTTGACTTTTTCTGACTTCGGGATCTTTATAACCGTGAATGTACTCATCCACAAATAATAAGTTACCTTTTTGACTGACTAAGCTGGCTAAATACTGGAAATTACTGAGATAATCTTGGTAGGCATTGGCGGCTAAATAGGGAGTAGTAGAAAAAATTATTTTGCCTTTACCGCGCCTTTCTTCCCAAACAACAGCACCAAAGCGATCGCCTAAAGATATTTTTTCCTGATCAGATATAGATGCCAATCGTCGTCGTGTTTCAATTTTGACATCGCCAAAGGGCGAATTTTGCATGGTGCTAAAGTTGGCTGCTGTTACCCGTTGGCGCACACCTAAAACTACTAGAGTATTACCAGCTTCCACCCATTCTCTTTCTTGGGATAATAGAACCGGGTGGTTTAGTTGGCTGTAAATTTGCAACAGTGTTACAGGACGTTTTTCTTTCTTTAATTCATCAAAAGGCTTTTGCCAGCGCTGGATTGTGATTCCACGGTCTTGCATAAAAGCATACCAGGCTCCGTAGCCATCGGGAGCAAGACCATAAGTAGAGCCACTGTTAATTTTGCTATTACTGGGAGCAGCAATGATGGTTAGTAAAATTAATACTGCAATAGCGATCGCACCCAGCCAGATTAGGCGATTTGAAGGTTTCATCTAATACTATTCTTGAAAGATTTCCCGATATGCTTGCTGACAATGCTCGTAATTTTCAGCAAGCATCTCAGCATCACTAAAGCATAACTGCTCATGAGTGGTAATGAGAGTTTCATAGGGCTGGATTTGGGGACATGACAAGCGCAAAAGTTGTAAATACTCGCCATCGGTACGGCTTTTTTTATGGGGTAGAATACCTTTTTCGTGCAAGTGCTGTAACATCGCCAAGTAAAGATAGCGACAAGCGTCACGATAGTTACCCTGACGGTAAAATTCTTGCGATCGCATCAATAATTTTGCTGCTGACAATTCAATATTTGCTGTTTGGGAAGCAGAGTCAGAACCTTTAACCCCAGGTAGTCTCGAATATAAGTAAGGACTAAATTCTCGCCACAACCACCAAACTAGCCAAACCACAAATACACCGACTCCCAACCACAACAAAAACTTTAATAACGAGATAAACCAAGAATCTATCGACCAACCAGAAGGCAATTCTGGTAGTGTAGGATGAAGACGAGACCACTGGTATTCCAGCCACTCTCCAATTTGTTGCTGAAATTGAGAACTCTGCCAACCTAAACTTGTTTTTTCAAATTCTGTTGTCATTAGTTGGTTGTTGGTTGTTGATTGTTGGTTGTTGGTTGTTGCTGGGGTTATTATTGGACTCCCCATCACTCCATCTCCGATTCCAAGTCCCTATTCCCCAGGATTATCACCTTTATTAACCAGGTTTTTTTCTCGTTTCAGACTTTCTTCAAGGGCTTGAATTTGTTCTCGACGTGCTTCTAATTCTAGAGTACGCCGTGCTAAGTCTTGGTTTTGCAAAGTAAGACTTTGTCGCCACTGTTCAGCGCGTTCTGCTTCTTGGCGCAAGAAATCTGGAGTAATACCAGTGGTGAGGTAAGTACCTATCAAATCCAGTACCCAGTTAGTAGCTTCTTCTATTCTTTCTATATCGCCTGTGGGGGAAAGCTCAACTAAAACCAGCAATTTTTCCGTCAGAGTTTTTCCCTTTCCCAGGAGAATAAAAGCTTCTTCTGGGATTCTCACCCATATATTTTGAGCTTCCTGACGTGCTAATAAATGTAACTGAAACTGGTCTAAAAATTCGTTTTTGTGTACTTGGGCTAGATATAACATGACTTTAGAAAAATTATGAATTATGAATTATGAATTATGAATGATAAGAAATTTCATAATTTACGTCTAATGTAAATTGAAGAAGCAACATAAAGTTTTTGGTGATCGTCCAGTTTGATTTTGGTTAACGTAGACGCCTCCAAAGGCAGGTTAGGAGGATACACAGATACACACTGAATCTATCTGTGTGCATCTGTGTACCCTGCACCGAAGCCGCGCAAAGCGCGTCTACATCTGTGTTCGACTTTAGAAACTCATTCACATTGGGCGTAATTTATAATTCACAATTCATAATTCTTTATTGTTATGCTAGCTGACGCAAGCGATCGCGCAAAATTTCAGCTTGTTTTTGTGCTTGTGCTAAGGCGTCTCGTGTTTCCCTTACCACTTTTGGCGGGGCTTGTTCTACAAACTTAGGATTACTTAATCTACCACTGAGGGATTTAATCTCTCCTTCCAACTTTGTTAGGCGCTTTTGCAGTTTGGCGACATAAGCATATATATCTACCACGCCAGCGAGGGGTAGTAGAACTTGTACCGTACCAACCACACCTGCGATCGCTTTTTCTAGTGCTTGTGGTTGTGGTGATACTTCCGATGATGCCATTTGCTCAGCACTTGGTTTGAACAATTGTTGCCAGAACTTTTGTCGAGCCTCAGCAGACAGTATATTTTGGCCAACAAACCACGTAGCATAACCAAAACCTATCACTTCAAAGAAACTTCCTAGCAAAGGAATATCATCAACTGCATCAGCGATCGCTAAACCAAGTCGGAAAAAGTAGATTAACGCAATAGTTACAGCAATATTCTGCCAACCAATTCGGGGTTTTTCTGCTGGTTGCTGACTTTCACCACCAGTAATTGTTAAATTCTCAACCTTCGCCAAATCTTGAATATAAGATTGTCCGGCGGTGAGAATTTGCCTTTCCTTGTCACTGTCGCTTTGCAAGTTGACATTTACCCTTGCTCCTGGTTTTACATCTGCTTCGGCGCGCAAGTTGCGGATTGTGCGGATTGTAGCAATCAACAGTTCAAACTGTTCTTCTAATTCAGAATCAATGAAATTTGTCTGTGCTTCTGGATACAATTGCCGAGATAAACTTTGCTTAGTCTCTGCTCCTTGTTGAGTGAGAGTGTGCCAAATTTCTTCCGTAATATGAGGCATAAAAGGACTAAGCAGTTTCAAAATCCCTTCCAGCACGTATGCCAAAGTTTGTTGTGCTACCCGTCGTGATATCGGGTCAGCATTCTTTTGCAGGCGAGATTTGACGAGTTCAATATACCAGTCGCAAAAATCACCCCAGATGAACTCATACAAACCCTTAGCAGCTTCACCCAGACCGTAATTATCCAGATAATTGCGGGTTTGCTGCACAACACGATGGTAACGCGAAAGAATCCAGCGATCGCTTAACTCTGTAGGATTAGGTTCACCCAACTGCTGCGGCGTCTGTCCATCCAAATTCATCATCACAAACCGTGCCGCATTCCACAGCTTGTTAGCAAAGTTGCGGGATGCTTCCACCGACGGCGACTCATCCGTCTTACGGTTGTAGTCCATGCGGATATCTTGACCCGCACCAGCTACTTCCTTAATCATCGTGTAGCGCAGGGCATCCGTACCGTACTTCTCAATCAAAATCAACGGGTCAATACCATTACCCTTAGTCTTAGACTGCTTTTGACCATTTTCATCCAACACCAACCCGTGGATGTAAACATCCTTAAACGGCATTTGACCAGTAAAATGTCCTGCCATCATCGTCATTCTGGCAACCCAGAAAAAGATAATGTCGAAGCCGGTCACCAAAGTACTAGTAGGGTAATAAGTCGCTAAATCCGGGGTTTGTTCCGGCCATCCCAAAGTGGAAAACGGCCAAAGTCCAGAAGAAAACCAAGTATCCAGTACATCTGGATCTTGTTCTACCTTGACATTTTCACCAAATTGCGATTTTAGCCTTTCCCGTGCTTCTGTTTCACTCCGCGCCACCACAAACGGCGTGTTCTCAGTAATCTCACCGCCCGTTTCACTCACAGCGTACCAAGCCGGAATTTGGTGTCCCCACCACAATTGCCGGGAAATACACCAATCCTTCAACTTCACCAACCAATCACGATAAACCTTCGTCCAGCGTTGAGGTACAAACCGGGGGGAATTTTTCTCATCCAGGAATTCCAGCGCCCGGTCTGCCAGTGGGCGAATTTTGACAAACCACTGGGTTGACAGCAAAGGTTCCACAGGCACTTTACCACGCTCACTATAAGGAACCGAATGCTTATAATCTTCCACCTTCACCAGAAAACCATCTGCTTCTAGACGAGCAACCACATTCTTTCTGGCAACAAAGCGGTCTTGTCCTTGAAACTCGCCGGCATTCTCATTCAGAGAGCCGTCCTTATTCATAATATTGATAAATGGCAGACTGTGACGCTTGCCCATTTCAAAATCATTCGGATCATGGGCAGGAGTCACCTTCACACAACCAGTTCCGAAAGTCGGGTCAACCAACTCATCGCCAATAATCGGAATTTCCCGATTCATAATTGGCAGCGTGATAGTCTTCCCAATCAAATGCTGATAACGTTCATCATTGGGATTCACCGCCACCGCCGTATCACCCAGCATGGTTTCTGGTCGAGTCGTCGCCACCTCCACATAACCAGAACCATCACTCAACGGATAACGGAAGTGCCAAAGATGACCATCAACCTCTTTCGCATCCACTTCCAAATCAGAAACAGCTGATTGTGACTCTGGACACCAGTTGACTAAGTATTTGCCACGATAAATCAGCCCTTCTTCGTAGAGACGGTTAAAAGCTTCCAAAACAGCTTTGCTTAAACCTGCATCCAGGGTAAAGCGTTCCCGCGACCAATCTACAGATACACCCAAACGTCGCAGTTGGTTGACAATTGTCCCCCCAGATTCCCTCTTCCACTGCCAAGCTCTTTCTAAAAACTTCTCACGTCCTAATTCATAGCGAGTTTTACCCTCTACCTTGAGTTGCTTTTCCAGCATTGTATGGACGGCGATACTGGCGTGGTCAGTTCCGGGCAGATAGAGAGCATTATCTCCTTTCATGCGGTGATAGCGCACGAGGGTATCAATCAAACTATTGTCAAAAGCGTGACCCATATGCAGGCTACCGGTGACGTTGGGCGGTGGGATGACGATGCAATAAGGTTCACCGCCTGCGTGGGGGTCGGCTTTGTAGGTTTGATTTTCTTCCCAAAATTTTTGCCATTTGGCTTCGGTGGTAAAGGGATCGTATCGATCAGGGAGATTAGTAATTGTTGCGGTCATGCTGGGAAAACTAAGTGCGGAAGGACTTTAATAAATTTTGCCACAGGGTTGGAGGGTGTTTTATGGAAATGAACCGCCAAGATGCCAAGAACGCCAAGAAAAGAGAGCCAAGTAAGGAGTTGGATATTTTGGCTCATGAAGTTATTGGTGCAGCAATTGAGGTGCATCGGTTGTTGGGACCGGGGTTTTTGGAGTCGGTGTATCACCAAGCTTTAAGGTTTGAGTTTGAGATGCGAGGGATACCTCACAAGTTTAAGCACCCTGTAGCAGTTAAATATAAAAATCATCAAGTTGGCGAGGGCGAATTAGATTTTCTCGTTGGTGATCTCCTTATCGTTGAATTGAAAGCTGTGGAAAGGTTAGCCCCCATTCACGAAGCACAAGTCATGTCTTACTTAAAAATGACCAAAAACTCACTCGGTCTACTCATCAACTTTAACGTTCCTCTCCTCAAAGAAGGTATAAAACGCATCATCCTCTCCTAAATCTCTTTTCTCTGTGTCCTCTGCGTCTGGTGCGGTTCATTAAAAAATAACACCATAAAGCGAAATCTACCCCCAACCCTTGTATTTATTTATTGATCAATTTCTACCTTATACCCAAAGTATGAAACTCAAACCTAGCTTATTCCAACTCATCGTTGTCTTAATGACAGTATCACTACTGGCTTCCTGTACCACAAGCTCAAATACAAATCAGTCATACTGCAACAATCCGCAACAATCTGCACAGCAAGCTGATGACTGTGATGATGACTCTGGTGGTCATAGCAGCAGTCACCATCGTTCTAGCACTTACAGAAGTAAGTCTGGTACTTCCACGACAAAGAGCAAATCTAGCAGTTCTAAAGTAGGGCGTGGTGGTTTTGGTAGTTTCGGTAGTGGTAGTCGGGTGAGTGGATAAAGTGAGTAGTACGATGAATATTTTTGATTGTCCCCAGCGCGATCGCTTGTTTGGCTCGATGAAAATGGGTTGGTATAATGTTTGCCCAATTGATGAAACAACGGGTATGCTGTTGACTGAGCAAGCAAGTCCTTATGCTCTTTACCATTGTCAGCAAGTTTCGCCGCAAACTATCAGGGAAATTAAGCAAGCTTCGGAAGTTGTTGGTTGTGTACTGATGCAAGCTTGGTCGGTGATTCGCAATCTTGATGAGGAAGCGTTACTTTATTATGGTTTTCCCGAAGAAAGTATCAGGTTGGTGAAGTATGATGCGCTTGCACCTTTTTGTATGCGTCTTGATTGGTGCTGGAATGAACAAACTGGGGTGAAGAAGGTTGTGGAAACTAATCCCCAAACGCCGAGTTTCTGGTTTGAATGTACGGTTGGGAATCATAGGGTTGCAGAACATTTTGGCTTGCGATCGCCTGATGTAAATGCTCACGATACGCTCAAGTTTACACTCAATCAGCATATAAAAAGGGCAGCAGTATTTTTAGATAAACCGTTTGAGGAATGTGAAGTTGTTTTTACTACTTTAAATAATGCGGAGGATTTAGGAACGATGCAATGGTTAAGTAGCCATGTGCATCGAAGTACTATTATGCCGCTGGAATTTTTGCGGATTCAAGATGGTAAATGTTTATTTGACCAAAGAACTGGCAAATCTATAGATATATTATTTATGTGGTATCCGCTAGAATGGGCAATCCATGATACTGATGAAAATGGCGAAAGATTATGGCCGGCTTTGGAAAAGTTGATTTTGGAAAGCAAGGTTGTGATTGTGAATTTTGGTTCGGCTTTTGCACTGCAACCAAAGAGTGTATTTGCTTTAATTTATGATTTGGGATTGGATTTTTTTAGTGGTAAAGATGCAGAGACAATTTTTGAATATTTCCCTAAGACGTCATTGAATAAAAATGATATCAGGGATTCCTATTTTGCTAAACCAATTTTAGGCAGGGAAGGTGAGGGTGGATTTGCTGTCAATTCTGGAAGAATAACTGCAAAAAGTACCAGTAATAATCCATGGTACACGGAACAAGCTTATGTTTATCAAGAGTTATTAGAGTTTCCCAAGGTAGAAATTGTTGGGCAATCTATGACTGCTGTTTGGGGTGCTTGGTTATATAACAATGGCTATGACAAGTTTATTGCTGGTGGTTTAGGAATGCGCGTTTCTGAGGGAGAAATTACAGATAATATCGCCTATTGGTGTCCGGTTGGGTGTTAATCTGTAGTATTAACTGTTCCTGGTATGATTTCTGTGCTATTTATTCATTGAAAGGAAGAAAAAATAGTATAGTATTTTCAGGTAGGGAAGGCGATCGCATTCTTCGTTCCGTATTATTTTACAATCTCAGATTCAAAATAATATGAGTTATGTTTTAGGAATAGATGGTGGTAGCAGTATAACATAACTGAGTGGTCGTTCAGTCCCTCGGCTAAGAACAAAGTATAATTATGACAAAAGTCACAGCGCAAGAAATAGCACAGTTTCGCTCTCAGTTAGCAGAAAATTCCACGGTGATGGAAGCATTAGATGTCATTGAGGATTGTGATGGTGATTTGGAAGATGCAACAATGACACTAGCCATTCGAGCCGGACAACAGCCGGAAACAGGTAACTCAGAGTGGTTGGACGCTTTGGCGAAAAAGTGGCGTGCTGTAATTTGCGAACAAGAATTTCGTGAGGACTTGCTTCAAGGTTCAGTCCAAGGGATGATGACACAGTTAAAAACAATATCCACGTTTCCGCAAATTTTAGCAACACCAGTTTTGATGTATGTCCTCAAACAAGGTGTTAATACTTTTTGTGAACCACTAGATGAAGTGTTAGAGTAAGGGTCATTGTTGTTTGTTATTTGTTGTTTGTTCCAATCAACCACCGACTGCGAACCACTAACTAATCACTACTGATACCCTGTTAATTAGGGCAAATTTTACTTGAGACAACTGTTGTTATATCAATGAATTACCTGATTGCCGTATTAGCAGACCGTATTCAAGCCGAAGCAGCTTACTTAGCCTTAAAAAAAGAAGGCATAAAAGGTACAATTCTCGGTAAGGGTTACAAAAGCGCCGATGAATTTGGCTTAATTGACCCCAAAGAAGTTGCTCAAAAGCAAGCAAGACTGATGGCTTTTTGGCTAATACCTTTTGGATTTTTTGCAGGAGCTACTTTTAACATTATTACAGGGTTAGATACCTTTGCCTGGGCGGGTGAAATCGGCAATCATGTTGTTGCAGGGTTGCTGGGAGCTGCGAGTGGGGCTTTAGGGAGTGTATTTGTTGGTGGAGGAATAGGTCTAATTGCTGGTAGTGGCGACGCTTTACCTTACCGCAATCGCTTGAATGAAGGTAAATACTTAATAGTGGTGCAAGGTTCAGATAGTATTCACCGTCAAGCAACTCGGATTTTGCGTCAGTTTGAGCCTGAAAATATTCAAGGTTATAAAGAGTAGTTTTAGTTGTTTGTTGTTTAGAAAAATAACCAACTATCAACTACCAACTATCAACTACCAAAAGAATGAAATAATGCTACCAAGGGAAGAACTTTTAAAAGGTATTGAAAATAGAGATACTGTTGCTCGTGTAATTGATCAAGCTGAGCAAGCGATTAAAACTTGGGAAGTAGTTTTGACTGATTTTCTTTCTCCCCCAGAGTTAGCAGAAATTCAACGGGTATTTAGTCGGTTAACTGAGGTGCAGTTATTAGCGTGGGGAGGATACCCGCAAGCAGAACGTCAAAGAATGGCGATCGCACGCTCGGAACTTCCTTTGGATTTATCTCAAGTTGCGATCGCAGCGTTAGATATTGCTGGAAATTTTCTGTTTGATACTGCGACTCACCGCGACTTTTTAGGCGCAATGTTGGGAACTGGTATTATCCGCGAAAAGACGGGGGATATTATTGTTTTAGGTGAACGGGGAGCGCAGGCGATTGTTGTACCGGAATTGGTAGAATTTTTGGAAATGAACCTCAAGCAGGTACGTTCAGTTCCTGTCAAAACTCAACGCATTGATTTAAGCGAGTTAAAAGTACGAGAACCGAAGAAAAAAGAATTAACTACTGTCGAAGCTTCTTTAAGATTAGATGCGATCGCCTCAGCTGGGTTTGGCATGTCCCGCAGTAAAATGGTGGAGTTAATTGATGGTGGTGATGTACGCGTCAATTGGAAAGAAATCACTCAAGCTAATTCTCAAGTCAAAACAGGGGATTTAATTGCCATTCGCGGTAAAGGACGTTTAGAAGTTGGAGACATTGCTGTTACAAAAAAAGACAGATATCGCGTGCAATTGACTCGTTATATGTAGTTGTTGGTTTGTAGTTGGTTGTTGTTTGGAAGAATCAACAATCAACTACCAACACTTTTAAGCTTTAAACTGCTTTTCCAAAATATTTAGCAAAGTCTCACGTGGAACTACACTAGCTACTTTGGTAATCAAGTGAGTCGAAAATCCGCCAATTACAACAGTAGAATCTCCTTTTTCCAAAGCCTTAAGAGTTTCCTTTACCACTTCTTCTGAACTTGATAATTGAGTATTTTTACTTACAATTGCTGGCGGAAATTTTGCTTCTGTAAAAAAGTTTGTTTCCGTCGGGCCTGGACAACAAACTAAAATGCGAATGCCATATTGACGATTTTCTGCCCACAATGCTTCACTAAAATGACGCACAAAAGCTTTACTAGCAGAATAAACAGAAAGATATGGTATCGGTTGAAATGCAGCTATAGAAGAAATATTAATGATGCTACCTGAACGTCGTTGTCGCATCAGTGGTAAAAATTTATGGGTTAAATCTACTAATGCCAAAACATTTAATTGTACCATTTTAATTTGCCGTTCTTCATCTGTTTCGGCAAAGTCTCCGTAATCTCCAAAACCGGCATTGTTAATTAGTAAATCAATTGTCAATGCTTTTTCTTTGGTAAACTCAAAGACAGTATTAGTAGCACCTGGTTCTGTCAGATCTTTAGCTATTACATCAACTTGAATTTGATATTTTTGGTTTAATTGGTCGGCTAGTTCGTTTAATTTATCTTCTGAACGAGCAACAAGAACAAGATAATGATTTTGTGCGGCTAACTCCTCAGCAAAGGCTCTGCCAATACCACTGGAGGCTCCTGTAATTAAAGCAGTCGGCATTTTAAATGAAACGATAAATTTTAATTATTTTATATATATTAACAATACTTGCTTGATATTGAACCTGCCCAGAGTCATAAGCCGAAAAACTCAAAAGCAGGATGAAGTAATGTATATAATTTTTTCGCTGCTCACAGTAACAATAAAATCCTCGTATCCTTAGTATTCTAGATACAATCCCTACCTAACTCTCAGTATAGGTAGGGTAATTCAATTATGACTATGCTACTTCCCTTAGTTGTGGCTTTTCGTTCACATCTGAAACATTCAAGGATAATTGTTCGGTCTGAACTACAGTTGCTTGTTCTAAAACTTTTACTTCGATATTTAAACTCACCAAATAGCTACCTGTGTCAGCGCCAACAGCCTCAGCCACTAGTTTGGCAAGATCTGGACGCTTGGCTGTCAGTGGATCACGTAGAATACATCGATCCCAGTCATGTTTAGCTGTTGGATTGAGGCTGAGAATATAGTGCTTAATCATATGGCAAATCCTTGATCCATCTCCAGAAGTCTGTCTAGTCGGAGAAAACGGGAAAGGGAAAAGGTAAGGGGATTTAAAATCCTTCCCCCTTTGTCCTTTCCACATTTGACTGAGTGAATCCTTTTCTATTATAGTACATAAGTACTATAAATTGGTTATCAGTTATCAAATTCTATGACTCACTGTTAAATGATTTCTAACCATTAGCAACCAACCACCAACAACCAACAATCAACCACTACTACTGATGACCATTGACTTTTGACTGTTGCTCCCTGAGTCTTGAATCTGGACTAACTAACAGTTGAGCATCATTTACCCAGATGGCTTGTTGGGGGACAGGAATAAAAATTCCGGCATGATCGAAGGCGATTTTGAGACGGCGGCGAAACTCTCGCGCGACATCCCATTGCTTGAGTGGCTGAGTTTTGATCCAGACACGAATTAATAAACCGCGATCGCCAAAGTTATCTATCCCCAAAACCTGGGGTGTTTCGACAATTTGATGTTGCCATTTGGGGTCTTCATCCATTTCTATGGCGACTTTCTTAATTAAATTCAAAGCCTCATCAATATCAGTTTTGTAGTCAACTGGAACAGTTAAATCAGCGCGTGACCAACGACTCGAGAGGTTAGCGACGATTTTAATTTCACTGTTAGGAATGGTGATCAAGCGTCCTTCTGCATCTCGAACTTGAGTCATCCGCAGATTCAGATTTTCTACTAAACCTCCTACAGTCCCTACAGAAATGACATCACCTAAAGCGTACTGGTCTTCTAGGATGATCAAAAAGCCGTTAATCGCATCTTTGATCAAGTTTTGGGAAGCAAGAGATACAGCCACACCAACTAAACCAGCACCCGCCAACAAAGGAACAACGTCTATACCTAAAGCCAGCAGCGCACATAGAATACCCACCCCCACGCAGACAATAGTAACTATACTTTTTGTTACACCAGAAATCGTAGAAACTCGTAGTTGTAGACGTTCAGAAGTTTCTGGAGTCAGTAAAGCACTACTACTAACAAAAGCAGAGGTGAAACGATCAATAAGTAAATAGCTCAAACGCACCGATACATAAGTTCCAATTGCTACAGCACCTAAGATCACAGGAAACTGTAAACCGAGGAAAATTCCTAACTGGAGCGATCGCGTATGGGGAAACAAACCCAGGATAAATAATGCTCCGCCTCCCCAAATACCTACTTGGCCGATCTGATACAGCCGTTTTGTGACTTCTTGGATATGGCGTTGTTGCTGTTGATTTAGCTGTGTTGTAATTGGTCTAGCTGTTGGTGAAGCGGTAGAAGCTAGTTGCTGTTGGATAAAAGTCCTTTGTGAGCGGTTTTTCCAACGAGTCAGTCCCCAACTAATGACAAGGATGCTTAGTCCACATCCAACAGCAATTGCACCCTGACGGACTAAAAACTCTGGTTCTCGCTCTTGTTTTGCCTGTTCTAGTTGTTCTCGTAAGCTTCGGGAGATTTGATTTGCTAATGTCCAAGCATCTACTTGTCGTAGTCTGGCATCTTGGTCAGTAATAGTCATTAACTGTCGGTTGTTGACATAAATTACTGGCAATCCGTTTTCGGTCTTAACTTGCACATCCAGTTTTGCATCTGGATTTTGAAAGTATTCTTGACTAATTTGATTGAT
>Ga0073934_10008556_pt1 | contig 13597 bp, 8 predicted proteins | sample LarsenN4metaG_FD_76834 | JGI IMG/M metagenome (GOLD analysis project Ga0073934, IMG submission 76834) | Hot spring sediment bacterial and archeal communities from British Columbia, Canada, to study Microbial Dark Matter (Phase II) - Larsen... ...
ACTTTCCTCTACTGGTCGAATGTGATGCGTCCCGGCGATCAGATCGATATCCGAGTCCAGCCGAACCGCATTCCTTACGTGAACCTGCCTCCAGTAGCGCCGCCGGCCAACCAGGAAGTTCATCCGGTCGTCCAGTTCCGCCGCACCGATTACTGGGCGCAAGGCATCAATGTCGGCCTGCAATTCAAGTGGTAATGTCGCTGGTGATCTTTGCAGCGACTTCCTATTGCATCACTCGCCCGCCTGCGGTAACCGTGGAATCATTGACACGTGTTATCGCAGGAGGACTTATCGATGCGCCAATTCGCGGGTTACCTCGCTGTCGCAATTCTGGTTGCGGTCGGATCCTTGTGGCTGGTGCGGCACCAACCTACGCAGTTGCCGGCCGCGCCGCCGGAGAAGCCAAACCTCGTGGCGGATCTCACGCCGGAGGAGAAAATCGCCGTCGGCGTGTATCAAAGCGTCAATCGCAGCGTGGTCAATCTGACTTCGAAATCGGTCGCGGCCGATGACTTTGGTTTCTTCGCCGAGCCTCGCGAGGGCAGCGGTTCCGGCATCGTGCTCGACAAACAGGGACACGTGCTGACGAATTATCACGTCATCGACAACGCACGACGAGTCGAGGTCACTCTGTTCGACGGCACCAGCCACGAAGCAAAGTACGTCGGCGGCGATCCCAGCAACGATTTGGCCGTCATCCAGGTCGACGCTCCTGCGGATAAGCTCTTTCCGATTATTTGGGGCGATTCCAACCTGCTCCTGCCCGGCATGCGCGTCTATGCAATCGGCAATCCGTTCGGACTCGATCGCACTTTGACCACCGGGATCGTCAGCAGCCTGAATCGCTCGCTGCGCTCCGAGAATAATCGGCTCATCAAGGGCATCATTCAAACCGATGCGGCCATCAATCCGGGCAATTCCGGGGGACCGTTGTTGAACAAGCATGGCCAAATGGTCGGCATCACCACCGCGATCATCGGCCGGTCCGGACAGAACTCAGGCGTCGGCCTGGCCATTCCCGCCAATACCGCGAAACGAGTCGTCGAAGAACTGATCAAGTTCGGCAAAGTAAAACGTGCCGACGCCGGAATCGTCAGCGTCTACCAGACAGAACGCGGCCTGTTGATCTCACGGCTGGACCCCAACGGACCCGCGGCCAAGGCCGGATTGCGCGGCCCACAAGCGCGTACGATCCGCCGCGGCGAAACACTGTATCGCGTGCTCGATCGAGCCAAGGCGGACCTGATCATTGCCATCGACGGCCAACAAGTCAAAACACTTGACGATATGCTGACCATTATCGAAAGCAAACAGCCGGGCCAAAAAGCTACTTTTCGCGTCATGCGCGACGGCAAAGCGACAGATATTGCGGTCGAACTCGTGGAAGCGGAGGGTTAATCCGCCGGCAGGCGTGATCTGAGGCAACTAACTTGCGCACCCACACCCCATATCGATTCGAGCGCGCAAGTTACCGTTTGAGCGCGCAAGTTGCCCGTTTGAGCGCGCAAGTTGCCCGTTTGAGCGCGCAAGTTGCCGTTTGAGCGCGCAAGTTGCGGCTTGAGCGCGCAAGTTGCGGCTTGAGCGCGCAAGTTGCCGGGGTAGCTGCAAGTTTGCAGGTTGCGGACGCACGAGGGGTCGATCCCGGCGAGCTGGATGCTTTCGAGAGCTTTTCGCTCGGTAGCGGAATTCGCCAGAATTCCGGTTCGGGGACTCTTGAGAGTTCCGCTACTCGAAGCTGCAATACGCTTTAGCCGCTTTTTTTCTTCTCCGCGTCCGGGGCTTTCTTCTGTTGTCGCGGGAAAGCTTTGCGAATCTCGTCAAAGAACTTCGTGAATTCTTCCCGTGTCATTTTTTCGGGCGGCTTGAACTTGGCCAAGGCCATTGCGGGTTTCAGCTGATCGGGAATCTCGTCGGGCGTGATCACATCGTTGCCGTTGCGGTCGAGGCGCTCGAAAAAGGCATCGGCCTGGCTAATCGGATTTTTCGCAATTTCCTCGGCGGTTTCGGGCCGTTCCCAGACATAAGCGACCCAGCCCACCATCATCTCGTCCCAGGTTTGCAGCCCGAACCGAGCCGCTTTTTCCGGTGCAGGGTTCAAGGGGTTGTTCTTCGAGTTGTCCCAGTGGGCCACTGCATGAAGTTTGGAACCCTTGGGCAGCTTGATCGGATCTTTCAACTGGTACACGTTCTGCCAGTTGAAATCCCAGCGCGGCACCGACAAGAGAGTCTCGCGTTTGCCGTCCGGATAAATAACCTCGTAGAAATAGTCTTTTCCGCGCCAGTGCATGTGCGGAACGAAACTTAGCAGTCGTGCATCCGCCCGGAAGCGTAGCGTTGCCTCGGCCCGGAAATGCGGCTCGTGCGGCGGCACGACAATCGTCTCATTCGCAAAGGCGTTCGTGAACAACTCGTACTTGGGCGGCTTGTCCGCAAACGTAATGCCGATCGAAGAGCGGTCTTTCACTTTGACACCGTTCGGCGTGTAGTGCAATTCAAAACGAAGCCGCGAGCCTTTCGGAATGCGCATGGCGGTGTCGGGCGGGCAAACCAGACCGAGATCGCCCGGCGCCCAGCCGACGAGGACCGACAGAGTGCCGTCCGGTTGAAACGGCTGCCGCTGGCCCGGCGCGAGGATATAGGCCACGATGTGATGCACCACGCCGGCAACGCCCGGACGCGCTTCGGCGATCCGGACCCACTTGTCCTCCTTGAAGCCCGGGTCAATCTCCCAATGCTGATACGGCAACGACCCTTGTGCCGGCACCTCGAACTCTTCCGGCATACTGATCACGAGGTCGGGCTGTCCATGCACCCAGCCATCGGCGAATTTCGGGGTGGGCGGCAAGTCTTTGTCATTGCCCTTCGGCATGCCGGCCGCGACCCAGGCGCCGATCGTTTCGATTTCGGCGCTGGTCATGCGCCGATCGTTGGCGAACTTGCCGTAACGGCCATCGGCGTGCCAGGGCGGCATGCGCTTTTGCGACGTGACTTCCTGGATCATCCGGCCATGTTTGACTGCATCTTCAAACGACAGCAGGGAAAACGGCGCCGCCTGTCCGGGGCGATGACAATTTTGGCAGCGCTTTTGCAGAATCGCTGCGACATCCTTCGTGTACGTGACATCCTTTGGCGTACTCGGTTTCCGGCCTCGGTCGAGCAAGCAACCGTCGTTTTCGGTTTCGGCAATAGTCACTGCCTTGCCGGCCAGCACGGATTCGATCGCTTCTGCCAAGTCGTTTCGAGATGGTTTTTGCCGTCGCGATGCGACGCCGTACTGATCGTCGACTCGTCCACGATAGACGAGTTGAAATTCCTTATCGAGCACGACGACCGTGGGAACGCGAGTGACGCCGGTCGCATTGGCAAGTTTTTGGCCCACATCCTTCAACACCGGGAAGGGAACATCGCGGTCGTACGCATGGGCCGCGATCTGGTCCAAATCTTCGCTTTCATTCGGGTAGACGGCAAGGAACTGCACTTGCTTCGGCCGGAACTTCTTTTCCAACTCATTCAAGCGCGGCACGTACAGATTTGCCACTGGGCACTCGGTGCCCAAAAAAGCGACGACCAGCACGCGATGATCGGAAAAATCGTGCAACGATCGGCGATTGCCCCGCACATCCCGCAGTACGGCGCCTTTTTCGATCTTTGCGCCGATGGGAACCGGTTTGGTTTTTTCATTTTCACCGATTGCAGTGGAGGCGAAAAAGAAGAAAACCGGCAAGAGCCACGCAGCGCGAGAGAAGCGAGACTTCATTGGTCAGGTCTCCACGGTGGTTCGGTTTGCCGGGATACATCCTGAATCCCCTAAATTGCCTACTTTCTCATGATACTGACGGCCAAGGCGAAAGGTTTCGAGTTCGAGAGGAATTCAGATGCACCCCTAAGCAAAAATGAGGCCGCATTGAAGAACAGTTCCGAAACCGATAAATCATGGAGACATCCCGGCGCAATTCGTGGCGCCAAGTTTTTCTCATAGGTCCTGGCTGCATGTCCCGCGGAACATTGCTGCGAATCATCGTCACGCTCGTGATCCTGGCGTGGCTTTGTTATCGCATCAACTGGACGGAACTGCGCACGACGGTGAGCGGGATGAACGTGGCACTGGGGCTTGCCGCGCTGGCAATTGCCGCGGTCGTGCAGGTCGCCAACGGATCGCGTTGGTGGCTGCTGGCGAGGCCGCTCGGTTTCAACGACGGCTGGTTCCGATTCGTGCAGCTTTATCTTGTCGGTCTCTATTTCAATCTGTTCATGCCCTCCGTCGTTGGCGGCGATGTGATTCGTTCGTGGTACCTGGACGGCAATCGCGGCAAGCGCCCGCTCGCTCTCGTGAGCGTCTTTGTCGAACAGTCAAGCAACATGCTGATGCTCTTGGTGCTCGCAGTGATTGCCGCCATCGCCTCCTGGAACAGCCTGCCGCCATGGATGCCGATTGTCGTGCTGATCGTGTGCGGCGGCGGAGTCGGCGGCGCGGCATTATTGATCTTGATTGCTCCGGTCGCCAATCGCCGGCTGGCCGGGACTCAGTCACGAATCGGCCGGTTTTTCCGCGAATATGTGCGGACATTTGCCGAGGCGGTTTCGATCTATCGAGAACGGCGAGCGCTGTTCTTCGGATCGCTCGTAGCGGCACTGGCCAGCCATACGTTGAACATCACCGGCGCCTGGCTGACGGCGCAGGCGCTCGGAATCGACGTTTCGCTGGGCTACATGATGATCGTCATTCCGCTGCTGGCGACGCTGCTGTTGGTGCCGATCAGCATTAGCGGCATCGGCGTGCGTGAAACGAGCCTGAGCATGTTTCTCGCGCCCAAGGGCATCGCCGAGTCGGCCTCGGTGGGCCTGGGGCTATTGACCTTTTTCAATTTCGCGCTGGTCAGCCTCTCCGGCGGCGTCATTTACGCACTCGGGCGATTTCCAAAGCTGAACTTCAAGTCGCCGGCGCCGGCGGCCGAGCCCGACGGGGCCTTGGTGCCGATCGGCAGCGCCGCGGCCGATGCCAATGTCGTACGGTGACGTTTCTATTCTTCCTTTCTGCCTACAATAAGAAAACCGCTCGTTCCATCCTGGGCCATTGAGAACATATGACGACATCGACCGCATCGGGCAAAACGTTCGCCTTTGTCAGCCTGGGTTGCCCCAAGAATACCGTCGATTCCGAGCGCATGCTGGGCAAACTGGCACAGGAAGGCTACGCACTGTCGGCCGATGCCGATGGCGCCGACGTGGTCGTGATCAATACCTGCGGTTTCATCGAGCCGGCCCGGCAGGAGTCGCTCGGCGTCATTCGCGAAATGCTCGAACTGAAAAGACAGGGCCGCGTCGGGGCGGTGGTCGTAGCCGGCTGCCTGGCCGAGCGGCAGAAAGACATGCTGCTCGAAACGGTCCCAGAGGTCGATCAGATCGTCGGCGTATTCGGCCGCGAGGAAATCGCCGAAGTCGTTAACCGTTCTGTCAGTCCGACGCGCGAGCGAGGGTTCGTCGAGCAACGTTCCCTCTTTCGCCCGGCGCCGGTTCGAGCGCTCGAAGACACTGCCCGTTTGCGCATCACGCCGCGCCATTATGCGTACCTCAAGATTTCCGAGGGCTGCGACCGCACGTGCACCTTCTGCGCCATCCCCGGCATGCGCGGCAAACATATCACCAAACCGATCGACGAAGTCGTTCGCGAAGCGAACGAACTCGCCGCCGATGGCGTGCGCGAATTGATCGTCGTGGCGCAAGACACGACCTACTACGGCCTCGACCTCTACGGCCGAGTTCGCCTCCACGAATTGATTCGAAAACTGGATCGCGTCGATGGCATCGAATGGATTCGCCTGCTGTACGCGTATCCGATGTACATCACCGATGAACTGCTCGCAACACTGGGCGCCGCGAAGAAAGTGATTCCGTATCTCGACATGCCGCTCCAGCACATCAACGACCGCATGCTGAAGCGCATGCAACGGCGCGTCAATCGAGCCGAGACCGAAGCGCTCATCGGCAAACTTCGCGATGCCATGCCGGGACTTGCGCTGCGGACGACGTTCATCGTGGGATTTCCGGGCGAAACCGAAGCGGAATTTGACGAATTGTGCCAGTTTGTGGAGACTGCCGGGTTCGAGCGCTGCGGCGTCTTTCCGTATTCGCGCGAACCGGGCACGCCGGCCGATCGTTTGCCGGATCATCTGCCGGAAGAGGTCAAGTCGGCGCGATGCAATCGGCTGATGGCCATTCAGCAAAAAGTCGCGTTTGAGGCCAACGCATCGCTGGTCGGGAGCGAACGCGATGTGATCATCGACGGTCCCGATCCTGAAGTTCCCGGCCACTACCTGGCCCGCAGCACCGCGGATGCCCCCGATATCGATGCGTTGGTCCGCGTGAAAGCCAAACGATTGGAACCGGGCGATTTCGTGCGCGTCAAGATCACCGGGGCGGACGGCTACGACCTGGCCGGTCGAGCCGTTGGAGAACCGTGGTAACATCGATGCAGTCATATTGCACTGAATGACCATTGAGCCTGCGAACCTTGTGGCTCTCTACGACAAGGTAGCGATAACCGAGATGGAGTTGCAGTCGCGACTCATCCGCTCGGCCGCATATTTTTCTCCGGCAGACATCATCAAACAAGTACCGCTGGAATTCATCGAATCGCTCCGGATTGAATCATCATCGCCGCCAAAAGACTCGGAGGACTGCACGAGATTCTTCACGCCGGGAATCGCGGCTCGCGATTTCGACCACCCATTGCACGAGTTGGACGAACGCCGAACCTACTTGGAAGGCATTTGGCGCTGGCATTGCTTTTTCAAAACAGAATCGTGAGGAACTCGAGACCTCAGTTGGTAGCGACGTCAATTATTTTCACGATTCGGTCGGATTCACTGACTGCAAAAAGTACTTGAAGGGGCGCCACTGTCAGCTTGCGCAAATTGTCGGCAATTGGACGGCTTTTTGAATCTGGGTTAGTTCCCAAAATTGTGTCGATCCGATGCGCTGCCTGAGTGACGGCGTTTCTGGAAGATGAAGCAAGCCATATTTCAGCCAATTGATCTTGTGCATCGAAATGCCAGACCACAGTGTAGAGCGTCATGTCCGCTCCAGCGATCTGAGATGATCGAGGACTTGTTGCGTGGAAAACCAGGGACCGTCCGAATCCACACGACGTTTCGCCTCAGCGATCACGTCAGCGTCCAGGCTTGGAGAAACGTATCCTAGCAAATCACCTTTGGAATCACGAAGCTCTATCGTTTCAGTCGCTTCGCGCACGACCTTCGCTTGCTCAGCGTTCAGCACAACGCTTGTCATGTTCGTTACCCCAGGTCGGCATCGCCACCATCATAGCAACAATCATCATAACAAAAACCCCGCCGAGTGCCTTCACTTCGACGGGGTTGAACTCTGCAGTTTTCCAGCCGGCTTAAATCTCCAGCCGGTGTTCCGCGGCGTAGTCGCGGAGCTTCTTCATGATGCGGACATTGAGTTGTCGCACCCGTTCCTTCGTGATGCCGAGGCGCTGGCCGATCTCTTCGAGCGTCATGCCTTCGGCATTGTCCAACCCGGCCCGCATCCGCAGGATCTCACGTTCGCGCGGATCGAGCTGTTCGAGCAGTCGATTGACCTTCGAACTCGCCTGCTCCGCCTGGGTCAACAGATCCTGCTCATCCGTGCGGATATCCGGCCGCGATTCGAACAGTTCGTCGTGACCGGTGACGAAGTGCTCGCGGTGCTTCTTCTCGTCCGGAATACTGCGGGCGAAGTTCTTCATGATCGCCCAGCTCGCATACGTGCTGAACTTGTTGCCGCGGCTATAGTCGAATTTCTCGACCGCGCGCATTAGCGACAAGTTGCCGTCGGAGATCAACTCGAACAGGTTGTCCGTCGGGCTGGCATGCTTCTTCGCGTAAGACACGACGAGCCGCATGTTGCAGCGGATCAGGAGTTCCTTGATCGCATTGATCTTCGCCTGCAGTTCCTCGATATGATCGAGGTCCTGGCTGCGGGCGCTGCCGGGCACGATGCTGTCCTGCAGCTTGCGCAAGCGATGCTTCAGATAATTCATCTGGCGGAACATGTGCGCTTCCTGCTCGCGCGTCAGAAGCGGCATTTCGTACAACGGGGCCAGCTCGGCCGGCACGTCGCGCGGCACGCGCTTGGCGGCAATCTGCCGTTCGAAGTCCTCGCCGTTGGGCATCGGCGCCATGATTTCCGGCTCCTTCGCCGGGTCGTCGAACGACTCGTGATAGATATAGTCGAGCGGCTGTTTGAGCAACCGTTCGGCGCGCACTTCGTTCAGCACTCGATGGATCGACGTGCGAGAGCGAGCGAAGCGTTTGGCCAAGGTATCCACGGTAATTCCTCTCCGATAGGAGGTGTAAATGACCTGTTTGGCGGCCGCGTCCAGCGGTCCGGTCACGTCCGGAAACACCGCTTGCTCGGGGTATTTCCGGTCGTGGTTCTTGATCGTGTAACGCACGGCCTCGGTCGAACGACCGAGCCGACGCGCGATCCGCCGGCTAACCTCCGTGAGCGAGCCGCCGCAATGAGCAAGGCGACGCGCCCGGCGAATGATCTCTTCCTTCTCGCGTTCGGTCAGGTGCGAGAAGCGTTCGCCGCGAGACACTTCTTTCGGGTGTGCGGCGACAAACTGCTCGACGACCGATTGCGGGTATCCCAAGCGACGCCGGCCGTTCTTTAATACGGTCTGTCCAATCAGCCCGTGCTTGCGCCAGCGCGTGATCGTTTTTGTCGAAACTTTCAACTTTCGGCTCACTTGACTCAGGCTGAGCATCGGCTCAGCCGGCATTTCCATCGGCGTCGTCTGCAGCGACCACGCCAGCCGTTCCAAAAACAGATTCAGGTCGTGACGCAGGTCCTCCCCAGCGATCAACAGGTTGGGGTAGGCACCTGTGCGGTAATCGGTTATACGGAAGCAGACGAACTGGTACGGATACTGCTTCGCCGGCTTCACCTGGGTCAGCAACGTCCGCGCTCGTTCGAGTTGCTCCTTCCGAATGCCCGGAGGCGCAAAACGAACTTGTTGATCCGTCAACTGCTCCAGTGCGTGGATCCTGAAGTCGCTCACCGTACCGCTCCTGTTCAGGAGATCACCGGCATCGTCTATACGTAATACGCACAACGAGGCCGATTGTTACATCCCCCAAACTCCTTCCGTGAGAAGATTGCCGAATCTTTCAAAAGGTTCGGCAGCAAAACCTTTTGCACCTTTAACTTGTCTTCTCCCGTAAAATAGGAAAGCGAACCTGAGTAAAATCGCTTTCCAACGCCCGAGGCTTTTCGGAATGCCTCTCTCATGGGAAGCCGATTGCACATAGTGTGCCGCCACCATGGGCAAAAGCCTGCCATAATGGCCGGTTTTTGCGCCCGTTCGACACATCCACCGACTACTAATCGCTTTGCGACATTTGGATTCCCGGATTTCTTCGCACCCCGTTACAGTCTTGCAACGATTGAGTGTTCATAATTACACTAGTCATGTACGATTTTGCAATCCGATTTCGACAATTGCTCTCTTCTGCCAAATTGCCCGAATGCCAGTAATTCCAGGCAACCGTCATAACTTGAATTTCTTGCGGCCATTTTTGTCGCTCGAGCGCTGAAGGTTGCGGCACGATCGGCAGCTCCGCGGTTAGAATCGCAAATGGAAGTCGATGCAGTTCCATGCCGGGGGTCATCATGTCTGGTCGCTTGCTGCCGTTCGTCGCGCTTAGCCTTTTGCTCACGGGCACGCTCGTTGCGAATGAGCCGATGCGTTTGCAGGAGCGGTTCCCGGCCGGCTATCAATATCACGTCAGCAGCCGGGTCCGCCTGGCTGGCGAACTGAACATTCCGGCCGACAAGGAGAACCCGAAGGGCCAGACGCTGTCGGTCACCGGCGAAAGCGCGATTGAGTACGACGAACGGATTGTCGAGGCCGGCAACGACGAACCGGCACGCACGTTGCGGGTTTACAAGCGCATCGATTTTCAACGCAAGTTCGGCAAGCAGGAGCAAGACAACACGCTGCGTACTCCGGTGCGGCGGTTGGTCATCTTGCGGCAGAACCACGCCGAAGTGCCGTTCTCACCGGACGGCCCGCTGCTTTACACCGAGATCGACCTCGTTCGCACGGATGTGTTCACGCCGGCGCTCAACGGTCTGTTGCCCTCCGACGCGGTCAAGCCGGGCGATCGCTGGAAAGCCAATGCGACCGCCGTCGCCGAATTGACCGATCTGGATCGCATCGAAGAGGGCTCGCTGGAATGCAAGTTTGAAGACGTGGTTACGGTTGCTGGCCGAAAGCACGCCCGAATCTCGCTCGCCGGCAACGTCCGCGGCGTGAACGAAGACGGCCCGAGCCGCTACGAAATCAACGGCTTCTTCTACTTCGATTTGGTCTCCAATCACCTCAGTTATCTGTCGTTCAAAGGCAAACATCTGCTGCTGGACAAGGACGGCAAAGCCAACGGCTGGAACGAAGGCACGTTTACTTTGACTCGCCAGGCGAACGTCAACTCGCCTGATCTGAGCGATTCGGTCGTTCGCGGCATCGCACTGGAACCGAACGCCAACAACACGTTGCTTCTCTACGACAATGCCGAGCTCGGCATCAAGTTCCTGTATCCACGGCGCTGGCGCATCGGCCGAGTCGAGGGTCGGCAGATCATGCTGGACGACAACGAAAACAAGGGCAACGGCATGCTCATCACGCTGGCCGACCTCAAGTCCACGCCGACGCCGCAACAGTTCCTCGACGAAGCCCAGGGCGTCTTGAAGGAGCAAAAGGGCCGCATCCTCGGCACGCAGCCGCCGCGTCCTCTCCAGTCCGGGTCGTTCGCCATCGACCGTTTCACGCTGGAGGCGGAGATGGTCAACCAGCGGCTGTTGCTCGATTACTACATCCTGCGCCAGGCCGTCGCCGGCGCCACCGTCTTCGCCCGCATGCTGCCGGCAGACATTCAGGCGCTTCGTCCTGAAATCGAGCAGATCGCCCGCAGCATCGTGCTCTCGACTCCGAAACCCGGGATGTAATGGTCGGGCCTCGAAGACTCGGCCCGACCTACGACTCCTCTCGACTCACTTCCGCGGCGTCTTGTCGTTGATGTCGGCGTTGACGCTGCGATGGTTGAGCAGGTGGTCCGCGAAGAAGTCCCACATCCGTTGTGTGAAGTACGGCTGGGCCGGGCCGAATCCATGGCGGGCGCCCGGGATGATCAACATGTCGAAGCGCTTGTTCGCCTTGATCAAGGCATCGACCAGGCGAATGGTGTTCGCAGGATGCACGTTGTTGTCCATGTCTCCATGAACGAGCAACAACGCCCCCTTCAGGTTCGCCGCCAATTCGGTGTTGGTCGGCACTTTGATCTCGAACTTGGTGTCGGCGAAGGCGATCGGTGAATCCTTCTTTTCCTCTTTCTTCTCCGCAGCCGCCGTCGAAGAAGTGCCTTTGTTCTCCTCCGGGCCGGTCTTTTTCGTGTCCTTTTGATCGTCTTTCTTGGCCACGTCCTTGCTCTTGGGCGGGGGCGCCTTCGTGGCGGCGGCCGTCGTGGTCTTGGCCTCTTCTTTCTTGACCGCGACTTCTTTCAAACCGTGATAGCGTTCGGCCCAGGTGTTGTTGTAAACGTTGTTGTCGTGGTTGCCCGCCGAAGCGACGGCCGCTTTGAAGAACTCGTTGTACGGCTTCTGCAACAGCGCCGCCGCCGACATGAACGCGCCGCCCGAATGCCCGTAGATGCCGACGCGATCGACGTCGATCCACGGATGCCGGCCCGCCAGTTGCTCGATGGCACACTTCTTGTCCGCCAGCCCGTAGTCGCGCATGTTGAAGTAGCCAAAGCTGGCATACGCTTTGGAGCGCGTCGGCGTGCCGCCGCGATGGCCGACCTGGATGACGATGAAGCCAAGCTGAGCCAGTTGCTGGTAGCCGCTAAACGCAGAAAACGTGTGCGTGACGCCTTCCTGCTGCGGACCGGGGTAGACATAGGCGATGATCGGGTAGCGCTTCCTGGCGTCGAAGTCGAACGGCTTCCACATGTTGCCGTACAAATCGGTCACGCCGTCCGCTGCCTTGACGATGAACGTCTCGGGCAGCTTCCAACCGACCTCCATCAATCGCGAAACGTCGGCCTTTTCCAGGTCCATAATCTTCTTGCCCGTCGCATCGCGCAACGCGCTGTACGGCACGTCATCGACCCGCGAGGCGTTATCGACCACGAACTGCTTCGACGGCGACAGCGTCGAGGTGTGCGTGGCGTTGCCCGGGTCGAGCAGCGTCAAGCCCGATCCGTCGAACTTCACGGAATAAAGATGCTGGTAATACACATTCTCGCCGGCTTCCCGGCCGTTGGCGATGAACCACATGATGCGCGCCTTGGCGTCGACATCGACGATCCGGCTGGCGCGATACGAACCGGAGGTAATGGCGTTCTTCACTTTGCCGCTGCGGTCGCACAGATAGTAGTGCGCCCAGCCGCTGCGCTCCGACCACCAGATCATCTCGTCCGATTCGTCCAGGTAACGTTGCGGCTGGAATTCGATGTTCGCCGCTTCAAAGCCCTCGGCGATGAGGCATTTCTGTTCGCCGGTCTTGACGTTGAGCGAACAGAACTCGAGATGCCGGCGCAGGCGGTCGGTGCGAACGAATCGCAGTTCCTCCGGCGTTTTGCCGAAGTGAATGTTCGAGTAACTCTCGTCCTTCCACTTGGGGGCAAGCCGCGTCAGTTTTTTCGAAGCACGATCGCCATAATAAAGCTCGGTCTTGCGCACGGCTTCTTCGCCGGGCATGGCGTACTTGTACTTTTCCAGCGCCGGCCTGGGGTCGGCCAGCGAGTTGACCAGGAACAGTTCCTTGACGCCGCGCGCATCGCTGCGCGACACGTAGTAGTACGTTCCATCTTTCGACCAGGCGGCGTTGGGCCGCGACTTGCGGTCGGCGGCGGGGTTCGCGGCGCCGGTCTGCTGCTCCTGCGCCTCGCTGCGCCGGCCTCCGCCGAAGCCGCCGAACGAGGAAAAGGTGTAGTCCTCCACGCCGTCCTTGGTCAATTGCACCGGTTCCTTTTCCTTGCCGTCCACGATCTCGACCAGGTACAGGTTGTGCTTCTGCACGAAGAGATAGCTCTTCTTGTCCGGCGCCATGTTGCGGAAGTCGCCGCCGAACCCGCCGCCCGGCCCGCCAAACCCGCCCCGGCCGCCGCGGCCACGCCGTTCCTGTTGCTGATCGTCTTTCTTCTCTTCCTGCTGGTCGTCTTTCTTCTCTTCCTGTTGATCGTCCTTTTTCTCTTCCTGCTGGTCCTGGCGTTCTTGTTGTCGCTGGCGCATTTGCTCGAAGAAACGCCGGCGTTCTTCCTCCGACGCATTCTCGGGCGGACGCGGAAAAGTCTGCGGCGGCGCCTTGCGCAGCTTCGCGAGTTTTTCGCTCTTCAGGTCGTATTCGAATTCCCAGTCGCTCGACACGAACTTGAACTTGGTTCCTTCGTCGTTCATGCTGCCGCGCGTGATCGGCAACTGCGTCGCCTCGACCGGCTTCTGCAATAGCTCGGAAAGCTGCATCGCCACCGTGGCGCGATCGAAGAGCGGCTCCTTCTTCGCGGCCTTGGGATCGACGCGCCAGAACTGC
>Ga0073934_10008557_pt1 | contig 13597 bp, 12 predicted proteins | sample LarsenN4metaG_FD_76834 | JGI IMG/M metagenome (GOLD analysis project Ga0073934, IMG submission 76834) | Hot spring sediment bacterial and archeal communities from British Columbia, Canada, to study Microbial Dark Matter (Phase II) - Larsen... ...
CCTGGCTTTGCCCGCCTACGTCCGGTAGCTGGCGTTGATGCGGATATATCCATCGGTGAAATCACAGGTCCAGAAGCGCGCTTCGCGCTTGCCCGATCCTTGCATGCGGAACTCGATGTGACAATCGGCCGCGTCCAATTTGAGTTTCAGTTCTGCCTCGTCGAATGCCGCGGCTAGCCCGTTGCGGCAGACCCGCACGCCCTGGAGAAAGATGTCCACGTTAGCCGGATCGAACTTAACGCCGGAATAGCCCGCGGCAGCAATGATACGGCCCCAATTCGGATCCGAACCGGCGATCGCGGTCTTGACCAGCGGGGAGTTGGCAATCGACCTGGCAATCTGAACGGCGGCCGGTTCACTCGCTGCGCCACTGACGTGAATGTGAACCAGTTTCTTCGCGCCCTCGCCATCGCGGGCGATCTGCTGTGCCAGATTGACCAGCACCGCCGTGATCGCCTCGCGCAGTTTCTTCCTGGGAGGCCGTTTTCCGCTCGCTCCGTTGCCGAACACGACCACCATATCGTTCGTCGAAGTATCTCCATCTACGGTGATCCGGTGATAGCTGCGGCCGACTCCGTAAGTGAGTATCTCGCGCAGTTCGGACGCGGTAACCACGGCATCCGTGACCACGAATCCCAGCGTCGTGGCCATGTTGGGCTGAATCATCCCGGAGCCTTTCGTCGCGCCCGCAATGGCACAGCCACCGACCGTATCAAATGCTGTCTTGCGCACCAGGTCCGTGGTCAGAATGGCATCCGCGAAATCGTCGAAGCGCTCCGGCGACAGCCCCGCGGCGAGTTGGGGCAAGGCGTTCACGATCAGCGCGGCATCCAGTTCGACGCCGATTACTCCGGTTGAGGCAGGGACTACATGCGCCGGATCGATTCGCAACGCCTTCGCAGCAGCCTTTACGGTGGTTGTTGCAACACGGTCTCCCGTGCGAGTAGAGCAGTTGGCATTGCCCGCATTCACCAGAACCGCCTGAGCCGTTCCACGAGTTGCCTTGAGGTTTGCGCGCGCCACGCGCACCGGCGCGGCTTGCACCATGTTGGTAGTGAAAACCGCCGCCGCGGCCGCGGGCACATCGGAGACCAGCAACGCCAGATCCGGGCGCGGATCCTTGCGAATGCCCGCATAAACCGAGGCATAACGGTATCCAAGCGGTAATGTCACGCTGCTGGTCCTCCCATCAATTCACCCGCATCCAGACGCTGCCCGTTGAGGAAAGCTTCCGCGCTGACGCGTTTGCGCCCCTCCAGTTGGACTTCGAGCAACTCCAGAGCGCTGTCGCCCCCACAAGTCGCCAGAAGACGGCGGCCAAGGCTATAGAGGGTGCCTGGAGCCGCACAACCTTCAGGCTGCACCGGACGGCAACGCCAGATGTTGAAGCGCTGCCCGCGAAACATCGTCCAGGCGCCGGGCCAGGGTAGAAAGCCGCGCGCCCGGTTGAAGATCACGGGCGCCGGCAATTCCCAGTTGATCAGCCCGTCTTCCTTGGTCAAGACCGGCGCGAGCGTCGCCTCGGAATGGTCCTGTGGCGCTGGCGTGACGGATCCATCTTCCAGCCCACGCAACGTCTCCACCAAGAGAACCGCGCCGATCGAGGCGAGTCGTGGACCGAGTTCGAGCGCCGTCTCGTCGAACCCAATTTCAGTTTCCGCTTTCAGCAACATGTCGCCTGTGTCGAGCCCGGCGTCAATCCGCATCGTCGTCACGCCCGTGACGCGCTCGCCATTCGCAATCGCCCATTGGATGGGCGCCGCGCCGCGGTACTTCGGCAGCAAGGAAGCGTGTACGTTGATAATCCCCAGCCGCGGCAGATCGATGATCCGTTGCGGGATGATCTGGCCATAGCCAACCACCACCATTGCATCCGTGCTCAGCCCGGCGAGTTCCTCCACCACTTCCGGCTGGCGAATCTTAAGCGGCTGCCGCACCGGAATCTGGTGACGGATCGCGCACAGCTTGACGGGGGATGCTGTTTCCTGTTGCCCGCGTCCCTTGGGACGGTCTGGCTGCGTATAGACCTGCAATACCTGGTGACCCGCGTCCAGCAGCGCTTCCAGCGACGGGACGGCAAACTCCGGGGTCCCCATAAAAACCAGGCGCATTGCCGTTTACCACTCGCCCGCTTTTTGCAGCTTGCGAATCTTGCGCCGGATCAGGTCGCGTTTCAGCGGACTCAGCCGCGAGAGGAACAAGACTCCATTCAGGTGATCGATTTCGTGCAGCATGGCCCGCGCGACGAGTTCCGAGCCTTCCTTCTCAAAGGTCTCGCCTTCGATGTTCTGTGCGCGAACCTTGACGTTCATCGCCCGAGTCACCTGCTCGCGGAAACCGGGAATCGAGAGGCAGCCTTCTTCGCCCGTCTGGAGTCCCTCTTCCCGAACCACGACCGGGTTAATCAGTACGATCTTTGCGTTGGGATCCTCACCCGCCGAGGGATCGATCACGGTCAATCTCTTGCTCAGGGCTACCTGCGGTGCGGCCAGCCCGATGCCCTTTGCGCTCCACATGGTCTCGAACATGTCGTCGACCAGTTGCCGCAACTCCGGCGTCCCGAATTCCTTCACTTCCTCGGCGGGAGTTTCCAGAACGGGATCGCCATATTTCACGATCCTGTAAATCATCCCTCAGTAGTTCCTGACCTGCTCTAAGTAGCCTTCAAAATTGCGACGCGTTTCCCCTAACGAGTCGCCGCCAAATTTCTCCAGAAAGGCCGAGGCCAGCACAATCGCCGTCATCGCCTCCCCAATTACCCCAGCCGCCGGAACCACGGCGACATCGCTTCGTTCATACGCTGCCAGCGCCGGTTCGCGCGTTTCCAAATCCACTGACTCAAGCGGACGCCGCAGCGTCGAAATCGGCTTGAGTAGTCCGCGGATCGCCAATTCCTGCCCATTCGTAATGCCGCCTTCCAGCCCGCCCGCCTTGTTTGCACCGCGGTAAAACTCCCGCTGCGCTTTGTCATAGTGAATCGTGTCCTGCACTTTCGAGCCGAAATTCGACGCTGCTTCTTCGGCTGCACCGATCTCAACCCCCTTCACCGCCTGAATCGACACGATTGCCTGTGCCAGACGGCCGTCCAACCGCGTATCCCAGGCGATATGCGAGCCCAGCCCCGGCGGCAGGCCTTTGACGCGCACTTCAAACACCCCACCCACGGTGTCGCCGGTGCGATACGCTTCATCCACAACCTCTTTCATGCGCTGTTCGGCGTCCGGATCGACACAACCCAGCAGGACTTCGTCTTTCGCAGCCAGAGCCTTTACTTCTTCAAACTCAGCCATCCGCTCCAGCCGCGCGGAACCCACTTGCACCACGTGACTATAAATTTCGATGTGAAACTGCTCCAGAAGTTGCTTGCACATCGCGCCCACCGCGACACGCGCAGTCGTTTCCCGGGCGCTGGCTCGTTCAAGGATGTAACGAGCATCCCGATAGCCATACTTAATGCCGCCGGCAAGATCGGCATGGCCCGGTCGCGGGCGCGTGACCGGCTTGGCTTTCCCTTCCGCGTCCGGAAGTGTCTCAACGGGCAGGATTTCCGTCCAGTTCTTCCAATCGCGGTTGCGGATGATGATCGCTACCGGCGCTCCGATCGTCTGCGAATGCCGCACTCCGGCAACGATCTCAGCTTCGTCGGTCTCGATCTTCATGCGTCCGCCACGTCCAAAACCTTGCTGGCGCCGCCAAAGCTCGCGGTTCACACGGGATACGGAGATCGGGACTTGGGCCGGCAAACCCGTCAGGGTCGCCACCAGACATTCGCCGTGGCTCTCCCCGGCCGTTTCAAAACGCAACATTGTAGGGAACTTCTATCGTACCTGCTTCCGGCGGCTTTCGGCCACTTCGAGGATCGGAGCGAAATCCAAATTGGGAGATCCAGCTAAAAAGCCGATCTTTGGTACTTGTAGTCCATACGTTAGGAACCTTAGAATTAGACAAACTTACCCTGAGTGGTAGTTCGGAGGTCCTATGTCTCGACTGTTAAGTACAGTCGTCTTGCTATTCGTCACCATCGCTGCGTTCGGTCAAGGCGGCAGCGATCGTTATGTTTTCGGGTTCTCAGGAGGGTCCGGGGCGTCGATCCTGTCCCTTACGACACCGTCGGGCGTCCAGAATATCAACTGGACTGACCGCGGCTGGTACCGGCAGGACGGGCTCCACAATCCAGCCAACGACAACTACATAGCCGGCTTATGCTGTTTCGGCGGCGAACTGGTTCACCGCGATTGGTTTGTGTTCGACCTGCCGGGCGGCGACCCGGTTCTCGGCGCCAGTCTGACGGTGTTCATGCCTTCGGACGGTTACTTCAGCATATTCGCCGCTGAGACCTATGTTCTGCGGGATGTCACCACGGATTTGGGACAGTTGGTGGCCGGGACCGGCGGCTTGACGTCTTTCAACGACTTGGCTGACGGTAATGTCTACGGAATCCGGACGATCACGCCGGCGACCGAGGGCACCGACATCACTATTCCGCTTAACGCCGCCGCGATTGCAGCGATCAACGCTGCCGGCTCGGGGCTATTCGCCATGGGAGGTTCTCTCTCGGCTGTTGCTCTCGACCAAGGTACGATCCCGGGCGACCCGCTGCTTCCCACACCCGGCGTCCCGTTTGTTTTCAGCGACCCTCCGCCGCGCCGCTGGTTCGATCCCCCATTTGCCTCCGCGTTTGAGTACGAGATCAGTGGCGGATTCTTTACTCAGGTTGGGCTGGATTTGGCATTCCCGGGAGCGTCGGTGGATGTGTTGGTGGGCACAACACCGGATGGGACGTTCTACGTGAATCCAGACGCCGGCGCAGGCATAGGCGGCGATGCAACCCCGGACTTCCTGTTCGACTTCACGACCGGTGACGTGACAAAGTTTCGCGTTACGGGCATCGGCCCGGTCGATTTGGACGACGACGGTTTTCCGGGAATTGACCCGGACGCCTTCCCCACGTTCCTCGACTTTTCTTCCGGTGGGACGGCGACAATCACGATGACGCCGATTGTCGACGACGAGGCGATTGTACCTGAGCCAGGAACTTACCTATTCCTCGGCACGGGGCTGGCTGTACTGGCGGTTCTCCGGCGCCGGTCGCGACGACGTAACTAGCCGCCGCGTTCAGCAGGTGATAGGATAAGGGCGCTTCTTTCTAAGGAGGCGCCCTTCAGTGTTTACCAGACGTGTTTTTCTTGCTTCCGCGCCTGCTCTGGCCGGCGCAGCGCCCGCCAAGCTCGCCTTAGACGGCGGTTCTCCCGTCCGTGAAAAGCCGCTTCGCCCGCGACACTTCGGACCGCTCTACTACGACGAATCCGAGTGGTCACAGTTGGTTGAGGTGTTCAAGGCCAAGGCTCCGTTCCGCTGGTACGGCATGGATTCGGCGAACCCGCCCAGGAAGGTGATCACCTTCGAGAAGGAGTTCGCCGCGCGTATGCAGACGCGCTACGCCGTTGCCGTAACCTCGGGGACCACGGCATTACAGGCTGCCCTTGCGGCATTGGCCGTCGGACCCGGCGACGAGGTCATTGTTCCCGCCTGGACCTGGCATTCCTGCTTCAATGCGGTGGTGCTGGCAGGGGCGCTGCCGGTTTGCGCGGAAATCGACACCAGCTTCAACCTCGACCCGGCCGATGTCGAGCGCCATATCACACCCGCCACCAAAGTCCTGATGATCGTGCATCTGCAAGGAAACCCGGCACACATTCAGCCCTTGATGGAGATTGCCCGCAAACACAAGTTGAAGGTGCTTGAGGACTGCTCGCAGTCGGTCGGCGCGGACTATCGCGGCAAGCCGATCGGCTCCTATGGCGATATCTCGATCGCCAGCTTGCAAGTGAACAAGACCATCAGCGCCGGCGAGGGTGGCGCGGTATACACCAACTCGCCTGAGTTGTTTGAGCGCGCCGCGCGATTCCATGACATGGGCATGCTGCGCGAACCGCACCAGACTTGGGCTGGCGGCGCACACGTAGAACCATTTCTCGGTACGAATTTCCGCATGACCGAGTTCACCGGCGGCGTGCTCCTGGCGCAGATTCGCAAGCTGGACCAGGTCGTCGCCGACGTACGCAAAGTTGCGAAGCGCGTGTATGACGGAATCCGTGACCTGCCGAAGCTAGAACTGCGCGGCTTGCCTGACCCGGCAGGCGAACTCGGCTCCGCGATCTTCATCGGGCTCCCGGATAAAGCAAAATGCGACCGGTTCCTCAAGGCGATGGCTGCGGAAAACGTTCCGGCATCGCGGCCGGGCGGATCGGTGGTCCTGCCTTTGGTTCCTCAAATCCAGAAGAAGGCCACCGCGAGTCCCAACTGGCCATCGTTCAGCAGCGAACGCGGGCGAGCGATGCGGTACGACGCGTCGACCTGTCCGAAGACAATCCGTATTCTGGAACGGTTTGCCGGCGTATCGGTGGACCCGAAGTACACCGAGAAAGACACGGCGGATATTGTGGCGGCGATTCGGAAGGTCTATTCAGCCATTTTGGGAAGCTGACGGTTTCTGGACCCAACGATCACCGCTTCTCCACACCAGCGCTTCGTAGGGGGTACCAGACTCAGCACCATTCCGTCCAGCCCCTCCAAAGAACGTAACAGCGCTCGAGCCGCCGGGCTGTGAAACCGGCCTCTCAGCAGACGCTTCGCCATTGCGAACAGGTTCAAATGCCTCACCGCAACCGGGTGAAAGTAGACGCGGAGCAAGGATATTTCCAGCATGGTGAACACGATTTCCTCGCCCTGCTCTTCCGCTTCTCCGCCTAGCTTCGCCCTGAGCCAGCGCGCCGCTCGCAGCGCCGGATTCTCGCCCCAGGTTTCTGCGAGAACCAATCGCCCAGCGGGCCTGACCACGCGCGCCAGTTCCTGCAGCGCTCCAGGATATTTCAACGTGTGATGCACTGCCGCGCAGCCGAATACCAGGTCGAATTCGCCGTCACCCAGCATCGGCAGCGCCGCCGCATCCGCCGCGATGCCGCGGACCGTCACGCCGCTCGCAGCCGCGCGCTTCTGCACCAACTCAATCGCCGCAGGCGACAGGTCGAGCGCGGTCACGTTCGCTCCTTCACTCGCCATCCACAGGCCGAAATCGCCGGGGCCGCACCCATAATCGAGCACGTTCAAGCCCCGTAGCGGAACCGACTCCAGTTCGGCCATGGCGGCCCGGTATAATCGTGCCCGCTCAAAGAACGGATGACTCGGATTGCTTAGGTTTTTCTCCAGTACCGCCCGATCGATCCGTAGCGCATGGCCGGGCAGGGCGAGAAACGGAGCGTACTGACTATCGTAAAAAGCGCGCTCTTGCTCCGCGGTGATCACGGCTTGCGCGCGGGACCATACAGCGGGCGGCCCGCTAACTGCCCGGTCATCTTCCCAGCTTGCAGTTCAGCCACTCCGTTTACCCAAACCGAATGTACGCCGACAGCATACTGGTGCGGGTTCGTGAAATCGGCCTTATCCGCCACGGTGGAGGGATCGAACAACACCAGATCCGCCTTCATTCCCGGACGAATCAAGCCCCGGTCATACAGTCTGAAGCGCTGCGCCGGCAGACCGCTCATCTTGCGAACTGCCTCCTCGAGCGGAATTACCTTGCGTTCCCGGACATAGCGACCCAGCACTCGTGCAAACGTTCCATAGCTGCGCGGGTGCGGAACGTCCCGGCCGAATTCGATGATGCCGCCATCGGAGGCAACCATAGTGTTCGGGTTGCGCAGAATATTCTCGATGTCCTTTTCAGCGATGGCGTGGTAAATCGCCGAACATCCGCCGGCAAGCTGGATTTCGATGGCCGTTTCCGCCGCGTTGGCGATGGTCACTTCGCGCCCGCGCGCCTTCGTGATTTCCGCCAGGTTCTTCCCGGCGAGGGAACGGTCGAAACCGCAACTGGCCATCACAACATTCTTGGGATCCCCGCCGCCACGGTCGTTCTCGATCCGGTTCATGATCTCGGCTTTGATCTTGGCGCGCTGGTCCGGGGCGTTCAGCCGCTCGGCCAGCGACTTGGCGCCCCCGGCTTGCGACCACTGCGGAAACAGCGCCGCTGTTCCCGTGCTGGAGGCGGTATAGGGATATTGGTCGATGGTCGCATCCACGCCGCGCAGACGCGCCTCCTCCACCAGCCGGATCGTGTCCGCGCTTTTGCCCCAGTTCGCCTTGCCGATGATCTTGTGATGCGTCACCTGTGTCGGCAGCCCACCTTCCTCGCCGATGCGGATCGTCTCCCGCACGCTGTCGAGTACTCCGGCCGCCTCGTCGCGCATGTGAGAGGTGTGCAGCCCCCCTAGCGGCGCGATCACTTTGGCGAGTTCGATAACTTCTTCCGTGGGAGCATAGTTCCCTGGGACGTAAAAAAGTCCGGTAGAAAGTCCAAACGCCCCGTCGAGCATCGCCTGACGCGCCAGCTCCTTCATGCGTTCAATTTCGTCCGCCGTGGCGTGACGGTTCTGCGTCCCCATCACCTCGCGCCGGATGGTCCCATGCCCAACCATGAGTCCGAAGTTAATCCCGAACTTGGTAGCGGCGAGTTTTTCCAGAAAAGGCCGGACCGGCAGCGGCGAACTTCCGTCGGGACCCTCGATCACGCTGGTCACTCCCTGCCGGATCAGGTTTTCAGCCGAGGGTACGGTGAAGATGGCCCGGATACTGTGGCTATGTGTGTCAATGAAACCCGGCGCGAGTGTCAATCCGCTTGCATTGACTGTCGCTTTCGCGGTCAGGCCATTCAAGTTCCCAATCGCCGCTATGGTGTCGCCCTGAATCGCGACGTCCGCCTTGAACCACGGACTTCCCGCGCCATCCTGCACACGGGCCCCGCGAATGATGGTGTCGTAGACCGGAGCCTGCGCAAAAGCTACGAAGGAAAAGCTAAGGAAGGAAACCACATACCGGGCGCTCCGCATGGAGCATATTGTACCCGGGTGGGAGTAACCGGAGAGCGCCTACTGGTCAGTCTTGGGAGACGAAGCGATGGTCGTCAGGAGCAGGCCGAGGATTATCAGCCCAGTGATCACGCCGCTGATGAGTGTGACTCCGCTAATCATATCCAGCATCGCTTTTGCAACCCGTCTTCCAAACGGGCCCTCCATCTGTTCAGATCGTCTAAACCCAAAATCGGTTGCGAAGAAGAAGTTCCTTCTTCGTAAAAAGACGTGTTCCAGAAATCTTTGTTCACTTATGTACGCGCAGAAACCCCTTATTCCCGCTCACGTTCCATTTCTGGAATTTCCGTTGGCCCGCAAAATCTGATACGGTCGCTTCATGCCAGTGGATTTCGCTTTTGGTAAGCAGGGGCTCAGCCTCGCGATTCCGGAGGGCGGCCCCCGCTACCGGACTTTGGAAGCTCGTTGGGCCAAGCCTGTCGGCGACCCGCTCGCCGCTATCGAGGACGGACTCGACCGGCCCTATGGCGATGCCACAATCCCTAACTTGGTCGCAGAGTTAGGTGCTAAAACCGCAGCGATTTCGGTGTGCGACATCACGCGTCCGGCGCCGAACCGTCTCACCCTGCCGCCGCTGCTGCGCCGCCTCGCCGCCGCTGGAATTCCAAACGAGAACGTGACGATTGTCATCGCCACCGGGCTGCATCGTCCTGCGACGGAAGCCGAGATCCACGAGATTGTCGGGGAAGAAACCGCGCGAACCTGCCGGATCGTGAACCACCATGCCCGCGTCAAAGGGGAACAGCGCTACCTCGGACAAACCAAGTCGGGCACGCCTGTTTACGTAGATGAACGTTTCGTAGGGGCGGACCTGCACATCACCCTCGGCTTCATTGAGCCGCACCTGATGGCTGGGTTCTCCGGCGGGCGGAAACTGATTGCCCCCGGTGTTGCGGGCGAAGACACAATCAAACGCCTGCACAGCCCGCACTTCATGCGCGACCCGCGCGCCGTGGAGGGTTCGATCGAGGACAACCCGCTGCACGCCGAGTTGCTCGAAATCGCCGCCATCGCAGGCCACCACTTCGCCTTGGATGTCGTGCTCGCCAAAGGCAAGAAAATCGCCGCCGTCTTCGCGGGCGACCCGCGCGTGTCGCATCCGGCCGGAATCCAGTTCGTGCGTGAATCGATGATCGAGTGGCTCCCCCAACCAGCCGGGGCGGTAATCACGACCTCAGCCGGCTACCCGCTTGACCTCACTTTCTACCAGGCGGTCAAGGGGATCACAGCCGCATCGCACATCGTCAAACCAGGCGGCACCATTCTCCTGATGGCGGAATGCTCGGAAGGTCCGGGCGCGGCTGAATTCAGCCAGATGCTGCGCGAGTCGCCAGACCCGGGTCAGTTCCTGGAAAAGTTGAACGGAGCTCCGGTTACCGTCGACCAGTGGCAAATGGAGAAGTTTGCCCTGGCAGTGCAGCGCAACCAGATCTGGTTCTACACGCCAGGTCTTCCGCAGGAGTATCACAAGAACCTGTGGGGCAAATCGTTCTCGAATCCCCAGGAAGCGGTGGACCAGTTAATGGCTTCAGTTCCGAAGCAGGAAGAAGTGGCCGTGATCCCTGAGGGTCCGTACGTGCTGGCGCGGGTTCAGCCTAACTTGGGTTAGTGAATCGCTCGACCCGAGCCCGGGTTTCGCTACGGCAGCAAGTCTGGCGTGGACCGCGGCGCCAAACCGCTACACTGTTCTGAATGGGGCAACGATCTTCAGGGTTCTGGGCCGATGTGCGGGCCGCGATCGCTGGGGATGAGCACCACGACTTCACCGAAGGCAGCCTGACGCGAGCCATCATTCTCCTTGCAATCCCGATGGTGCTCGAGATGTGCATGGAATCGCTGTTCGGAATCGTCAACGTCTTTTGGGTGGCCCGGCTGGGCTCGAACGCACTGGCGGCAGTGGCTTTAACCGAGGCGATGCTGGCGCTGGTGTTCGCCGTCGCTATGGGCATCAGCATGGCGACTACGGCGCTGATCGCGCGGCGAATCGGCGAGAAAGACGCCGGCGGCGCCAGTGTTGCCGCGTTTCAGTCGATCGCACTGGGATTTTTTCTCGCGGCGGCGATTGCGATTCCGGGCTTTCTCTTCGCACCCCAACTGCTCAGCGCAATGGGAGCCGAGCAAGCGGTGATCCAGGCAGGAGCCGGTTACACACGCTGGATCCTCGGAAACGCGCTTTCGATCCTGCTTCTGTTCATCATGAACGCCATCTTCCGTGGCGCCGGCGACGCCGCTATCGCGATGCGCGTCTTGTGGTTCGGCAATGCGGTGAATATGGTTCTGGACCCATTGTTGATCTTCGGTCTTGGACCCATTCCGGCGCTGGGTGTCGAAGGGGCGGGCATCGCGACGGTGATTGGCCGGTCGTCGGCGGTCGCCTATCAGGTCTGGGTATTCCTCGGTTCCCGTAGCCGGATTCGCCTGGAGCGACGCCATATGCGGATCGACCTGACGGTGATGGGCAGGCTTTTCGGAGTATCCGCTACAGGCATGTTGCAGTATCTGGTCGCAACAGCCAGTTGGGTCGGTCTGGTTCGCATCGTCGCTATGTTTTCAAGCGCTGCCCTGGCCGGATACACCATCGCCATACGGATCATCGTGTTCTCCATCTTGCCTTCATGGGGACTGGCAAATGCCGCGGCAACCCTGGTGGGCCAGAATCTAGGCGCACGGAAGCCGGAACGGGCCGAATCCGCTGTCTGGCGGACGGCACTCTACAACATGTATTTTCTGGGCGCCATTGGATTGATCTTTATCGCCGTACCCGGGCTGTTAGTGCGGATTTTCACTAATGAGCCGGAAGTGGTTCGCTACGGCGTAGCCTGCCTGCGGATCATCAGTTACGGCTACCTGTTCTATGCCTATGGAATGGTGACCGTCCAGGCGTTCAACGGAGCCGGCGATACGCGAACACCGACCTGGATCAATCTTGGCTGCTATTGGTTGTTCCAGATTCCAATGGCCTGGCTGCTGGCGAAGGGTATGGGGTTTGGAGCACACGGCGCGTTCTGGGCGATACCATTGGCCGAGTCCGCTTTGGCCGCCGCTGGAATCTGGGCTTTCCGCCTCGGCCGCTGGAAACAGCAGGTGATCTAAACCGATCGCGGATAATGGTTCAGGTGGCGAAACGCATCGTTATAGCAATAGATGGACCGGCAGGATCGGGGAAAAGTACTTTGGCGCGCCGGTTGGCTGACAAGCTTGGCTTTCTGTATATCGACACAGGCGCCATGTACCGGGCTATCGCATTGTGGGCGCTGCGCCTGAACACGCCTCTGGACGACCATCAACGGCTGGAACAGCTCGCCTTGAATGCCGAAATCACGCTGGGTTCCGCGGGCGAGGTGAAACTGAACGGCGAGGACATCACCCGGGCGATCCGCTCGCCTGAGGTTTCGCAAGCGGCTTCCTGCGTGTCGGCGGTTCCTGGAGTGCGGAAGGCGCTGGTGGCAAAACAGCAGCAGATGGGTTCACAACAGAGCGTTGTAATGGAAGGCCGTGACATCGGAACCGTGGTATTCCCGGATGCGCAAGTCAAAATCTTCCTGGATGCGAGCCACGCTGAACGCAGCCGCCGCCGTTTTCACGAGCTCTCGGCCAAAGGGCAATGCTCCAGCGTGGATGAGGCCTCAAGCGACCTTGCCGCGCGCGACGAACGCGACCGCACGCGCGCCGAATCGCCGCTGCTGCAAGCTCCCGACGCGGTCTATCTCGATTCCACTTCGCTGACGCTGGATGAGGCAGAGGAACAGTTGCTGCGCCTGGTTCGCGAGCGCACCAGTAATGGAAAGGAAATTCACGCTTGAACGACCTGTTAGTGATGAAGTTCGGCGGCACAAGTATGGGCTCCGCCGAGCGTATCCGTATCGCCGCCGATTTATGTGAGGAGCAATACCGGAAGCAGCCCGTCGCGGTGATTGTTTCCGCGATGTCCAAAGTTACCGATCTGCTCCTGGAAACGATGCGCCACGCCGAAGGCGGCGATGAAAAAGGCGTCAGCGACCGTCTGGCCCAACTCGCGGAACGGCATGCGAACACCTGCCGCGAGCTGTTGTCTGATACAAACCTGTGCACAGGGACTGACATTAAGTTGAAGTCGATCCTCGCGGAATTCGAGCGCATCGCGCGAGGAATTCTGATGCTCGGCGAACGTCCCCCGAAATCCGTGGATGAAGCTGTGGCGGTCGGAGAAAGATTATCCGCTCTCCTGCTGGAAGCGTGCCTTCAGGAACGTGGAATCGACGCCGTGGCGATCAACTCGAAGGACGTTGTGGTCACCGATGCCGTGTTCGGAAACGCCTCGCCGTTGCTCGACCAGACGCGCGAAAAGGCTCGGGCTCTCCTGTTGCCGCTGCTCGAACAGAACAAGTTGCCGGTCCTCACCGGCTTCAACGGAGCGACGATCGACGGCCGCTGCACGACCCTCGGCCGCGGCGGTTCCGATTTTTCTGCGTCCATCATTGCATCGGTCGCGGACGCAAGGGAACTGTGGATCTGGACGGACGTCGACGGCATCATGTCCGCCGATCCGCGCCTGGTTCCCAACGCCACAGTCCTCCAAGAGATTACTTATGCTGAAGCCGCCGAGCTGGCATACAACGGCGCCAAGGTGCTTCATCCGCGCACGTTAGCTCCCTTAATGGAAAAAGGAATTCCGGTGTGGAGCAAAAACA
>Ga0073934_10008558_pt1 | contig 13596 bp, 10 predicted proteins | sample LarsenN4metaG_FD_76834 | JGI IMG/M metagenome (GOLD analysis project Ga0073934, IMG submission 76834) | Hot spring sediment bacterial and archeal communities from British Columbia, Canada, to study Microbial Dark Matter (Phase II) - Larsen... ...
CGAGCGGCGCATCGCGTCGGGAAGGAACGGTCGGAGGCCCGTGGCTTCGACGACAGGCGTATCGACCGCTTCGGTGATCGCCGCCACGTCGGGCACGGTCTCCGGCGGGCCGCGACCGCACGCCGGCAGAGCCAGCGCGACCGCCACGGCGAGCCACCGAGCGGAGCGCATGGCTAGTTCCCCGTGAGTGGATTGCCGGCGTGGCACGCCAGGCAGGTCCGTGGGCTCTGCGCCCAAGCTCGCGCCGCGTCGAATCCGGTCGTGTGCGGGCTGACCTTGAACGCGCCGAGCACGCTGTGACACTGCGTGCAGTCCACCTGCCTGTGGCAGCTCGCGCAGCTCTCGAGATTCTGGCGCGCCGCCTGGCCGTGGCGCAGGAGCCAGACGGGCCCGTCGTCGTGATAGCCCGGGCCCAGGCGTCCCGTGCCGACGAGGCCGACCTGCGTGTGGCAGGTGCGACAGAAGACCTGCGTGCTGTGACACGTCGAGCACTCCGCATCCCGGCCGAACGCGGCGGCGGTGTGGCGGCTCAGGAAGTCCCGAGGATGGTAGCCGCCGCCCTGGGGAGCGTCGTGGCAGCTCGTGCAGAACGCTTCGGCGTGGCACGTCGAGCACGAAGCGTCGCCGGCGGCCGCGAGCGTAGGATGCGCCTCGATGAAGAAGAGGCTCTCGTGGCTCGCGGGCGTGGTCGCCGCCACGTGCACGCCCGGGGCGAGCACCTCGTTCCGGTCGGGCAACGTCGCCAGGACGTCCGGCTGCGGCTGGACGTGACAGCTCGTGCAGTCGTTCGACGTGTGGCACGTCGCGCACTCCGCTCGGGATGCCTGGCCGCCGTGGCCGAGCAACCAGTCGCCTTCGGTGTGGCTCGCGGGCTCGTTGTAGTGCGCCGTGGCGGAAGGCAGATCCATGCTCGGCGGCGCGGCCGGGAAGGAGACGATCTCCACGATGGTCGCGTCGACGTGGCAGGCCACGCAGCGCTCCTGCGTGTGGCAGGTGGCGCACTTCGTGGCGTCCGCCCGCACGAGCGTCCCGTGGTCGAGCGGCAGGAATGCCGCCGACGCATGATCGGACGGGAGCGGGAGCGCGGCGATGCGTACGCTGTCGAATGCGGTGCGGGCGAGCGGGAGATGGCAGCTCGCGCAGTCTGCGTCCACCTGGTGCTCGCTCGCGGTGTGCGCATGACACCCCCAGCACGTTCCGAGCTGCACCGAGTCGGCGACGGCCATGCGCTCGCCGCCGGCGGGGATATGACACGAGGCGCACTCCAGGGGAGGATCTCCAGCGTCCGTGAGTGCCACGTCGTGCGGGCGGTGCTCGTAGACCACGTTGCCCACGCGCTCGCCCGGCCCCTGCCACGTCACCCGTTCCTCCCGCACGCCGTCGTGGCAGCCGCTGCACGACGCAGGCTCGGGGTAATAGTCGGCTTCGTTGCCCAGCGGGACTCCCTCGTGGCAGCCGGTGCAGAGGGGAAAGAGCCCTTGATGGTCCCGGTGGGGGAACGGCTGCTCCTGCAGGCCTCGCACGGACGCCGCCCACGCGCCCACGCCACCGGCGACCGCCGTGCTCAGGAGGACGCCGAACAGGGCCCGACGCGCGCTCATCGGGCGGCCTCCGGCCGGGCGAGCCCGGGATCCCGCCCGATGTCGAAGCGCAGCGTCGCCCACGCTCGGCTCTGGCTCCAGGGGCTCGTGAAGACGTTGCCCCCGTCGCGGTGCCGGATCAGCGAGGCGCCGGCTCCGAAGGAAGTCGTCTCGTTCCAGGCGACATCGACGGAAGCGCTCCCGCCGAACGCTCGTCCCTGTCCGAGTCGATACTCCTCGATCTGCTGGAACGTGAGGGCGGACAACGAGGCCGTGATGCGCGTGGTCACCGTGTAGCGCGCAGCGGCGTCCGCGCTACTGAGGAAGCCGCCGGGTCCCCATTCCAGGTGGTACTCGCCGTCGAGGGTCCATCTCGCCGCCGGCCTCCAGCGGGCGCCCGCCTCCGAACGCCATCCGACGTCCCTCATCGGCTGCAGCACGACGGTGGTCTCCGTGTCGCCGTATGTGCGCCTCCCTCCGGAGATCCACGCAGCCAGGTCGAGTGTTCGTGACCAACCGAGCCGTGCGGTCACCTCGGAGTACGATATCGGCTCGAAGAAGCCCCAGAGCGTGGACAGATCGAAGTAGGGCACGTAACGGCGCGCGGAGAGCTCGACCAACCAACGACTCTCCTGGAGCGGCATCGACCACGTCAGCTCACCCTTCCCCACCTGCTCGCGCGCGAAGTCGTAGTCGAGCGCGCCTCGGAGGCGAAAGCGCCCCCGCGTGGTCGAGACGTCCAGCGAGCCGCGCTCGCTCACCAGGCTCGATCGGTCCCACAGTAGCTCCCGCTGGTAGCGACCCGTGGCCGACGTCCCGCTCAGGCGACCCGAGACACTGGCGCCGAAGAGCAGGACGCTGTGATCGAGGAAGAAGTCGTCGAGCGCCTGAAAGGCTTCCTTGGCCGGCTCGCGGAGTCCGCGCGCGAGGCTCCGGCCGGCGTAGACTCCCCCGCGCAGCGCGCCACGTGCGTACGATGCGCTCGCTCCGTCGAACGCGGAGAATCCGAGACCCGACTGGATGTCCATGCGCCCGGCGCGGATGCGGATCGCGCCCCGCTGCAGCTGGGCGTAAGCAGTGATCGCATCGAACGCGTCGTCGGCGCGCGGCCACACCAGGTCATTGCCGCCCGCGTGGGCACGTGCGCGCGCGTGCGCCGTGAAGCTGAGCCCCTGCACGCCGAGACCCCAGATCGTCACACCCACATCCTGGGTGGCTGCGAAGACGTGCGCGTCGTCGAGAGGGAGGTAGCCGGTGCAAACGGTGGTCAGCACGCAGCTCACCTCGAGGCCCTGGTAGAGAAAGCGTCCCTGCGCATCCGTGAGGACGTCGGAGCGCGGGACGGTATCGGCGCCGAGCGGGCGCAGCTCGACGACTTGGAGCGACGTGGACGCCCAGCCACGGTAGCCCTGAGCGGCCGACTCGGCGGAAGACCCGACGAGCAAGGCGAGGGCGAGCAGCGCCTCTCGCCCGCTGCACACGGAGCTCATTCGCTCCCCCCCGCCTGGGGTGTGGGGGCCGGCAGCGAGTGGCACTCCGCGCACGCGCGCGGCGCTTCGTGCTGGCGCATCGTTTGATGGCAGCCCAGGCAGAGCTCACGCGTGCGCGGGACGCTCTCGAAAGGGACCCTCTGGTGGCAGGCCGCACCGCTGCAGGTCACGTGCGCCTCCGCAGGCGGGTGTGCCGACACGGGGGCGGCCGCGTGGCAGGACGCGCAGTCGCTCGTCGCCGTGTGATGCTCCTGGTGACAACCCGCGCAGTCGAGGCTGACGGCCACGGCGAGGGCCGTTCCTTCGGTATGGCAGCGCGCGCAGTCGATCGCGGCGTGAGGCTGGTGCAGGAAGGCGAGCGTGCGCGCGGCGTCCGCTGTGCCCACGGAGAGGGTCACGGCGCGTACGACGTCGTAGCGCTCCTCAGGACCGTCCGTCTGTGCGTGGCACCGCGAGCACGAAGCCGACAGCGGTGCCGTGTGGTGGCAGGTCCGGCAGTCCTGGATCGTTCGGACCAGGAGGGCCCCGTGCTGATCGCCCGTCTCGTGGCAGGTGAAGCACTGCACGGTCTCGTGATCGCCGTGCGTGAAGTCGGGGAAGGCCTGGACCGGCAGCAGGGTGTGATCACCCGTGAGCGCGGGCGCGGACGAGGCAACCGTCGGGACGACCACAGGCAGATCCGCGCCGCTGGCGGCCAGCGCCACACCGGCGAGCGCGAGCAGCATGGTGAGGGAGCGGCCCCGCGCGCGATCCGTTCCAGTCGGTCTCGACCGCTCCGCGTCAGCCATGTCGCCCAGATTGCTCCTTCGCCTGGTGGCCTACAAGCCTGAAGACCCCTCTCGTGACTGCGGCCGTCCGGCGATCGCCGGACGGCCGCGAACCCGTCGAGATCGAACCCTCTCGCTCAGTTGCCGTAGCGGCTCACCAGCGCCTGCAGCCGCTCCCGAGACCCGACAGGCGCGACCAAACCGTACTGGTCCTCGACCGCTTCGATGCTCGAGAGGAGAAGCGCCTCGGTCAGGAACGGGTTGTGGACCGCCGAGCTCTCGATGGCTCCGAGCTGCGCGTTGAACCTCGCTCCTTCCGCGACCGTGAAGACCGTGTCCGTGCTGCTGAACTGGTTCGCGGGCACCATGGCGAGAAGCGCGTTCAGATCTGCGACTCGGTCCTCGATGCGCGTCTGCGCCAGCGTCAGGGCGGAGAGCGCCGCGACCTCGTCCCCGTGACAGCCGCTCGACGTGCACGACGCGAAGTTCCTTTCCGCGACCGTCTTGCCGCACGACTGATCCTCGGTCGGGATGTTGTTCGCGTCCACGCACGGGATGGGAAGGAAGCGGTGTCCCGTCACGCTGAAGATGTGACTGCCGGTCGCCGGGTCGGTGACGTCGTACGAGTTCACGTGGCACGTGGCACAGAGACGCGTGTTGCGCTCGCTTCCATGTGTCCCGCGGATACGGTCCACGTTGTACGAGAAGGTGGGCGGCAGCCAGCCGACGGTTCCGATCTCACCGAGCAGCAGCGGCCCCTGGGGCGAATGCGGCCCCATCGACGACGAGCCCGGCGTGGGCTCGGCACGTCTCTGGTGACACTTCATGCAGAGATTCGCATCGATGTTGGGCTCGCTCACGGAGAACCGGAGCTGGCCCGCGTTGTCGTTGGCGTGAGGGTCGTGGCAGACGGCACACGTGATTCCGATCGCCTTGTTCTGCCCCTTCTCGACGAACTCCGTGTTGATGCCCCAGGACGCGAGCGCCGCTTCGCCGCCGTGACAGGTCTTGCACAGGTCGCGAGTGCGGTAGCTTTGATGCGTCGTGCCCTCGCCGTGCGCCGAAAGATTCCATTCCTCGGCGAAGGGGTGGTGCGCGCCGGCGTGGCACTCGGCGCACCCCTGCGTGAGATCCGTGCCGACGTCGATCGGAGGGAGTGGTGCGTTCGCCTCCAGAGGATTCGTCACGTGCGTGAGGCCCGGCCCGTGGCAGGATTCGCATTGGACGTCGTGGTAGCGCGACTCGCCCGTCGCGCTGTACCCGGCCGTCGCAGTGACCGTGTTCCCGAGCTCGCTCACCGTGTGGCAGCTCTCGCACGCGGCCTGCGCCGCGGGGTTCGCCTGAAGCCCGGCCCAAGCATCCGCATGGGCGGTGCCGATCCAGTCGCCCTGCTTCTCCACGTGGCAGTTGCCGCACACCGGCAGCTTGCTCGACTCGTCGGAATACCCGAGGAAGTTGCCCGCTGCGGCGAGCGGCTCCTCGAAGAGCTGACGGTCGCGGTAGACGATCTCTTCATCGACGCACGCGGCGAGCGCTACGCCCGCCGCGGCGAGCACGAAACAGGCGCGATTCCGAGATCTGATCATCGCCACACCACCCCACTCGAGAGTGCGACCGAGCGAACCTTTACGCGCTAACGATCGCTCGGACCGCCGTACCAGCGATGTCAGGAGAATCCCGGCAAGTACGGACCGGGAATGCAGTAGTCTCACGGACCCTGCAGGTGCGTCAAGCAAGTTCTTGGCCACGCTCGAAGCGCGTGACGTCCCCCTCCCCGCCCTTTCACATGGGGAAAAGCCTGAGCCATCGCGTCGGGGCAATCCCGACATCTGGAAGGCACCCAGGACGCAAGGTTTGGCGGGTAGCGGGAAAACCAGACGCCCAACCCTGTCCATATGTTCACCCACCTGATGGCTTCGGCGCCCGAGCGGCATCCGTTCTCCATGTCCGCGTGGGGCGGGCTCTCCATGACGTTGCACACGGCGGTGATCGTCGGAATCGCTTGGATGACGAGCCGTGCGACGGTGGATCCCCTGGAGCCGGAGTATGGGGACGTGATGTTCCTGGTCATGCCGGTCGAGACGGTCGAGCCGGTTCCCGAGCAGACGACCGAGCCTCAGCCGCCTCCTCCCACGGAGGAGCCGGCACCTCAGCCCGTCGTCGTCGCGGATCTGCCCGAGGGCTTCCAGGAGCTCGAGGTGCCGCGGGAGATCCCGCTCGCGATCGCACCGCCCGCTCGCAACGCGATCGCGATCCGAGCCAGGGATTTCAGCGGGATCGGCATCGCCGGAGGCGTCGCGCGAGAAACCATTCCCGCTGACACGATCGTGGCGCCGCTCGCCGTCGAATTCGTCGACAAGCCTCCGGTGATCCTCAACGCTCAGGCGCTCGGGCGGCGCATGGAGGCGCTGTACCCTGCGTCCTACCGGTTGGCGGGCATCCAAGGGCAGGCGGTGGTGCAGCTCGTGGTCGACAAGGAAGGACGCGTGGAGGAGGAGGGAATGTCGATCGTGAGCGCGACTCATCCGCATTTCGGTCCAGCGACGCAGGAGCTCGTCAAGCTCCTCCGCTTCGAGCCCGCCACCGTGAACGGCCGTCCCGTGCGCGTGTGGGTGCGCACGCCGGTGGACTGGACGATCCGCTAGGATCGGTGGCGGCGACGACTCGTTCGAGACGAACCACCTCGTGCGCTACTGGCGCAGGATGTCCGCAGGATCTGCAATAGAGCTCGCCTCGGCCACACTGACCGTGCGGCGAGCTCTCGTTACGTGTCCCGCCGCACCAGTCCGATCTTTTCGAGAATCGTCTCCATCAGGCACCAGTGCGTGAAGCTCGATTGGAACAGGTTCAGTCCCACGAAGGCGGTGAACAGGAGCCAGTAGGGACTCACGAACCAAGCGAGGGCGAGCGAGATCAGGACGAAGGATCCGGCGATCCGGCGGATCGCGTAGTGCATCGAGCTCATGGGCGGTCATCCATGTGATGGGTTAGGCGCTCCTTCGGTTGCATCTCGTAGTAGAGCAACGGAACCGCGACGAGCGTCAGCGCGGTCGATACCACGGCGCCGCTCATCATCGCCATGCCGAGGCCCTGGAAGATCGGGTCGGTGACCATGACCGCTCCGCCGATCACGACGGCCGCGGCGGTGAGGATGATCGGCCTCGCCCTGACGAGGCCCGACGCGACCACGGCGTCACGCAGCGGGCGCCCGCGCCCGAGGCCCAACTCGATGAAGTCGACCAAGAGGATCGAGTTGCGCACGATGATGCCGGCCAGCGCGATCATCCCGATCATCGACGTCGCGGTGAAGAACGCTCCAGTGGCGGCGTGAGCAGGCAGGATGCCGATCAGCGTGAGCGGGATCGGCGCCATGATCACGAGCGGAACCGTGAACGACTGGAACCACGCCACCACGAGCACATAGATCAGGACCAAGACTGCGGCGAAGGCGATCCCCAGGTCGCGGAAGACGTCGCGCGTGATGTTCCACTCCCCGTCCCACACGACGGAGGTTCGCTCCGTCGATGCGGGCGCCGCGCCCCAGCTCACGTCCGCCTCGGGCAGCGTCTCGGCCAGCGGGTCGGACATGGCGAGCATCGCGTAGACCGGGCTCTCGAGCGCACCGGCGACGTCCGCGGTGACGTACACGACGCGCTTCAGGTTCTTCCGGAAGATCGACGAGGGCGCCGCGACGCTGTCGAGCCGCGCGAGCGTGCCCAAGCGCCGTGCGCCGAACGGTGTGCTCACGGGCACGGCGGCGAGCTCGGCGAGGCTGCCGGTGAGGGAGTCGGGAAGCACGACGCGAATGGACACGGGCTCCGCCGCGTGAGCGTCGTGGAGCAGTCCCGCGGAGGCACCGCCCATCGAAGCTGCGACTGTACCGGCGACCGCCGCGGCGCTGGTGCCTGCCCGAGCGATCTCCGGGAGGTCGAGCTCGGCGTGGATCTCGGCATGCGGCTCGTCCACCGACCAGTCGACGTCCACGACACCGTCCGTCGCCTCGAAGACCTCGCGCACCCGTCGTGCTCCCTCCAGCTGCGCTTCCGCATCGGTCCCGTAGACCTCCGCGACCAGCGTGGCCTGCACGGGAGGACCCGGCGGGACCTCGGCGACTTTCACCGAAGCGTCGTACGCGCGAGCGAGCGAGTCGACGACCGGGCGCATCCTGAGCGCGACGGCATGGCTCTGATCGGCGCGTTCGTCCTTGGGAAGCAGGTTCACCTGCACATCGGCGACCGTCGGACCGCGCCGCAGGAAGTAGTGCCGGACGAGGCCGTTGAAGTTGAACGGTGCCGCGGTGCCGGCATAGACCTGCACGTCGCTCACGGCTTCGTCGCTCCCCACCGCGAGCGCGAGCGCGTGGGCCACCTCCGACGTGCGCTCGAGCGAGGTTCCCTCGGGCATGTCCACGATCAGCTGGAGCTCGCTCTTGTTGTCGAACGGGAGCATCTTGACCGTCACCCACTTGAGCGGAACCAGGGCCACGGCGGCGACCAGGAGTCCCGCCATGCCCCCGTAAGCCCATAGCCTGCGCGAACGGCGCTCGAGCAGCCCCTCGATCATCGCTCTGTACGCGCGGGCGGCGCCTCCGGTCGGAAGCGGCTCGTCCCCGGGCTCGTGCGCTCCGGGTGGGTCCGCCGGGTCGGGTGGCTCGTCGGCGGATCCGCCGAGCAGGCGCACGGCCAGGTACGGCGTCACGATGAAAGCCACGGCTAGCGAGAAGATCATCGCCACGGAGGCACCGACGGGGATGGGCCGCATGTAGGGGCCCATCAACCCGGAGACGAACGCCATCGGCAGGATGGCCGCAATGACCGTCAACGTCGCGAGGATGGTCGGATTGCCCACCTCGTCGACGGCGAGCACCGCGGCGTCGTGGGCACTCGTGAACCTCGTGCGGACGTGCCGCGCGATGTTCTCCACCACGACGATCGCGTCATCGACCAGGATGCCGATCGCGAAGACGAGCGCGAACAGGGTGATTCGGTTGAGGGTGTAGCCGTAGAGCCGGTAGACGAGCAGCGTGAGCGCGAGCGTCACCGGGACTGCGACGAGCACGACGACCGCCTCGCGCCAGCCCAGCGCGAGCCACACGAGCAGCACCACCCCGGCCGTGGCGATCAGGATGTGCATGAGCAGCTCTCCGGATTTCTCCGAGGCGGTCTCCCCGTAGTTCCTGGTGACGGTGATGCGGACGTCGTCCGTCACCACCCGCCCACGGAGCTCCTCGACGCGCTCGAGGACGGCATGCGCGATCGTGGCCGCGTTCTTTCCCTCGCGCTTGGCGACCGCCAGGGTGACCGCCGGCTCGAAGTCGAGGCCATCGCCGCCCGCCGGCAGGAACGACACGTACTGATCAGGCTCGGCTGGGCCATCGGTGATCTCTGCCACTTCCCGAAGGAGGACTGCGTGTTCGCCGACGATGCCGACAACGAGGTTGCGAACCTGCTCGACGTCCTCGAGAACGTGCCCCACGCGCACGGGAATCGCGCGGTTGGCTCCGAGCAGCTCGCCGGCGGGCAGCTCTGCATTGGCGGCCTGGAGGCCTTGGATCACCGTGCCGGCGGATAGGCCACGGGCGGCGAGTGCCAGCGGATCGAGCGTCACCCGAACCTCGCGGGGCGCTCCACCGATCACCCAGGTCTCCGCCACGTCGTCGACGCGCTCGATCTCCATGGCGAGCTCCGCCGCCTGCGCCCGCAGGAGATAGCCGTCGCCGTCGTCGCTTGCCCCGGAGAGCGTGATCGTGAGGATCGGCACCTCGTTGATTCCGTGAAGAGTCACCAGCGGCGGCGTGGCGCCCGACGGCGCTTCTGCGGCGTGCGCCAGAAGCTTCCCGTAGAGCCGTGTGAGGGCAGCCTCGGGCTCGGTCCCGACCTCGAAGCGCACGGTCAGCATCGCCCCGTCCCGCCGAGCCATGCCGTAGACATACTCGACGCCCGGGATCTCCCACGTCACCCGCTCCAGCGGCTCGAGGATGCGACGCTCCACCTCCTGCGGTGTCGCTCCGGGAAGTCCGACCATCACGTCGATCATGGGTACCCGGATCTGCGGCTCCTCCTCGCGGGGTGTCGTGAGGAGACCGCCGATACCGGCGACCATCGACGCGCCCGCGAGCAGCGGCGTGAGCTTGGAGCCCAGAAAGGCCCGAGCGGTCCTTCCAGCGAGCCCGATCTTCACAGCTCGATCCTCTCACCGGCCTCGAGGCCGCTCAGCACCTCTACAGCGACGTCCAGCTCTCCGGTCGCGGCCGCGGTTCGGATGCGCCGACCGAGCCGGATCCAGCGGAGCGATGTACCTCCCTCTCCGACCACGCGCACGCCCGTGAGCTGACCGCGCCGCACGACGGCCGATTCCGGAATCGCGATCCCCGCGTGCGTCCCGGTGGGAACGAGCGCAGTCACGAACACGCCGGTCGGCCAGCTCGCGGGCAGCTCGGCACGAACCTCGATGGTTCGGGACCGCGGGTCGGCGCCCGCGGCCACTGCACGCACACGCGCGATCGTTCGGTCGACCGCCGTGCTCTCGACGACGATCTCGCTTCCGGGCTCCAGTTGGCGCACCGCCTCGACCGGAACGCCGAGCACGACTTCCCGGGGCCCCTGCGCCGCAAGCGCGAGGAGCGGCACTCCGGGCGACGCCAGCTCGCCCACTCGAGCCGTGCGGCTCACGACGACTCCGTCGAACGGCGCCGAGAGCAGCGCGTACCTCGCGGCGGTGTCGACTTCGCGAGCGGCAGCCTCGGCGAGCGTGACCTGGGACTCGGCCTGCTGCAGCGCGAGCCGCGCCTGATCCCGCTGGACGAGCGCGACGGCATCCTGCGCGAGCAGCGTGTCCATCCTGGCAGCGTGCCGAGCCGCATCGTCGCGGGCGGCACGCGCGACCAGGAGCGTCGCCTCGGCCCGTTGCTGGCTCGCAGCGACGTCATCGGTGCCGAGTCGCACGAGGACCTGCCCTTCGCTCACGCGATCACCGACCTCGACCTCGACAGCCGTGATCTGCGCCATCATGCGCGTCGAGAGCTCGGCTTGCCGGAGCGCCGTGACCGTTCCGTCCACCGGCACGAACGCTTGGAGCACGGTGGTCTCGACGACCATCGTCTCATGATCCGGCTTCGTGTCTACGCGCGTGAGATCGGATCGAGGTCCGGATTCACTGCACGCGGCCGCCGACACCGTAAGCAGGACGAGCGGGATGAGACGCGTCATCGTTCGAACGCTCCGTGGTCGAAGTCACCGTGAGCGAAGTCGAGCGCGGCGCTCGCGACGGCGTGGTCGCGCTGAGCGGTCAGCAGGAGGAGACGGGTCGCCGTGGTTGCGGCTTGAACGTCGAGGAGCTCGCTGATCGGTGCGACGCCGGTGCGGTAGCGGGTCCGAGCCTGCGCAAGCGCCTCCTGAGCTTCCGCCCAGGCAGCCGTGGCGACCGATACGCGCTCGGCTGCGGCCTGGAGCGAGCGACGTGCCTGCGCGGCCTCGAGCTCCGCACGTCGCTCGGCATCAACGAGGAGCGCTTCGGCCGCCTCACGTTCCGCTCGGGCTTTTCTCACGGCGCCGACGCCCGACAGGGCGTCGAAGGGGCTCCAGGAGAGTCCGATACCGATCGTCCAGTCGCCGCTGCCCGACGTCCACGGCGTGGACGCTCCATGACGCGAGAGAGACCCGAACGCCGCGACGCTCGGGAGGTTCCTGGCCCAGGCGCTCCGCACGCCCAGCGCGGCGGCGTCCACGCCGAAGCGCCGGGCACGGAGGTCCGCGCGCTCCGAAAGGGGGCAAGCCTCCGGCTCGCCGCAGCCTGAAGCCCTGAGCTCGGTGAGCGAGTCCGTCAGCACCAAGGGTGCTTCGTCAGGCAGCCCGAGTAACGCGAGCAACCCGGCTCGCGCGTTATCGGCGGTGGCCGCAGCGCCGATGCGTCGTGCCTCCACCTCGGCCACGCCGAGACGTGCGAGCCGCGCATCGAGGCCCGTGACGAGCCCCTGGGCCTGCAGCGCCTCGGCCTCCTTTGCGTGCGCCTCCACCGACGCGAGTGCTTCGTCGAGAGCGAGCAGTGATGCGGCAGCGAGCTGCGCGTCCCAGTACGCCTGAGTCACGACGAACTCCGTGGCGCCCGCGGCCCGCTCGGCGGCCGCCGCGCCGGCCTCGGCGCTCTTGCCTGCCGCGCGATACCCGAATATCCCAGCCGGGACCAGGAGGGGCACCTCCACGGTGGCGGTGCTCGTGAAGCCACTGTGTGCGGCGGGACGATTGAGAGCGTCGAGCGCGAGATCTCCGGCGTCGAATGCTCCCTGACGTAGCTTCAGCCCGAAGACCGCGACCGGATCCACGGTGCGCACGCCGCTCACTCCGAGCCGCAGTGTCGGCAGGAACGCCTTGCTCGCCTCGAGCGGGGCCTGCGCGTCCGCCCGAGCGGCGGCCCGCTGCGCCAGGAGCGCCGGGTTGGCCTCGCGTGCCCGCTGCACCGCCTCCTCCAGAGAGAGCCAACCCAGGCTCTGTCCACCCGCCTCAGAGTCGCTCGGAATCCGTCGCGGTGCTTCCTGCGGGCCAGCGATCGCGAGGCCAATAGATATGCTTATTGCAATAACCATATGTTTACACCGTGCAGAAGATCACAGGTCACAGTTGCGGATGCAGTTCAGGATATGGAGAACCTTCGGCTCCACCAGGGAATAGACGACGTTCTGTCCCTCCCGTGTGGAGGCCACGATGCCGTGCGCCCGAAGGCGCGCGAGATGCTGGGACACGATCGCCTGCGGTAGCTCGACCTTCTCCTGGATCTCCGTCACCGTCGCGTCACCGGCCTCCAGGACCTCGGCGATCTTGATGCGGTCCGCATGGCCCAGGACACGAATCGTCTGGGCCGCCCGGTTCAACAGCTCGGGGTCGACTCCCCTGAGGAGATGACTGGCGGAAGGTCGCTTCTTGGTTCGCATGGACATAGAGTAATCGTTATATGTCTATATTGGCAAGCTCGCCCACGTCGGGTCTTTCTCCGGGGCCGCCACCGAAGACCGATCCTACTGCGAAAGATCGGTGTGACACCCCCGGCAGTCGGCCGCATCCACCGTCCAACCGTGCGCGGTATGACACGTCGCGCACTGGTCGAGCACGCCTGAGTGCAGCCCGCGGTGGAAGGGCGTGAGCGAAGCCGGATCGACGTGACACCCGGACGCCGTGCACGTGGTGAACGCCTCCGCTGGAGTCGTCTGCGTGTGCGGATTGTGACACGCGCCGCAGACGCCTTGGTGGGGATCGTTCTCCGACACGAGCTCCGCGATCATGGGAGCCATGGCATGACAGCTTCCGCAGGCCTCGACACCCGGCACGAGCCCGTCGGCCGTGAGGGTGCCGTCCGCGCGGGCACCATTGGACGGCGCCGTGTACTGATGACAAGCCAGGCAATGGAGGGTCGTCTCGGCGCCCGCCATGCGCCCGAGAACGATGTCGGTTTGCGCCGGCAGGTGACAGCCGGACATCGCGCAGGTCTCCTGTGCCGGGGCGAAGCGGTGGACCTCCGGCGCGTGACACGTGACGCACTGGACGTCCGCGAGCGCCGTGGAGTCCGACGTGAGGTGCACCTGGTGGCCCTGGGTGGCCGAGATGGCTTCCCAGGTCTCGTTCGGATCTTCCTGGATGTGGCAGGTCGCGCACACCTCGGTCGCCACCGGGGCGTGCTCGCCGATCTCTTCCGGACGCTCCGCCACCCAGAGATAGAGCTGGCGCATGCTGGCCGTGATCGGCTGCTGATGGCAGTCGTGGCACTCGA
>Ga0073934_10008559_pt1 | contig 13593 bp, 12 predicted proteins | sample LarsenN4metaG_FD_76834 | JGI IMG/M metagenome (GOLD analysis project Ga0073934, IMG submission 76834) | Hot spring sediment bacterial and archeal communities from British Columbia, Canada, to study Microbial Dark Matter (Phase II) - Larsen... ...
CGCTGGCACAACCGTCTGCGTGTTCAGGCAGATCAGCAGGTGGCGCGTAGCGGCCGGCTCGTACACGCGCGACTGCAACGCCCCACGACGCGCGGTCGCCTTCCAGTCGATGCGTCGCAGCGGGTCGCCAGGCCGGTAGTCGCGCACGCCGGCGATGCGCAGCGGGTCCTTGAAGAGGCGTGCGGCGCCCGCGCGCTCGCCGTACGGCCGGCGCGCCGGCAGGCGAAGCTCCGGCAGATCGTATGTGCGCGGATAGACGACGACCGGCGTCGGCCGCTCGACGACGCGCTCTTCGGTGAACAACCCGAAGGGGTCGCCTGACCGGAGTACAGCCGGGCCGAGCGGATACAATCCGCGCGCCGGCGCCCGCAGCTCGATCGTGCGGCGGACGCGTTGCCCGCCCGCGACCGACGTGCGCCAGTCCAGACCGAGCGCGCGGTACTGGCCCATCGGGCGGAACGTCGTCGCGTCCTCGGCGCGCACAAGCTGCTCCGGGACGTCGTCGCGCACTTCGACCCACGGCAGCGGCAGCGGTTTGCGGTTCGTGAGCCGCAGCTCCACGCGAAACGTTTCGCCCGTGAACGCGTGGTCTTCGGGCGCGACGCGCTCGTACACGAGCCGCGCGAGCGCGTAACGCGCCCACAGCGACGCGACAAAGCAGACGAGGCCAACGGCAAAGCCAAGCGCGATCACGGCAACGCTGCCGAGCACCAGGCCGGCAATGACGAAAGCCGCCGTCACCCACGGCCAGGCGTCCCGGATCATGGCGGAGCGGCAGGCAGCGGCGCCGGCGCGACCGCGAGCGCGAGTACGGTCGCATAGGGGTCGAGCGCCGCCTCGGGCACGTCGATCGTCAGCTCGCCTTCAGGGTCGGGGTTCGCGAACGTGTCGGCGATCGACGTGCGCGACCGGAATCGCAGCGGCTCCTCGAAGCCGAGCACGCGCACGCCGCGCACGCGCTTCACGCGTACGCCGCGCACGACGACGCTGTCGTACGGACGCATCAGCAGGTGCAGATAGACCGTTTCGCCCCGCCGCGTGGACGGCCCGTAGAACTGCCACGGCTCGAGTCCCGGACGCGTGCCGACGATGCCCTCGCCGTTGCGTCGCATCCACGCCGCGATCGCGTCGAGCCGCTCGACCTGCTCCGCCGGAAGCGCGCCGTCGCCCATCGGGCTGACGTTCAGCAGGAGGTTGCCGCCGCGCCCCGCCACCTCGCACAGCGTGTGGATCAGCTGACGAGCGCTCTTGTAGCGCGTGTCGCGTGGGTTGTAGCCCCAGCTCTCGTTCATCGTCATGCAGGTTTCCCACGGGCGGTCCGGCGGCCGGGGCGGCACGAACTGTTCAGGCGTCCAGTAGTCGCCGGCGCCCGGTAGCCGGTCGTTGATGACGATATCCGGCTGCAGCGAGCGGATCATCTGCTCAAGCTCCCGCGCCCGCCACTGGTCTGCCGTCCGCTCCCAGCCGCCGTCGAACCACAGCAGGTCGATGGGGCCGTAGTTCGTCAGCAGCTCGCGCACCTGCTCGAACATCGCCTCCACGAACCGCGGCCAGCGCTCAGGGTCGGCGGGCTTGCCGACCGGGAAGCGATACGGCACGTCGGCCTGCGTGAACGCCGGGTAGTCCGGGTGCGACCAGTCGATCAGGGAGAAGTACAGGCCGACGCGCAGCCCCTCGGCGCGCATCGCCTCGGCGAATTCACGCGTGATATCGCGCCTGACGGGCGAGTGCATGACGCCGAAATCCGACGTCCTGGTGTCGAACATCGCATAGCCATCGTGGTGCTTGGTCGTGAGTACGGCGTAGCGCATACCCGCCTCGCGGGCGCGCCGGGCGAGGTCTCCGGCGTCCCAGCGCGTCGGGTTGAAGGTGGCGGCCGATGAGTGGTACTGCTCGACGGAGACCGGCGTGCTGTTTGGAAGCGCGAAGATCGGCCCGACGAGCGGCCACGAGAGCTCGATCCCCTGCTGGGAGCTATGCCCCCAGTGCACGAACAGGCCGAAGCGCGCGTCCTCAAACCAGCCGCCCATGTGGCCATTGCAGCACACCGGACGCGGGGGCGATAGCGCCCAGGACGAAGCGTTGCGCTAGTACCGGCGGCGCGTTCGACGGCGGCGGTCGAACTTGTCGATGATGACCGGCTCGCGGTCGCCGTAGTGCACCGCGAAGGTGAAGAACCAGCCGGCGACGCCGAGCATGAGCGCAGCGAGGAAGAAGACCCAGCGCCACCACTGGATGCCCGGCCCTTCGGTGCCCGCCGATGGCAGGCCATTGGCGCGAGCGGCCTGCGCCGGGTCCACCCCGCCGCCCTGTTGCGGCGGCTGGCCGATCACGGTCACGCGGGGCGTCGCCGTCGCGTGAGGCGTATTCGTAGTCGACGGCGTGGCGCTCGCCTGCGGCGACGCCGTCGGTGTGCGCGATGGCGATGGCGTCCCCGTCGTCGTCGGCTCCGGCGTATCGGTGGGTTGCGGCGTGCCAGTGGTCGTGGCCACCGGCGTGTCCGTCGCTGACAGCGTCGCCGTTGCCGTCGGGGTGGGCGTCGGCGTGGACGTCGGCACCGCCTGACCAACGGCGAGCACGGACGCGCTGCCGGACGGAGTTGACGTGCCGCCCGCGTCGTCGCTGAGCGTCACGGCCGACCAGGTGATGTTGGCATTGCCGACACCGACGGCGTGGAACTGCACGGTCGCCATCGTGCCGCCGCCCGAGGCCGTCGCGTTCGGGTCGTCGAGCCGGAACTGGTAGGCGATCGTGCCTCCGGCCGCACTGTTCTGTAGCACCGTGCCCTGGTCGACGGTGCCGGGAAACGCGCCGGGCAGGATTTGTGTGCCGGGGGTCGCACCATCGGCGTCCACGACCTCCACGACCGCGGTGTTATACGACACCGTAAACTGCACCTCGTGCACGTTCGCCGCACCGGTCAGGTCGAGCGTGATGGCGATCGTGTCGTTCTGCGCGATCGAGATATTCGTGGGGCTCATGGAGAGCGTGCCGGAGGGCGCGGCTGACGCCGGGCTGGCCCCGAACGCCGCCGCGAGCGTCAGCATCGCCGCGCCGGCAAGGGCGAGGCGCGCGGGACGACGCGCAGCCCGGTGCGTTCCTTGCATACCGCTCCTCCCGTCGGTATCGCCGCCTCTGAGATGCAGCCGGAGGGTGCAGGCACCCGGCCAGCCGACGTACCGGCAGCGAGGCGCCTACAGAGGCGCCTACAATGGCCGTCGATGGGCGCGCACACCTCGGTGGCACCGGAGACGGCGGTCGTGCCCGCCGGCTGGTTCCGCATGGGTGACAACACTGGCCGCCCCGATGAGCGGCCTGAGCACGACGTCTACGTCTCGGCGTTCCGGCTGGCGCTCCTACCCGTGACGAACGCGGATTTCGCGCGCTTCCTCGCGGCGACCAGACATTCCGAGCCGAGGTTCTGGCGCGACGACGCCCTCAACGCGCCCGACCAGCCGGTCGTGGGGCGTGAGTTGGGACGACGCCGTCGCCTACTGCGCCTGGCTCTCGGCAGAGACTGGCCGCCGCTGGCGCCTGCCGACCGAGGCCGAGCGCGAGAAGGCGATGCGCGGCGGCGAGGCAGGACGGCGGTACCCCTGGGGCGACGACCCCGGCCCCGACGATGGGCGGTTCGAGCAGGCCGCCCCGGCACCCGTCGGCAGGCAAGGCCCGAACGGCTACGGCCTGTACGACATCGCCTACAACGTCCACGAGTGGTGCCTGGACTGGTACGACGCTCGCTACTACGAGCGCAGCCCGGCCCGTGACCCGCGCGGCCCGGCGACCGGCACGCGTCGCGCCTCGCGCGGCGGCGCCTGGCGCCACCAGATCAAGGTCTGCCGAAACGGCGCCCGCAGCAGCCTCGTGCCGACCTTTCGCTACAACGACTACGGCTTCCGCGTCCTCTTCGAAGGCGCCTGAGGATCGGCCCGGCGGCCCGGCGCCGTCGACACCTTCAGCGGCCTGCGGTCCCGTCGTCTCAGCTCCGGATAGTAGACGGCAGGACTCGGACACAAATCGACAAGCACGCAGCGCGGGCAAGCGGGCCGCTGCGCCGTGCAAGTGCGCCGGCCGTGCTTGATGAGTGCCAAATGGAAGGCGTATACGAGGCGTTCGGGCACGATGGCCTCCAGCAGCTCGTGCGCCTTCTCGGCCGTCATCGCGGCCGTCGCCGTGCGCGCCGGGATCAGCCCCAGACGCGACGCGACTCGGAAGACGTGCGTGTCGACTGGCATGGCGGGCCGGCCGAGCGCGAACATGAGCACGCACGCCACCGTCTTCGGGCCGACACCGTGGATCTGCCGCAGCCAGACGCGCCCATCCGGCAGCGGCATTTCCCGCAGGAAGCCAAGGTCGTAGCTACCGAGACGGTCGTGGATGTCGCGGAGTGCCGCCTGAATGCGCGGCGCCTTCGTTGGCGCGAGCCCACCGGGCTGGATCGCCGCGATCAGGTCTGACAACGGCGCCTCGGCCACCGCGTCCCACGAGGGATAGCGTTCGAGCAGGCGGACGAACGCGCGGCCGGAGTTTGCATCGGAGGTGTTCTGCGAAAGGATCGTCAGAATCAGCTCGCCGACCGCGTCGCCGTGTGGCCGCCACTCCGGGAGGCCGTACGCATCCTCCAGCCGCCGCACGACCTCGGCCACCAACGCAGCGTCGGCGGGTCGCTCACACTTCGTCGAGCGCCGGCTTGACGATTGCCGGGACGTTCGGACGCTCATCGGCCCATCGTCGAGCATCCGGGCGAACAGGCAAGCCCGGTGAAGGCGAGAGCCGGGCACCACGGCCCGGCTCTCGGTGGTCTCGGACTCACTCGACGGTCAGTTCACGATCGTGATGTTCGCAACGGTCCCGCCAAGTTGGCTCGCCCAGGCAATCCCCTCCGACGTGTCGTAGAAGAACACGTCGACCCATGTGTTGGAGAGCGCCCCGCGGTCGAGGCATTCGTAGACCCGGCCCGTCGGGTCACCTTCGATAGTGAGCTTCGTCCCGAACGGCAGGTCGTAGCTGCAAGCGACCGCGCCCTCGTACACCGAGAAGCCGCTCGCCATGCCGCCGCAGAAGCCGCCACCCGGGCCGATGCACCCGTAGATCGTGATTCGCGCGCGGAGCACGGTGCCGGGCGCGTAACCCGAAGCCGTGTTCGCCGACGCGCTCGATGCCGGCGGTGCTGCCTGCGCTCCGGCGACCGATCGCACCCGCGCGCTCGCAGCCGACTGCGCCGCAGCCTGGCGAGCCTGCTCCTGTTCGGCCACGGAGACCATGTACTGCAGCTCCTGCCAGCTCCTCCACGAACGCTCCTGGATGACGCCAGCGACGACCGCCGCACCGAGCTCGCCAGCAGACGGCGCGGCGTCGGCGTACGCGCGCGCCCAGTCTCCGCCTACGGCGGCAGCCGGCCGCTCGGGCCCCGCCGGACCGGCGGGCACGAACGTCGACGGCCCCACAGCGTCGTACATGAGGCTGATCGCCGCGACAAGCATGGCGACGAGCGCGACCACGCCGACGGCCGCCACGGCCGAGCGCCGCAGGTGCGGCTCGAGACGGAACCGGACCTCGGGTGTCCGCGGCCGTAGCCGCGGGTACGCCGGAATGGGCGGCGCCGCGGGCACGGCGCCGGTGGCGAGGGCCGGCACGAGCCGGCGGTCATTGACGAGAGCGGCACCCACCGCCGCGGTCGCTCCCGCAACCACGACGGCCGCCCGGGCGCCCGACACAAAGCCACGCAAACTCAGACGAGCCCTCCTTCTCGCTTCGCCCTCGAAGGTCGAGTTATCTCTACAAATCGCCCCGCCGTGGGCGGGCCGTGCCCCCAGGACACCGGGCACAAAACGAGGCGATTATAGCCGCAAGGGGGGAGGGGTCAAGCACTTCGTGGCGCCGCAGCCAAGGCCGGACGCGCCCCGAGACGGGACGATAACGCTCGTTACAGAGCGTGTTTTGAATCTGCGCTACCCGGGCGGACTAATCCATTACGTCGACTGCGAGGATTTAACAGAATTCCTCGGCGGACGGCAAAGGATCGCTGACGACCTATCAGTATCTCGCATAGCGCGGCGCATGTGATGTGCCTGCCAGCTATTGAACCTCGCCCGCCGATCGGTTAATGGCCCTCCGCGCGGCGCCCGGCGGCAGCCACGCGCGGCGGCCCGGATCCTACACGCGCTCGAAAATCGTCGCGATGCCCTGCCCGCCGCCGATGCACAGGCTTACCAGGCCATAGCGCCCCTGACGCCGCTCGAGCTCGTACATCAACTTCACGGTCAAGATCGCGCCCGTAGCGCCGACCGGATGCCCCAGCGCGATCGCGCCGCCATTGACGTTCGTCTTCTCGTCGTCGAGACGCAGCGCCGTGCTGCAAGCAGCCGCCACCGACGCGAAGGCCTCGTTCAGTTCCACAAGGTCGATCTGGTCGACGCTCATGTTCGCCTTCTTCAGCGCCCGCTCGACCGCCGGGATGGGTCCACTTCCCATAATCGACGGCTCGACGCCCGCCTCCGCACGCGCGACAAGCCGTAGCTTCGGCTTCAGGCCCAGTTCCTTCGCCTTCGCGGCGCTCATGAGGACGACGGCGGCGGCGCCGTCGTTGATGCCGGAGGCGTTGCCGGCGGTCACCATGCCGCCCTCCTTGAAGGCCGGCTTCAGCTTCCCAAGGGCCTCGAGCGTCGTCTGGCGGGGATGCTCGTCCGTGTCGATCGTCACGGTTTCCTTGCCCTGCTTCACCTCAACCGGGACGATCTCGTCCTTGAACTTGCCGGCGGCGATCGCCGCCGCCGCCCGCTCCTGCGAGCGGAGCGCGTACTCGTCCTGCGTCTGTCGGCTGACCTCGTACTTCTCGGCGAGGTTCTCTGCGGTGATGCCCATGTGGACCTTCGTGAAGGGGTCGCCGAGGACATGCAGGATCGCATCCTCGAGGACGCCGTTGCCCATCCGGTAACCGTTCCGCCCCTGCCGTACGTAGTACGGCAGCATCGTCATGTTCTCCGTACCGCCGGCAACCACCACCGAGGCGTCGCCGCACTCGATGTAGCGGGCTCCGGTATTGATGGCCTCCAGCCCGGAGCCACAGATACGGTTCACCGTCAGCGCGGGCGTCTCGATGGGCATACCTGCCTTGACGGCCGCATGTCGCGAGACGTAGGCGTCCTCCATCACCTGGCCGACGCAGCCCATGATCACGTGGTCGACCTGTTCCGGCTTGAGGCCGGCGCGTTGGACGGCGGCCCTGATGACGATCGCGCCGAGATCCGATGCAGGGAGGTTCGCATACGCCCCCTGAAACCTCCCAATCGGAGTGCGGGCGCCACTGACGATGACCACGTCTTCCATGTGAGACTCCTTGGGATGAGGGCCGCCGCACGCGGCCTGCGCCGGGGGAGAGACGCCGGGCATGCGGCACCGGCGCACGATCTGGCGGGTGCTTGAGTATAGGAAGGCGCCGATATGCGGGCAATCGCGGCGGCCATGCAGACCGTGCGTTGACGCGCCCCCACTTTGCCCCGATAGTGGCCGCATGGCGTGGAGGTGGCTGGCATTGGCGACGGCCGTCGCGGTCTCCGCGTCGCTGTTCGCCGCTTGCGGCGATGACGGTGACGCCGACCGCACACCGGCCCCCAGCGCGAGCCCGGCAGCCACCGCAACCAACCTCGTCTCTCCGACGTCCGGGCCCTCGCCCATAACGGCCCGGGCGACGCCCACCACCGGCGCAATCACGATCGGATCGCCGGACGAGGGCGCGAGCGTCCGTGTGCCGGTCGTTGCGACCGGCGCCGCAAACGTGTTCGAGGCGGCCCTCACGCTGGAAGTCGTCGCCACAGACGGCGCCGTGTTGTGTCAGCGGCACATCCAGGCGACCTCGGGCAGCGGCAGCCCAGGCACGTGGTCGACGACGCTCGCGTTTCCGCCACCCGACCGCTCGCGGCCGGCCGACCTCCGGGCGTATTCGTCCAGCCCGGACGACGGCACGATGGTTAACCTCGTCACCCGCCGCATCACCGTCCTGCCGGACCACCCGGCGATCTACATCACGGCGCCACGCTGCGGCGACCGTTTCGCGCCCGGCGCGAGCATCGACGTGGCCGGCCGCGCCCTCGTCTTCGAGGCGGTGCTGCACGTAGACCTGAGAGACGCCGCGGGTACCGTCGTCGCCACGCAGCGCGTCATGGCGGCGAGCGGCACGGAGGAGTCGCCGTTCAGCACATCAATCGCCGTCCCGTCTGGAGCCGCTGATGGCTTCTACGACCTCGTCGCCTACAGCCTCAGCGCCCGCGACGGGGCGGTGATCAACGAATTCAGCGTACCGGTCGAGGTGCGGCACTAGCCGAGCTCGTCTCACAGCGGCGACTTCGTCGGCATGCCGGGCCGCCGGGGATAGGCGTCCGGCGTCGGCGCGCGCTTGTGGACGACAATCACGGTCTGGGACGGGCCCGGGACATCGAGCGGGAACGCGAACGCCCGCCCGCCGAGTACGGCGAGCGCGTTACGTGCCGCCACCAGCTCTCCAGCCGCTCGCGAGCCTTTCGGCGTGACCACGCGTCCGCCGACGCGGGCGAACGGCAGCGTCAGCTCGAGCAGCGCCGGCAACGGCGCAACCGCGCGGGCCAACACGAGGTCGAATCGCTCGCGCAGCTCGCCGTCGTGCGCCAACGTCTCGGCGCGCCCGGTACGGACCTCGGCGTCCTCAAGGCCCAGATCGGCGACGAGCGCCTCCAGGAATCGCGCCTTCTTCGCCGTCGCCTCGATCAGCGTGAGACGCACCGGCCAGACGATCGCGATCGGCACGCCCGGGAAGCCGGCGCCCGCCCCGACGTCGGCCACCTGCGCGCCCGGCCGAAGCAGTTCCCGTTCGCGGAGCGCTGCGCCGAGCGCGATCGACTCGAGCATGTGGCGCCCGACAATGGTCGCCGGGTCGGGCCTGCCGACGAGGTTCACGCGCGCCGACCACTCGACGACCGCCTCGAGGTAGCGTTGGAATCGTCCGCTGTGCCGCGCATCGAGCCGCACGCCGTAGCCCGCCGCCGCGGCGACCAGACCATCGATCATCCCGCTGAGCATACTCGTCCGTTGACCCCCCGGCCCGTACAAGCCTAGAATTAAGGCGAATCCGATCAATAGAAGGTGGCCACATGGCAGACGAAGCGTCCGCGCCGACGTTGCAGTCGGCGGCGTACGAATACCTCGCTTCGCTGAAACCGGCCGCGCGCGACGCGGCCCAGCCCGAGGTATTGAAGTTCGTCCGCTGGGCCGGACCGGACCGCGAACTGGGGACGATGCGCGCCCATGACATCGCCCAGTACGCCGACAACTTTCCCCCGACAGTGCAGGATGCGGCGAAACGCGCGGACATGGTCCGCGCGTTTCTCAAGTGGGCGAAGGACCGCGGCATCACCTCCGACAACCTCGGCACGCACCTCCGCGTCCGCAAGGCGTCGAAATCGAGCGGGAATGCGCAGACGCTCGAAGAGCAACCCATCCACCTGACACGCGAGGGCCACGAAGCGCTCGAACGCGAGCTCGCCGAGCTGAAGGCGAAGCGCCCGCTCATCCAGCAGGATCTGGCGCGGGCGATGGCCGACAAGGACTTCCGCGAGAACGCGCCGCTCGATGCCGCCCGCAACGAACAGGCCCACCTCGAAGCCCGCATCCGCGAGATCGAGGCGACGCTCCGCAAGGCGGTCATCCTGGACAGCGGCGCCGCGCAGCCGAGCGAGGTTTCGCAGATCGGGGACATGGTGACCATCCGCGACCTGCGGAACGGCCAGGAGAAGAGCTACACGCTCGTCAACCCTGACGAGGTGCGCTCCGGCCAGGGCAAAATCTCGATCGCCTCCCCCGTTGGCAAGGCGGTGTACCAGCGACGAGCCGGCGAGGAGGTCGAGGTCGAGGCGCCCTCCGGCACGTTCCGAGTGCGCATCCAGTCGATCCGCCCGGCCTGACGGACGGCGCCGGCTTCACCGGCGCTGAGGGCTGAGCGCCTGGCGACGTCGCGCACCCGCTCCCGAGCGTCCCCCGCGCGAAACCCGCCCTCGTACGCCGTATGATGCCCGTATGGCAATGGCCGGCATCGAGGCCTCTCTCGACGACCTCAGCACGCGGGTCGCAACACTGCCCCGCAGTATGTGGCGGCGCCGTGATACGTCACTCGAGACGCTGCCCGGCGGCCTGCGGCTCGCCGTCCTCACGTCGCCATTCGTGGTGCGCTGGGCGACGTGGCTCGTCGCCGTGCTCATCGTGGCGATCTCTGACCTGCCGCACACAAACCGGCAGTTCGAGCCCTGGCTCCTGATCGGCACCTTCGTCCAGACGGTCGTCGTGACGTTCTACGTGCCGGTCATCAGGCCGGTGCTGCTACCACAGCTCCGGCGTTATGTCTCGTCACCGGAGAACAGCGACGTCCTCGCCCTCGGCTTCGCCGACCTCACCGTCTCCATGGTCGCCGTCTGGCTGAGCGGAGCCTGGAACAGCCCCTACTACCACTTCCTCGTCAGCGCGCTGCTCATCCCGGCCTTCTTCCTTACGTTCCGCGCCGTGCTCGTCATGGTCGGCGTCTTCCTTCTCGCCTACGTCTTCGGTCTGGCCACATTCGGCGAGGGCGTGAACGGCGGCTGGAAGGACAGCAACCTCAACTCGTTCATCGGCACGCTCGTCACGCCCTCCCTCGTCGCCCTCGTCCCGAACTACCTCGGCAGCGTCCTGCGCGAATTGGAAGCCGCGCGGCAGCGCGCGGTCGATGCCCTCGGCGAGAGCGACCTGCTCTTCCGCGTGGCACGCGCGTTCCTCGAGGGTGGGCGCGCACTCGATGACGCCATCCCGAGCGCCATCGCCAGCATTCGCGCTTCGAACCGCTTCGACTCGGCGCTCGTCCTCCTCGACGACCCGGCGGGCAACGTGCGGGCATTCGGCTATCAGCCACGCGCGCCGCTCGCACGCGACGAGCTGGCGCGCGCATTCTCCGGCGCCAGCGCACGGACGATCGCGACGCGCTCGCTGCCGGCTACCGTTCGGCCGGCGTTCGCCGATTCCGCATGGGTCGGCGTGGTCGCGCTCCACAGCGGCGGCGAAGGCGAGGGCTGGCTACTGCTCGGTGCCAGCCGCCGACCGGCATCGGTCTTACGCGAGGTGCGCCTGCTCGACGCGATCGGCGGCCAGATCGCGCTGGGCGTGCGCAACATCCGCCTTGCCGAGCGGGTCGCCGAGCTTGCGGCCGAAGGTGAGCGGATCCGCATCGCGCGCGAGATCCATGACGGGATCGCACAGATGGTGTACATGCTCTCGATCAGCCTCGAGACGGCGATCGACCGGGTGGGCGCCGACCCGGAGGAGCAGCGCAGACGCCTGCAGGACCTGACGGCGCTGGCGAAGCACGCGCTGTGGGAGGTGCGCCAGTACATCTTCGACCTCCAGCCGTTGCTGAGCGGCGACTCCGGACTTATCGGTGCGATCCGTGGACAGGTCCGTGAGTTCGAGTCGGTCTCACAGCTGCCGGTCGAGCTGCGCATCACCGGCGAGCAGCGCGCCTTGCCGTTTGAGACCAGCGCGGCGCTCTACCGCATCGTGCAGGAGGGGCTGGGGAACATCTTCCGCCACGCGCGAGCCTCGCGAGTGAGCGTCGACCTCGCCTTCACTCAAGACGGGGTCGCCCTCAGCATCGAGGACGATGGGGTCGGAATCGGGGAACCGGAGGGAGGGCGCGCTGGCTTCGGCATGGGTAATCTTCGGAGCCGGGTCGAGGCGCTTGCGGGCACGATCGCCGTTGCCAGCGCTCCGGGTGTCGGCACACGCATCGACGTGCGGCTGCCGCTCGAGGCCACGACGCACACGGGTGCCGCGATGGAGAGGACGGCATGACGACGAAGCTGATGATCGTCGACGACCATGAGGTCGTGCGTATGGGGTTGCGCGCCGCGCTTGAGGTCGAGCCAGACTTCACCGTCGTCGCCGAAGCGGGCAACGGCCAGGAAGCGATCGATAAGGCCCGCGTACACCGCCCGGAGATCGTCCTCATGGACGTGCGCATGGAGGGGATGGACGGCATCGCCGCCTGCCGCGAGATCCGCAGCGAACTGCCCGCCACCCGCGTGCTGATGCTGACATCGTACGCGGAGGAGGAGACGGTGGTCGCCGCGCTCCTGGCGGGCGCCGCGGGCTACGTGCTCAAGAACGTGCCGCGCGCGAAGTTGCTCGAGGCGCTGCGGTCGGTCGCCGCCGGGGAGTCACTGCTCGATTCGCGCATCACGCGCAACGTCATCGAGAAGCTGATGACGCCCCGCGGCCAGCAGGAAAGCGACGATGACCTGACGGCGCGCGAGCGCGAAGTGCTGGCGCTCATCGCTGAGGGCGCGACGAACAAGGAGATCGCAGCCCGGCTCGTCGTCAGCGAGAATACGGCCCGCAACCACGTCAGCCACATCCTCTCGAAGCTCGGCTTCAGCCGCCGCTCCGAGGCCGCCGCCTACGCCGTCAAAAAGGGGATCGCGCGCTCCTGAGCGCCAAGATGTCATACCAGCGTCCCGACGACCTCGCGCCCGTCGACCTCGGTTGGCAGCCAGAACCGCTCTGGGAAGAGTGGCCGAACGGACGCGACACGCAATTCGTCATGTGGCGCATGGAGCAGGCCTTCCGTGATGTCGCGATCCAGGGCGGCGGCGGTCGGATGCTCGACGTCGCCTGCGGCAACGCCTTCCACGCGCCCGAATTCGTGCGGGCGGGATGGCGCGTTTACGGCCTCGAGCCGTCGTCGGAGATGATCGTGCGGGCGAATGCCTACGCCGCCGATCACGGCGTGCGCATCGACGTCGTCCGGGGCATCGGCGAGTATCTTCCTTTCGAGAACGAGACGTTCGACCGCGTGATCTGCATGTCCTCGCTCGACCACTACGCGAACCCGGCGGCGGGCATGCGGGAAATGGCCCGCGTCCTGCGACGCGATGGGCGCATCGTCATCGGGCTCGTGAACTATGCAGGCCTCGGCTGTCGGCTCAGCCGCGCGCTCTACCGCGCACAACGCCGCACGCGACTCGTGCCCCGCGGCAAGCGGCTCCTGTGGGATGACCCCACCGAGGGCGAGCACACGTTCGAAGGCAAAACGAAGACGCTCCAACGCTTCGCCGCCGGCACGCTCGAACTCGAACGCACCGACGGCGCATCGCTCTTCTGGGGGGTGCCGGGTTGGGGCGGCATCCTGGGCGTCATACCCGGCGGCGTGAGCAACCGCCTGCTCCACGGGCTGGACCGCATCGCCCGCCGCGTGCCGAATGCCAGCGACTTCGTCGTCACGACCTGGCGCAAGCCTTAGATTCACCCGATCAACGCTTCCACGAGCGCCGGCGGGTGCATGCACCCGCGCGGTTGAGGGACGTGCACCGTCCATGAGCGGCGTCCAACCGGCGAGTCTTCTGTGAAGCAGGAAGCGCCGGCGCCCAAGGCACCGGCAAGCATCACAGCGGAGGAGCCCCGTGAAGCGAATGGCTGAGTTCATCCGAAGGGTGCGCGAAGAGCGCGGCATCACCGGCCTCGAGACCGCGATCGTCCTGATTGCCTTCGTCGTGGTCGCGGCGGTGTTCGCGTTCGTCGTGCTGAGCACCGGGCTCTTCA
>Ga0073934_10008560_pt1 | contig 13593 bp, 13 predicted proteins | sample LarsenN4metaG_FD_76834 | JGI IMG/M metagenome (GOLD analysis project Ga0073934, IMG submission 76834) | Hot spring sediment bacterial and archeal communities from British Columbia, Canada, to study Microbial Dark Matter (Phase II) - Larsen... ...
GCGGTCATGCTGCCCGGAATCACGCCCAACACGTCCTGCCCGGCAGGCGTCGCTCCCTTACGATGCACAATCACCTCGCGCCCATCGACGATCTCTTTCCAGGCGAAATTGTGGTGATTCTCGATCCCACCGAGCACAGGCAGTCGAAGGGCATCAATGATCTGCTGGTGAATGACGGCATGATTGGCGCTGGCATACAGCCCGGCCAATGTCATGGCCGCCCAATATTCCGCCCCGGCCTCTTCATCCAGGTTAAGCCACGCCAGGTGCTTGAAGTCTTTGGGCAGCGTGGCGTGCCGCTGCATGGCGACTTTCGTGTAATAGTTCGCCATCTCCAGCCCAAAACGGCGGCTCCCACTGTGGCTCAGCAGGGCAAGATAAGTGCCGGGCGGGATGCGTCCCAGCGGCGAGGGAATCTCACTGGTTACTGTCAGTGCGCCAAACTCCACAAAATGGTTGCCCGATCCACTCGTTCCCAACTGCCGCCATGCCACATCACGGTACTGCCGGGCGGCGGGATGTTCGTGCCAGAGCCGGTTTTCCAACACGTCATGATCACGCGGCGTTTCCCATTCCCCTCCGGCCCCGAAGCGAGTCTGCTCCTCCAGCACGGTACGGAATTTCTCGCGCTTCTGGTCGAGTACAATCGGCGAGGCGTTAAAGACCGTCATGCGCATCCGGCAGGCGATATCCACGCCAACGGCATAAGGGATCACACTGTTATCGGTTGCCAGCACCCCGCCGATGGGCAGCCCATACCCTTCATGAGCATCGGGCATCAACGCCCCGCGCACAGCAATGGGCAGGCGCACCGCTCGCTTCATCTGTTCGAGCGCCCCTGCTTCGATCCCTGCCGCGCCCCAAACCCGATATGGAGCCGCGTTGCCCAGATCGTAACTCGATGCAACAGTCTTTGACCTCGTCTTGACCAGTTCCGCCGCAACTGCTCCATAAGTGGGGTCTTCCAGGTAATCGTCGGGCGCGTTCAGCACTTCGGCAAGATCGCTGATAATCGTTTCGCTGGAAAATCCTTTGGCCTCGGCATCTCTCGCCGCCTTAAGGGCCAATCCAATTACTTTGCCGGGCATATAACCCAACCGCAAAATATCGTTGCTGTCCATTCATGCTCCTCTAAAATGCTTGGCTACATCTCAGGAGTACTATTAGCCCATAGAACCCCACTGGAAGATGGCTACAATGATCTATAGTGGTTCAGGTTTTTTAAGAAGATTTATACAAGATTTTATGTATGTTGTTACAACAAGGACCTTGCCCTTAAGATAGATTATATTGAATTGTACCTATGCCTTTCAGGACTGATGCACCAACTCGCCGCTTTCATCCGTCTCAGCCGCCTGTATTTTCTGCCCATGCCGGTGCTGACCTATCTGATTGGACTGGCAGCCGCACAACACGAGCGCGAAATGCTCAACGTGCGAATGCTGTGGGCAGGTCTGGGAATCGAGCTTTTGGTGCAGCTCAGCGTTGCTTACTTAAATGATTATTGGGATATCCCAACAGACCGGATCAATACCCGGCGCACTTTACTATCAGGCGGCAGCGGCGAACTTACGACAGGCGTGTTATCGCCCCGCGTCGCCCTAATCGCTGGAATTACGTGCCAGATCAGCGCAGCACTGTTGGCTTTTTGGATCGGCATTCCAGACATAAGCTGGCCGATCCTGGTTTTGGCACTGGCTGCCGCATTTTTCTACACGGCTCCTCCGCTGCGTCTGGCGTGGCGAGGACTTGGCGAATTGACCACGTCCAGTGTGGCAGCGTTAGGCGTGCCGATGTGGGCCTACAGTCTGCAAACCGGACGCCTGAACAGCGATCTCTTGATCCTGGGCCTGCCGCTGATGCTCTTTATCATGTCATTATTTGTTGCCATCGCCACGCCGGACTACGATGCAGATCGTCGCGTGGGCAAGCATACTCTGCCGGTGATTGTCGGTCAGCGCCGCATCGCATCGCTCTACGCAGGGCTGCTGGCTCTGGCCTATATCGCCAGCATCCTCTTGTGGCCGATGCGTGTTCCGGCGGCAGTTCTGATCGGTCTGGCTGCCAGCGTGCCACTCGCATTGTGGGCATGGCGTGGGCTGCATACGCCATCTCATGCAGGCACCTTGGCACTCACCTGGATGATTTTCCGCGCAGGGTTACTGCCGCTGGAAATCATCATCGTTCTTAACCTGGGCTTGCGATTTGTTTGATTACCTTTAGAATATAGTTATAGAACAAAGTCAGGATATTCCAGGTCTTATAATCTTTATCTTTTATTTATCTGAGGGCGGGTTTTATCCTGGCTTGCGAATCGCAAGGAGTAATCAACTATGCACATCATCTATATCGAAGACGATCCAGCCAACATCGCACTCGTAGAACGGGTGGTTCGTATGGCACGTGATACGCTGACCACATTTCTCAGCGCCGAAGAAGCGCTGCTCCAGATCCAGCCAGGAGATGCCGATCTCATCCTTACCGACATTGACTTCGGCCAGGGCATGAGTGGGCTGGAGCTGACGCAAGCTCTTCGTGCTCGCGGCGTGGATGCGCCGATCATTGCGATCACGGCCTACGATTTGCAGGAATATGTCCGCTGGGCGGAACAGGTAGGCAATGATGATTTCATTGTCAAGCCAGTGAATGTTCCCGATCTGATCAACCTGCTGGATGCCTATCGCCCGGCTGAATAACCCGGCCACTATTCAAGTGAATTGCCCTGTTTTGCCTGCCAGATCAAGCAGGCTTTTTCCTTTTTGGCCGGAAAAAACGGCCTGGATGGGGAGGAGCCAACACCCGATTTGCCGCACCTGACTCCCCACCAGACCGTCCGCCAGACCGAGACGTTCTGGTTCTGGCGTGCCGAAAATCTCTGTGAGTAAAAATGTGCCCTCGTTTCTCCCCAGGCGGGCGACCTTACCAATCCTCGCCGTTTTCTCCGTCGCAGCACCTGTACATTCCAATTACATTCAGGGCGTTATTCTTTCCGCTTCTGTCAGTTCGTTTCAATTCGGTCGAGTGGCATCCGCCACCCCGACCGCTCAGATGTCTACAGGGTGACGAATGCAGGACGAAACCACTTCTCCTCGGCTTGAGCGCGGATTATCCGCCATGGCTGCCCTTCACTTTCTAGCTGAACAGCTCTTTATCCGTCAGATCGCATCCCGGTATCTGGGTCCGCAGTTCGAAAATGGTCTCTTGTGCCGTATAGATGATATCTTCCAACCAGCCGACCATTTCCGCCGGGTCTGTCCTTAAGGTGGCATCCAGGCAGCCATTACTCGCCATATCATGGAGACGATCCATAGCCTGGAATACCATCTCAAACCATGCCTCGTTGTAAACTTCAGCATGAATAAGGGGTTGGAACTGCTTCTGTGTCATCATTACGGCCTCCTGATTCTTCAACCGTTTTTATCTGGACCCCCAAGGGTTGGTCCCCGAAAATGCAACCGGGGCGTGAAACCTGTTGTCGTCTCACGCCCCGGGGAGCATCTGTGTTAACGCTGGTGGATACAGGCCTATGGGATTCCCCCTGTTCCACCGACATGAGACTGTATATTGTTGTTCAAGGGCATTCCGCATACTGATGAACCAATAGTTGTCGACTGATACCGACTATACAGCAATGCGCGTTCGTCAATAGATAGCGTTAACAGCCAGGTTATTTCCTCTGGCTGAAAACCGCCGACATTATCAAGTTCGCTGGCTTGGAAAAGCGAACCGGGTTTCATCACGCTTGCCTCTCAACGGTTGTCTGTTCGAGCATTTCCAGGATACTCGATCCCTGGATAAAAATGCGCCGTACTCCGGCGGGGCGACTGATGCGCAGATATCCAGCATCAATCAATTTCTTCAAGGTGCTGAGGCTGATCCCAAGAGCGGCGGCAGCCTCTTGCCGGGAATAAACGGCATTCGGATTGATAGCAGGCTTCGTGCCGTGTGACATTCCCACTTCTCCTTTTCTAAGGGAGAGTTTAACATGGTTAGCAACAGGTTGTCAAGAACTAAACTTAAATACTAAGTCCCATTAATCGTTTTTAAGGGTTCAGACAGGTTCAAGATGTTGTTCCAACCAGGTGGTTATATCGGCCAACACCTGCGCCTGTTCCGGCTCATTATGAATTTCGTGATACAGCCCATCATAGACCTTCACCGTCGTATCCGGCGAACCGCTCGATTGTCGAATAATCTCGGTGGCACTGCACATACAGATCGGATCAGCGCTGCCATGCAATGCCAGATATGGCAGCCGCAGCGTGGGCAGCAGCCGTACTGCTTTTTGGGAGGCACGCTCCACTTCTGCCACCAAAGCCAGCCGCATCCGCCCTACATGCACCAGGGGATCGTTGACATAACGCTCAACTACAGCTGGGTCGCGCGATACACCGTTGGCCGCCAACGTCACCAGACGGACATTGGGCAGCACACGCGACAATCCTTTGAGCAGCACTACCAACACCGGGTTTGTTCCCGCAAACTTGAGCGCCGTCCCCGTGGTAATCAGCCCAGCCAGTTCATCCTGGTAGCGAAAGGCAAACAGCAGCGCCACCAGTGATCCCATGCTGTGCCCATACAAAAAGATCGGCAGCGATGGGTGAGCCGCCCGCACCTGATCAAAATAGGTACGCAGATCGGCCACATAATCTTCAAAGTTTCTGATTTGGATGGTCATGCCCTCCGACTGCCCATGTCCCCGATGATCCAGCGTATACAGAGCATAACCTTGTTGGGTCATATGCTCGGCGACATGGATATAACGCCCGCTGTGTTCGGCGAGGCCATGCGCCAAGAGAATAACGGCACGGGGCGGCGTTTCCGGGAGCCAGTGCTGCGTGAAAATTTTGGTCTCATTCAGACCTTGAAATGATCCTGTAAAATGCTGCATAAGATTATCCCCTGAAAAATCGGTGGGAAAAAACAGGTAACGGTCTACCCTATTCCATGTTACAACTACAGTTATAGTTGGTAATGGCAGAAAGGATCAAGTGAGATGCCGCGAATTTTAGTGCTTGTTGTTGTCCTGCTGGCTGTCATTATACCAGCGCCGACACTGGCGCAGGAGGATAATCCTGCCGAGGAGATCGAGGCGCTGGCGCTGCGTGTCCACCACCACAATCTGCGCACCAAAGATTTTACCGTCTGGACGGGCGGCGAATTGGGCGATTCGACAGTGCCCTATAAACCCACCTGGGAAATGGGAACGGTGCTCAAGGATTGGGAACTGCCCGGCTTCCGCGAGCAGGATGAGGCCGTCAGCTGGGACGATCTCGAACGCCCAACCATGCTGAATATCTGGGCCTCGTGGTGTCATCCGTGTGTGCAGGAATTCCCTGATCTGACCGAGATCGCGCTGACGCCGGAAGAACATTCCTACGATCTGATCTTTATCAACTCTTTTGACGAACCGGCGATGGCAGAAGAATTTGTGGAACGGCAAGACCCGAAACTGCATTTTTTGAGCGATCCTGAGGGCACGCTGTCCGGCACGGTAGGCTCGCAGGCCATTCCCACCAATATACTGGTAGATGAAGATGGCACGGTGCTGGCGATCCATATTGGCAGTTACACGCCCGCGCACGCTGCCTTTTTTGAGATGGTCGCTCAGCATCCAGGCGTAGGCAGTTTTGACCCCGATGATTATCCAGACCTGGAGCCGATTGCCGAACTGTTGCCTGTCACTGCTGACAATACGGAACCGATAGCACCCGGCGCACAGGTCTCTGGCGTCCTAGACGATGAAACATTCCAGCACGCCTACCGTTTTGAAGGCAACGCCGGAGACAGCATCATGATCAGAATGCACGCCGATAATTCTGAACTCGAACCGTATATCGTGCTGTTGAACGAAGCGGGTGAGCGTCTGGGTGAAAGCACAGATTACGCCTATGAACCCACTGCGACGATCCAGAATATCACCCTGCCGGAAGACGGCACTTATCTGGTGGTCGCCACCCGTTTTCTGGAAGCAGATGGGATGTCCGAGGGGGCCTACACCCTGAAGTTAACCCAACGGTAGGGCTATGGCATCCCTACCACGCAGATTTTGAAAAGCCATGCTACACTGAGGAGGGTGAAGACAGACTCTCAGGAGCAAACGATTATGCACGGGCGGCGTTGGATATCGTTTTTAATTCTGGCAGTCATCCTGCTGGTGATCCAGCCCGCAGCAGCTCAGGACTCGAATGATATCGAAGCCCTGGCCCTGCGCGTTCATCTCCAAAACCTGCGCACCTTCAGCTACACCTACTGGGTGGGCGGCAATATGGGAGACGCGGTGAATGCGCTGCCAGGATCGGTCATCGGTGAGAAACTGAACCGCTGGCATTTGAAAGGCATGGATGGTGATCCTGACGCCGATGCGGAAGACCTGACACGCCCCGTGCTGCTCAATTTCTGGGCGTCATGGTGTTTGCCGTGCCGCCTGGAATTCCCACATCTGGTCGATGTCGCGCTCGCGCCTGAAGAACACGAATTCGATATCCTGTTTGTGAACACTTCCGATGCCGAAGGATCGGCCCTCGCCTTCCTTTCCAGCCAGCCTGAAGAAATCCATGCGGTATTGGATGAACGTGACCGGCTCTCAGTACGAGCGCAGATAGATACCATTCCAATGAGTCTGCTGCTCGACACCGATGGCACGGTGCTGGTAGTCCACGCGGGAATGATGACCCCAACGGTGGCCGCATTTCTGGATGCTGTCGCGGCGAATCCGGGGCAAGGCGCATTCAATGCCGCCCGGCATCAGCAGCCGCCGCCCGGTGCTGATCTGCTGCCTGTCAATGTCGTCGAGGCTACGCCGATCCAGCCAGACGAACAGGTTTATGGCACAATCACCGACGACGATTTTCAACACGTGTACAGCTTTGAGGGTCGGATCGGGGAGCAGGTGATAATCACGCAGCAGGCCGAAGGTTCTGAACTGGACACCTATCTTGTGCTCATGACCAGCGATGGAATTCGGCTGGCCGAAAACGACGATAGGGATGCAGGTACAGATTCGCAAATCGAGATCATGCTGCCAGCAGACGACACTTATCTGGTGGTTGCAACGCGCTTCCTGGAAGCTGAGGGATTCGCGGGCGGTGAATACAGCCTGCTTCTGACGATCATGGGAAGCGAAATTTCTGTCGAGGATGTGCCGACCCAAAACATCATCGGCTACAACAGCCAGACTTTTGGCACAGTCAGCCCTGCGAATCCACGCCAGATCTATGCCTTTGAAGGGCATCGAGGTGATATTCTAGGACTGCATGTCACTCATTTTGCGGGCTTTGCCTCGCTGCAAATTGAGGTCTTAGACCCTGATATGGAACGGGTGGTGCTCAGCCAGCCCTCGGCAAATGGTGAAGTGGAAGTTCCTGATCTGACCCTCGCTAAAGATGGCATGTATCTGCTGATGATTTATCGCACCCCGTCCGACAATAATATGCGTCTGGACTATACACTCACCCTCCGAGTCATTGAGCAGCAGGTTATCACCCCAACACCATCGCCGCTGCCCACCGGTGGTGAAACAACACTGGTCTATGGGCAGACTGTCAGCGGAACGATTAACGATGCCCACCCTGAAGATCGCTGGACCTTTGCCGGGCAGCGCGGCGATATCATCACCCTGGAGATGACACGGGCTGTTGATGAGCCGGGAGGACTGGACGGCTACCTGCTGCTGTTGGGACCGGACGGTTCAACATTGAGCGAGGCGGACGATTACAACAATAACGTCATGCCCAGCATCGTGGATTTTGAACTGCCGGAGGACGGGGTTTACATCGCCATTGCGACCCGTTTCGGCTTCCAAAACGGCTTTTCGGCAGGCGATTACAGCCTGACGCTGACTGTAATCAATGAGAGCAGCAGCCCTGATGATGACGGTGAAAACCCACCGGGAACCGACGATCAATTACCTGCCGAACTGCGCGCCATCCAATATAACGAGCAGGTCACGGGTACGATCACCGACGAGTTGTTCGAGCACTGGTACATCTTTTATGGGCGCGAAAATGATGTACTCACCATTCGTATGAGCGGCAGCACCGACAAGCTTGATCCCTATCTATCGCTGACCGACGTTGAGGGCCGCGAGTTGATCAGCAACGATGACGCGGCAGAGGCCTCTTCGGATGCGGTGATCGAGGAATTCCCCCTGCCTGCGGATGGCGCTTATATGATCCGGGCTACCCGCTATGGATTGGGCAACGGCCCCAGCACAGGTGACTATACATTGGTGATTGAAACCGAAGCCGAATCGGTTCAAACGATGGAGGATGCGACCCCTACCCCGTTGAATTACGGCGATCAAGCCAGCGGCTCATTGAGCCTGGATAATGCGAGTGACCAATATACTTTTGTGGGCAGCGAGGGTGATGTGATCACGATCAGCGCCCGGCGTGAAAGGGGCGATCCAGACCTGGCCCTCACGCTGCGCGGCCCAGATGGCAGCGAAATTGCCTCCAACCATGCATGGCGTTCCGAGGATGAGGCACGGATTTCTCTGTTCACTCTGCCAGAGGATGGTTCGTACACTCTGGATGTGATTCTCGAAAACCTGAACTCATCCGGCGATTACAGCCTGCTTCTACTGCCAGAACCTGATCTACCGCTGTGGGAAAGCACGGTAATCCCCACCCCTGGTCTGGATATCGAACTGGTGCTGGCCTGGGAATCAGGGGCGGACCTGGACCTCATCGTGGGCGGCCCATCGGATGACACGAACGGCGAACGGATCGACCGCGCCAATGATGCCTGCGCCGAAGCAGCTACCGCCCCTCAGGAACGGTTCGTCTGGGAAAGTGAAACCGCCTCAGCAGGGTTATACCAAGTATCAGCGGAGTTCCAGCTCAACTGCACGAACGAGGTCGAACCTGTTAGCTTCACCCTGACGATCATCCAGCAGGGTCGCATTATGGATGTGATTCAAGGCACACTGGCACACGAAGGCAGCCGCTATACGGTCCTCATGGAATACACACCCTGACGGTCCTCTTTGTGATTTTGCGTGGGGATGCAAGGAGGAAAAACGGTGGACGAACAAATTCTGGCTCAACTCCGCAGTCTTGATCCAGGGGTGCGGCGGAATGCGATTGTTGTGTTGGGCCGCTCCCTGGAATCAGAAGCTCTTGCGCCATTGGAGGTAGTGTACCGCACAGACCCCAACCCCGAACTGCGAGCGCTGGCGTTGAAGGCCATCCAGTATATTGAGCAGAATCAACAGGTTTCGCTGCCGTCTCCCAGCCAGGCTGTAGACGTATCGCCGGATGCTGCACGCCGCGCGAAACAGGCTTTCAGCCAGGCATTGGATGCGCACATAGCGGGCGACCAATCCAGGGCGCAGAAAGAACTCAGCTACGCCCTGTCCATAAATCCCTATCTGGCCGAGGATGAAATGTTCATAAATCTGGCCGGACAGGTCATGAACGCTACACCTACGCCCTCTAAGCAGCCCCAGAGTTCAGCCCGGAAAACGGTCAGCAGAATGCTTCTGGTCATTGCCCTACTGGTGCTCGTGATATTGATTATCTGGTTTGTGGAAAGCGGACTGTTGGCACGCTATAAACTGGCATATCAGGCATGGCGGCTTAAGGAGGATGTGCATTATCTAGCAAACGGCCAGGAATATTATCTTCTAATCCCAAACGGTGATCCGCCACCCGATGGGTGGGCAGTAGTCGTTGCTATGCATGGGTATGGCGGTGACGGACTCTCCGCGCTGAATGCCGATTTTTTCACCATCGCCAACGAAGAACGCGCGATTATTATTCTTCCTACTTTTGCCGATTATGATGATGACGATAATACTATCAGTCAAAGTAATATCGGCTTACAGAATAATCTCAGTGCTATTCTGGATACCGTCGCAAGGGAATACCCGGTTAACTCGAGAGGGGCAGTGCTGTATGGATTTTCACGCGGCGGAATGTTTGCGACAGAGTATTTCAGTAACCATTCGAATCGAGTTTATGCAATCGTTGCTGAGGCAGCCCCACAGGTCATCGTTCCGCCGGGTGGCGCTTATATCCGCCCCTGTGTCTTTTTGTACGGCGAAAATGATGGTCTTCAAAATTACACCTATTCCAATATTCAGCAGTGGAAGACCCTGGGATTCCCCGTCATCTATGAAATCGTGCCCGGAGCCGGGCATCAGGTGACACCTCGCGGCATGGCTTGGGTGCGTGCGATGGTGCAGCAAGTTCATGCTGGTTAAACCCCTTTAATTCGCTCATAATCTATTGTTGGTGAGGACGAGATAGCATTGTGTGACCCCGTAACGTCGTGAACCGTTCCGGGTTATAGCACGCGGAACGCGATAGGGGAAGACTATGCGTGTTGCGCTTTTCACAGAAACCTTTCTCCCCAAAGTAGATGGAATCGTCACTGTCCTGATTCTGTTGATGGATCACCTGATCAAGCGGGGTGTTGAATTTGTTGTGGTTGCTCCCCGCCTCAGTGATGGATTAACAGAGTATCGAGGGCAGAAAGTGATCGGCGTGCCGGGCGTGCGGCTGCCGTTATATCCTGAACTGCGTGTTGGCCCGCCCACGTTGCACACTTACCGGGAAGTCAAGCAGTTCCAACCCGATATCGCCCACTTTATTCACCCCACGCTGGTTGGTACAGGCGGCCTGATGATGGCAAAACGCCTGAATATCCCTACCCTGGCCTCCTTCCATCTCGATCTTGCCCACTTGATGCAGTATTTTGGCCTGGGTTTTTTGGAACCCGTGATGTGGTGGTATACCCGCACGAATTTTAATGCGGCGGATTACGCGCTGGCCCCTTCACGCCGGGTGCAGCAGGAGATGATCGAGCATGGCGTCAAACAGGTAGGACTGTGGCGGCGAGGGGTTAACGCCGATCAATTTCATCCGCGTTATGCCAGCCCTGATATGCGCCGCCGACTGAGTGCCGGTCATCCAGAAGACACGATTCTGCTGTACGTCGGGCGGCTGTCTTCTGAAAAGCAAATCCATGGAATCCGCCCGGTCCTCGAACGTTTGCCCGGCACGCGGCTGGCGATTGTAGGCGATGGTCCGGCACGTGCCGACCTGGAAAAAGAGTTTGCCGGAACGCGAACGACCTTTATGGGCTATCTGCGCAACGAGGAACTCTGGTCGGCCTTTGCCAGCGCCGATATCTTCGTGTTCCCCTCAGCTATGGAAACCTTCGGACTCGTGCTGGTTGAAGCGATGTCCGCCGGGCTGCCTGTCGTTACTTCGCGAGTCGGCGGGGCAGAAGACGTGGTAACACCGGGCGTAAACGGCTATCTGTTTAATGTGGGCGATGTGCGCGGCATGATTGATGGAGTCCGGGCAATAATGTCTGAGCCGAGCAAACGCCGGGTGATGGGCCGTAATGCGCGCATTTTCGCCGAAACACAAACCTGGCCCTCCATGATGGACGAATTGATTACCTGCTACGATGATTTGATATCCGGGCGCAGACCTTCCATATAACATATAGGGATGTTAAATTCCTAAAATGAGCCGCGTGCTCATTTTTCTTTTCCCAGACTATTTACGACTTTTTGATCGTATTTAGATATCGTGGTCGTAACATTAAGTTGGAGCAAGGTACGACTTGGGAGAAATTATTATGCCAGTGACTGTCAATTGGGATAACGAAGAAAAAACGATCATTCGTTACGACATTATCGAACCCTGGACCTGGGATGAAATGTGGGTCGCGCTCGAAAAAGACGATGAACTGATTGATAGTATTGATCACATCGTGCATCTGCTCTTTAACGGCGAAGCGATCAAAGTGTTCCCGGGGAATCCTATTGGGCATTTGAGGATGTTTGCCAGCAAAACCCGGCAACCCCTCGGCCTGATCGTGATTGTGGGGCCGAATGTCTGGATACACACCATTGTATCCTTATTTTCGAAGCTGCTTCCTCGACGCGCCAAAGGCATGGAGGGGATATTGAGCGCCCGGACGGTAGAAGAGGGTCGCGCATTAATTGAAGCCCACCGCAAAAAGGCAGATACAACACCATAATCGCTCAAGGTGTGGCTGTAGATCAGGGGGAGGAATCTGCACCATGGGTGTGACAGTGAGTTGGGATAACGAAGCCAGAACAATTATTCGCTACGACGTGGTAAACCCCTGGAGTTTTGAAGAACTCTGGGGAGCTGTGCATCAAGATAATTCAATGTTCGACAACATCAACCACCATTTTTATCTGATTTTCAATGGCACGGATGTTCAGACTGTGCCGGATAATCCTGTGAGCAAGCTTAAAGTCCTGGCAGAAGTTATCCATCCTGACCTGGAATTAATCGTGATCGTGGGTTCGAATCTATGGTTGCAGACTTTGGGAAATTTGTTTTACCGGATGTATGGTCATAAATTGGGCAGTCTTCAGGGCGTATGGAACGCCAGGACTGTGGAGGAAGCCCGTGAACTGATCTCCATCCACGCGCAGACAAAAATCTACGCATAGCTACACTTGAGAGATACAACACGCCGGATCCAGTAAGGTCCGGTCTTTTTGTTTCTGCTCCTGATATGGTTGTGTCCGTCACTTGTAAAAAACACTCAAAAAATAAGTAAAAAATCTGTTTTATCATAAATATTGCCCTATAATGAGTATAGGGTGTCCACATGCATCACTAAATTATCCTCTTACTTATCCCTGAGGTAGGGAAGATGCTGGCGATACCGTCCAAACGTCGCTGTTTCAATGCACAAGGAGGACTCATGATTCACCATCATTCGTTTAGATTGGTGAGCTTTGTCATGCTCATCGCAGTCGCGTTCGTTTTGGCTGTTTCACCCTCGTCCGCCGCATCAAACGGTCATGCTGGCACTATCGGCAGTGGCGCACAATTTGACCTGTATAATGTGAATCTCGTCGCAGGAACCCATGTCATGGCAACCCTTGTTTGTGCGGAACTCTCCCCCGGCAATCGTCCGCTAGACCCAGTGCTGTCGGTCTACTTTCCCGGTAGTGATCCGAACGATACAATCAACGCCGATGTCTATAACGACGACGGCTTTGGACTGGATGACGACCCTAATGGGGTAGACTGCAATGCTTTTGACAGCTCCAGGGTGTTCTTCACCGCTCCTGTCACCGGTGTATATACGCTCCGCGCAGATGGTTTTGGCTCCGCTACCGGTCCCTATATTCTCTCGATCACTGACTCTCCGCCGGGCTGCGATGCATCGTTAAACATCCCCAGCACGGCAGCTATGGGTGCGTTTGTAGCGGATGCTCCTGTTTACTCCAACCCAGGCGTACTGATCGATCCTCCGATCACTATCCCGGCAGGCAAGACCTTCTGGGTCCTCGGTCTGGACGCTACCGGGCAGTATTACCAGATTTACCTGGAGTGCAGCTCTGTATGGGTTCCGGCCAGTGCAGTAGGGCCGAACTTCGATGATCTGTGGCAGGGCCGTCCGCTGCCCACCGAGATAAAGGAAGCGTCGTCGAAGTAACGTTGTTAACAGAAAACATGTAACAAACACCTGCTCACGCTACACTCCTAACGTGAGCAGGTCTTCATCACGACAACCGGATTGATGTCCGGTTTTTTTGTTCTTGCCAGGAGTTCTTTTTTTCACTAGATTTAAAGCAATATTCGTCAA
>Ga0073934_10008561_pt1 | contig 13592 bp, 11 predicted proteins | sample LarsenN4metaG_FD_76834 | JGI IMG/M metagenome (GOLD analysis project Ga0073934, IMG submission 76834) | Hot spring sediment bacterial and archeal communities from British Columbia, Canada, to study Microbial Dark Matter (Phase II) - Larsen... ...
CCCAATATCCATCGTTCCGCCGAAACCCTTCATGCGGTCGAGGCCCAGAATGGGCAGCATTCCCATCACCAGCCCCGCCTGCGGGTTCTGCCCCTGCACCATGCCGATCCCGGCCTGCAACAGGCCGATCGGGTTGACGAACCACTTCAGCGCCACCTCTTCGTCGCCCGTGTTCGTCTTCTCCATGATGTATTCGAAGACGTCCTGGTCGGCGAGCGATTTCTTGGCCTCCCCGCTCCAGCGATCCAGCACGGACTTGAGCGCCTCCAGGTCAGTCGCGGCGATGAAGTAACCCTCGTCAGCGAAGTACGCCAGCGTCTTAATTGGATTATTGGCGCCGCCGGGCAACTTATAGACGTCGACCTCCAGGTCGCCGATCATCTGCGAGGAATGCTCGGCGCCATTGTCGGTCAGCGCATCGTCCATCTTTTGGAACAGCTTGTCCGCCGTCTCGTCTTTGTTGCCGTAGTCGATCAGCAGCACGGCATTGAGCTTGCGGGCCGGCTTTTCGACCAAGGCGAAAGTAATCTCTCCCTGCGGCAAGGCTGCCAGGTCCTGCAGCGACACCCCCAGATGTTCCGTGACCGCCGAGGAGGCCTCCTCGAACTTTTCATGGAACTGCTTGATGAACCCCTGCACGGCCGGTTCGGCCAACAACTTTCCGCTGCTGGACGCATTGAGCCGGTCGAGCATGGCGGGAACGTCGGGGGCGGAAATCAACAGCAGCGTTTCGGGAGGCAGCAGCGCCTCGCCGTAAACGTCCTCATCCTGCGACCACACCCGACCTGCAGGCCACAGGGCCGACACGGCGACGAGCGCCAACATCAACTTGCGCATGGAACTGACCAATCCCTTTCTAGGCAAACGTCCGAGACGACGGTGCGACGCGCAGTCAATGAACTGGCACCGTCGTTCGGTGGGGAATTCTGACCTTCAGTGACGTCCATCCCGACGCGACTTGGCGAATATCTTGACCACTTCGGGCGATGCCGACAATCCACGCCGGGAGGAAAACGCTTGCAGACCTGGACTGGATCACCAGGCAACCAGGGGATGGCCCCAATCCGAGACACAGCAAACGCGGAGAACGGGCCCGGCCCGCGGGTTCTCCACTCTCTTGCGCGGCCACACCCGCAGTCTAACCCCTGAGACTACCCCGGCTGTCACCGGGCGGTTTCAGGGCTCCGAAGCCTGGGCTGAGGACTTTCGCCGCGGCGCATCCAGGTAACGATACCCCGAGTTCGGGTTGTTCCGATCGAAGGCAAACGCCTCATGCTGCTCCAGAAACAACTTCAGATACGACACGGGGATCGCGAACCCCAGCCCCTCGGCAAACAACAGTTTCATGTTGGTCACGCCGACCACCTCGCCCCGCGCGTTGAACAGCGGTCCGCCGCTGTTGCCGGGATTGATGTCGGCCGTCGTCTGGATGTAGACCAGGCCCTTCACATTGCGGTTTTTGGTGCTGACAATCCCCTGTGAGATCGACCGCACCAACCCCAGCGGATTGCCAATCGCGAACACGTCTTCGCCATTCTGCAGGTTGTCGTCGCGGGCCAGGTAGACCGGTTTGTAGGTCAGGCCCGGCTGGGGCGGCAACTGAAGGAGCGCCAGGTCGAAATACGGATTCAGCGCCACGATGCGGACGTCGTCGATCCGCCGGCGGTTGAACTCTCCGTTCGTCCCGCGGTGAAAGATCGTCGCGGCGATGCGGGTCTCCTTCTCGATCACATGGCAGTTGGTGACGCAAAACCCCGACTCATGCACGAGAAACCCCGACCCCAGACCGCTGGGCGTCTGGATCAGCACCACCCCTTCGCCGAATTGTTCGGCCAGCTCGCGAATCGTCTTCCGCGGCAACGCGGCCTCGTGATAAAAACGGTGGTCGCTGACGTCCTCGGCCGGGCTGCCCGCCGGAGCGGCCGTCGCCGTGCGGGTGGCGATCTGTCCCACCGGGACCCGGATTACGTCGATGCCGATGTCGACATAGATGGCATCCGCCTGCTCTTTGAGCACGTCTCCTTCCAATCCGTGACCGGACTTGAGCCGGATGACCTCGGCGTCGACAGGCATCGCCCCCCCCAGCCAGACCACTGCCAAAGCCCACACCGCCCGTTGCATGGCGTCCGCCCTTCCCTCTGCCGGTCCCCTGAAAGTTCGTCCCGTAGCCTACGCCGATGACACGGAAATGAGAAGCGCTTTCGGCCGAGCTCGCTGCAAGCGGGATTGGCCCTTGAGTCCGCTCGCCGGACACGCCATGCTGGTGGGGTACAAACCGCCCATCCGGCCGTGGTGGTCGCGCCGATTCTCCGTCGCGGATGCGGTCCATGACTCGAATTCACGTCGAGTGCCCCGAATGCAACGGCGTCTTCAACGTCAAGGCGATCCGGGCGGGCCATCGCGTCGCGTGCAAACTGTGCGGCAGGGTCGTCCGAGTCCCGCTGGAGGACGAGGGGGTCGAGCCACCACAGGAAGCCAAACCCCCGCCAAATAACAGCAACGCCCCCGAGACCCGGCCGGTGCTGACGCGGATGTCGTTCGGCGACTCGGAAGATACCGTCTCCGTCCGTACCCGGAGGTCCCGTTCCGGGCCGCAAATCACGGTCTCAAACCCCAGGCCGCTGCTGCTCCTGGGTGGGGCGGTCCTGCTGCTGATCGTGATCTATGTCCTGATGCGGACCGGCCAGCCGCCGACGCCGGGACCGATCCCTCCCCCACCGGTCGCGCCAACCACACCAGGCGTCACGTCCACCAGCCCATTCTGACGCCATTGGACATTGGCGGCCTGCCTGCCGAAGCCGGTGGCCGCTCGGTTTCGCGGGGTGCGGGAAGCCGGTAGCATCCTCAGCACGGTTTCGTTCGCCTTTCGTGAGATCCGCCGTTGACCGCGACTGAACATCGTCCCGCCACGACCCTCGGCCTGTGGGACGCCGTCAGTTTGATCGTGGGGATCGTCGTCGGCGTGTCGATTTACGAGACGCCTCCGGCCATCATCGGGAACTCGGCTTCCCCGCTGGCGGGGCTGGGGTTCTGGGTGCTGGGAGGAGCGCTGTCGTTCGTCGGTGCGCTGATCTACTCAGAATTGGCCACGACCTATCCCCGCTGTGGCGGCGATTACAACTATCTGACCCGCGCGTACGGACCGTGGCTCGGCTTCCTGTTCGCGTGGGGACAATTGGCCATCATTCAGACTGGCAGCATCGGGGCGATGGCGTACATCTTCGCCGGGTATGCCCGACAACTGCTGGCGGTCAGCGAGGACGCCACCCCCTGGCTGGCCTTCGCGGCTGTGACCACGCTGACGGGCTTGAATCTGTGCGGATTGCGAGCCGGAGCCTGGCTGCAGAACATCCTCACGATGGTGAAAGTGATCGGGTTGTCGGCCGTTGTGATGGCCGGGTTTGCGACGCGACACGGCGATCCGTGGAAACTCTCCGAAGGGGTCGGCGGCGGCCCCGGTTGGACGCTGGCCTTGATTTTCGTGCTGTACGCCTATGGTGGCTGGAGTGACGCCGCTTTCGTCGCCGCCGAAGTCCGCAATCTCAACCGCAACGTTCCCCGGGCGCTTTTGTGCGGCATGAGTTTGATCACGCTGGCCTACCTGGCCATTAACCTGGCCTATCTCTACGGACTGGGAGCAGATGGCCTGGTTCGCTCCCGCCACCCGGCTGCCGACGTGCTGACGCAGTTCTGCGGTCCGGTCGGAGGACAGCTGATGAGCGGGCTGGTGATGGCGTCGGCATTGGGGGGAATGAACGGCTTGATCCTGTCCGTGTCGCGCGTGCACGCCACGCTGGGCGAAGACTACCGGCTGTTTGCCTGGCTCGGTCAATGGAGCCGCAACGAATCCCCGTGGGTTTCGCTGCTCGTCCAGGCCGCGGTCACCAGCGGAATGATCCTGACCGTCGGAACGGAGGCGGGGCGCGTCGCCATCGACACCGGCGTCTCGGCCCTGGGTCTGCCAGGCATCAACTGGAAGTTTTACGACGGAGGCTTCAAGACCTTGGTCGCGGGATCGGCTCCCGCTTTCTGGCTGTTTTTTCTGCTCAATGCCGTCGGATTCCTGATTCTCCGCGTGAAGGACGCCGACCGGCCGAGACCGTTTCGCGTGCCCGGATCGCCGGTCACGCCGCTGATCTTTGTCGCCGCGTGCGGGTTCATGCTGTATTCGGCCGTCGCGTATGCGAGGTCGCTCACCTATGTCATGTCCCTGCCGCTGGTCGTCGGCTTTCCGGTGTACGCCTTCTGTCGTTGGGTGGAACGGCGGAAGCCGCGCTGATTCGTTTCCGTGTTTCCGAGAGGACCGAGCCTGATGTTTCATCGCCTGCTGTGCTGTCTCGCCATCGGAGCCTGGTTCGCCGATGGCTCACTGGCCGCCGAGCCCGCACCGAAACCCAAGAAACAACCCGACGTTGGCTACTATGCCACGACACAGGACGTGGTCGAGGAGATCCTGCGGCTGGCCAAGGTGACGAAGAACGATGTCGTGTGCGACCTCGGCTGCGGCGACGGACGGTTCGTCATCACCGCGGCCAGGAAGCACGGCTGTCGCGGCGTGGGTTACGAGATCGACCCCCACTATGTGAAGCTGGCCCGGGACAAGGCGAAGCAACAGCAAGTGGATGCGCTGGTGACCATTCACGAACAGGACATCTTCACGGTGGATCTGAAGGACGTCACCGTGGTGACCCTGTTTCTGCTGCCGGAACTGAACAACCGGCTGATCCCCCAGTTGGAGAGGCTCCCTCCCGGTGCGAGAGTCGTCTCCCACGAATTCGACGTCCCCGGCCTGGTGCCTGACCGCGAGCTCACCTTTGTGTCCAGGCAGGACGAAAGCGAGCACTTGCTGTACCTGTACACGATCCCGCTCAAGAAGCGGGCGGAGAGGTAGTTTCCATTCAACTTCAGGTGCACTCCCGGACGTATTCAGCAACCGCCTCGGTCCAGGGTCGCAGCGTGATGCCTGCTGCGGCCAGTTTGCCGCAGTTCAAGACGCTATAGGCGGGACGCCGGGCCCGGGCGGCATACTCGCCGGACGTGATCGGCGTCACGCGCGGCGACAGGCCGGCGGCGGCGAAGATTTCCTGCGCGAACTCGTACCAACTGCACTCACCACAATTGGTGGCGTGATAGGTTCCAAACGGTGCAGACTCGATGATCCGTACGAGGGCCGCAGCCAAATCCGCGGCATTCGTCGGCGTGCAGCGCTGATCATTGACGATCCGCAGTTCGCGCCGCTCAAGCGCCAGGCGAAGCATCGTCAGGACGAAATTCCCCTTGCCGCGGGCCGCGTGATGCCCATACAGACCACAGGTCCTCACGATCCAGTGTCGCGGACACACCTCGCGAACGGCCTCCTCCCCGGCCAGTTTGCTCCGCCCGTAAACGCTGATCGGCCCTGCCGGATCCGTTTCGACGTACGGCGTACGCCGGGCCGCATCAGCGCCGAAAACATAATCCGTACTCACGTGCAACAGTGGAACATCGCTGTCGCGGCACCAGGCGGCCACCGTCCGCACGCCGTCGGCATTCACGGCGAAGGCGCGGCCCGGCTCGGCCTCTGCCTGATCGACCAGGTTGTACGCAGAACAGTTGACGACAACTACCGGCCGCTCCACATTCAATCGAGCAGTCAGTCCGTCGGCATCCGTCAGATCGACATCATCCCGGCCCAGCGCAATGGCCCGTTCGTCCAGCAATTCGGCAACTTCGCTCCCGAGCTGCCCGTGTCCCCCCAGGATGGCGATGCGCGACATGGCGACGGGCCTTGAGGCAAGTGGTCGCTGGTTGGCTGCGGGCGATTCGACGACGACTCGACTGACCACGGACTGCCGGGACTACTCCAAACTGCGCACGCGGTCGTCGCGAAGAAGTGCTCGCAGTTCGGTGACCGTCGCTGAAAAACGCGGGTCCGTTGCGAGATTCGCATACTCCTGCGGGTCGACGCTGTGATCATACAACTCGACGCCGTCGCGACCCTCGTTCCATTCCGTGTACCGCCACCGCAACGTTCGCACGCTGCGGCCCCAATACTCGACAGACGGTCCGCGGCGGGCTTCGGTAAACACGGCGTCGTGCAGGATCGCGGCGGGATCCTCGAGCAACCGGCGCAGGCTTTTTCCCTGCACCACCGGCGGAGTGGGCAGGTCGCACAGATCGCACAACGTGGGATACAGGTCCAAGAGCTCGACGAGACTGACACTCCTGCGGCCATGCGTCGAGAAACCAGGGGCTGAAATCAGCAGCGGCACGCGGGCCGATTCCTCGAACAAGCTCCGCTTGTGCCACAGTCCATGTTCGCCGAGGTGCCAGCCGTGATCACTGGCAAACACAACGATCGTCCTCTCGCGCAGCCTGAGTCGCTCCAGGGCGTTGAGCACCTGGCCGGCCTGATCGTCGATGAAACTGACGCACGCCAGATAGGCCCGGATGGCCGCACGACGTTGTTCCGGAGTGGCGGAGAGCTTGTACCCAGGGACGGAACCATTGCGGGCTGGCAGCGGAATGTCCGCCTCGTCGTCGGCAGGGGCCTCCGGAAGGCCGACCTCTGCGAATGGATACTGATCGAACCATCTTGCCGGGGCCACCAGCGGCAAATGCGGCCGATGAAACCCCACCGCGAGAAAGAATGGTCGCGTGGCATCTCGCTCCTCCAGCCACTTCACGGCCGTTGCGGCGAACTGCACGTCGACCAGCTCCTCGTCCCGCTCGGCCGTTTCCGTCCAGTTCAGACCGTTTCCCTTGCTCGTCTTCACAGTCACCGCGCTCTTGCGACCCGGCGGATAGGGCCGCTCGTCGCGGAACGGCGTCCCGAAGTCCCAGGCCTGCGGGTCGTCCATGCTCTCCAGTCCGGACGGAACGCCGAGATGAAAAACCTTCCCGCAGCGGGCGGTCGCGTAACCGTGCTCGCGAAAATGCCGCGGCAAGGTCATGACGCCGGGTCGGTTGACGTACAGATTATCGGCGTTGTTGGTGACACGCGTCACGTTCGGACGCAGGCCGCTCAGCAACGAGGCCCGCGAAGGATTGCAATGGGGGAACTGACAGTACGCCCGCTCGAACAACACGCCTTCGGCAGCCAGCCGGTCGAGATGCGGAGTCTTTGCCAGAGGATGACCGTAGCAGCCGAGCGTGGCGGCGAGGTCATCGGACATGAGCAGCAGCACATTGGGACGCTCGGCGGCGGCAACGCTCGCCGCACAGAGCCACGCACACCACAGCACGGTCGCTCGCATGCAGGGTCCCTTTAGCCAGCAATCTCGCGTTTCAACGCTTCCAGCTCCGCATCGATTTGAGATTGTCGCTCGTCAGCCGGACTGACCGCAGAGATCGCCACGGCCGCCTCTTGATCGTCATGTGGCACGCCTTCCCGCAGACACGCGCGGCGGCGAAGTGCATCGGCCAGCCGCGCCTCCAGGGCCCGGTGCATGGTCGACAGGTGTTCGCGAGTCGCCATGGCCGCATGATGTTGCTGCTGCAGGCCGGCAATCAGGTCTTCGATCTCTTGCTTGCGGATCAGGCATTGGCGGGCGTCTTGCTCGCGTCCGGCGATGAGATGCTCTTTCGCCTTGCCCGCCCAGTTTGCCGCCTGTTCGCGATGTCCTTGAATCTCGCGATACAGGCGTTCTTCCGAGGCGGTCGCCGTGGCGACGCTCCGTTTGGCCCCCGATAGCCCCTCCTCCATCTCCACGATGATCTGCTCGATGGCGGCCAGTGGATCTGCGGCCTGCGCCAGCAACTCGGTCAAGTTACAGGTGACGATGTCGGTCAGGCGGCTGAAATAGCTCATGGGTTCGTCTCCGGTCCGGTTATCCCCCACGTCGGTCCCGGCCCGCGGTGCAGGACTTACCAGTCAACGCATGGGGCCTCGCGGGGGATCATCGTCTGTCACGTTTTCCAATCGCTGAGAATCGGGCGGTCTTCCTGGTCGAGAATTGCGACACCCGGGGGGCAACCCGGCGGCGTCCCGTGTGGCCAGACGCCGGTTGGCTGCCGGCTTATTCCTGCTCTTCCTCCCACGGGTCGCGAATTCCGCGTTCCTTCAGCTTTTCCCGCAGCTTTTCCCGGGCCAGCCGCAACCGGCTTTTCGTGGTGGGCAGGTTGGCCTCCATCGCGTCGGCGATTTCCGGCAGGCTCAGGTTCGCAAAATGATACAACACAAACGTCGTCCGCTGGTCGTCGGGCAGCAGCGGCAGGCTTTCGTCGACGGCGCGCGTCACCTCAGACTGGCGGGCGAGTTCGTCGGGCGCGGTAAAGTCCCCCATCACCCGTGACAGCCCGTCGTCTCCGTCGCTGCTCCGGCTGCGGACCGCCCGCAATAGCGCATCGTGCGATCGCCGCCGCGTGCTGTCGATCAGCAGATTCCGGGCAATTCGGAACAGCCACCCGCGGAACGTGCCCCGCGGCAAATAATCCCACGACTGATTGTAGACCCGAAGCAGGGTTTCCTGCGTCAAATCCTCGGCGAGCTGCACGTCGTGCAGGTGCCGGATGAAGAACCCGACCAGCGCCTGCTGATGCCGCTCCACGAGCCGGTCGAACGCCGACCGCTCCCCCCCCTGCAGGGCGAGCATCAGCGCGTCGTCTTCATCCGGCCCGGCGGCCGCCACGGCATTCACGGATGTCGTTCTTCTGAGCAGAGAAGGTCAGGACACAATGTCTGATGATACCGACCACGGAAGGGCGGACAACAGCTCTGACCGGCTCGCCTCACCGGGCCTGGCCACACGTGCGGCCACGTTCACCGCGAGAAGGCGGATTCTGCCGAGACAGGGAGTGGCTCGGGGTCCCCGTCGGCACGCAGACGCCCCGTGAGGAGAAACCGTGCGACTTGTCTGCAGACTTCGCGGTCGCCGAGCAGACCGTGGTGCAGGACCGGCAGAGTGTTGAAGTCGGACGCGCCGGCGAGTTGCGTGCTGGCCACCGTCACCGTGCCGTCGTCGTCGCCGGGAATGAGCGGGTTCCAACCGGATTCGTTGCCCCGCGCGCCGGCGATGACGGCGAACTCGCAAGGGGGCGTCGGCAGGCGGGGAATCAACCCGTCGCCATCGGTCACCAACTGCCGGCCAGCCGGGCCGAAAACGGCCCGGTACAGAATGTTGCGACAGCACAAATCGGCCATCTCGGCGCCGTAGTTCGGCGTCCCCAGCATCACCACGCGGTGAATCCGCGGGTCGCTGTGCTTGGCAAACCAGGCCCGAATCACCAATCCCCCGAGACTGTGCCCCACGAGGGAAACCTCCTCGATCCCCTCGAGCTTGTGAATCACGCTGTCCAGGTACTCGGCCGCCTGCTCAATGCTGATCTGCGTGCTCGGGTACTCCATCGGGAACGCCGTGAAGCCCTCGCTGCGCAACTGGTCGGCGACCTTATAGATCGACTTCGAGGAGCGGACAATGCCGTGGAGCAGGATCACCCCCCGGCCCGACATGGGAGGCAAGTCTTTGGTGCGACGAAGACCCTCGAGCGCGGCGCGGCAGTCTTCGAGCGTTCCCCAGGCATGTCGGCGATCCCGGTCATCCAGCAGACGGTAATGGCCGGTAAAGACATTCCGCTGAATGCGATAACCGTGAAAGAACTGGACGTCCCCCCAAAACTGCCGGCCGCCAAGAGTGATCATGCGGGCCTCCTCCGCAAGCTGCCGACGGACGTTTTCGGGAAGATTGATTGCCGGCAGAGTCTGCGCGACGGCAAACGCCGGCGTGAGCATCACGGTGATCGCCGCCAGCAATGATTTCACGCGACGCGACTCCAACCAGAGAGTCGGACCGTCAACTCACCGTCACGTCGTGCAGCTGGTCGAGCAGCGCGGCGTATTCGTTGTCGGCCAGCCCATTCCCTTCCAGCACGGCTGCCCCGTTGGCCAATGCCGTTTGCCAGGACTGACGCCCCTGGGCCAGACTGGCCAACGTGGTCACGTCAGTCCGACACACCGAGGCCCGTTCGGCATGAATTCCGGTCTCAGCGCCGACGACCTGACCATTCTGGACGATCAGCTGCCATTGGCCGCCTCCGGTGCCGTGGACATCCAGCCCCAACAGGCGGTTCCTGGGCTGTTGACCGGAGAGACTCGCCCCCAGGTCCAGCCACGGCTGCATCCACCGCTGGGCATCGAAGGGGACCTCCACGGGCTTCTTGCTCGGCGTGGGGAAACCGGAATCGATGGCCGTCCGCGAAAGCTTCAACAGCAGCGCGCGGTCCACATGGGGACAGGGCAGGTGCGGCAGGAAGCGCTCCACGTTCGCGCGGTCGAATTCCGGGTCCATCCGCCAGTAAGAATTGTAGATCTTGATGTGCTCGTGGAAGAGCGCTTCGGGCTCGTTGTTATACGAAGGCTGATGATCCGCCCCCGCCAGAATGGCCCCGTAGAAGCCGACGGCCTCTTCAAGCACATCCCGAATCAGCCGGGTGGTGACGGGATGCTGCGGCGTCAGATGATAGGTCCGGCCGTGGCATTCCGGATGGGTGATGACGTGCGCCATCGCCGCCGAAACCCAGTCCACAGGCACCAGGTGCTTGGTTTCCGTCCCATCGAGCGCCAGATGGACGACATGCCCGCCCACGCGGCCGGTGTCGTCCCGGGCAAACGCCCCGGCCACCATGTGCACCAGCTGCAGGGCCGCATAGAAGCCGTGGTAGGTGGTCGTGAACCCCGTGCGGCTGTCGCCGATGATGATTCCCGGACGGAACACCGTCGTGGGCTCCGGGAATTCCGCCTGCCGGACGAGCAGTTCCGCGGCCAGTTTGGCCTTTTCGTAATCGTTTCCCAACTCCTGTCCGACGTCCGTTTCGGATTCCAGGACGCGCCCGCTGCGGAGCCCGGCGATGTACGCCGTCGACACGTGATGAAACTGCCGAATTCCTGCGGCCCGCGCGAACTCAAGCACATTCCGTGTCCCGCCGACATTCGAGCGGTACGGCTCCCCCTCGGGGCTGGTCGCCTGGAACGACAGACTGGCGGCGTTGTGAATCAGTCCGCGGCAGTATTCCGACACCCAGCGCTGGTCGTTGGCATCCAGCCCCAGATCGGGTTGCGAAATATCGCCTTCGAGGACCACCGGTCGCGGCAGGGTGCGACCCAAGACGGCTTCCCAGTCACTGAGCAGCCCCTCAACCCGTTGCCGGGCCGAGAGCTTCCGGCTGGAACGCACCAGGACGGCCATTGGCACGTCCGCCAGCAGCAAGTCCCGCAGCAGATAATTCCCGAGCAGCCCCGTGGCGCCGGTAAGCAGATAGTACGTCATGCGCAGAAGAATTCCGGTGGAGAACAACCACGTCGCTGTGGCAAAACTTCGAGGAAGTTTAACCAGCCAGAAACCGGCTCAGCAAACGACCCGACCAGGATAGTGGATATCAGAACACTAACCGGTCTGGATTTCGCAAGTCGGTACTGTAGTTGACGACGCAGGGTTTCGGGAGGCCAAGGCCCCTCAAACTGTGAAACCGAAGCAATTTCCCGCACGAGCGTAAGCATTGGCGAATCCGCAAAAACTCTGCGGGATCGACAAGAACCGGGAAACGGCAGCACTGGTTGCGCGTTGCTGACCATGACTTCCGCTCGCCAGCGGACTGCGCGGTGGTTCACTTGGGCAACAAAGTGATGCGTTTGGGACAATCTGTTCAGTTACGATGGACATCAATTTGCCGAAAATACCGGTCACGGTGTCGCTTTTTGGCAGCGTGGTGTGGGGATCTGGCGTCCTGCGGCCGGAATTCAACACACGTTTCAGGGAGGACGCGTCGGCGTGCGGGGGGAATGTGCCCCAGGGCTCGCAGCCGACGGTGTCTGACGAGAGGATTCCGCCCGTGGACCGAACTGCCTGGCTGCCGATCGGCATTGTGATTCTGACCTGCTGGATGCCCCTGGCGATGAGGGCCGAGGAGCCGATTGCCACGCCAACTTCCATCACCCAGTCGCACCCAGTCCCTGCGGCCGATGCGACAACGGGGAGGTCCGCAGTCGAGGACCACGCCGGGGAACCACACCCCGCTGACCTAGACCATTCACCGGCCGAGGCGGACAGCCACGGCGCGGGTCAGGACGAGCACCACGGCGATGACCACGGTCCCAAGCTGGGCACGCTGTTACCCCTGTGGTCCATGACCCCTTTTGCCATCCTGTTGCTGGCAGTCGCCGTCTTCCCGCTCGCCAACCCGCACTGGTGGGAACACAACTCCAGCAAAGCGCTCGTCGCCGGCCTGTTGGCCGTGCCGACGGCCCTCTACTTGGTCACGTTCGGTCCGGCGGGGACGCACGCGCTGTGGCACGCCTTCGAGGAATACGTCTCGTTCGTCCTGCTGCTGGGATCGTTGTTCGTGATTTCGGGGGGGGTGTACGTTCGAGGTCGATTGGCCGGTACGCCGCTGGTGAATACCGGCTTCCTGACGATCGGCACGGCGATCGCGAGCTTCGTGGGCACAACCGGGGCCTCGATGCTGCTGATCCGCCCCCTGCTGAGGGCCAACGAGACCCGCAACCGGGTGGCTCATATCGTGGTGTTCTTCATCTTCACGGTGTCGAATTGCGCCGGGTTGCTGACGCCGCTCGGCGATCCCCCGCTGTTCCTGGGTTTTTTGAAGGGGGTGCCGTTTGAGTGGACGTTCCGCTTGACGCCGCAATGGCTCGTGGTCAACGCCATCCTGCTGGCCGTGTTCTTCGTGTGGGACACGCTGGTGTATCGCCGCGAGAAGGCGGCGGGAGAACAGGAAGCGCCGTTGACCACCGACCCCCCGCAGGAACAATTCGGGCTGGAAGGAGTGCACAACTTCCTCTTCCTGGGCGCCATCATTGCGATCATCTACTGCAAGGGGAACGGCATCGGAACGGGGGGCAAGGACTGGCCGCCGTTTCTCCAGGAAGTGCTGATGCTGGTCACCGGCGTGGCCAGCTATCTGGTCACGTCGCCCCAACTGCGGATCAAGAACCGGTTCAGCTTCGGACCGATCAACGAGGTCGCAGTCCTGTTCGCGGGCATCTTTGTCACTATGATCCCGGCGCTGGCGATCCTGAACGTCCAGGGCAAGAACCTGGGAATCGCGTCGGAGTGGCAGTTCTTCTGGGCGACCGGCGTCTTGTCCAGCTTCCTGGACAATGCACCGACCTACCTGACATTCGCGGCCACCGCGGCGGGCATCCACGGCGTTCCCGCCGATGGAAAGTACCTCGCCGAGTTCCTGGCGTTGCCGCCGGAAAGCGGAGCGGCCGGGATTCTGGCGGCCATCGCCTGCGGGGCGGTGTTCATGGGGGCCAACACGTACATCGGCAATGGACCCAACTTCATGGTCAAGGCCATCGCCGAGGAGAACAACGTGCGGATGCCGAGTTTCTTCGGCTATATGCTGTACTCCGGCGGGATTCTGTTGCCGATCTTCGGCATCGTGACGCTCGTGTTTTTCGGATAAACCGCGGGGTCATTCGCCAGGTCTTGCGGCGAGAAACTCTCACAGACACGGGCCAAGGGCCCCCGGATCGCCCGGCGCCGTCTGGATCCCACGGCGGGTTGGAATGCCGGCAGGCAGTTTGGCGGGAGCGACTTGGAGCCCGTGGCGAGGCCAAGTCGCGCGGACGGTTGGAACCGCGACGCAATCGGGTA
>Ga0073934_10008562_pt1 | contig 13590 bp, 8 predicted proteins | sample LarsenN4metaG_FD_76834 | JGI IMG/M metagenome (GOLD analysis project Ga0073934, IMG submission 76834) | Hot spring sediment bacterial and archeal communities from British Columbia, Canada, to study Microbial Dark Matter (Phase II) - Larsen... ...
GCCAACACGTTCGTGAACGAAGATGTGCTGACAGACTTCGCGCATCGCGCGATCCACGAAACAACCGCTGCCGCCAAGGCGGCCGTCGGCGGCTTCTTCGGGAACGCGCCGAGACTTTCGTATTTCAACGGGTGCTCGACTGGCGGGCGCCAGGCCCTGACGGCGGCACAACGATACCCTGAGGACTTCGACGGGATCATCGCCGGCGCGCCCGCAAGCCACACCTCGACGCAGGCATTCGGTCAAATCTGGTTCTATCAGGTGCTCGCGGATCCTTCGTCGGCGCTCTCAAAGGAGAAGCTGACCCTGCTGCACGATGCGGTTCTCGACGCATGTGACAGCCTCGATGGCGCCAGGGACGGCGTGCTCGAGAATCCGCTCGCGTGCAAATTCGATCCGCAGGTGCTCGCGTGTCAGCCCGGTGCGGATCCGGCATCGTGCCTCACGTCCCCGCAAGTCGAAGGCGTGCGGCGTATTTACGCGGGTCCGTCGAACCCACGCACCGGTCGGCCCATCTTCGCCGGGCTCGAGCGCGGCAGCGAGCTGGGATGGAGTCCCGTGCCGGTCGGTTACGCGGTGGACTACTTCAAGCACATCGTGTTCAAAGATCCCAACTGGGATCCGAAAACGCTGAACTTCGACTCGGACGTCGAGCGCGCGAGCAAGGGCGGGAACCTGGTGTTCGACGCCACGAATCCGGACATCACCCGTTTCACCAGCCGCGGCGGGAAGCTGATCATGTACCAGGGGTGGGCAGAGCCTGGCATTCCGCCAGCAAACCTCGTGAAGTACTACGAGCAGATCCAGCAGAAGACGGCGGGAGCAGGAGACGCCGTCCGCGTGTTCATGGTGCCCGGCATGGGCCACTGCGGTGGCGGCAACGGGACGAGCACGTTCGACATGGTCGCCGCTCTCGATGCCTGGCGTGAGAGCGGCAGAGCACCCCGCCAGGTCAACGCGTCTCGCGTCCGCGAGGGCCAGGTCGATCGCACGCGCCCGCTGTGTGCGTGGCCCGCGGTCGCAACCTACACGGGATCCGGAAGCCTCGACGCCGCCGAAAACTTCTCCTGCCGCTGACGCACTTACTCCTTCGTCATCGCCACGTTGAGCGTCGTCGTCTGCCCGGGTTTGATCGTGATGTCGGTCATGTACGTGCGATAACCGTCCTTCCGGATCTGCACGTGGTGAACGCCCGGTCCCAGTTGAACGATCAGGCGATCGCTGCCTCCCGAGTTCTCCCAGGCGTTGCCGTCGATCGTCACGCTTGCGTCACCAGGTTGGACGCGCAGCACGAGAGCCCCGAACTCGGAGCGTGATGCCGGATCCTGGTTCGCGTCGGGATCGGCCCCGCTGTCGCGGTCTCTGGGCCGGATGGGTGGCTGCCGTGGCGACGAACCCGATTGTGGCCCGGTGGAAGATCTCGGTGGCGCGACGGGCCGAGTCGGCTGCGCGTCACCCGCGCCGAGTGGCTCCATGCTGTGACGCACGTTGAACGTCCGGCCTGGCTGGAGATAGAGCTTCTGCTGGAAGCTGCGATGTCCGGGCAGAAACAGCTCTACGTCGTGTTCGCCTGGCTCGAGCCTGAGCCGCTGGAAGACGCCATCGAAATCATCGACGGTGCCGGCGTAGTAGCCGTCCACGAATACCTCGGTCTCTCGTGGACTGACTAGCAGCCGCATCGAGCCGCTGACATCGTAATACCCGCCGTAGTAATAGGGCGCGTAACCTCCCCACGGTCCCCAGTACGGGTAATAGGGATAGCCCCAGCCGCCATAGAACCAGGGCGAGTAGTAGCCGTACGCGTACCAGGGCCGGTAGTAAATGGACGGCGCGTAGTAAACGCCCGTGCGGACGGCCGGTCGCGCGGGAATCGGACGCGGCACAGCGACGCGCCGGTTCTGAGCTTCAGCGAGCTCGGGCAGAAGAAGAACGCTCGCCGCTATACATGCAGAAGTCGCGGTGCGAAAACGAAGGGTCACGGTGACCTCCGGAATAACAACCAGCCAGGAACTCTGCCCGTCGTCGCGTGAAAAGCGATGGCCGGTCTGCTGTCTCTCCTGACGCGGCGTGCGCGCCGGACCGGTATGCGGCCGGGGCGCCCAGAACAGATTCGCGTCCGCAGTGCCATAACGGTCCAAGCCCGGGGGAGGCAACGGTTGTGCCGCCGCCGGGAGCGCAATTTTCATTGTAACTGCTCAAAATCGGGTGAATGACGTCGCCTGGCAGCGACACGTGTCACGCGGCGTGGACGCGGGAATGGTGCTGAACCTTACGGCTCGGCGGGTGGCCCCGCTGAAGGCAGGACTATTTCGAACACGGCGCCGCTGTCGTTTCGTGCAGTGATGGTTCCCCCGTGGCGCTCGACAATCGCCTTGACGATCGACAGGCCGAGACCGCTTCCACTCGCAGCTTTGCGTGCGGCGTCTGCCTTGTAGAAACGCTCGAAGATCAGCGGCAGATGTTCGTCGGGTATCCCCGTTCCGCTGTCGCGCACCGTCAGCACCGACGCGCCCGGAACGATCGAGCTCCGCAACTGGATTTCGCCTCCCTCTGGTGTGTGCCGGAGCGCGTTGGCCGCCAGGTTCTGCAGCGCCTGTTCGAGGCGGTCGGGATCGCCGACGACGAACTCGGCGCCGTCGTCGACGTGATGAACCAGGCGCACGCCGTGCCCGTGGAGTTCACGTTCGTGTCTGGCCGCCACGCGCGTGAACAGTGCGTTGACATCCACGCGCTCCCGTCGCATCGATGATCCGCCGCCTTCCAGCCGCGCGAGATCCAGCAGATCGCCGATGATCCGTTCGAGTCGATGCGTCTCTTCGGTGACGATGCGCAGGTAGCGTTCGCGGGTGGGAGGATCGAGCTGCAGTTCCTGCATCCCGAGCGTCTCGATGTACCCGCGCATCGCCGTCAGCGGCGTCATCAACTCGTGCGACACGTCGGCGAGCAGCTGCCGCCGTGCCGCATCGGACGCCTCGAGTGCTCGCGCACGGCTCGCCAGCTCCACTGCCATCTTGTTGAACGACCGCGCCAGCGCAGCGACTTCATCGCCGCCACCATCGGGCGCGCGTGCATCGAGGTCGCCGGCGCCCAGTCGCTCGGTTGCCTCTTGTACCTTGAGCAGACGGCGTCGCGCCGGGCCGAACACGACGAAGGCGATCACGATCATCCCGACACCGAGGACGCCTGCTGCCACCGGCGCCATTGTCGGGCCGAGCCTCGTGACAATCCTCCAGAACGACGGACCGCCAGGCAGGACGATGACGCCGCCAACGGGCATGCCGCCCACCAGAATGGGTGCGAGCTCGCTGCGACGCGGCGGCGGACGCCGAGGCGGGCGATTGCGATCGGGAGGAAACCGATCGCCGCCAGAAGGAGGACGCTCGAAGCCGGGGGGTCGCGCTCCTTCAGGAGGAGGTCCCGGGCCTCTTCCGCGACGACCGCCGAGGCGAGGCCCTTCGTTCATGAATCGCTGTTCTTCCCGTACCGCCTCGAGCAGCGCCTCCGGCACGTCGTCGTGGTTCGAGAACGTGCGTCCGTCACGCATGATGACAACGAACGTCTGAAGCGTCTCGCCGTACTGTTCGGGAAGGTATTGCCGCAAATCGAGACTCGGGTTGGCGTTCATTGCCGCGCTCACGTCGGAGGCGACGAGCGCAGCGAGTCGTCGCGGCGAGCGTGCCGGCATCGAGCCGGCGACGCGATCCATCGTCCACAGGAAGAGGGCGCCTTGAGCCGTGAGCATCAGCGCGAGGAACGCGAACAGGCCAAGCGCGATGCGCCAATAGAGACTGCGGTACCAAAGCGGCTTGGCCGGCGTGACCACTTCGATGGGTGGCATACCAACGGCCTCCCGGGTCAAGACGGCTCGCCTCGCGAAGCGAGGCAGGCAGACGCAGCGGGTGGCTGATGCAGACGCTGGCTAGACATCGGCGGCCTTGTATCCGGCTCCCCACACAGTGAGGATCACGTCGGGATCCGCGGGGCGGGCCTCGATCTTCTTCCGCAGCCGCTTGACCAGCGTGTCCACGCTGCGCACGGTCACGAACGTCTGGTCCTTCCACACCTTGCTGAGAAGGGACTCGCGGCTGAAAACGATACCCGGGTTGCTGATGAGAACGTAGAGCAGCTCGAACTCATTGAAGGTCAGACCGACATCGCGATCGCCGACTCTCACGCGCCGCCGAGCGGGATCGATCTCGATGTGCTTGTAGCTGACCGGTCCGTTGGCGGCGCCGGCCGCTGCCCGCGCCTGCGACGCCTCACCGCGCCGCAGCAGCGCTCTGACTCTCGCGAGCAGCTCGCGGATGCCGAATGGCTTGGTCAGATAATCGTCCGCGCCGCTGTCGAGGCCGAGAACCTTGTCGGATTCCTCGCGCCGCGCCGTGAGCATGAGAATCGGCGTGTCGGCGTTGGGTGAATCGCGGCGAATGGCCCGGCAGACTGTCACGCCGTCGAGGCGGGGGAGCATCAGGTCCAGGATGATGAGGTCGAATCGGCGCTCGCGCGCTGCCGCCAGGCCGCTTTCGCCGTCCGCTGCTTCCACGGGCACGAGCTCCTCGAGGCGCAAGTGCAGCGACACGAGCTCTCGAATGTTGGTTTCGTCCTCCACGACGAGCACGGTTGGGCGGGAACTGACGGAGCTTGCCATAGCCTATTGGACGGAGCGCTGAACGAAACGGGCCGACTCCAGCCAGCAGATTCGAAGCGTCAACGCAGTGAGAGCTGGAGTTCACTCGATAACGCTGAGCATGGAGAGCGGTTCCCCATGAGGGCAGTCTATCGCCGCGCAGTGGCAAGTATGTGATTCACACGTGACGAAACAATGGCACGAGCGGGGTGAGGCCGAAAACGTCAGATTGTGGGTGTGCTTCGGCGGTCGCACTCAAGGGGCTGGTTCGTAGAGCTCGAATACGCCGTCGGCATCCACGCGGTGCAAGCGCAATGCTCGTTTCGCGAAATCGATCAGCGCGGGCGAGGCCCGAAGCCGATCGACGATGACGAACCCGAGATTGGCGTCGCGGACGAAGTTCGCGCCGTTGGCGACGAGCGCGGTCTCCCGCTCCGCGGGGAGAGTGCCTCCCTCGCTGAGAACGATTAACGCATCAATCATGTCGATGCGGCGCAACTCGGATATGCGCTCGCCGGCGACCCGGGACAGGTACCCGCCTATCAGCGGCTTGCCGTGCACGGTCTGAAAGTATTGCGAGCGTGCCGAAAAGTTTCCGACGCTCGACGTGCCGTCGCGCACGCCCGTCGGCAGCTCGAGCACCCTCACATCGCCGGGTGCAGACGCGACTTGCTGGTAGAACCGCGGCGCTGCCGCCGAATGGAGAGTCACTGGTGCCGGCAACAACTCGATCAGGAGGAGGGCCGCCGCGGTCACGAGCACCAGACGCCGCTGTCGAGGATTGGCCCGGCCGAACCATTCGAGGGCGGCAGCAAACAGGACGGCCACCGCCAGCATCATCACGACCGAGAAGCGGGAGGGAGTCCGCGCGAGACCAAGCACGGGGACGTAGCGCAGCACCGACCACGGGCCCGGGATGTAGGTATTTGCACCCGCGACATGAATGAACGGGCCCAGCGCCAGCATGCCGAAGGCGACAGCGAGCGCCGTCCACCACCGCGAGGCGTGCCATCCCATCTTCCACGCGATGATCAGCGTAGCCAGCACCACAATCGGAATGGAAACGACGTTCTCCAGGTAGCCGCCCTCGAACGACATGACTCGATCGGTGATCCAGCCAGGCACCCAAGGATGGTTTGGATTCGGGATCACCAGCGCGAGCAGGTCGATGCCTCCCGGGCTGCTGCGCCAGGGGGTGAGCGGCGCCGCGAGATTGGCCGCCGAGATACGCTGGCCCACGGCATAGAGCTGTGGCGAAAGGAGCGCTGTTGCGACGAGCCCTGCGGCGCCCGTGAGGAGTGTGAGTCTCCACGCATCGTTCATCGCGCCCGGTCGCGGCGAGGCTCGAAGGTGCCATGCCGCGCGCAGCAGCGCGAGCGCCGTGAGTACCAGCACCGGTGTATAGAGGCTCCGCGCCGAAACCGAGACACCCAGAATCGTCGAGGTCCATCCCCCCGTGATCGCGACCGCGCCAGCAAGTCCGGCCGCGCAGAGCAGGAGAACGTCGATCGCCCAGCGAACTGCGCGTGAGCGCCCCGATCGCGGGCTGCGGTGGATGGCGAAGACGCGCGCCACGAGGAAGACCGCTCCGATCAGAAGACAGTACACGCCGTAGTAGGCGTCTGCCGTGGCTGCCCATGCGACAGTGGCGCCAAGAGCGACGGCATCGCGAAAGCGCTCCTGGCCGTCGGCTTTCATCAGTACCAAAAGGAAGATGGCGAGCGGTGCCGCTGCCACGAGGCTGAAATGCCCCATGCCGCGCGTGACCAGGAGCGGGCTCCAGGCAAACAGCACACCCGCCAGCCATGCCTCGGCTGAGCGACCGGTCACGTGCCGGGCGAGCAGGAATGTCGAATACGCCGTCAGGACCGACATGAACAGGAAGATCACGTTGAACGTCGCGACGACCCCGAGGAGCCCAGACAGCGGCAGTGCCAGCAGGTTCTGGAACGCCGTGTAGTTGTGGAGACTGAGATTGGCTTCGCGGGTGAGCGAGAAGATCGAGTCCGTGAAGTAGGGCAATCGGCGATGAACCAGGATCTCGTGCTGGAAGACCCACTGGTTCCAGATATACACGCCGGTGTCGCCATCCGGTGGCCCCGTAAGCCCGGTGTTCAGGTGGAGGGCCAGCGGCCACGAGTAGACGAGGGCTATCGCAATGTAACCAAGGAGAACGACGACATGCAGTCGAGTGCCGCGCCGCCAGCTCATGTAAGGAACGCGAGGAGGATAACAGAAAAATCGCGCAACGTTCCGTTCCGGTTCCCTTCCTGACCTCTTCTGCAATTAACCCGGCTGAAACAGTCCTGTCACCAGACGATCAATCTCCCTCGATACGTTGTTGACGTCTTCCGTGCTCCGCTGCTGGAGCACACAAAGGAGCCTATGACCGTTGGACGCAAGACCATGAGATTGCTCTCGGTGTGCGCGCTGGCACTGGTGCTGGCCCCCATACTGGCCGCCGCACAGGCACGACCCGTGCGCGTGACAGGCGTTGTTCGGGACGAGGCGAACGCGATTGCGCTGCCTGGAGTACCCGTTGAAATCGTTGGCACGAGCGAGGTTGTCTACACCGACGTGGACGGTCGCTACGTGCTGCAGGTTGCCCCGGGAAAACACCAGCTCAAGGTGCTGCTCGATGGGTATCAGGAGCGACTGATCAACTTCGAGACTGGCCCGGAACGAACCGTCACGGTGAACGTCGGCCTCACGATGGCCAGGCTCACCGAGACAGTCATCGTTCAGGGACAGGCGATCGACCTCGAAACATCGTCTGCCGAAGCGCAGCTCATCGAGCGCAGGCAGGCGCCCGTCATCACTGACAACGTCGGCGCTGAGGAGATGAAGAGCAACGGCGACGGCGACGCCGCGGCGGCGATGACGCGGGTGACCGGGCTCTCGCTCGTCGACAGCCAGTACGTGTTCGTCCGCGGGCTGGGCGAGCGCTACAGCAATACGACGCTCGCCGGCTCAGTGCTCCCGACGACCGAGCCGGACAATAAGGTCGTTCCGCTCGACCTCTTTCCAACCGGCCTCATCGACAGTGTGCAGGTGAACAAGTCGTATTCGCCCGATCGCTCGGCGGAATTCGCGGGTGGGCTGGTGCAGATCGTCCCCATGAAGCTGCCGTCGCAGCCGGTCGTGGACGTCTCCTACGGCATCAGCTTCTACTCGACCGCCACCGGCGAGAGCATCCCGCTCAGCCCGCTCGGGAGCCGCGACGTCTGGGGCTACGACAATGGCGCGCGCGCGCTGCCGGCCGGAATCCCGAACAACAAGATCGTGCGGACCGGCATCTACACGCCGGACGTGGGCTACTCGAACAGCGACATCACCTCCTTCGGGCGGTTGTTCGAGAACGTATGGCGGCCGGTCAACGAGAACGGCGCCCCCGGTCAGAACTGGAGCGCGACCTTTGGCAACCGGTTCAACAACCTCGGCATCGTTGCCAGCGTCACTCACTCCTACAAGGAGCAGTTCATCGAAGAGGATCGGCGTTTCTATCGGATCGGGGATGCCGGCGCGCTGGATGCGACCAACGACTATCACATGCTTACGGGCACGCAGAAAGCGCAGCTCGGCATCGTGGCCAACCTGTCCTATCAGTTCAACCCGAATCAACGGATGAACGTCGAGAACTTCTACACGCACAGCGGCCGCGACGAGGGCCGGTTCTTCCAGGGCCCGAACTTCGACAACGCGCGGGAGTATCGAAATACCCGGCTGCAGTTCATCGAAGAAGGGCTCGTCTCGAACGCCGTCGGCGGCGAGCACTTCTTCCAGGATCTCTCCAACAGCCGCTTCGACTGGCGGGTGAACTTCGCGCGCGCCACCCGCGACGAACCCGATCTCCGCGAGACGCTTTACGAGCGACTCCTGACCGCGATCGGCACCCCCGAGTCAACCAACCCGTTCACCTACGCCGACGAGTCGCAGAGCGGGTTTCGCATGTTCAACGAGCTCGAGGACGACACCAGGGACTTCGTATTCAACTGGGCCACGCTCAGCGCTGCAGGCCGGCCGACGCAGTACAAGTTCGGCGTCAGCTACGTGGAGCGCAGCCGCGATTTCCTGTCGCGCCGCTTCCACTTCATTCCAATCACGACCCAGAAGGCGGACAGCGGGAACCTCCTGTTCAACAATACCCTCCCGCCCGAACAGATTTTCATTCCCGGCAACATCGGAACAGCCTTCCGGCTCAGCGAGGAAACACGCCCGACCGATGCGTACGTCGGCGACCAGACGACGACGGCCGGATACGGGATGGTGGACATCGCGATGACCGGCCGCAGCAGGCTGATCGCCGGCGCTCGCGTCGAGCAATTCGATCAGACAGTGACGACCCAGGACCCCTTCGGCCTTTTCGCCCGCGAAGTCCAGGCGGAGAACAAGAACACCGACGTCTTCCCGGCGGTCAACTTCGTGCTCGGAGCCGGTAACAACTCGAACATCCGTCTCAGCTACAGCACGACGGTCAACCGCCCGGAGTTCCGCGAGCTTGCCGAGTTCGAGTTTACCGATGTGGTGGGCAACCGGGCGGTGAAGGGCAACGCCGACCTGCAGCGCGCGCTGATTCAGAACATCGATGGCCGATGGGAGCGTTTCAGCGGCGGAAGAGGGGTGATCGCGGCCAGCGTCTTCTACAAGCACTTCGACAAACCGATCGAGCGCGTGGTCATCGCGTCTGCCAACCCGATCGCCACGTTCCAGAACGCCGACAGCGCCCGCAACTTCGGGGTAGAGCTGGAAGTCGGCCGGCAGCTCGGTGATCACTTCTTCGTCAACGCGAACTACACGTTCGTGGACTCGAAGATCACGCTGTCGCCTGAGCAGCTCGGCGTCCAGACGTCGGCCGAGCGGCCACTCGCAGGTCAATCGGAGAACCTGTTCAACGTGGGCGCGGAATTCACGGCGCGGGGCTTTTCGACCCGCCTGCTGTTCAACTACTTCGGCGACCGCGTCTCGGACGTGGGCGCCAACGAGGCGCCCGACATCATCGAGCAGGGACGCGGTTCGCTCGATCTGGTGTTCTCCCAGCGCATTCGCGGGCTGGGCATCCGGCTGAACCTCGAGAACCTGACCGACAGCGACTATCTGTTCACGCAAACGCTGGAGATCGACCGGACGCAACGTCTCTACAGGCTGGGCCGGACCATCTCGATCTCGCTCGGCTACAACGTGTTCTGAGAGACGTCATGACGACAAGGAGCGGACAAGGAATCATGCAGTTCTCACGCATTGCGTTTGGGTGTGTCGCGGCAGCATTGCTTGCAATCGCCCCGGTGGCCAGGGTGTCATCGGATCAGGCGCCACCACTCAACGTGCCCGGTATCGACAAGCCGGTGGTCGTGGTAACCGGCGATGTGGCCAACAACGAGACCTGGGTCAACACGAACTACTACGTCCTCCGCGGGGCGGTGTTCGTGCGATCCGGCGCCACGCTCAACATCACGGCGGGCACCAGGGTGATCGGGGAAGCCGGCAGTGTCGGCACGCTCATCGTCGAGCGCGGTGGCCGATTGAACGCGATCGGAACGCCAACGGCGCCGATCGTGTTCACGAGCGATCAGCCCATTGGCCAGCGCGGGCGCGGGGACTGGGGGGGCATCATCATCAACGGCCGCGCCCCGCTCAATTTCGGCAGCGGCGAGGCGGCGGGTGAAGGCGACACCGGTGTCTACGGCGGCAACGATCCCAACGACAACAGCGGCACGCTGCAGTACGTACGTATCGAGTTCTCCGGCGTCGAGTTCAGTCCGGACAACGAACTGAACGGCATCGCCTTCCAGGCCGTTGGGCGCGGCACGGTCGTGCACCACGTTCAAGCGCACATGAGCCGCGACGACGCGCTGGAGTGGTTTGGCGGCACCGTCGACGGCAAGTACATCGTGGCCTCGAATGCGGCGGACGACAGCATCGACTGGACGTTCGGCTGGACGGGTCGCCTGCAGTTCGTCGCCGTCACGCAGCGCGGCGACGACGCCGACAACGGCATCGAGGCCGACAACAACGAGTTCAGCAACGACGTCCTGCCGCGCTCGAACCCGCAGATCTACAACATCACGATGTGCGGCGACCCCGACAGGAACGAGGGCGGCGAGAGTCCGCGTGGCGCAAACCTCAGGCGCGGCACGGCGTTCACCATTCGCAACTTCCTGCTCACGGGATTCAAATCGACAGGGTTCCAGATCAGCGACGCGTCGACAGTGGCGCAGGTCAACAACGGGACGTCGCAGATGGGCGCGGGCGTCGCGTGGAACATGGGCGTCACCGGTGGTGCGCCGGTTGCGCCGATGCATTCCAGCGTCCAGACCTTCATCAACAACGGCCGGTTCCCGAACATCGTCCTCAACCAGGATCCGGGCGTGTCGACCGCGGCGTGCTCGAACCATGCAGCGCCGAACTTCCAGCCCTCGTCGATTGCCACGCTGGCAGGCGGTCAACTGGCGCCGATCATTCCACCCAACGACGGCTTCTTCGAGGTCACCACGTTCATCGGCGCAGTCCCTCCCGCGCCCGCGCCGAACTGGATGGACGGGTGGACGTCGTTCCCGCAGAACTAGGACGCCGGGCCTCAACGTCAAGACCGGCCAACGACTTCTGCAGGGCGGGTCCGCGTTTGTGGCCGGCCCGCGTCGTGTACCCTGACCGAGTGAACCATCTGAGGCTTTGGATGTGCGTGCTGGCGCTCGCTGCCGGCGGGGCATGCAGTCGTGTGCCTCCACTCGCACACACACACCCGTCTGCTGCGTCGCTCGCGTCCGCCGTTCTGGATGCGCTCGCGCGAAGGGACCGGATGGCTCTCGAGACGCTCGCCCTCAGCGAGATGGAGTTCCGCGATCACGTCTGGCCGCAGCTTCCAGCCGCCCGCCCCGAGCGGAACCTCCCCTTTTCCTATGTGTGGGGAGATCTCCGGCAGAAGAGCACGATGGCTCTGACAGGCGTCATGTCACGGGAGGGTGGCATGCGGTACGAGTTGATCGCCGTCCGGTTCAACGGAGAGACGGACTACAGGACCTATCGAGTGCATCGCGACACCACTTTGCTCGTCCGGGATGCCGGCGGCGTCGAGACCGACCTTCGTGTGTGCGGCTCGATGATCGAGCAGGACGGTGGCTGGAAAGTGTTCAGCTACGTCACTGCGGACTGAGCGCGGGATCGGCGAGCGCGAACGGCTACCAGACCTGTCGCGCTCCCGGGCCAAGCGAAAGGCTGATGATTCCGTAGTCGGTGCGGCGACCGAGGCCAAGCTCCGCTCGCACGTCGTTTTCGCGGCGGACCGAACACGCATCGGCGGCTGACTCGCCGTCTTTCGGATCGGCGCATCGCCCTGACATGTCGCCCGCCAACAGGTAGGGCACGGCGTGACCGTAGATCTCGTGCACCAGGATGCGATCGAGGTCGGCCTCGAAATCGCGTGGCACGGACAGCCTTCGGTCGTGGATTCCCTGCACCAGTCTCAGGTTCACCACGACGACGACCATCGGTATCTGGGAGCCACCCCTGAACACAGGAAAGGCCTCGGCCAGTGCGCCCTCATCCAGGGCGTACCGATCATCTCTGTCGCCGCTTCTCATCGCGATGTCGGTCGGCGTGACGACCAGAATGCGGCGGCCAGTCTTGCGGACGGCATCCATAGCAGTTCGCCACAACGTGCTTCCGCGCGAAATCCGTTCGAGGCTTGCCAGGAGCAGGCGATCCGTGGTCAGAAGCGGCGATTCAATCGATGAGATCTCACGTGAGCTCGAAGAGTGTTGGGCTTGAGCCGGGCGCGCGGCGGAGGAGGCGGCAAGCAATACCAGGAGAGTGAGGTTCGTTATCGTCCACCGCATGGCCACACCCCCCAGATGCCTGGGCTGGTAACGGCTTGGCAACGTCCGCGCCCGCCGTGAGCCAGCCGTTCGAACAAATTAACACCAATGAAACAATGGCGTCACGTCAATGTTGTCTCCAGCTGTATATCGGCCAGAGCCGTGACGCGCTCGAGTGTTGCTCGAATCGGGCGTCGCCACACCGGGCGGAAACAGCGGCTGACCGGCACGAGCGTGGTGAGGCCATTCCCTCGGTCAGCGGGTACATGGCTTCGACCGAAGCGCGAGCGCAATCAGCGAGATCGTCGAGGATGGCTCGCACCATGGTGGCAGGTTTGCTTCGAACCTACGGTGGCCAACGGAGGATGCCCGGCGCTTCCGCAAGAGGCCGGGAACATCGCGACTTTACATAGATTTAATCCATCAGTTACACACGCAACATGTTGAGCCGTTACTTTCACGTTATGCCCCGTTTACATCGTGGACACATCGTGACAGTGAGGTGCCGATGCGCCGTCTGATCGCCGTCGTCGCCATACTCGGGTATGCCGGGCTCGCGAGTGCTCAGACCTCCGCAACGTCCGGCGCGCCTGGCAACGCGTCCGGGACCCTGGGCACAATCGGGGCGGCGGCCTCGACACCGGTGACGGGGCCGGATGCCGGGCAATCTCTCGGCACCACCATCGCGGCCGAATCGCGAGCGGCTCTGCCGGCCCAGACCTCGAGCGCGAAGCCGGAGCCATCGGGCTACGACAAAATCTGGCGCCAGTTCACGACGTGGTACAGGAACGATTCCAACCCGGTCGTGCAGCAGCTCCTGTTCAGCGGGCGATTCCAGTATGAATTCGCGGGGATCGATGCCGACCAGGGATCGGTCGAGGAATGGAACGTGCGCCGGATGCGGTTCGGTCCGCGCGTGACGCTGTTCCGCAAGCTCACGCTGCACGCCGAAGCCGAGGTCAATCCGCAGGAGAGGGACCCGTTCTACATGCGCATGACCGACGCCTACCTGCAGTGGAACAAGAGCAGCCGCCTCACGTTCACCTTCGGGAAACAGGGCGTCCCCTTCACGATCGACGGTGCCACCTCGTCGAAGGAGCTCCTGACGATCGACCGCAGCAACCTCACCAACAACATCTGGTTCCCGCAGGA
>Ga0073934_10008564_pt1 | contig 13587 bp, 15 predicted proteins | sample LarsenN4metaG_FD_76834 | JGI IMG/M metagenome (GOLD analysis project Ga0073934, IMG submission 76834) | Hot spring sediment bacterial and archeal communities from British Columbia, Canada, to study Microbial Dark Matter (Phase II) - Larsen... ...
GCCGTCGACAAGCACAAGGTGAAGCAGGCGCTCGGGAACGTCCTCGACAACGCGATCGCGGTGACCGCGCCGGGCGGACGCGTCGAGGTCACCTCGCGGGTGAACGGCGCGGCGGTCGTGGTCGCCGTCCGCGATCACGGCCCCGGCATCGCACCCGAGGTCCGCGACCGGCTGTTCACGCCCTTCTGCACGACGAAGCCCGACGGCATCGGCCTCGGGCTCGCGCTCGCGAAGGAGCTGGTCGAGGCGCACGGCGGCACGCTCGAGTGGCGGCCGGCCACGCGCGGCACGGTCTTCGTGCTGTCGCTCCCCCGAACGCGGGGCGGCTGACGCGGGTCAGGTCCCGCCCAGGCCGAGCGCGAGGCGGAGGACGGCGTAGCCGCCGACGCCGATCGCGAGCCCGGCGAGGAGCGGCGTCCTCTCGCGGCGTCCGCCGACCGCCATCGCCCACGCGCCGAGCCCGAACAGCGCGGCGAGCCCGAGGAGCGAGAGCGAGAGGAAGGGGGGACCCGGCTCGGGCGACACGAGACGGGAGTCGAGCATCAGCCAGAGGGCCATCCCCACGGAAAGCGCGACCCCGGCGAGGCGGATCTCGGACACGCGCCCCCGGAGCTAGAAGAGGAAGAACGGCGCCACGACCGCGCCGAGCGTGATGCCGACGCCCATGAGGGTCACGCCGAGCTTCCCGGCGTGGTCGGCCGCCTTCTCCATGGTGCCCTGCGGCGCAGGCCGGGCGTTCTCGCGCATCGCCAGCCGGACGTCCTCGTCGGTCCACGACGCGCCGGAGCTCGCGACCGCGTCGCGCTCCTGCGGTCCGAGGAAGTCGGCCGCGGATCCTTCGGACCACGGGTCGCCCAGCTGGACGGCGGACAGCTCGGGCGACTCCTTCTGCGGATCGTGCCAGGGCGATTCCCGCGCCGCCCCGCATCCGATCGCCAGGCCGGCCGCCACCACCGCCGCCGTCGTCCACCGCCGCCCAGCCGTGTGCATGGCGGTCAGTATAGCGACGCCCCGCGCCGGGCGCGACCCGGGTCCCGGGCGGCGTCCGACACGGCGGGCGCCGGGGCGCCGGCCGGCGTCAGAGGCCCAGCTCCCGGGCGATCACGACGAGCTGGATCTCGGTCGTCCCCTCGGTGATCGTCATGAGGCGCGCGTCCCGCCAGTACCGCTCGACGGGGAACTCGGTGATGTAGCCGTAGCCGCCGAAGATCTGGACCGCCTCCCACGTGACCCGCTGGGCCACCTCGGAGGCGAAGAGCTTCGCCATCGCGGCCTCGCGCATGCAGCGCCCCTGGTCGAAGAGCCACGCCGCCCGCCACATGGCCGTGCGCGCCGTCTCGACCTCCATCGCCATCCGCGCGAGCTTGAAGCGGATCGCCTGGAACTTCGCGATCGGCTGCCCGAACTGCTCGCGCTCCTTCGCGTACGCGAGGGCGGCTTCGAGCGCCGCCTGCGAGACGCCGACGGAGCGCGCCGCGTGGGTGATGCGGCCGCCTTCGAGCGTCCCCGTGACCTGCTTGAAGCCGCCCTCCGATCCGCCGAGCAGGGCCGACGCCGGAACCCGCATGTCCTCGAACGCGAGGGCGGCGGTCTCGGACGTGTGGTGCCCGGCCTTCCGGAGCTTCCGGGAGACCGAGAAGCCGGGCGTATCCGTGTCGACGATGAACATCGAGATGCCGTCGCCGCGGCGCGACGGGTCGGTGTAGGCCGCGACCATGCAGTAGTCCGCGATGTTGCCGTTCGTGATGAACATCTTCGAGCCGTTGATGACGTAGTGGTCGCCGTCCCGACGCGCCGTGGTCCGGATCGACGCCGCATCGGAGCCCGAGTTCGGCTCCGAGAGCCCGAACGAGCCCAGCTTCTCGCCGCGGAGGGCCGGCCCCAGGTAGCGGTGCTTCTGCTCCTCCGTCCCGAACCGGATGAGCGGGATCGTGGCGAGGCCGACGTGCGCCAGGAGCGCCGCGGCGAAGCCGCAGTTCACGCGGGCGATCTCCTCGATCAGCACGCACCGCATCACCATGTCGCCGCCGCTTCCGCCGTACTCCTCCGGGATGCCGACGCCCAGGTATCCGAGCCGCCCGAGCTGGCGGAAGAGGTCTTGCGGGAAGGTCTCCGTGCGTTCCAGCTCCTCGACGCGCGGCGCCAACTCCTTCTCCGCGAACGCCCGCACGGCGACGCGGAAGCTCTCCTGCTCCTCGTTCAGCGTGAATCCGAGCATGCCCTCTCCTTCGCGCGCCAGTACTAGCCTCGCGCTCCCCGCGCGGTAAAGCGGGCGCACCTCGCAGAGCGCACGTCGGGGGGGTTAACACGCGGGCCGAAACCCTCTATGGGGCCGCCGATGCGAAAGCGCATTCTCGTCGTGGACGACGATCCCGACATCCTGGACGCGCTCGCGATCTGGCTCGCGGACCGGTTCGACGTCGTCACGGCCGGCGACGGCGTCGAGGCCCTGAAGCTCGTCGGCACAGAGCCGTTCGACCTCATCCTGCTCGACCTGATGATGCCCACCGTCGACGGCGCCACGGTGAAGCGTACGCTCGATTCGCGCGGCGTCCGGGTGCCCATCGTCGCCGTCTCCGCCATCGCGGACCTGCCGCGCCACGCGCGGGCCCTCGGCATCAGCGAGTACCTGGCGAAGCCGCTCGACCTCGAAGCGCTCGACGCGACCATCGCGCGTGTGACCGGTGGGCCGGCGGACGGCGGCAGCGGCGGCTCGGGCGGCGGGGCCGGCGGCGGAGGGCGATGCGGCTCCGGCTCCACGCGCTTCGCGTCGCCCGCCGCGTGGGCGGCGGCGCCCCTCGCCTGATCGGCGGCTCCTCTGCTATGCCCGTCGCATGGCGGCGGCGACGGTGGAGCGGATCGCGGAATCGGCCGGGGCGACCGTCACCCTCCGCGGCTGGCTCGCGGCGCGCCGCTCGAGCGGGAAGCTGCACTTCCTCCAAATCCGCGACGGCACGGGCACCATCCAGTGCGTGATGGCGAAGGGGGAGGTCCCGGACGACGTCTTCGCCGCCGCCGACCACCTCCCGCAGGAATCGGCCGTCGAGGTCACCGGCGTCGTCCGCGCGGACGAGCGGTCGCCGATCGGGTTCGAGCTGGGCGTCACGGCCCTGCGCATCGTGCACGCGAGCGCCGAGTACCCGATCTCCAACAAGGAGCACGGGCCGGCCTTCCTCCTCGACCACCGCCACCTCTGGGTGCGCTCCTCGCGGCAGCATGCGCTGCTGCGCGTGCGCGCCGAGGTCGTCCGCGCCGCGCGCGAGTACCTCGACGGCCACGGGTTCACGCTCTTCGACGCGCCGATCCTCACGCCGGCGGCGTGCGAGGGCACCACGACGCTCTTCCCCGTCGAGTACTTCGGCGAGACCGCCTACCTCACGCAGAGCGGTCAGCTCTACGCCGAGGCGGGCGCGCTCGCGTTCGGGAAGGTCTACTGCTTCGGGCCCACCTTCCGCGCCGAGAAGTCGAAGACGCGCCGCCACCTCACGGAGTTCTGGATGGTCGAGCCGGAGATGGCGTTCGCCGGGCTCGACGACGACATGGACCTCGCCGAGGACTTCCTCGTGCACGTCGTCGGCCGGGTGCGCACGCGGCGGGCGGCGGAGCTCCGCGTGCTCGGGCGCGACGTCGCGGCGCTCGAGCGAATCGTGAAGCCCTTCCCGCGGATCACGTACGACGAGGCGCTCGCCGTCCTCGCGCGGAAGGGCATCACGGTGGCCTGGGGCGACGACTTCGGCGGCGACGAGGAGACCGCGCTCTCGCAGGAGTTCGACCGTCCGGTGATGGTCCACCGCTATCCGGCGCAGGTGAAGGCGTTCTACATGAAGGGCGACCCGGCGGACCCGCGCCTCGCCCTCTGCGTCGACGTGCTCGCGCCGGAAGGGTACGGCGAGATCATCGGCGGCGGGCAGCGCGAGGACGACGTCGCCGTCCTCGAGCGGAAGATCGCCGAGCACGGCCTCCCGATGGACGCGTTCGGCTGGTACCTCGACCTGCGCCGCTACGGCAGCGTCCCGCACGCCGGATTCGGCATGGGGATCGAGCGCTGCGTCGCGTGGCTCTGCGGGCTGCATCACGTGCGCGAGACGATTCCCTTCCCGCGCATGCTCGAGCGGCTCCGCCCGTGACGCTCCGGCGCGCGCAAGCTTGACCGCCCGCGCACCCGTCACTATGACGGCGCGCGTATGACGGCCCGGACGCGCCGCGTGGCGCTTCTTGCGCTCCTGGCGCTGCTCGGAGCGGCCGCCGCCCGCGCGCAGCAACGGCCCACGACGTCCCGTCCGCGCCCCGCCGCCGCGCGCGGCACCGCGGCCGACGCGCTCCTCCGGCAGATCGCGGACGCGCAGCGCGCGCTCGGCGATCAGCTCCAGGACGTGCAGGAGCGGCTCGGGAGCGTGCAGAGCGAGGTGGCCACGCGGTTCGACCAGCTCACCGGCCTCGAGCAGGAGGTGAAGGCCCTCCGCGACGAGGTGAAGGGCCTCTACGTCGAGAGCAGCACGCTGAAGCAGCAGATGGACGAGCTGAAGGAGGACGTCGGCGCGTTCGACTCGCGCCTCGCCGCGTTCCGCATGGTGGCGGGCGTCTTCATGGCGGCGATGGCGATCGCGCTCTTCATCATCTTCATGCTCGCCGCCCGTCGCTGACGTCCGCCGGATCGTGCGCGGCGCCGCCGACGCCGCCGAGCGGGTGAAGCGCGACCGGCGCCGGCTCGCCGGGCGGCGCCACGTCGCGCGCGGGTCCGTCGCGCCCCGCGGACGCGCCGGCCGCCGACGCCTCGCGGAGCGCCGCCACGAGGAGCACGCCGAGGACCCCGCCGAGCGCGTTCGCCAAGACGTCGCGCGGGTCGTACACGCGGCCGGGGACGAAGTGCTGGATGACCTCCTCGCCCCATCCGATGACGGCGGCGACGGCGGCGGCCGCGACGTAGGACGCCGTCCCGCCGGAACCGCGGAGGTCGAGCGCGCGCCACGCGAGCCACGCCGCGAGCCCGTACTCGGGGACGTGGATGCGCTCGAGGCGCATCGTGCGGAGCCAGACGAGGGCGCCCCCCCATCCGCCGGCCGTCGCGGCGAGGAGGACGTACGCGCGCACGCCGGCCCGGTGCCGCCGGAGCCGGACGAGCAGCGCCACGACGAGCGCCGCCGCGACGAGCACGAGCCCCGGTCCGAACGCCCAGGCGCCGATCGGGGAGCGGAGGACCGCCCGCCCGAGCCCGCCGCCGAACGGCAGCGTGGCGTAGATGCCGGCCGTGTACGCGGCGAGCAGCGCCCATCGCCGTGCCACGGCGGCGTCCGCCCTAGTGTCCGAGGACGACGACGCAGGCGACGGCGCCCGGACCGCCCACGTTGTGCGCGAGGCCGATCCTCGCGTCGTGGATCTGCCGCGCGCCGCTCTCGCCGCGGAGCTGGGTGACGACCTCGGTGATCATGCGCACGCCGCTCGCGCCGATCGGGTGGCCGAACGACTTGAGCCCGCCGCTCGGGTTGATCGGGATGTCGCCGCCGATCGCCGTGCGTCCCTCGTCGACGAGCCCGCCGCCGTGGCCCTTCGCGCAGAAGCCGAGGTCTTCGATGTTCGAGATCTCCGTCCAGGTGAAGCAGTCGTGCACCTCGGCGAAGTCGACGTCCCGCGGGGTGATGCCGGCCATCGCGTACGCCTGGCGGGCGGCGGCCTGCGTCGACCGGAAGCCGAGGTAGTCGAACGTCGGATCGAAGTACGGGCGGCCGGTGTGGACGGCGAGCCCCACGCCCTTCACGCGGACGGCCGAGCGCTTCGAGAGCGCCGGCGCGAGGTCGGCGCGGCAGAGGATCGCGGCGGCGGCGCCGTCGGTGGTGGGACAGCAGTCGAAGAGCCCGAACGGCCAGGCGATCATCGGCGCCTTCAGGACCTGCTCCTCGGTGACCTCCATCCGCAGGTGCGCGCGCTCGTTCTTCGCGCCGTTGCGGTGGTTCTTCACGGCCACCCGGGCGAGCGTCTCGCGCCCGAGGCCGAAGGTGTGCATGTAGCGGTTCGCCGCGAGCGCGAAGAGGCCGGGCGCCGAGTTCCCCTTCGCGAGGAGCGGATGGCCGAAGCGCGGGAGGCCGCGCCCGCCGCGGTCCTTCAGCTTCTCCGCGCCGAGGACCAGCACCACGTCGTAGAGGCCGGCGGCGATCGCCATGCAGCCGTTCCGGAACGCGTCCGTGCCGGTCGCGCAGTAGTTCTCCACCCGCGTGATCGGCCGGTCGTAGAGCCGGAGCGCGTCGGCGAGCGACACCGCCGACTTCCCGCCGCCCGCCCCCGGCATGTAGGTGCCGAGATAGGCGGCCTGGATCGCCTCGGGCTCGATCCCGGCGTCGGCGTACGCCTCGAACGCGGCGTCGCAGATGAGGTCCTCGTAGCCCCGATCGAACCGATCGCCGAACTTCGTGCAGCCGACGCCGATGACGGCGACCTTGTCCTTCATGCCGGTCGTGCCTTCCAGAAGTAGTTGCGGTTCCCACCGCCCTCGTGAAGCCGGCGGAACGTCAGCGTGACGGGGGTCCCGACCTTCACCTCGTCGAGCGTCGCGTCGGTGCACTGGAGATAGACGCGGCCGCCGCCCTCGAGATCGATCACCGCCATCGGCATGGGCAGCTCGGGCACCGGCGCCAGGTGGTCGACCGTGAACGTGAAGACCGTGCCGCGCCGCGCGAGCTTCCGCTCGGTCATCCGGTCGCGCGCCTGGCAGCCGATGCAGACGCGCGCCTGCGGATACTGGACGAGGCCGCAGGCGTCGCAGCGGCTCCCGTAGAGACGCACGTCCTGGCGCAGCTCCTTCCACTCGAGCACGCTGGTGACGGCCTCCCCGCCGACCGACTCCGCCGGCAGGACGCCGCGGGCCCGGAGGTACCGCTCGTACGACGGCACCGGGAGCGGCCGCGCGAGGCGGTCGGCGAGCGGGCGCGGGCGCCGCGCCGGCAGCGCGTCGGTGGCCCGCAGCACGAGGGCGTCGGCGCCCTCGCCCCACGCGCCGACGACGAGGAAGTCGCCGGGCGCGGCGTCCTCCAGCGCCCGGGCGAGCAGCACGAGCGGATCCGGGCTCCCGAGGAAGCCCGCCTCCGCGAGGAGCGACGGGACGAGCTGCCGGCCGGGCTCGCAGCCGATGCGCTTCGCGACCTCGGCCGCCGCCCGCGCGTCGGGCGCGGCCAGCGCCAGCTTCGCCACCTTCGCGGGCGGCAGCTCGGCCTTCCGGAGCGCCGCGCCGACGGCGTCCGCCACGTCCCGTCCGTACCCGTAGGTGGCGCCGAAGCGCGGCTCGGCGAGCTGGAGGTAGCGCTGGGCGTCGGTCCGGAAGACGTGGGTGAACTCCTCGGACACGGAGGCCGTCGCGACGACCTCGGCGACGACGCCGTCGCGGCCCACGGCGACCGCCGCCGCACCGTCGCCGAGGAGCGCCTCCAGCTCCGACGCGGGCTCCGCGAGCCGCGTGTCCGCCGCGACGACCAGGCCCGACGCGATCGTGCCCGCGCGGACGCCGTCGAGCGCCGCGCGGAGGGCCGCGAGCCCGGCGCGGACCGACCCGCCGAAGTCGGCGACCGCGGCCGTCCGCGGGAGGTCGGCGGCCGTGGCGACGAGGCTCGCGACCTGCTTCTCGCCGTACGGCGAGCTCGTGCTGGCGAAGTAGAGCGCGTCGAACGCCTGCGGGTCGCCGTCGCCGACGCAGTCGGCGACGGCGTCGACGGCCAGCGTGAGCGCGTCCTCGCCGAGCCCGGCGACGGTGCGCACGCCGACGCCCGCCCGCGCGCCCCACGCCTGCGCGATGAGCGCCCGGTCGAGCCGACGGCGGGGAAAGTACGTTCCGACGCGCGTGACGCCGACCATCGCCGGCGCACCTTAATATAGCCGACCAGGGCAGGCCAGCGCCGCGCGCGTCGCGCTGCACTCGGGACGTGCAGTTCGTGAGCGAGTTTTCGAGTCGCGCGCGTGCATGCTACATCGGCTCCATGCGGAACGTTCTTCTCACGACGATCGTGGCGGCCGCCGTGCTGGCCGCCGCGGAGACGGCCCGGGCGGGCACGGCGCTCCCGTCGAGCCCCTTCGAGTACGCGATCTTCGCGCTCGACCGCGTCGTGATCGGGCAGTCGGCCGTGGTCGATCCGGGCGACGTGGGGGTCAACTCCTCGTCCGGCGAGGTCCAGATGCGGGCGAGGGCCCGCATCGCGGGCTCGGCCGCCGCCGGCACCATCTCCCCCGGCCGGAACGCGCGCATCGACGGCGCGATGTTCTGCAACACCGGCCCGGTCGGCGCGCCGGGCTGCTCGGTGCTGACGCTGCCGCTGGTCGACACGTCCGCCTTCCCGATCGTCACCGTCGAGGCGGGGAACGACGACGTGAAGCTCGGCCCGAAGCTCGCCACGCAGATCGCGCCGGGGAAGTACGGCAAGGTGCGGCTCGGCGCGAAGAGCCGGCTCCGTCTCGAGCCCGGCGTGTACACGTTCCGGTCGATCGGCATCCTGCGGGGTGCCTCGCTCCTCTGCGACGGCGCCTGCACGATCGGCGTCCGCGACACCGTCGAGGTCGGCGAGGGGGCCGTGCTCTCCACGACCGAGCCCGTCGACGCCACGCAGCTCCGGATCGACATTCAGTTCGGCGCCGTTCGCCGTGCCGCCCTCCGCGGGAACGCCCGGAGCCGGGTCGACGCCACCGTGTACGCCCCGAACGGGATCATCCGCCTCGGCACGAACGGCCGATACACGGGCGCGTTCGTCGCGCGGGAGGTCGAAATCCTCCAGCGTGCGCGCCTGTCCGCCCCGCAGCCCTGACGATGCCGGCGCCCGCGATCGGCGGCATCGTCCTCGACGGCGGCGTCCCCCGGATCGTCGCCGCGGGCGGCGAGGCCGAGATCGAGGCGCTGGCGTCGGCCGACGGCGCGGACCTCGTCGAGCTGCGAGCCGACCTCTTCGACCACCCGACCCCGGAGACCATCGTCGCGGCGCTCGAGCGGCTGCGGCCCGCCGGCCGGCCGGTGATCCTCACCGTGCGCGCCGAGCGCGAGGGAGGGAACGCGATGGACGACGCGCGGCGCCTCGCGCTGTACGTCGCCGGACTGCCGCACGCGCACGCCGTCGACGTCGAGATCGCGTCGGCGGATCTCGTCGCCGAGCTGGCCCCGCGGGCGCGCACCCTCGGCCGGACGCTCGTGCTCTCGGCGCACGTGCTCGACCGGACGCCGCCGGAGGCCGAGCTGCTCGCGCTGGTCGACCGTGCGGCGGCGCTCGGCGCGGCGATCACGAAGCTCGCGACCCACACGCGCGACCTCGCCGACGTGCGGACGCTCCTCGCCGTCACGCTCGCCGCCCGCGCGCGTCACCTCGTGACCGTCGGCATGGGGCCCGCCGGCCCGCTCTCGCGCGTCGTCCTCGCGGCCGCCGGCTCGCTCTTCACGTACGCCGCGGTCGGCCGGCCCACGGCGCCGGGCCAGCTCCCGGTGGCCGAGCTGGCCGGCCTCTTCCGCCGTCTCTACCCGCCTCCCGCATAGCGGGCGACACCGCCGGCCCCGTCCCCTTGCGGGCGCGGGACGGGCGCCTATGATCGCGCCCATGGCGACACCCAGCCCGCTCCGCTCCGGCAACCCCGTCCTCCGCGCGGACACGTTCCGCGGCCCGCGCGTCCTCGGCACCGAGGCGATGACGATTCAGGGCACGGTCAACAAGACCGCGCTCGCGCTCGCCATCCTCTTCGTGGCCGCCGGCTGGACCTGGAGCGCCGGGCTCGAGGATCCGCGCGTCCCGACGCTCACGATGGTGGGCGTCTTCGGCGGCTTCGTCGCCGCGATCGTGACCGCGTTCGAGAAGGAGTGGGCGCCGGTCACCACGCCGGTCTACGCCGCCCTCGAAGGGCTCGCGCTCGGCGGCATCTCGCTCGGCTTCGAGTCCCGCTACCCCGGCCTCGTGAGCCAGGCCGTCTTCCTCACGTTCGGCACGCTGGGCGCGCTCCTCCTCGCGTACCGGTCGGGCCTCGTCCGCGCCACCGAGAAGTTCAAGCTCGGCGTCTTCGCGGCCACCGGCGGCATCCTGCTGGTCTACCTCGTCGGGATGGCGATGAGCCTCTTCGGCGCCGCCATGCCGCTCGTCCACGACGCGACCCCGCTCGGCATCGCGTTCAGCGTCGTCGTCGTCGGCATCGCCGCGTTGAACCTGGTGCTCGACTTCGACTTCGTCGAGCAGGGGGCGGCGCGGGGGGTGCCGAAGCACTTCGAGTGGTACGGGGCCTTCGGGCTCCTCGTCACGCTCGTGTGGCTCTACCTCGAGCTGCTGCGCCTCCTCTCGAAGCTCCAGGAGCGCCGCTGACGGGACGTCGCGGTCTCGGCGCTCACTCGTCCGACGGTGTGCGCCGGAGGGCCTTGGTTTCCGCACGCGCGTGCTTCGCCGCGAGCCGCTTCTCCTGCGCGCGCTTCGAGCGCTTGCGCTTCCGGCGTCGGATCCGGGCCCGCTCCCTCGCGGCCGCGTCGGCGGCGCCCTTCGCTCTCGCTTCGAGCTTGTCGGCGAGGAGACGGCGGGCGAGGAAGCGGTTCATGGCCTGGCTGCGGTCGCGTTGGCACTTGACCGTCAGCCCGGTGGGGCGGTGGCGGAGGACGACGCAGGTGGCCACCTTGTTGACGTTCTGGCCGCCGGCGCCGCCGGAGCGGACGAACGATTCGTCGAGATCCTCCTCGCGAACGCCGAGGCGGCGGAGGCGGTCGGCGACCGCGCGGAGTTTCTCGGCGGAGACCAACGGACCGCTCTCGCGAGCTACGCCCGGGCGCTCGGGCGCTCGGCGAACGTGGCGGCCCAGCGCAGCACGTTCTGCGCGTCGGCCGCCACCTCGGCCAGCGGGACGCCCGCGAACTGCGAGAACTCCCACGCCGCCCAGAGCGTGCAGTCGGCGATCGACGGCCGCCCGCCCACGACGAACGGGCCGGCGCCGATCTGCGCGTCGAGCACCTTCAACGAGCCGACGAGGACGCTCTTCGCGTTGGCGGCGGCGTCGGGACTCTGCTTCAGCCGGCCGGCCATGAACGGATGGGTGTTCTGGAAGATCTGCGCGACCCGCAGGAGGACGCCCAGCTCGCAGATGCGCTCCCGCTCGCGGGTCCGCGCGCGCTCGAGCGGCGTGGTGCCGAGCATGGGCGGGGTCGGGTGCAGGTCCTCGAGGTACTCGATGATCGCGAGCGACTCGGTGAGCACGGTGCCGTCGTCCAGCTCCAGCACCGGCAGGCCGCCGAGCGGGTTCTTCGCGAGGAACTCCGGCGTCCGGTTCTCGCCGGCCACGACGTTCACCTGGACGGTGGGCACCGAGAGCCCCTTCTCGGCGAGATACACGCGGAGCTTCTTCGGGTTCGGCGCACCGACGAAATCGTAGAGCGTCATGGTTCCTCCTCGACGTGGCGGTGGATGGCCCTCGACCGCGCTATACGGCCGGTCCACGCGACGCAACCGGGTTCGCCGACGCTTGCGCGCTCCGGCGACCGCCGGTACGGTCGCGGCGATGGCGGCGGCCCGCACGATCCGACACCGCCGGCTCCGCGCGTGCGTCGTCGGCGTCGGGCTCGGAGCGGGGATCGCGCACGCGCACGGCGTTCCCGTGCTGCCCAGCACCTGCGTGCTCGCGCCGGTCACCCTCGCGGCCGCCGGAGCCACCGCCACGGTCGACGCGCCCGACGGCGCGCCGCCCCTCCGCATCGTGTACGACGTGGAGAACGGCACCGCGCAGCTCGGCGCCGACCCCGTCGTGCCGCGGACGTTCGTCGTCGCCGGGACGGCCGGCACGTTCGCGCCGCCGCCGCTCTTCACGGCGACCCTCCTGACGAGCGGCGACCTCCTGGCCTCCTCCGTGCCGCTCGCGCTGACGCTCGGGGGCACCGCGTACACGGTGACGGTCGCCCTCACGACCGGCGTCGCCGGCGTTCCGGGGACGGTGGCCGAAGGCTCGCCGATCGCCGCCGACGGCTCCTTCACCGCGGTCGCGGTCGCGACCGGCACCGGCCTCCCGGCGCCGCTCGCCGGCCCTCTCGTCGTCCGCATGACCTGCCGCGCCGACCCGGTGCCCGACCTCGACCAGTTCCGTCCGGCGACCGAGACGCGCCTCCGCGCCGGCCGGCTGCGCGACGGGACGCTCGTCCTGCGCGGCGTCGTCCGGCCGGGGCCGAGCTTCGTCCCCGATTTCCCGGGGCGGCCGGCGATCCTCCGCGTGCGCGCGGGCGACGCGACGATCGTCGAGGTCGTCCTCCCCGACGGCCTCGCCGCCGGCGCGAAGCGCCGCTTCACGGGGCGCACCGCCGACGGCGCATCCACCGTCGCCCTGCGGTTCCTCCGCCGCCGGCTCGGCGTCGAGACCTACCGGCTCGACGCGACCCTCGCCGGTGCCGCGCCGCCCGCCGCCGGCGGCCGGCGCGTCGCCGTCACGCTCGCGATGGACGTCGGCGGCCTCGTGTCGCGGACGACGGCGCGCTTCCGCGCCGTCCGCGGCGGCACGCAGCTCGTCCTCCGATGACGCCGCCGGCCGGCGCCGCGCTCGACCGCGCCGCGGCCGTGCGCTAAGCGGCGGCGTCGTGGCCCTCGCCGCGGACGCCCCGCCGGACGTCGTGCCGCCCGGTGCCCCGACCGCCGCCGCGCCGCTCGGCCCGCGGGGCCCGGCGCTCGCCGCGCTCGTCGCGGCGGTCACGATGTGCTCCCGTCTCTGGGAGGGCGACCTCTTCCGCGACGAGGTGCTGTACGCCGCCGTCGCGAAGGGGATCGTCACCACCGGCAACTGGCTCGATCTCGCGGTCGGCAGCTCGCCGTACTGGAACAAGCCGCCGCTGATGTTCTGGCTCACCGCGCTCGCGTACCGGGCGCTCGGGGTGTCCGTGTTCTCCGCGAAGATCGCGTCGGCGCTCGCGGGGGTCGGCTGCTGCGTCGTCCTCTATCGGCTCGCGCACCGCATCTTCGGCGACGAGCGGCTCGCGCTCGTCGCCGCGTTCGTGCTCGCGACGACGCCGCGCTTCGTCCGCAACTCGGCGACGTTCCGGCTGGACTCCGCCGTCACGCTGTTCGCGCTGCTCGCGCTTCTCTTCTACCTCCGCGCGGCCGGCGAGGGACGGACGCGCGACTTCGTGCTCGCGGGGCTCGCGTGGGGGCTCGGCGTCATGGCCAAGGGCGTCTTCGGGCTCACCGGGCCGTTCCTCTTCCTGATCCACCTCGCGGTCGAGCGCCGGCTCCGCCTGGCCGGCTCGCGCGGCTTCCTCCTCTCGTGCGCGGTCGGCGCCGCCGTCGCGCTCCCCTGGCACCTCTACCAGTGGGACGTCCACGGAGCGCCGTTCTTCGACGTCTACCTCGGACAGCAGGTGGTCGACCGGATGACGGGACGGCTCTGGGCCGGTCCGACCGCGTCCTACCTGCCGATCCTTCTCGAGGACGACTGGCCGTGGATCGCGCTCCTCGCGGCCGGCGTGGCGTTCGCCGCGCGGGCGGCGTGGCACGGCGACCGGCGCCACCTCTTCGTGCTCGCGTGGGCGTTCGGCTACCTGCTCCTCCTCTACGCCTCGCAGGGACGGCGCGCCCGATACCTCCACCAGTTCTACCCGCCCGCCGCGATCCTGACGGCGCTCGC
>Ga0073934_10008565_pt1 | contig 13587 bp, 7 predicted proteins | sample LarsenN4metaG_FD_76834 | JGI IMG/M metagenome (GOLD analysis project Ga0073934, IMG submission 76834) | Hot spring sediment bacterial and archeal communities from British Columbia, Canada, to study Microbial Dark Matter (Phase II) - Larsen... ...
AAGACCGGGCGCGACGGCATCCACGGCGCGACCATGGCCTCGGCGGAGTTTGACGAGGCGTCGGAGGAAAAGCGCCCGACCGTGCAGGTCGGCGATCCGTTCACGGAGAAACTGCTGCTCGAGGCCTGTCTCGAGCTGATGGCGTCGGATGCGATCGTCGCCATCCAGGACATGGGCGCGGCGGGCCTTACCTCGTCCTCCTGCGAAATGGCGGCGAAAGGAGGCGGCGGCTTCGAGCTCGATCTCGACAAGGTTCCCCAGCGCGAAGAGGGCATGACCGCTTATGAGATGATGCTCTCGGAAAGCCAGGAACGCATGCTGATGGTCCTGAAGCCCGGCCGCGAGGACGCGGCGAAGGCGGTCTTCGACAAATGGGGCATCGACTTCGCGGTCATCGGAGTCACCACGGATTCAGGCCGCCTCGTCATCCGCCACAAGGGCGTCGTCGAGGCCGATATTCCGGTTGCGCCGCTCGCCGACGCCGCGCCGAACTACGACCGCCCGGTCGCAAGGCTCTCAAAGCCGGCGCCGCTCGAAGACCGAACCGTTGCAATCCGCGAGGCGCTGGTCACATTGAGAGCGAGCGGCAAATCGGAAACAGAGCTCAAAGCGGTCATTGACGCCCTGATCGACGACCGTGTCGCAACGCTTGCCGGCGTCGACGCGATCGGCGTCACCGTGGTGAAGGACGAAGCAAAGCTCTATGTCCGGCTGAAGCCCGACGAATCCGCTGCTTTCGCGCCGCTTGAAGAGGCGGCGAAAAACCTCGAACAGGCCAATATCATCGACCAGGGGTCTTTCGAGACGCATGAAGAGACGGTCGAGATCGCCGATCGCCCCGGCGCGCTCTCGATGCTGACCGCGCTCGGCGCGCTCATGGTATCGCCCGATCTTTGTTCCCGCCGCTGGATCTTTGAGCAATACGACCAGTCCGTCATGGGCGACACGGTGATTGCGCCGGGCGGCGACGCCGCGCTCATCCGCATTCACGGAACGAACCGCGGCCTTGCGATGACGACCGACGTGACGCCGCGTTACGTGAAGGCAGACCAGCACGAGGGCGGCAAACAGGCGGTCGCCGAGACCTATCGCAATATCTGCGCGATCGGCGCGGCGCCGCTCGCAATCACCAACTGCTTGAATTTCGGAAATCCGGAACGCCCGGAGATCATGGCTGAGTTCGTCGGCGCGATCGAAGGCATGGCGGAAGCCTGCGAAGCGCTGAACTACCCGGTCGTTTCCGGCAACGTCTCGCTCTACAATGAGACGAACGGCGTCGCCATTCCGCCGACGCCGGCGATCGGCGGCGTCGGGGTCATCGAGGACGTGACGAAGGCCGTGCGCGTCGGCGGCGCGCTCGCGGGCGACGAACTGATCGCCATCGGCATCACGCGGGGGCACCTCGGCCAATCAATTTACATGCGCGAGCTATTCGGTGTCGAAGCGGGCGCGCCGCCGCCTGTCGATCTCGGCGCCGAACGCCGCAATGGCGAGACGATCCGCAAGCTGATCGCCGAAGGCCTCGTCACCGCCTGCCATGACGTGTCGGACGGCGGCATTCTTGTCGCCGCCGCCGAAATGGCGCTGGCGGCGGGCGAGGGGCTCGATTTGAAAACGCCGGTCAAGGCGCGCCGAGCCGCCTATTGGTTCGGCGAGGATCAGGGTCGCTATCTGGTCGCCTGCGCGCCGGGCGCCAGCGACACGCTGCTATTGAAAGCGGCGATGGCGGGCGTCCAGGCTTCGAAGATCGGCCGCTTCGGTGGCAATTTCCTCCGCCTCGACGACCATGACGCGATCGCGCTGCTCGACCTCGCCGACATGCATGATCGCGCGCTGCCCGATTACATGAATGCGCTCAGCGCCGAGGAGAAAACGCCAATGCCGATGAAATCCGACGACATCAAGAAGATGATCTTGGAGGCGATGCCCGACGCGACGGTCGAGATCGAGGACCTCGCCGGCGACGGCGACCATTACCGCGCGCGCATCGTCTCAAGGGCGTTCAACGGCAAGAACCGCGTCCAGCAGCACCAGCTCGTCTATCGCGCGTTGAAGGGAAAAATGGGGGGCGAGCTTCACGCGCTGGCGCTAGAGACGGCAGCGGCGGAGTAGGGGAGGAATCGCAATAGCTCGCTTCGGAACCCTTGCCGCGCGAAACAGTGCGTGCAGCTGGACGATCGACGGATTTCATAGGCCTCGTTGCGCGAACCTCTATCGCCCGGCGAGGTTCGACGAATAAACCGGCAAGGAGAAAACCATGAAACGATCCGCAATCGCGCAATGGAACGGCGGCCTGAAAGACGGCAAGGGAACGCTTTCGACCGACAGCCGCGTCCTTGCCGGGACGCAATATTCCTTCGCGACGCGCTTTGAGAACGGCGTCGGCACGAACCCCGAAGAACTGATCGCCGCCGCTCATGCGGGATGCTTTTCGATGGCGCTGTCGGCCGAGCTTGGAAAGGCCGGCATGACGCCGGCGAGCATCGAGACGAAGGCGACGGTGACGCTCGACAAGACCGACGGCGGATTTGCGATCGCCGCCGTTCATCTCGATGTCGCGGCGCGTGTTCCGGGCGCTGATCGCGCGGCGTTCGACAGGGCGGCCGAAACCGCGAAGGCGAACTGTCCGGTCTCGAAGGTTCTCCGGGCGGCGATTTCGATGACGGCAAGGCTCGAGGATTGACCGCCGCCGCGCTTCGATGGGGGAAGGACGCCTGACGGTCGATCATTCGCTGACCGATAGGTCGGTTTTGCCCGCCTTGGCTGGAATGGAGAGCGGAGATTCGCGCCCCTTCTACAGGCCGCGCGCATGTCCTTGGGGATGATGGGCGAGAAGACGAGGCTTTCCCCTGCTCATGCCGGCGATAGCCGGGAGCGAGCGCGCGCGCATTTCGGGCGAGTGCGGGCGGGCTGCAGCCTTGCGGTCTTGAAAGGAAGGATGGGCCGCTTCTTTCGCCGGGGTGAGCGGCTTGGGGGTGAGCGGCTTCGGCGACTTAGGTCCTTTCTCCCGCGTGCGGGAGAGGATGATCCCGCAGCCCGCCGTCGGTTGATAATCCGTCTACGGAATGCATGATCAGGGTTGCAAAAATTGGAATCTTCCGCTCCAAGGGCGACGGGCAAGAATCCGTTAACCAAACTTTTTGCGTTAACCGAATAACGCTCTGACTCGCCGCGATAAAAAAAAGTTATCCTACACTTTATCCCCCAGGTTATCCCCCGCTTTATCCCCCACTTTATCCCGCTCCCCGGGCGAGGGCCTAAACTTGCGTCGACTGGCGGTGATTGGCGCCGCCTTGTGGTCGATCCGTAAACGGAGGAGGGCCGGAGGAGTCATGGGCGGAAATCGTGATAGCGCGGCGGAGGCTGAGGCGCCCCTGTCGCGCCGCGCCGCCGGCGCCAGCCGGTCCGGTCCTGGCCGAACCGGTGTTCAGCGACGGCGCGCCGGAAAAAAAGGGCGCCGTTCGCCGCCGGAAGCCGCTTCAACGGCCGAAAATCGGCGCGCGCGGGACGGCGCGTCCGTTACAGGGCTTGCTGGCCACCTGAGGGGCAAGGGGCTACAGACGCCGGCGATGCGCGTCGATGAATTCGACTTCATGCTGCCGGAGGACCGGATTGCGCTTTTTCCCGCAAGCCCGCGCGACGCCGCGCGCCTCCTCCATGTGCGCGGCGAGGCGTTTGACGATCGCACGGTTCGCGATCTGCCGTCGCTTTTGAGGCCGGGCGACCTGCTCGTGCTGAACGATACGCGGGTCATCCCGGCGCAGCTAAAGGGGCGGCGCGCGGCGAGAAGCATGAACGGCGCCGTCGCGCTTGACGTGACGCTCGTCAAGCGCCTTCCCAGCGACCCGCGGCAAGGCGCGCGCTGGAAAGCCTTCGTGCGGCCGGCGAAGCGTCTCAGGGTCGGCGACAGGATCGAATTCGGCGAGGATCTCCACGCGATTGTCGAAAGCCGCGATGGGCCGGAGGCGCTGTTGCGCTTCACGGTCAACGGCGAAGCGTTCGACAAAGCGCTCGCCGCGCACGGCGCGCCGCCCTTGCCGCCCTATATCGCGCAACGGCGCGGGGCGACGGCGGATGACGCCGAAAGCTATCAGACCGTATACGCGGTTAAGGACGGCTCGGTCGCCGCGCCGACCGCCGGCCTTCACTTCACGCCGGCGCTTTTCGAACGCCTTGAAGCGGCAGGCATTGCGACCGAAAGGGTGACGCTGCATGTCGGGCCCGGCACCTTTCTGCCGGTCACGGCGGAAGACACGCGCGATCACGTGATGCACGGCGAATGGGGCGAGATCGCCGCCGAACAGGCCGGGCGGATCAACGCGGCGAAAGCGGCGGGCGGGCGCATTATCGCCGTCGGCACGACGAGCCTTCGCCTCCTTGAAAGCGCCGCCGACGAAGCGGGCGGCGTTCGCGCCTTCGCCGGGGAAACGGACATTTTCATCACGCCCGGCTACCGCTTCAAGGCGGTCGACGCTCTGATGACGAATTTCCATTTGCCGCGCTCGACGCTCTTCATGCTCGTTTGCGCCTTTGCGGGAACCCAAGCGATGAAACGCGCCTATGCGGCCGCGATCGAACGCGGCTATCGCTTTTATTCCTATGGCGATGCGTGCCTTTTGGAGCGGACGACATGAGCGCCTTTTTCTCGCTGCATGCGACCGATGGGCCTGCCCGCAACGGGATCATCCGCACCCCGCGCGGCGGGATCAGGACGCCCGCCTTCATGCCGGTCGGCACGGCGGGAACGGTGAAGGCGATGTTTCCGGACGATGTCGCCGCGACCGGCGCCGACATCATCCTCGGCAACACCTATCATTTGATGCTGCGCCCGGGCGCTGAACGGGTCGCGGCGCAGGGCGGCCTCCACAAATTCATGAACTGGCCGAAGCCGATCCTCACCGATTCAGGCGGCTATCAGGTGATGTCGCTCGCCTCGCTCAGGAAGCTGACGGAGGAGGGCGTCGCCTTCGCCTCGCATATCGACGGCTCCAAACACATGCTGACGCCGGAGCGCTCGATCGAGATCCAATGTCTCCTCGGCGCCGACATTCAGATGCAGCTCGACGAATGTCCTGCGATCCCGATTGCGCATGATAAAGCGAAGGAGTCGATGCGCCTCTCCTTGCGCTGGGCCGAGCGGTCCAAGACGGCGTTCGACCAATACGGCGCATCCGGACAATCCCTCTTCGGCATCGTGCAGGGCGCGAATTACGAAGACCTTCGCCGCGAGAGCCTCGACCGCCTGATGGCGATCGGCTTTGACGGACTTTCGATTGGCGGCCTTGCGGTCGGGGAGGGCCGCGAGGAAATGTTCCGCGTCCTCGATTTCACGACTCCGCACATGGACGAGGCGATGCCCCGTTATCTCATGGGCGTCGGCAAGCCGGCGGACATCGTCGGCGCCGTCGCGCGGGGCGTCGACATGTTTGACTGCGTGCTGCCGACAAGGGCCGGGCGTCACGGACAGGCCTGGACCGCTGACGGTCCGGTCACGATCACCAATGCCCGCTTCGCGGACGATGAGACGCCCCTTGATCCGGCGAGCGCCTGCCCGGCGAGCCGCGATTATTCCAAGGCCTATCTCCACCACCTCTTCAAGGCGGGCGAGTATTTGGGACCGATGCTCCTCACCTGGCACAATCTCGACTATTATCAGCGGCTGATGGCGGGCCTTCGGGCCGCGATCGCGGCGGGCAAACTCGAGGAATTCATCAGGGAATTCCGTAGGCGGACGGGAGAATTGGTGTTGTGAGTGGACGCGCCGCCGGATCAATTCCTCTCCTGATAAGGGCGGGAGAACGACGCCGGACGTCCGGGATGGCGCCGCCATGACCCGGATCTTCGTCAGCTACGCGCGCGAAGACAAGGACCGCGTCGCGAAAATCGTCGACTTCGCTGGCGCGATCGTCGACGAGGTTTGGTGGGACGACCGCCTCGTCGCCGGCGAAAGCTTCACCGAAGAGACGGAGCGGCGCCTCAACGAGGCGGATTTCGTCGTCGTCGTGTGGACGCCGAACTCCGTCCGGTCGAAATGGGTGCTCGACGAGGCGGCAGTCGGCCGCGACGCCGGCAAGCTCGTGCCGCTGAGCTTTGACGGCCAGGCGCCGCCGCTCGGCTTTCGTCATGTTCACTGCACGGACTTTTCCGGCTGGCGCGGCGGCGGCGATGAACGGTGCGCGCTGGCGCTGAAGGAGGCCCTGACGCGCGGGGCGAAAGCGCGGGTCGAACCCGCGCCCGTCGCGTCCGCCCCTCGGGCTGGCCTGTCGCAACGACGGCTCCTCTGGCGCCTCGCGTTCGCCGTTCTCGGCGTTTTCGCGATCGCGCTCGTCGGCGGGCTGATGGTCGGCGCCCTCTCGATCCTCAAAGGCCGCGACGCGAATGCGCCGTCGATCGCCGAGGTGACGGCCGATCTCATCGCCGGGCGCACGCCGGATGATCCTTACGCCGCCGCGGCGAAGCGGGCGGTCGAGGCGATCGGCGGTTCCGATCGCGCGGAAGACCGCGCTGCGCTTTCGTCTTTCGCCGCGGGCGACGAGACGGGCGCGCTCGACATATTGGAGAGGCTTGCGGGCGATCTTGAGCGCGCGGGCGACAAGAACGCCGCGGCCGAAGCCTATACGCGCGTCGGCGCGATCGCGCTTCTCGTCGACCAAGGGCGCGGGCTTGCGGCGCGGCGAAAGGCGCTCGAGCTTTCGCCGGAATCGCTGCCGGCGTTTCAGGGGCTTTTCTTCGACATTTTCCTGATGCGCGGCTACGAGGCGGCGGCCGCCTTCGCCGAGGAGGCGATCGCCCGGCGGGACGCGTCCGACCGGCTCAAGGGCTACGCTTACGCCCACCTCGCCGTCATCGCGATGGACGCAAAGCGCGACGCAGCGCTCGCCGAAGAGCGCATCGCGCGCGTCAGGGCGCTATTTGAGCGGACGAGGGACCCGATTCTTGAGGCGGCGGCGCTTTACGCCGCCGCGACCGTCGACTGGCGGCGCGACCGTCTCGCCGAGGCCGAACGCGCGGCCGACGCCGCCGACGCCGTGATTAAGGACGGCGAGCGCGCCTTTCCGGCCGAGGTCGTCCGTGCGCGGATCAAATTCTCGCAAGGCGACTGGGAAGAAGCGTTCGCGATCGGGCTTTCGAGCCTTGAGGCGCGCCGGCGAGCGGGCGGCTTCCTGCCGACGCCGCTCTTGCAGATCGCCTGCCGGAGCGGGCTTTTCCTCGGCGAGGTCGAGAACGCCGCCCCTTACTGCGCGGCGCAGGAGGGCCGATCGGACCAATCGGGCGGCGCGGGGTTCCGCATCGTCTCAGGCGAGCTCGCGCTCGCGCGCGGCGACGTCGCGAAGGCGCGATCGGAGCTTTCGGCCTCGCGCGCGCTTGCGGGCGAAAACGCGGGAACGGGAAGCGCCGGCGAGGCGGCGATCCTTTTCGCCGAACAGCTCCGCCTCGAGGCGGCGATCGCGGCGGCGGCGGGCGATCTTGACGGCGCGCAATCGCTCATCTGGCGCCATATCGACGCTGTCGCCGGCGAACCGAATGCGCGAAGCCTCAGGGCCGGAGCGCTGCGGCTCTACGGTCTTTGGGCGATGAAGCGCGGCGCGCCCGAACGCGCCTGCGCCCCGCTTCAAGAAAGCGCCGAGCTTTATGCGGCGGTCGGCGGCGCGGCGGGCGCTGCGGCCGCGCGCGCCGCGCGCGCAAAGGCGGCCTGCAAATGACGCAAAGCGGCTCGGCTTTTGAAGAGTCCCGGGAAAGGCGCGAACGCAACCGCGACGTCGCGCCGCTTTGAGATGACAAGTCCGCACCTGTCCTTCCGGCTCAGAATTCCGCGATTTATGCTGTGGAAAAGCGATTCGATCGCGAACGCGCAGGACGCTGCGCCATGCTTGTCCGGATCGCCCGCCCGCATGAGCGAACGGCCGTTCGCCCCGGTTGACCCGTCAAGTGCGCGCCACTATGGTCCGCGCGCTTCAAGGCGTCCCCCGCCCCCAAAAAGGCGGGCCGGACGCCTTGTCGCACGACCAAAACCGCGGACCCATCCGCAGGCCGGCGGTTCGACATTTCGGAAGTGGGCCCGTAGCTCAGCGGTAGAGCATCTGACTTTTAATCAGAGGGTCGATGGTTCGATCCCATCCGGGCTCACCACTTTCCATTTCCGCTGCTGGCGTTTTCCAGGCGCGGTCGATGCGATCGCCCAATGACGGTGAAATCTTTGGACGTCGTCATCCTCGGGGCCGGCATCGCCGGGGCCTCGCTCGCCGCAAGCCTTGCCGGCGATCGCGCGGTCATCATCGTTGAAATCGAGGATCGCCCGGGGCGGCACGCGACGGGACGCTCGGCCGCGATGTTCGCCGAGACCTACGGCAATCGGACGATCCGTGCGCTGACAAGGGCGAGCCGGCGGTTTCTGCTGTCGCCGCCGCTCGGATTCGTCGAGACGCCGTTGCTTTCGCCGCGCGCAGCGCTTTTCGTGTGCGACGCGGCCCGTCTTGACAGCCTCAATCGCGAAGAAGCGAGCGCGCCGGACGTTTATCGGCGCGTTTCGGGCGAGGAGGCGCGGGCGATCGTTCCGATCATGAGGCCGGATTGGTGCGCCGCCGGCCTTCTCGATAGCGCGGGGTTTGACATCGATGTCGCTGCGCTGATGCAAGGATTTCTGAAGGCGGCAAGGCGCGAAGGCGCGTCGGTCGCGCTCGGCGCGCGCGAAACGCGGATTGCGCGCCGCGCCGGGGAGTGGGTCGTCTCAACGGCGCTCGGCGACTTCGCAGCGCCGATCCTCGTCAATGCGACGGGCGCCTGGGGCGATGAAACCGCGTGCGCGGCCGGCGTCGCGCCTGTCGGGCTCGCGCCGAAGCGCCGAACCGCCATGACTCTCGCCGCGCCGGAAGGAATGGACATCCGCTCCTGGCCGCTCGTCATCGATGTCGAGGAGGAGTTCTATTTCAAGCCGGATGCCGGCCAGATTCTCCTTTCGCCTGCGAATGAGGATCCTGAGGCGCCCTGCGACGCGGCGCCCGACGATCTCGACATCGCGATCGCCGTCGATCGGTTCGAACGGGCGACCACTCATTCCGTAAGGAGGATCAAGCATCGGTGGGCGGGACTTCGCACCTTCTCCGCAGACCGGTCTCCGGTTATCGGGTTTGATCCCAATACGGAGGGCTTCTTCTGGCTGGTCGGTCAGGGCGGATACGGGATCCAGACGGCGCCAGCAGCAGCGCGCGCGGCGGCGTCAATGATTCTCGGACGGCCGCTGCCTGACGACATCGCGCGTGAAGGCGTTTCGGCGAAGGATCTTGCGGCGGACCGGGCGGGGCTGAGACTCAAGTGAAACGCTACTCCGCCTTGTCGCTCATCGAGCAGGGATTGAGGGGCCAGAAAGGCTGGCCGCCTGCCTGGCGCGCGGCGACGCCGAAGCCGCGCTATGACGTCGTCATCATCGGAGGCGGCGGCCACGGTCTTGCGACGGCGTATTATCTTGCGAAGAACCACCGCGTCACGAACGTCGCCGTCCTCGAGCGCGGCTGGATCGGCGGCGGCAATTCCGGGCGCAACACGACGATCATCCGGTCGAACTATTACTACCCGCAGAGCATCGCGCTGTTCGAACTCGCCTTGACGCTTTACGAAAGGCTGTCGCTCGATCTCAACTTCAACATCATGTTCAGCCAGCGCGGCCTCGTCGTCGCCGGCAACAGCCGACATGACATGGAGACGATTGCGAAACTCATCGGCGCCATGCAGCTGCTCGGCGTTGACGTCGAAGAGTTGAGCGTCGAAGAGGTCCGCAAGGCGGTTCCCGCGCTCGATTGTTCGCCGAATGCCCGATATCCGGTCTGGGGCGGATTTCGCCAGAGGCGCGCCGGCACGGCGCGTCATGACGCCGTCGTGTGGGGATACGCGCGCGCAGCGGATGCGCTCGGCGTCGAAATTATTGAGAATTGCGAGGCGACTGGCTTCGAGCGGTCGCCGACAGGCGCCATCAAGGCCGTCGAAACCTCGCACGGACGCATCGCCTGCGACAAGGCCGCGATCGTCGTCGCCGGACATTCGAGCGTTCTTGCCGCCGCGGCCGGTTTTCGCCTTCCGGTGACGAGTTACGCCTTGCAGGCGTTCGTGTCCGAGCCGGTGAAACCCGTCCTTGATGTCGTCTGCTGGACGCTGGCGACGGGCGTCTATGTCAGCCAGTCGGACAAGGGCGGCCTCGTTTTCGGCGGCGGTCTTGATCTTTATCCGTCCTACGCCCAGCGCGGCAATCTGCCGATCGCCCAAAGCGTCGTCGGCACGCTCGCGGAACAGTTTCCGAGCTTCGGGCGCATTCGCCTCCTCCGTCAGTGGGCGGGGATTGTCGACGTCGTCCATGACTCGAGCCCGATTATCGACGAGACGCCCATTCCTGGCCTCTACATGAATTGCGGATGGGGGACCGGCGGCTTCAAGGCCATTCCGGCGGGCGGATACCTACTCGCGCATCATATCGCCACGGGCCGGTCGCACGACATCGGCGCGCCTTTTTCGCTCAATCGATTCAGGACCGGCGCGCTTATCGACGAAGCGGCCGGCGCGGGGATTGCGCATTGAGGGTCGCGTCATGCTGCTGATCGAATGTCCCTGGTGCGGCCCGCGCGGCGAACATGAATTCACGTGCGGCGGCGAAAGCCATATCGCGCGCCCGCCGCTTTCGTGCAGCGACGTCGAGTGGGCGAATTATCTCTTCTTTCGGATCAATCCGAAGGGCGAGCATTTCGAACGCTGGCGCCACACGCATGGCTGCCGCCTGTGGTTCAACGTCGCGCGCGACACGCGCACGCACGCGATTCGCGCCGTCTACAGGATGGGCGAGGCGCCGCCGAGGACTGCGCCATGAAGAGCGTCAGGCTTCCGCGCGGCGGCGACGTCAATCGCGACAAGCGCATCTCATTCTCATTCGACGGAAAATCTCTCGAAGGATTTGAGGGCGACACGCTGGCGTCGGCGCTGATCGCGAACGGCGTAGCCGTCGTCGGCCGCTCATTCAAGTATCATCGGCCGCGCGGATTGATGGCGGCGGGCGTCGAAGAGCCGAATGCGCTTTTCTCGATCGGCGCCGGCGCGCGCCGCGAAGTCAATCTTCGCGCGACCGAAGTCGATCTTGCGGAAGGGATTTCGGCGCGCGCCGTCAATTGCTGGCCGAACGCGCGCGTTGACGTCGGCGCCGTCAATCATCTGATTGCGCAGTTCATCCCGGCGGGCTTCTACTACAAGACCTTCATGCTGCCAGGCTGGCGATTCTATGAGCCGTTCATCCGCCGGGCGGCAGGGCTCGGCAAACCGTCGGATGAACCTGATCCCGACATTTACGACGCGACTTACGCGCACACGGACATTCTGATCGTCGGCACGGGACCGGCGGGGCTCGCCGCAGCGCGCGCCGCCGCCGGCGCCGGCGTTCGCGTCATGCTCGTCGAGCAGGACGCGTTTGCGGGCGGCAGTCTCCGCTGGCAGGGCGGCGAGATCGACGGGCGACCCGCGCGCGACTGGGCGGATGAAGCGACGAAGTCGCTCGCCGCGACGGGCGACATTCGCATCTTGGCCCGCACGACCGCAATTGGGTATTTCGATTACAATGAACTTGCGCTTCTCGAACGCCTGCAAAGCGGCGCGGCGCGGATGCGCCTGTGGCGCGTGCGCGCAAGGCAGGTGATCCTCGCCGCGGGCGCGATCGAACGGCCGCTCGTGTTTCCGGGCAATGATCGCCCGGGCGTGATGCTGGCGTCCGGCATTCGGCGCTATCTCGGCCAATTCGCCGTGCGAGCCGGCGAGCGCCTCGTCCTATTTACAAACAACTACGCCGCCTGCGCGCTGGCGTCCGCCTATGAAGAGGCGGGCGGCAAGATCGCCGCAATCATACATGCCGGTGACCCTGCTGAAGCAATCGGGGCGTCGGACGCGCCGATCATGCGCGGCGTTGTCGTCGCAACGCATGGGGCGCCGGCGTTGTCGGGCGTCACGGTCCGAACGAATGACGGCCGAATGGCGCGGATCGCGTGCGACGTCCTCGCGATGTCCGGCGGCTGGTCGCCGAGCGTGCATCTGTTCAAGCAGTCCGGCGGGACGCTGCGCTGGGATGATCAGCATCAGTGCCTTCGTCCCGACAGATCCGCGCAGGCCGCACAATCGGCAGGCGCCGCAAATGGCGATTTCGGGCTTTCAGCGGCGCTCGACGGCGGCCGCCGCGCCGCGGCGATGGCTCTTGCAGCGCTCGGCGTTTCCTGGCGCTCCGACGCGGCGGCGCGCGCGACAATGGAACAGGAAGCGGGCGGCGTCTCGCCCCGGTGGCGCGTCGACGCGCCGGGAAAGGCGTTCGTGGACTTCCAGAACGATGTGACGCTCGCGGATATAAACCTGGCCGTTCGCGAAGGTTATCGGTCGGTCGAGCACCTGAAACGCTACACGACGCTCGGCATGGCGCCGGACCAGGGCAAGACCTCCAATGTCAATGCGCTCGCCTTGCTCGGCGAGGCGACAGGAAAGGCGCCCGCGCAAGTCGGAACGACTGGATGGCGCTTTCCGTTCACGCCGGTTTCGATGGCGGCGTTTGCGGGCTTTCATCGCGGACCGCTTTTTCATCCCGTTCGGCGAATGCCGGCGCATGCCCGGCATGAAGATGAAGGCGCCGTCTTCGAGGAATATGGCGGATGGTTGCGGCCCGCCTACTATTTGCGCCCGGGCGAAACGCCGCGCGACGCCGAACAGCGGGAAGCGCTTGCGGTGCGCACGAGCGCGGGCCTCTTTGAGAGTTCGACGCTTGGAAAGATCGAAGTCAAGGGTCCTGACGCCGCGCGCTTTCTCGATCGCGTCTATGCGAACGCGATGTCGAGCCTCAAGGTCGGCAGGGTCCGCTATGGCGTCATGTTGAGCGAGTTCGGCGTCGTCATCGATGACGGCGTTTGCGCGCGCCTTGCTGAGGATCGCTTTCTCGTCTGCGCATCGAGCGCCAATGCGGAGAAAATCGCGCTCGCGCTTGAAGAGCTTCTCCAATGCGAATGGCCGGATTTGAACGTTCTCGTTGCGCCGACGACCGTCGCCTCCGGCGTGGTGACGATCACCGGCCCGTGCGCGCGGCAAATCCTCGAAAGCGCCGGCGCCGAGGTCAATCTTGACGGGCGCGCCTTTCCGCATATGTCAATCCGCGATGGGCGCGTCGCCGGCTTTGACGCGCGGCTGCTCCGCGTCAGTTTCACGGGCGAAGCGAGCTACGAGATTTACGTTCCGCCGTCGGATACGAACGCCCTGTGGCGCCGGCTGATGGAGGCGGGAGGGCCGGTCGGCCTGACGCCGGTCGGCATCGATGCATGGATGCTCCTTCGGACGGAGAAGGGTTACTTCCACGTCGGCGGGGACACCGACGGGACGACCAACGCGCTTGATATCGGTTGGACTCACGTTCTCGACCGCAAGGACGATTTCATCGGGCGGCGGTCGCTTATGCGCTCCGCTGATCAGGCTCCGGATCGATTTCAGTTTGTAGGCCTTGAAGCGCTTGACGGCTCCGCGCTTCGCATCGGCGGGCATATGAGGCGGAAAGGCGCGGTCGGCGAGACCGAAGGCTATGTGACGTCG
>Ga0073934_10008566_pt1 | contig 13584 bp, 8 predicted proteins | sample LarsenN4metaG_FD_76834 | JGI IMG/M metagenome (GOLD analysis project Ga0073934, IMG submission 76834) | Hot spring sediment bacterial and archeal communities from British Columbia, Canada, to study Microbial Dark Matter (Phase II) - Larsen... ...
CTCGATCGCGCGGTCCAGCACCGCGGCGCCGCGCACGGCCTGCCACGCCGCCCACGCTCCGATCGCGACGACGCCGACGGCCGACACCAGGAGCGTCGCGAGCGGATCGTAGATGAAGATCGACGCGCTCATGCCCCCCGCGACCAGGACCGCGAGCGTCGCGCCGCGCAGCGTTCCGGCGAAGCTCGGCCGGAGCCGCTTGCGCACCCGAAGGAGGCACGCGCCGTGCTGGTGCTCCTCCACGACCGTCTGGACGTGCAGCCAGCCCCACCTGCCGACCGCCACGCTCACGTCGCGGTCCGCGCGCCACCCCTCGTCGACGGCGACCACCTGCGGGGGGCGCGCGGCGCGCAGAACCGCGACGAGATCACCGAGCAGGCGCGTCGGCGAGACCCACGACTCGCTCCAGAACGCGCGCTCGGCGCCGCCGCGCGTCAGCAGATGCGTCGCGCGTCTCAGATCACGCAGCGTCGGCCGCGGTGCTTTCCAGGGCTGGCCCGTCCGGTGCTTCGGCGCGACCGCGTGCGGACGCAGCAGTCCACGCAACGTACCCGCGAACCGTGCCAGCGGCTGGAGGAAGTGCAGCCAGGCGATCGTGAGCCGGTATTGGAGGCGGCTGCGGCGCGGGGACTTTCGCCCGATCGGCGGGAGGCCTCCCAGGCTCGTGCGCCACGCGAGCTGGAGACAGCGGATCACGGTCACGGCGCCGCCGAGCGTTCCGGCGATGAGCGGGAGCCATGCCGCGTCCATCCCCGCGAGTGGCCCCCAGAACCCGATGTTGAAGAGGATGAAGGAGGCTGCCACCCAACCGGGCGAGTGCGGCAGCCAGGCCCAGCCGTCGTCCCGCGTGCTGTAGACGGACGGGAACGCGGCGGTGCCCCAGACACCCGTGTTCACCCGGCGATCCGATCCGATGCGCAGGAACGGCAGCGGGCTGTAGATCCGGCCGCGCCATACCATGGTCCCCCCGAGGAACTTCTCGGGGTGGTGCGCGTCGAGCCACGCTTCCGCCTCGCCGTATCCGACCTGCTGGCGCCAGAAGGCCCTCACGCTCGCCCGGTGCCGGTGCCAGACCAGCGCCGACGGAGCGAAGCCGATCTCCTGCTTGCGCGCCTGCAAGCGCCAGCAGATGTCCACGTCGTCGCCCGCGCGGACGTACACGGGGTTGAAGCCGTCGACCGCGAGCAGCGCGTCCCGGCGAAACGCCATGTTGCAGCCCGGCACGTGCTCGGCGATCCGGTCGTCGAGCATCACGTGCGCCGGACCGCCCGGAGCTCTCGCGACGCACTGCGCCATCCACGGATCGTCCGGGGGAACCACGTTGGGACCGCCCACCCCCACGACGTCGGACTCGAGGAACGGCTGCACGAGGTAGGTCAGCCAGTCGGGATCGACGCGCACGTCGGCGTCCGTGTACGCCACGATCTCCCCGGTCGCCGCGGCGAGCCCGACGTTGCGTGCGGAGCTCAGCCCGCCGTTGGGCACGTCGACGACGCGCGCGCGTGCATGCCGCTTGGCGATGGCGCCGGTCGCGTCTCGCGAGCCGTCGTTCACTACGATGATCTCGAAGTCCGGATACGTGAGCCGCTCCAGCGACGTCAGGCACTCGTCGATGGTGCTCTCGGCATCGTACGCGCACACCACCACGGAGACCTTCGGCCAAGTCTCCCGCGCGCTCGTGGAGAACGGCACCTCGGCGAATGCGCGGCTGACCGCCGCGAGCGCGGGCTTCGGCTGACGCTCTTCGTCCACGAGCCCGAACGCCCAGTCGCTCACGGACGAGCCGCCCCTCCACCACTCGTCCGTCCACGAGTAGGCGACGGCCCCGCAGGCGCCCTCCTCGAAGGCCACGCGGATGTGCGACGCGGTGATGGCCGCCTGGCCCTCCAGACCCTCGCGGATGCTGTCGCCACCCGCTTCCGCCAGGAGGAGTGGACGGGACCCCGCCAAGTGCTGGAGCCTGGCGAGATAGCCGCGCAGGTCGGGCTCCCTGTGCAGGTAGACGTTGAACGCGAAGACGTCGAACGCATCGAGCTCGAGGTGCTCGGTCGGAGGGAAGTTCACGTAGGTGAGCAGGCTCTCCGGTGCCGCAGTCTTCACGTCCTCGTACAGCGCGCGCAGGAACCGCTCGATCCGGCGCGCTCCGTACCACCGCACGATGCCCGGCGGGATCTCGTTCCCCAACGCGATGAGGAGCGTCGCGGGGTGCGAGCCGATCTCCTCGACGCTCGCCACGGCTTGCTGGCGGATGCGGCGCGCCGACCTGCGATCGTCCAGGAACGCGATGTGCTGCGGCCATGCGAGCCCCGCCATCACGCGCAGGCCGTGCTCGGCGGCGCTGTCGAGGACGGCCGGCGAGGGAGGCGTGTAGGTGCGGACGGTGTTGATGCCGGCCGCGGCCATCGCCGCGAAGTCCCGATCGATCTGGTCCGCGCTCGGAAACTGAGCGCCGTCCTCGCCGGGGGCGAACGTGCCGTACGCGACCCCTTTGACGAGGAAGCGCCGCCCGCCCACCTCGAGGAACTTGCCGTCGACTCTCGGTCGGCCCGCGGCGCTGCCACCACTCTCACTGAATCTCACCGCGTTCTCCGACGGCGGGGCGTGTCTACTCCGACTGCTACTTCTCGATCCCCGAGGCGCGCTGCGAGATCATGTCGGTGAGCCAGTGTCCCGAGCGGTCCACCTTCGCTTGCACGTAGCGCAGGTTGTGGCGGTTGATCCCGCCGTAGATGGGTGTGCGCGACGTCACCTCGATGCCGCCCTCCTCCACCGCGCGCACCTTCTCCGGATTGTTCGTCAGGAGCTCCACGCGCTTCAGGCCGAGGTGCCGCAGGATGCCGACCGCGGCCTCGTAGCGGCGCTCGTCGGCACCGAAGCCCAGGACGCCGTCCGCATCGATCGTGTCGAGCCCGGCCTCCTGCAGCGTGTACGCGCGGATCTTGTTCCCGAGCCCGATGCCGCGCCCCTCCTGGGCGAGGTAGACGAGGACGCCGCCGCCACGCCGCTTGATGTGGTCGAGGCTGCCGCGCAGCTGCTCGCCGCAGTCGCAGCGCATGCTGCCGAACAGGTCCCCCGTGAGGCACGCCGAGTGCAGCCGCACGGGTGTCGGGGCTGGCCAGGATTCCCGCCGACCGATCAGCACGGCGACGTGCTCGAGCAGGCCGCCTCCCTCGCGGAAGAAGAGGATGCTCGAGTCCTCGGCGACCGTCAGCGGCACGGGGGCCTCCGCCACCGGCGTGACCTCGATCCTGGATCCGGCCGCCGCCCGCTCGGCCTGCTCCGTGGAGACGTCGAGCACCAAGCCCTCCCGCATCCACTCGGCCAGGGTGGGCGCGTCGGGCTCCATCTCGACTCCCACCAGCGCCGGGAGCAGGCCTCCGAGCCGCACCAACAGCAGGCCCGCCGACTCGGCCGCCGACGCCGGCCGCGCGCGGAAGCTCAACGGAGAGCCGATGCGGGCGGCTCTGTGGTCGGTCGCGAGGGCCAGGATCCTGGCCGGCGATTCGTCCCCGGTCAGCTCGAGGCTGAGGTTGGCGACGGCGTCCTGCGCCCGGATGCCCATGGCACCCCCCCGGTGGGCGGTCACCACCAGTCGGAGGGGGACCCCCAGCGAGCGAAGCTGGTCGAAGCTCCCCACCCCGAGGCCCTCGACGGCGGCGACCAGCGCCGACGGGCCGCCCCCCGCGTCCCTGACGTACAGGACGCGTCCTTGCCTCAGCTCGAAGACTCCCCGCTCTGCTTTGTGCGCCATTCGCCCGGACAGTTATCCTTGCCAAGGTAGCCCGCAACCGGGCGTGGAGGGACGGTGGAACCCCGAGGGGCCCCGACCGGTTCAGGCACTGGGCGGCCGCGGGTGGCGACCGCAAGACTCAGGCCGGTGAGGTGCTCACGCAGTGGTCAGGCTCGTGTGCGCGTGGGTGCTTGTCAACGGGCTGCTCCTGGCGCCGTCGTGGATCGTGGCGGCGGTGTATGACGGCCCCTTCCCCTGGCTCTCCGTGGAGGCCGCCATTTTCGTAGGCCTGGCGGCGCTCCTGCCTTTTCGGCGGGGGAGCCGCACCCTGACCTGGGCGGCCAGCGCCCTCCTCGTGGTCCTGGCCGCGGCGCTGTTCGCCAACCTCGTCTTCGAGCAGAGCCTCGGCCGGTCGCTCGACCTGTCGCTCGATCTCTATCTCCTGGACGCCGTCTACCGGCTGGCGGTGGGCAACTCGGGGCTCGCGAGGACCCTCGTGGGGATCGCGGGCATCGTCCTCGGCGCCGCCGCGCTGACCGCTCTCACCGCCTGGCTCCTGACACCGTCCGCGGGAGCCGACGGGAGGAGCCGGAGCCGGATCTCGAGGGCGGGCGTCGCCCTGGCGGTGGCGGCGCCGCTCCTGGGGCTCGTCGGCCTCGCGGTTCCGGTCGTGCGGGAGCGGTTCGTCGCCCCTGCCGCCGGGTTCGTTCGCGATCAGGCCCTGCAGGTGAGGGAGACACGCCGGGAGCGCGCGGCCTTCGCCGCGGAGCTCGCCGACGGCCCGACGCGGTTCGCGGACCTGCCGAACGTCCTGGCGAGCCTGGACGGCAGACGGGTCGTCCTCGCCTACATCGAGTCGTACGGGATGGCCGCGCTCGAGGACCCCGAGATCGGAGCGGTCGTGCGCCCCGTGCTCCAAACGGCGCACGAGCGGCTCGACAGCGCCGGCGTGCAGCTGGTCAGCGGGCGCTTCACCTCGCCGACGCTCGGCGGCCAATCGTGGTACGCGCACGGGACCATGCTCAGCGGCCTCTGGCTCGACAACCAGGCCCGCTACGAGATGTTGCTCGCGAGCGAGCGCGAGACGCTGATCGACGACTTCCGGCGCGCAGGCTACCGCACGGCCACCGTGATGCCGGCGATCACGACCGGCTGGCCCGAGGCCGTGCGCATAGGCTACGACGACGTACACACGTCTCGGAACATCCCGTACGCAGGGCCGCCCCTCTACTGGGTGACCATGCCCGACCAGTTCACCTGGTCGTTCCTCGCCGGACTCCTCCGCGAGACGTCGGGGCCGCTCTTCGTCGAGACGGGGATGGTGAGCAGCCACGCACCGTGGATTCCGGTGCTCCCGATCCTCGATTGGGACGAGATCGGGGACGGCTCGGTCTTCGAGCCGTATCGCCTCGCCGACCATCCGCCCGAGGAGATCTGGTGGGACGTCGAGGTCCTGCGCTCCAGCTACGCGAGCTCGGTGGCGTATTCGCTCGAGACGATGGCCCAGTTCGCGGAGCGCTTCCTGGACGACCGGACGCTGCTCGTCGTCGCGGGCGACCACCAGGCGGCCCCGTGGGTCACCGGCGCCGAGGGCGCCGACGTCCCTGTGCACGTCATGGCCCGCTCGTCCGACCTGATCGATCCGTTCGTCGCGTGGGGCTTCGCGCCCGGTCCGCTGCCCGAGCCCGGCAGGCCGACCCATCGGATGGACACCTTCCGCGAGTGGTTCGTGCGGGCCTTCACGCCGCTGGGCGGCGAGGCCACGTCACCACCGTCCTGATGCCCACCGCGCCCTCTCAGGCCCTCGGGCCCCGCGGCGGCCGTGGCTTACGCGCGGTCTCGTCGTGCCGGAGGATGTCCACGACCAGGCCGATGCCTCCTGCGACGGCGGCGAGGAACAGCACCATCGCGAGACCGGGGTAGCCGAGCAGCGTGAAGTCCGTATCGACGGACATGAGCATGGCCGCGCCCACGATGAGCGCACCGAGCACCACGCCCATGGCGATCCGGTTCGCGATCTTCTGGAGCCCCTCCATGAGGCGGACCTCGTCGAACGCACGTACCCGCACCTCCAGGTCGTTCGTCGACATGCGCTCGAGGAGCTGGTTGAGCTGAGCGGGCAGCCGCTGCACGACCTGGTTCACTTCGAGGAAAGTCGAGAACAACTGTCCCGGTGACGCCTGCTTGAGCATCCGGCGCCGGAGAACGCCGGTGACGTGCTCGCGAATCGCCGCGTTCGGATCGAAGTCGGGATCGAGCACGCGCGCGACCTCGTCGAGATGCAGGAGCGTCTTGCCGAGCAGCGTGAGCTCCGAGGGCATGCGAACCCCGCAGCGCCCCGCCGCGCCCGTGGTGCTGACGACCACGCGGCCCACCTCGATCTGCTCGACCGTGGCGTCGCGATGCGCGCTCACCAGGTCGGCGACGGCTCGCTCGAACGCGTGCAGATCCGCTCCGGGCAGCACCTCGCCGATCGAGGCGGCCACCTCCGCCGCACGCTCCCCCTGACCTTCGCCGATCGCGAGCAGGAGGGCGAGGAGCTTCTCCTGCATCCGCGGCGTCGTGCGTCCGACCATGCCGAGATCGACGAGCGCGATGCGCCGATCGGGCGTGAGGAACAGGTTGCCCGGATGCGGGTCCGCGTGGAAGATGCCCTCGACGAGGATCTGGTGCAGATAAGCCTCGAATAGCTGCTGTGCGAGCTCCGGCCCGTCCATCTCCATGCGCGCGAGCGGGCTCAGCTCGTTCACCTTGCGCCCGCTCACGTACTCCATCGTGAGCACACGCTCCGTGGTGTAATCGTCGATCGGGCGCGGCACGACCAGCCGGTCGAACCGCTCCAGGATTCCCGCCAAGCGCCGTAGGTTGCCCGCCTCTTTGCGGTAGTCGAGCTCTTCCGCGATGCTCCTCTCGAACTCGCGGATCATCCCTTCGAGATCGAATCTCCCGCCGACGCTCGAATGCCTGTCGAGCAGCTGCGCGATCTGCAGGAGCGACTCGATGTCGGCGGCGATCTGCTCGCGTATCTCCGGCCGCTGCACCTTGACCGCGACCGGCCGGCCGTCGCGCAGCTCGGCGTAGTGCACCTGCCCCAGCGAGGCCGCGGCGATGGGTGTGCGATCGAAGCGGGTGAAGGCCTTCGAGAGCCGAACGCCGAGCTCCTCGGCGACGATCGCCTCGGCCTTCTCGCCGTCGAACGCCTCGACGTCGTCCTGCAGGCGCGCCAGCGCGTCGAGGTAGTCCGGAGGCAGGAGGTCCGCCCTCGTGGAGAGGACCTGCCCGAGCTTCACGAACGTCGGACCGAGCCGCTCGAGGTCGTCCGCCAGGTTGTCGGCGCGGCCGTCGCTCGCCTCGTCCACCGACGGGGCCAGAGCTGCCTCCAGCCCGGCGGTGCGCACCAGGTCCCCGCGCCCGTACTTGACCATGAGACGGGCGATCTCGCCGTAGCGCTTGAGATGGCGCGGCTTCAGGGAGAGGGTCATGCGGAATCGGCTCGCAAAGGGCGTGCCGGGGCCCTAAGATCGAGGCGCCATGAGTCGTATGAGAAGGCGCGAATTCATCGCACGCACTGCCCTCGCCGGCGGTGCGCTGTCGGTCCTCGACCTGCGTGAGCTCCTGGGCCGGCTGGCGCACCCCGACGACTTCGCGTTCGCCGCGCAGGAGCGCGAGCTGGCGTTCCGCGCTCTGGACGCCGCGCGCGCCGCGGGGGCGACGTACGCGGACGTGCGCGTGAGCCGTAACCATAGCCAGAGCGTGTCGACGCGCGAGCAGCAGATCACCGGGCTCTCGGACAACGAGACGATGGGCATGGGCATCCGGGTGATCGCGAGCGGCTCGTGGGGGTTCGTCGCCACCAACGTGCTGACGGCCGCCGAGGTCGAAGCGGCCGCGCGGCAGGCGGTCGCGCAGGCGCGCGCGAACGCGGTGTCGCAGCGTCAGCCGGTCGAGCTGGCCCCCGCGGAGGTGCACCGGAACGGCTCGTGGAGCAGCCCCATCGGCGTCGATCCGTTCTCGATCTCGATCGAGGACAAGGTGAGCCTGCTCTTCGCGGTGAACGACGCCGCGCTGGGCGTCCGGGGCGTTCGCTTCGTCAGCTCCTTCTTGTCCTTCCTGCGCGAGGACAAGTTCTTCGCCAACACGGAAGGCACCGTCACCAACCAGACGATCTACCGCACGACGCCCAGCGTGAACGTCACGGCGGTCGCCGCGGATGGGTCGGACTTCCAGTCACGCGCATCGACGGACATCTCGCCGCGCGGGCTCGGGTGGGAGTACGTCCTGGAATCCGACCTGCCGGGCAGAGCCCCTCGGTGGGCCGAGGAGGCCGTGCAGAAGCTCACGGCACGGCCGGTCGAGCCCGGGCGCTACGACCTCGTCCTGCTGCCGACGAACCTCTGGCTCACCCTCCACGAGTCGGTCGCGCACCCGACGGAGCTCGACCGCGTCTTCGGCTACGAGGCGAACTACGCGGGCACGAGCTTCATCCATCCGCCCGCCGACTTTCTGGGCCGTTTCCGTTACGGACCGGAGATCATGAACGTGCAGGGCGAGCGGAGCTCGCCGGGCGGGCTCTCCACCGTCGGCTATGACGACGAGGGGGTGCGCCCGCGCGATTTCCTGATCGTGCGCGACGGCGTGCTCGCGGACCTGCAGACCACGCGCGAGCAGGCGCCCTGGCTGGCCGACTGGTACCGGCAGACGGGCCAGGAGGTACGGTCGCACGGCTGCTCGTACGCGCAGTCGTGGGCGGACGTGCAGTTCCAGCGAATGCCGAACATCAACCTGCTCCCCCACCCCGACAGGGACGTCCCGCTCGAGGAGCTCATCGACGGCGTCGAGAACGGTATCCTCATCGACGGGGACGGCTCGTTCTCGATCGATCAACAGCGCTACAACGCGCAGTTCAGCGGACAGGTCTTCCGCGAGATCCGGAACGGCCGCGTCGGCGGCATGCTCAAGGACGTCGCGTATCAGATGCGCACGCCGGAGTTCTGGAGCTCGATGGATCTCATCGGCGGGCGCAGCACGTACTGGACGGGCGGCGCGAACAACGACGGGAAAGGACAGCCGTCGCAGGTCAACGCGGTGAGCCACGGCTGCGTGCCCTCGCGCTTCCGCCAGGTCGCCGTGATCAACACCGGCCGCGCCTAGGTAACCGACGTGGCGTACCTCTCCCGTGCCGAAGCGCGCGCGCTCGCGGAGCGCGTGCTCGGCTTCTCGCGCGCCGAGCAGGCGCGCGTGTCGATCGACAGCGGCGCGACAGGCAACACGCGCTTCGCGTCCAACCAGATCAGCACGGCGGGAGACGTGACCGACACGACCGTCACGATCACGAGCGCCTTCGGCCGCCGGGTCGCATCCTCCACCACGAACCTGCTGGACGACGCATCGCTTCGCGCGGCCGTCCAGACGAGCGAGCGCCTGGCGCCGCTGTCCCCGGAGGATCCCGAGTATCTCGGCGAGCTGGGACCGGTGCCGGTGCCGGAGCGCGACTCGGTGTTCGCCACCACCGCCGAGCTGTCGCCCGAGGCGCGCGCTCGCGCGGTCGCCGAGGTCACCACGCCCGCCGCGGCGCGCTCCCTCGTCGCCACCGGCTTCGCGGTGCACCGCACCGGGTCGTCGGCGGTGATGACGACCCGAGGCCAATTCGCGTATCAGGCCTCGTCGAACGCGAACTTCTCCACCACCGTGCGCACTCCCGACGGCGACGGCTCCGGCTGGGCGGGCGCGGGCTTCTTCGACTGGAACGAGCTGGACGCCGGCTCGCTCGCCGCACGAGCCATGGAGAAGGCCGAGCGGTCGAGAGGCGCTCGCGACGTGGAGCCCGGCCGCTGGGTGACCATCCTGGAGCCGACGGCCGTCGCCAACATGCTCGGCCTCATGATGGGAGCCCTCGGCGCCCGAGCGGCGGACGAGGGGCGGTCCTTCTTCTCGCGTCCCGGAGGCGGCAACCGCATCGGTGAGCGCTTCGTGGACGATCGCGTGACCATCTGGTCGGACCCGCTGGACCCACGCCTCTTCACGACACCCTTCACGGAGGAGGGACTGCCCAACCGGCGCGAGGTCTGGGTCGAGAACGGCGTGCTGCGAACGCTCACGTACAACCGTTATTGGGCGCAGCGACAGAACCGCGAGCCGACGGGATTCCCGACCGGCTACTACATGGAAGGGGGCGACGCGACGCTCGACGACATGATCCGCTCGACCGAGCGCGGACTGCTCGTCACACGCTTCTGGTACATCCGCAGCGTGGACCCTCGCACGATCCTCTACACCGGCCTCAGCCGCGACGGAACGTTCATGATCGAGAACGGACGCGTGGCCCATCCGGTGAAGAACCTGCGCTGGAACGAGTCACCGGTCTTCATGCTCGGCAACATCGAAATGATCGGGCGGCCCGTGCGGGTGAGCCCCTCCGAGTCGAGCGAGGTGGCGTCCGCGGTCGTGGTGCCCCCGCTCAAGGTCAGGGACTTCACGTTCACGTCCGTCTCGGATGCGGTCTGAGCCGTGAGGGCCTGTCCCGTCCCCGTCGTGGCCGCGATGGTCGGGCTCGTGTGCGGCGCATCCCCGGCGCCGGCGCAGCGGAACGACGCCGAGCTGACGGGCCACGTCGTCTCGACGACCACGGGCCTGCCGGTCGCGGGAGCCTGGATCGCGTTCCGGGGGTGGGAGTTCGGAACCTACTCACGGCGAGACGGGCGCTTTCGGCTTCCCGGGATACCCGGCGGCCCACGGCCCTACCGGGTCGAGGCCCTCGGCTACGTGCCGTCGACCGTGACGCTCGATCCTCGGGAGGGTGACCTGGTCATCGAGCTGGAGCCCGACGAAGCGCGCCTGGCCGGCGTGACCTTCCTGCTGGAGCACCTCGAGTCACGGCGAAGAGGTGGAAGGATCTTCGACGTCGAGTCCCTCGCCTTCTCCGGCGCCTTCGATCTCGCGGAGTTCATGGTCACCCGCGGCGTCCGCGGCGTCGGCAGGTTCTGCGTCGACGAGCGTTGGTCCCCGGCCGCATCCCAGGCACCCCCGGGGAACTTCTACCTGATGGAGATCCACGGCAGCACCGCGCGGCTCTACACGGAGGACTTCCTCGCGGAGACGGCCGCGCTGCCACCGGAAGAGATTCGGCGCATCATCCGGCGCGACCAGCCGGTCTGCTGACCGCTACGCCCCGCCGCGCACGGCCTCCTCGAGCCTGAGGCGCCAGTCCACGCCGTCCGACTCGATGAGGAGATAGGACACGCGCGGCTCGTCGGCCACGTAGGCGGAGTCCGTGCCCATGCCCGTCGTGTCGACGATCGTCTGCAGCGGCCTTCCGCTGATCGAGCTGTAGAGAGAGACGCGCAGCCTGCCCGCACCCGGCGCACGCTCGTTCGAGGTCTCCCAGGCGAGCTTGAGCGTCCCCGACGTGACGTCGAACGACTCGGTCTGCTGGTCGCCGCTGCCCGTCCACGTGCCCAATGGGTGCCAGCGAACGGCCGCGACCGGCGGCGGCGTCTCGGCCTCCGGCGGGTCGTCGCAGGCCGCCGCGATCAGCGTGAGCACCGCGACCAGCGCCCACAGCGAGGCCGAGCGCCCGCGGCCAGCCGGATGCGGCATGGCGGCCGCGGGCGCCGAGAGTCTCAGGCCGACAGCGGCCCGCCGCGCACGGCGCGCTTCACCAGGTTCCGCATGAGCGGGACTTTGTACGCATTGAAGCGGAGTGGCCTGACGCCTTCGATGGCGATCTCGCCCGCGCGCACGAGGAGCTCGTCGTTCACCATCTGGCCCGCGAGCGCCTCCTCGACCTCTCGGAGCCTCAGCGGGCGGGCAGCCACGGCCCCCACCACCACACGCGCTTCGGTGATGCGGCCCCCGCTCTCGCGGATGGCCGACGCCACGTTCACGAGCGGGAAGTCCCACACCTCGCGGTCACGGACCTTCTCGAAGTAGAAGCGCGCGCCGGCCCAGGTCGCAGGGATGCGGATCGCCGTGAGGAGCTCGCCGGGTCGCAGCACGGTCATGTGCCGAATGTCGACCTCGGGGCCGAGGAAGTAGTCGGCCGCCTCGACGACGCGCTCCCGTCCGCCGCGCCGGATCACCATCTGGGCGTCGAGCGCGATCAGAGCGGGTGCCGTGTCCGACGGGCTCACCGCGACGCAGCGGCTCGCCTGCAGGATCGCGTGCTCGCGGTTGAATGCCGTGGGCGTGTCCGCGTAGCAGATGTTGCCGCCGGCCCGGTAGCACGTCCAGCCGCGGCGGTAGTACGCGCAGCGCGTGTCCTGCGACACGTTGCCGCCGAGCGTCCCCTGGTTGCGGATCTGCGGCGACGCGACCAGCGCGGCCGCGTCGGCCAGAACGCTGAACCGCGACCGGACGGTCGGATCCTCGGCCACGTCGGTGAGCGTGGTCATCGCGCCGATCTCGAGGCCGCCGTCCATCTCGCGGATGCCCCGCAGCTCTGCGACCTGGCTCAGGTCGATGAGCGTGCCCGTCCGCTTGGTGCGGTCCTTGAGCCAATCGAACGAGTCCATGCCGCCGGCCATGATCCAGGCCTCGTCGCCGTGCTCGGCGGCAAGGTCGGCTGCGTCGTCCAGCGTGGTGGGCTGGAAGAGCTGCAAGGGCGGAATCACATCATGAATGATTGCCATGGCGGATTCTCCTTTGGTTCCTCAGATGTGCGCCGTGAGCGGCTCTTGCATCGGGCGGCCGTGCTCGAGCGCCATGAGGACGGTGTCGAGCGTCACGGGTGCGCGCCGGTAGATCTCGTCGCCGAGCGCCGCCGACAGCGCGTTGAGCACCGCCATGGCGCCCGCGGCGACCGGCGGCTCGCCGATGCCCCTCGCGCCGACCGGCGTCTCGGGGTCGGGCAGGTTCACCGCGTCCCACTTCATGTTGCGCGGCACGTCCAGGATCGTCGGCGGACGGTTCTGATAGAACCGCGTCGCGACCGAGAGCCCGTAGTGGTGATCGTAGACCGTCTTCTGAGCGAGGGCGTGGCCCATGCCGAGGACCGAGCGCCCGAGCAGCTGCCCGCCGTACGCGCGCGGGTGCAGGATCGTGCCCGAGTCGCCGACCGCCGTGTAGTCGAGGATGTGGTACTTGCCGGTCTCGAGGTCCACCTCGACCTCGGCGAAGCCGGCCACGAACGACAACGTGGCGCCGTCGCGCCCGTACGTGTCACGGCCGACGCCCATCAACCCCTGCCCGGCGAGCGCCGTGGCCGACGTCACCGTCACGCGGTTGATGTCCGCCGGCAGCTCGTGGCCGTCGTACCTGCCTCCCAGCGCGATCGCCCGCCTCGCGACCTCCGCGAGCGTCATGCTGCGCGTTCCGTCCGTGACCCGCTCGTCGGCCAAGCGATAGGACGAAGCGTTCCCGCCGAGCGTGCGCGCGGCGATCTCCCTGGCCTTGGAGATGGCGTCCGTGGCCGCGGCGTACGCTGCCCGCGACATCGCGTGCGCGGTCTGGCTGCCGCCCGACACGCACGTCCAGGGGAGATTCTGCGAGGTGTCGCCCCAGTGGACGTCCACCTTCTCCCAGGGCACACCCATCATCTCGGCCGCGACGCGGTGCACGTCGAACACCGACTCCGTGCCGAGGTTGCCGATGCCGGACTTGATGATCATCCGGCCTTCGGGCGTGATGACGAAGAGCCCGTCGAAGCCCACCGAGCCGGCGGAGAAGGCGCTCACCGCCACGCCGGCGCCGCGCACCTTCGAGCCCTGGCGCTCGCCGGAGCGCGCGCTGCGGGTGGACCAGTCGAACAGCTCGGCGCCGCGATCGATCGCTTCCACGAGGAACGAGCTCGTGCAGTGCTGCAGCTCGCCGTTCCCGCCCGGGGGCCCGTACTGGGCCTTCCCCCGCGGCGCATTCAA
>Ga0073934_10008567_pt1 | contig 13581 bp, 12 predicted proteins | sample LarsenN4metaG_FD_76834 | JGI IMG/M metagenome (GOLD analysis project Ga0073934, IMG submission 76834) | Hot spring sediment bacterial and archeal communities from British Columbia, Canada, to study Microbial Dark Matter (Phase II) - Larsen... ...
CGGCAGTCATAAAATTGGGAAGATCCTGTGCGAATATTTTAGCAGTAATTGATAGTGTTAAGATAAGGAGTAAGGGTAGATGTTTCATTGTATAAATTTTAAATTTCTGTATTTTACTAAAAATAAAATCATATTTCTATGCAATTGAAATGCTGAAGCTAAATTAAGGTAGGTAACAAATTTTCGTAAGCTCTTATAAAATTTGGAAGGTTAAAATATTCTATAACAGTCTGTCTGGCTTTAATTGCCATTTCTTTGGCTTTAACGGGATTTCCCAGATATTCGTTGATACATTTTGCCAGTTCTTCGCTGTTTCCTTTTGCAAATGTTAGTCCGTTTTCATTGTTTTTCAATGCTTCATTAGTTCCGTGAATTTCAGTTGCAATAGAAGGAATTTCCATACTCATTGCCTCAAGCAATCCAAGCGGAACCACTTCCCACAAAGAAGGTAAAACAAATATATCAAGCACTGGCAAAACATCTTTGACATCAGAACGAAAGGGTTCAAACCTGACTTTATTTTCTATATTTAGTTTTTTCACTTCACTGACACATTCCTCTTTTAATTCACCGTCACCTATAAAAAGTAATTTTAAATTTTCATATTTTGTTTGTACTTGTGAAAATGCTTTGATAAGTGTAACAGGGTCTTTTTGAAATGTTAAACGGGCAATAGAACCTATTATGATATCAACATCATTGAAACCAAGTTCTTTCTTAATTCTTAAATTTGCCTGCATTGGAGAAAATTTCTCTGCATCGATACTGTTTTTAATAATTTTAAGTTTTGCTTTTTGATTTAATCCCTTTGATGTATTATAATCCGATTCCGAGCCGCAGACAGTCATATCGGCATTTTCAAGAAAATAACTCTCGATTTTCCTTTTGAGATAATTCGCTAACGATGAACTGCCTTCATGGAAAGAAAAACCGTGAACAGTATATACAATTTTCTTTTTCAACTGTTTTGCAGGTATCAAAGCATTTGAACACGCACGTGTTCCGTGTAGATGAACAATATCAGGATTCTCTGCCTTTATTATTTTTTTTACTTCCCCGTATTTTAAAAAATTAAAAGGTAAGCGGGAATTTATGATATAGGTTTTAATCTTTTTTTCATTTAAAATTTTAATCAGATTTCCATCGGAATAGCTTAGAACAACAGTTTCAAATAATTCCGGGTTTAAATTCACGGCAAGATTAAATAAATACGTCTCTCCCCCTCCGAATTCACCTTGCCTTATTACAGATAATATTTTTATCTTTTCATTTTTCAATACATTAATTTAACTAAGATGCTCATAAAAGTAACTGCATATTTAAGGTATTAATTTTAATCAAATTTATTATTACATTATATTAATTAAACATACAACGATGGAAAGTAAGTTTGCAAAAGATTCTTACTGGATGAAATCAGGTATATATACCTTACTGCAAAGGGTATCTGAATTGATTTTTGGATTTGGCAGTTTCTGGATGATTATCAGAATACTCGGGAAAGAAGACTTCGGGGTTTGGGTTCTGTTGCTTTCTGTTCTTGCTCTTTCTGAAGTAGCCCGCCTTGGATTCGTTCAGAATGCACAGATTAAATTTGCTTCCGGAAGTGACGAAGAAACCCAGGCAAAAATTCTTAAAGCTTCCTTTTTTCTGAACTTTGCTGTTACACTTATTACGGTAATAATTCTTGCTGCAATCGCACACCTTTTGAGCGAATTTTGGTCTGCTCCAAAGCTTCAATATCTGATTTATATGTATTGCATAGGTGCAATGGTATTTATGCCATATCTTCAGTTCCTTGTGCTTATGCAGGTGAAATTAAATTTCAGGGGAATCTTCTTTGCTAATTTTGTGAGACTATCTTTATTTTTTACCGCAGTTCTTTTTCATTTTATAACAGGTACTTCAGTTACCTTATATCAGCTCTTGCTGTATCAGATTATCGCTACTACAATAAGCACTGTTACAGGATTTTTTCAGGTAAGAAAAGTTTTTATAATGTCGGAGAAACTCGATTATGAATGGGTTAAAAAACTTTTTCATTTCGGGAAATATGTTTTTGGTACAAATCTAAATTCTATGCTGTACGGTAATGTTGACCAGATTATGATAGGTGCACTTCTCGGCACACCTTCTGTCGCAACTTATAATGCGGCAAGCAGAATAAATAATTTTGTAGAAGTTCCGCTTTCTTCAATCTCAACGATTGTTTTTCCAAAGACGGCTGAACGTATTAAGACTGAAGGCATTGCCGCTGTCAGATATCTTTATGAAAGGTCGGTTGGATTAATGCTGGCTTTTATAATTCCAATGACTTTATTCTGTCTGATATTTCCAAAATTTGTTATCACTATAATTGCAGGAAATCAATATGCAGATTCTATTCCGATTTTACAGATTATAATTTTGCTGAGTATATTAAGACCTTATAACAGACAGTCAGGGGTTTTTCTTGATGCTATGGGTAAGCCGAGAGTTAATTTTATTACTGTTGTTATAAGTCTTATAATTAACGTAATTTCAAATTTTATATTTATACATTTTTTTGGTCTAATAGGTGCTGCTTATGGCTCTTTAGTCGCAATGCTTTTTGCAATCACAATTACCCATGTAATATTAATTAAAGACTTACAAATAAAGCCCTGGCACTCTTTTATCTATGCAGTAAGATTTTACAAGGAAGGATTTCAGCACGGACTGGATATCATTAATAAGCGAAGGAAATAATTTACCTTTTAACTTCCTGCTTATTTTTAGAAAGATATCCCGGAATTCTTTTAAATTCTTTTTTCATTCTTCTCCATAATGCCTTCGAAAATGAACCGTCGTCAAGCAGTCTTCTTGCGGAAGTCCAGTTTACGGAATCCCTGCTTTTAAGCATTACTACATTTCCGTATTCCCTTAGTTTAATTGCCATCCAGCCATCTTCTCCCCTCTTCGCACCTGAATCAAATCCTCCGACTTTTTTTCCGTCTTCAGTTCTGAAACCAAAGTTCATTCCCAGTACATTCAGATGAACTCTGTTTTTCTGCCTCATATACATCATAGGTTTTTTTAACGTTTCAAACAAAGCAAAGAAAATCCGCCAGTCTCCCTCGGGGGGTATAAAAGCAAGTGTTCCGTATGCACAACTATTTCTCTCATCACTCAATACTTTCACATATTCATTTACCCAACCCGGAGAATAAATAGAGTCAGCATCAGCACACAAATGTATCTTTCCTTTTGCCATTTCCAGACCTTCCTGTCGTGCAAATTCCACTCCCTGCTTTTTTACAAATAATGTTTTTACTCCGCAGCGTTGAAGAATTTCGTTCGTAGAGTCAGTTGAATTATTATCCATTACTATTATTTCTACCGGATGAGGTGATTCAAGATCTGCAAGCGAAGATAACGTCCGTGCTATATTTCCTTCTTCGTTCCATGCGGGTATCATGATTGATACAAGAGGATTCTCACTGTGAAATTTTACAAACTTTTCTTTTATAGCATTACAAAATTCATCGGGGATTTCAGAAGAGTTTTTGTAATTTACTAAATGTTTTTTAACCCATTGAGGTACTTTGAACACTAACATTTTTCTTCTCCTTCTTTTAATGAAAGTTTTTTGTCAATTTTTCTTGCATTGGTTATTATTGCAAGAATCATGAAAAAAACGAGATTTGTAGGATACTGCCCGATAGCTTCCTGCGGAAAATTAGCAACTACAAGTGCAAATAATGTTAATAACATACCAAGTAAATAGGTTTTCAGTTTCTGATTTTTTAACCTTAGGTAAGTCTTGATACCAGTGCGTAGTGTTACAAATAAAAGTCCCATATAAATAATAAGACCTATCCACCCTGCCTCAACTGCTATTCTCACAAAACCGCTATCAGGGGGAAATTTAGCAAGCATTGAATTTGGAGTAAACCTTTGCCCCCATATACCTGTGCTTCCTAGTCCGCCGCCGAGTGGATGGCTATGTATAAAAGGTCTTATGTACGCCTGGTTTTGTTCACGAACCTGATATGATGCATCTTCTCCGGGCTTAAACGCCGTCTGGAATCTTCTTATACTTGGATTGCTGGAAGGCATATTCAGTACAACCATGAATAACACAGCACCTATACATAATGCTATAATTATTTTTTTATTTAATTTAATCAGAGTATATAATACAAATGCCGCAATTGGCAATACATAAGCGGCTCTTGTACCGGAAAACAGCATTGCGTCAAACATAAATAAACCGCAGAATGCAAGTAAAAACTTCACCCACTTTTTAAAAGGTCCTGTAGCAAGAGCCATACACAATATTGCAGTATATGACATTATAATTCCAAATATCATCGGGTCAGAAAAGAATGAAAACTTTCTCCAATGACCTGCGATGAAATATAAATGCAGTTTTTCATTATCTATTATATCCTGCATTTCCCAACCGGCATATCCGTTATATTCTTGCACAAAGCCCCAAACAGCACCCAGAAAAGCCAGAAATACCCAGATGAAAATTAACCTTTCAACTATTTTTATATTATCTAGAGTATAAGCAAATATAAAATACATTACCATAATTCCGGCAAATCCTCTTACCGTGTAAGCCCATGCCGCTTTAGATTCTGCAGAAGGATTTCCTGCCTGTAGCAGGTTATATCCTATCCATAATATTACAAATAAAGTAATCTGATTTTTTGCAAAGCTCCAGTCTCTTTCCTTATATTGTCTCACAAAAAGTCCAAATACCATAACTACTACTATAATATCCATTGCAAGTCCGAGAGGTATATCAGCATGTGCCATCTGATAAATAAATCTTTTCATACCTAAAAGGAAAAAAGCAAGTATGAGCATCATCGTAACTCCAAACTTGAGATTGAACATACTTGCAATAACCATCGGACCTCCTATAATGCCTGCTAGTAATACAAATCCGAACTGATAACCCATTCTGCTCATCATAAGCACGCATGCAGACGAGAATAAAATCATCAGTAAAAACCCCACAGGTGATTTAAGTTTTGTTATTACAAAAAAATCATAAATTTTATCACCTAAGGATTTGTTTTCAATCTCAATCCTTTTTTCCTTGCCAATATCTAATGTAAAATCATCCAAGTCTTACAAAACTTTTTGATGATAAATTCCATTTGAATGTCTGCCAGTAAACTTTCAACTGTTCCTTTTCTTCAGTACAATCTCTGAACAATATCTTTTTAACTAAAAATCTGATACCATAATACAACAGCCATATTTTCATATAAATGAATGTTCGCATTCTGTAAGCGTAGTACGTAAATAAGCTGTAATGCTTTTTAAGATAGATATAAAAACTAAGATAATTCTGTATAAACATTGCTCCGCGTCTTTGCCTTGAACTCGATTTCCCGTAATGTATAATCCTTACATCTGACAGGAACATTGCCTTATATCCTGCTTTTCTTATGCGCATATAATAATCCATTTCTTCAGCATAGATATAAAACCTCTCATCGAGATAACCAACTTTTTCAAAAACCTCTCTTGTAATAAATATTACTGCACCGTATGCCCAGTCGTATTCCCTGTTTTCGCTGTGGTCCCAGAAGCTCATAAATCTTTTCCCTTTTGTATCAAGCTTTGCAAGTTTCTCTCCTATATACCTGTTTTCGACAAATGAGCCAAGCAGACTGAAAAACGAATTGACCGATTTCTGCAGAGTCATATCTCCATTGAGAAGTTTGCATGTTACAACCTGATATTCAGTTGTTTTTACAAAGTCAGTCATTTTATCAATTGCATTTTCTATAACTACTGTATCAGGATTTAATAATAACAGATGCTCACCTTTTGCAATCCGCATTGCCTGATTGTTACCTGCGGCAAATCCTTTGTTGTCTTTATTTGCAATAAGTATAACCTCCGGAAATTCTTCTGCTACCATATCGGCAGATTTATCCGGAGAATCATTGTCAACCACAATGATTTCAAACGTATATTTCTTTGTTTCATTGTAGATTGACTGGATACATTTCCTTAGAAGGTCTTTTGTATTCCAGCTCACGATAATTATTGATACATCAATCATAGGAATAATAATTTTAGGAAAAATCCGGTTAATGCAAGGGCAAAGAATGCAATTACAATTTTTTCTATCAATGCATCCTTGCCGGTTAATTTTTCATATTTATCTTCCGCCTTTTGCTGCGGATTTTTAAGTGACATATATTTCCTTATTTTTTAAATTTTCAGTAATGATTACCCATAATTGCTCAACTCTTGCTGACCATGAATTCTCCGAAGCAAGTTTATTCCTTTCGAGTTTTTTTTCTTTACTATCTGAATTTATTTCTTCATCAATCAGTCTTAAGAATTCATCATCATCTTTTGCTATTGATATTACACTTTCAAATTCAGGCAAAGGTGCAAAGTCTGTAACCACAACCGGACAGCCGGCGGCAAGGTATTCATTAAGTTTCAATGGATATATACTTTTGGTCAATAGGGTTTTTTCAAAAGGTATTATTGCACAATCAAAATATTTCAGATAAGATGGTAATTTTTCAAGCTTCATTGAACCGCAGAAAACTACATTATCCATTTCTTCCAGTCCGACTTTTCTGTAATGCGGATTATCTTTTGAACCGATTAAAACAAGAGTTTTATCTTTATGATATTCTGCAATTTTTTTGAATAATTCATAATCGAGCCGCGTACTCAATGCACCTGAATATCCGATTATTTTGGTTTTTATTCCTTCAAGTTCTTTTGGTTTTGGAAGGTCTTCGAAAAGTGCAGTAGAGAATAATTCAACATTAGCTGCATTCGGAAAGAATACAGAATTAGGATTTTGTGCCAGCATTTTTTTCGTCAGCTCCCTTGAAGTTGCCAACACTAAATCTGCTTTTTTTGCCTGCTCGTTTTCCAGCCGGACTCCGTGCCTTGCCGTATATTCTGCCTGAGAAATGTCATCGGATGTCTTGTAAATATTCAGTATTGGTTTAAAAGTATCAGGGAAAGTGTTACAATAAAACGGATCATAGGAATTAATAAATATGAAGTTATTGACATTATATTCTATTAATATTCTCTGTATGGTTTTATATAATTTTCTGTCGTTTAATTTATACATAAAATTGTATATAATTCCTTCAGGAAGAAAATTAATAGGATACATAAGTGGAGGCGTTACTGCAGTAAAAAGTTCGGGCACACCTTCAACCTTTCTGAAAATATTTCTTCCTTTTTTAAGTGCTTCTTCCCTTATAATTATATCTTTAGTGTTTTTCCCTGTTTTATAATCCTTGTATGTAAAAGGGTGATCAATATAAAAAACCCTGTTATTTCTGGCAATTTCCTTTGCAGTTGAATACGTTCCTGAAGAATAAATTGCATCCCATCTCGGCAATGCAAATATTATAAAATCTATTTCGCTTCGTTTTAATTCCATTTTGGAAATTTTTTTAATACTTCTTCTATATAAATATATTGTGTTTTTTCAGTTACAAGAAAATCTTTGTTTGATTTTTTTAGTTTAAGTATTGCAAAAACCTGATTCATAATAAAAACCGGCAATCCAAATAATGACTTCCAGATTTCCTTTTCTGCTTTCACCTGTATCATTATTATTAATAGATTAATACCGAATAAAAATATAAGTATAAACCAGATAATTGCAATATTCATATTATATGCAAAAGCTGTAAGGAAAAATAAAAACGACAATCCATTTACAACTATCAATGGCGGTATTGCAACATTTAAACCGAAAAGAAACTGATTAAAATCGAATCTGATCAGTCCTTTGAAAATAAGTGTATATCCAAGTTTCAGATATTTGAAATAAGAGTTAAGCCATCTCGTTTTTTGCCTCTCTACCTGAGCACCCGTTGAAACTTTTTCATCAAATACAATTGCATTGCCTGCAAATGCAATAACATAACCCTTGTTTACAATTTCATACTGTAAAATTTTATCTTCAGCTACTATTACTTTATTGTCATCAGATAATCCGCCGGAATTTAATATTTCCGAATATAAGTCTGTTTCAATAGCCATTCCTGAACCGGCAATAACCGCCGAAGAGCCAAGCAGATAAAGGTTTTCCCTGACAATCTTATTGTAATATATTTCCCCTAATGCATCGAGGCAGGAATGAACAGTATCAAGATTCTTCGCTGTTCTTCTTCCCTGTATAGCTTTATATCCCTTATGTACATAAGAATTTATTACAGATAAAAATTCCGGATGAGCGAGATTATCAGGGTCAAAGATAATTGTAAATTTATGATTTCTTTCAAAACTCTTTATTGCATATTTAATTGCCTTAACCTTTGAGTTTAAAGCAGGTTCCGGTATCAATACCCTGAGCCGTTCGTGAGTTATATTTATTTTTGCAATTTCTTCATCTGAACAATTATCAGCAATTACATAAATCAAAAAATTCGAATATTTCTGCTTTAACAATGAATCAATAAGCGGGACTATAATTCCAGTCTCCCTGTACCCCGTTATTACACATGCAAAATCTGTTTCGCTGTCAGCGTTTCTTCCCGGGAGTTTTCTGATAATAAAGATTGAAATAATATTTTCCAGAAAAGGTAAAATCAGGAAAAAACCAATAAATACCTGAACAATTATAAAAATCTTATAAACTACATTTAGTATGTCATGAGACATTTGAAATTGTATTTAAGATTTCATTAAATTTGAATTATCTTTCCTTTTCTTGCTTAAATTTCTTTTTAATATTTTTTTAACGAATTTTCTTATGAAACTTCTGCGCTTTTCAACTTCACCGAACATGTTCTCAAGATTTTCCTGCTCAACCCTGTTTAATACACTTCCAATAAATTTTTCCTTTAATTCTTTCAGGTAATCTATAGAATTTCTATCTGCCTGCTCTATTACTTTATCTGCAGAAAATACTGCAATTACTTTATCTGCCGTATATGTAAGTTCTTTAGCACCCGAACCTTTATTCAGATTATCGCCTTCCAGAAATACCATATCATAATTTTTACTTATCTCAAGTATTTTTTCCTTTGTAATTGTATTAACCATAACTTCATTAGGAGAATATTTTCCTCCCCTTGAACCAATGATTTTTACATTTTCAATTGAAGTATCGGTTAGTGCTTCTTCGTATTTAATCTTTGACCTTAGAAAATCTTCGAGTGCAGGTTTTGCTAAAAATATTCTTGATATCGAATTATTGTAATAATTTGTGTCAAGCATTAACACTTTTTTCCCGGATATTCCAAGTGAAAAAGCCAGACTTATAATAGTCAGTGTTTTTCCGTCTCCCTGCCCTGTGCTTGTGAAAAGCAATATTTTACTATCTCTCATTTTCTCTTCAACTTCATGCCTCAAACTTCGCAGCAATTTCTTAAATACATCAGTTTCCGGTTTCACAGCTTCAGTTTCAAAAATTGATTTCAGGTCAAGTTTTTCACTCTTAATTCTGTTTAATGCACCGATTAACGGCAAACCTGTTATCTTTACAAATTTTTCCGGGCTCTTTATTGTAAGGTCAAGATATTCAAGAACGAATATTATTACAACTGTCAATACAAATCCAATCAGTCCTGCAAGTATTAATAGCATCATTTTCTTTGAGGGCTCGGGAGGTCCCGGCTGTGCAGTCTGTGTCTGTTCTACATTCACTCCGAGATTCGTATAAAAACTCGCCTCATTTAACTTGTTTAAAATAACAAGATATGCGTCGGCAGCAACCTGAATATCTCTCTCGTATGCCTGTATTGTTGCATCGAGCGGTGTAAATGTTTCAAATTTTCTGTCTAATCTTCTGAGTTCATTATCTATTGATTTTACGCTTTGTATGGCAATTTCCAGGTCTATTTCATAGTTTATCTTTTTCAATACAAGGTCTTGCTTTGGAACATTTGGATTTACTACGAGGTCATCTGCGGCTTTTAATATCTCCTGCTCAAGTTGCTGCCTTAATTTTGAAATACTGTCCTTTATTGCCTGATCTTTATTTCCTGACTTAACCAAAATCTCTGTTAGCTCATATATAGTTTTTTTTGTTGACGAAATCTTTTTATTCATCGGTTGAAGTCCGGCTTCAAGATACGCTCTGTCTTCTCCGCTTAATCTCGAATTTATATCTTTAATAGCAGATTGGTATGAAGGAATAAGCTGATTCACTTTCTCCCTCATTAACTCGACATCTTTTTTCAGTATTTCAAGGTTTTCGGTCTGCTGTCCGAGATTTATAACCTTGTTTTTTATCTTGTATTGCTTGAGAATTTCTACTTTTTTGTCTAAATCACGCTTCTTCTCTTCTGCCATCCTTGCAAAGAAATCTGCTGTCTGTCCCCGTCTCGTGCGGCTCTGATTTTCATAATAATGAATAAAGTTTGAACAAATATTATTCACAACAAATACAGATAAATATGAATTCTCTGATTCGTGTGTTACTTTCACAAAATCCGAATTCTCCACCCTGTTAACCTTTGTTGATTTTTTAATTGATTCTTCATCATACCCCATTGCCATTATTATTTCCTTTATTCTGTTCTCACGTTCATTACCAACGTCAAGCATTCCAAGCGAATCAATTTTCGATTTGAGTATATTCTTTATTGCATCTTTATCCTGCATCTTATTTTCCAGTAACTGGAATTTCGCAGGGCGGAATGACTTTGGTCCTTCAATATCATGCAAAAGCAATTGATAGGAAAGTTTATCCATCATTTTTTTCGAACGCATTTGCTCAATTATATTGCTGAACTGCTGCTGTATATCTATTAATTGAACACTACCCTTGCTTTCTTCCAGACTTATATGTGATTTTTCTGTTATCCCTGTTGCAATCTGGGCTTCGGCTTTATATACATCCGGAAGATTTCTGGTAAGGAAATACGTCAGTAAAACCATAAGTACCGGCACAGTTATCAGTACTAATTTCCTTTTCAGCAATACTCTTGTGAATTGTATTAAATTCATATTTTATTTCACTTCCTCCAGCTTAATCAGTATAAGTTCTTCAAGACTTGCTTTTGCTATTTTCATATTCGTCTCTGATTCTATCATTAATTCCTTGTTAATATTTACTTCTGTCAATGCCTTGTTATAAAAATCAAGATCTATTTCGCCGTTTTTGTATTTATAAGTTGCGACTACGAGGTTACTTCTTGCGTCTTCATACCTCTTCACACGCGAGTTATATAACCTTAATCCGGATAGATATGAGAAATATCTCCGTTGCACTTCATATCTGATGTTATAATACTGGCTCTGAACATTATTTTCAGCTATATTGTAATTTTCTTTTGCCTGCGATATTCTCAGTGGTAATGAAAATATTGTCCCGATATTTATAGTTATTCCGATTCCAACCCTTGAGGGTAAATTTCCGGACTGGTCAGGAGAATTAAGGAAATCAGGATAATAAATATAATTGAAGTTCAATGCATTAAGCCAGGACCAGGTTTCTTTCTTAACATCTAACTTCGCTATCTCAAGGCGTGCGTCCCAAACTTTGTTACCCGGATAATTTGCCCATGCTATTTCAACAAGCTTGTTTATAAACGTAGTGTCATATAACATTCCCTGAAGATTGTCATCAAGGGAGTCAATCTGACTTAAAGACATATTGACTCCCATAAAAAAGATTATGATAAAATATAATTTCTTCATTATAGATTTATTTTGTTACAGGTACTCTTCCTATACTGTAATATGTAAATCCAAGTTCTCTCATTTTATCAGGAGTATATACATTTCTTCCGTCAAAAATTACAGGTTCTTTCAGGTTTTCTTTTATTGAATCAAAATCAGGATTTCTGAATTCATTCCATTCTGTTAATACCAGCAATGCATCAGCACCGGAAAGTGCATCGGTTTCATTAGCGGCATAATGAATTGTATCTTTCAGATAAAACTTCGACGTTTCCATTGCAGCAGGGTCATAAGCGGAAACTGTTGCACCATTTGCAAGCAATTCATTTATAACAACTACTGAAGGAGCTTCTCTCATATCATCTGTATTTGGTTTAAATGCCAATCCCCATACTGCGAATTTCTTTCCCTTAATATCATTATTGTAATGTTTCAATACCTTATTAACAATTACCTTTTTCTGTGCCTTGTTTACTTCATCAACAGTTTTAAGAATCTTCATTTCAGAGCCCTTCTCTGACGACGTTTTTATAAGTGCATTAACATCTTTTGGGAAACAGGAACCGCCGTATCCGATACCGGCAAAGAGGAATCTCTTTCCGATTCTTGAGTCAGAGCCCATTCCCTTTCTTATTAAATCTACATCTGCTCCTACAACTTCGCAAAGATTGGCAAGTTCGTTCATAAATGTAATTCTCATTGCAAGATATGAATTTGCCGCATATTTAGTCATTTCAGAACTTGCAGTATTCATTTCTATTATTGGATTGCCCTGTCTTACGAATGGTTCATAAAGCTCTCTCATAATCTGGAGTGCCTGTTTGTTTTCAGAACCGATTACGATTCTATCCGGCTTCATAAAATCTTCTACTGCAAATCCTTCTCTTAAGAACTCAGGATTCGATACTACTGCGAAATTTGAGACTCCGTGTTTCTTTACTGCATTTTCCACAAGTTGTGCAGTGCCTACAGGAACAGTACTTTTATTTACAATAATCTTGAATTCCTTATCACCGAATTCTTTCAGAATCTCACCTAAATTATCTGCAACACCAAGTACATATTTCAGATCTGCTGAACCGTCTTCTCCCTGAGGAGTCGGGAGACATAAAAATATCACATCGGTCATAAGTGCGGCTTGTTTCAGGTCATCCGTAAAAATCAGTCTCTTCTTGATAATATTTCTGTAAAACAAAATATCCAATCCCGGTTCATAAATAGGTACTTCTGCATTCTGAAGTTTTGCTAACTTTTCGGGATTGTTATCTACACAATAAACCACATTGCCCATTTCGGCAAAGCAGGTGCCGGAAACCAATCCGACATATCCGGAACCAATAACAGAAATGTTCATAACCTTGCTCCTGTTTTTAAGTTTTTTTAATTATTTATTTAATAAAAGAAATCTTTTTCAATTTCCTTGAATTTTTTTGCCGCCATATCTTTTTCAGATACATTTGGATTTTCTACCTGCCAGTCAATTCCTAAATCTTCATCATTAAATATTATTGCCCTTTCATCTTTTTTACTATAAAGGGCTGTGCATTTATACATAAAAACTGCTTCATCAGATAGTACGGAAAATCCGTGTGCAAATCCCGGCGGTAGCCATATCTGATTCTGATTTTCTTCGGACAATTCGACGGATACATGTTTCCCGAAAGTAGGAGAACCAAATCTGATATCTACTGCAACATCGAGAACTTTTCCAAGGATAACCTTGCATAGTTTCCCCTGTGCAAATTCACCGACCTGATAATGCAATCCTCTTACAGTTCCCTTTTTTGATTTTGAAATATTATCCTGAACAAAGTTATAATTTAAACCTGCCTGTTCAAGATATCTTTTGCTGTTGAATGATTCATAAAAATATCCTCTGTCATCTTTAAAAACATCAGGTATTATTACCAATACTTCTTTTATTTCTGTTTGTATTACTTTCATTACTGTTATTTATTGTTTAAAATTTGTTCA
>Ga0073934_10008568_pt1 | contig 13581 bp, 10 predicted proteins | sample LarsenN4metaG_FD_76834 | JGI IMG/M metagenome (GOLD analysis project Ga0073934, IMG submission 76834) | Hot spring sediment bacterial and archeal communities from British Columbia, Canada, to study Microbial Dark Matter (Phase II) - Larsen... ...
GGGCAGTGGGGCTTGGATGCCGGTGCCCGGACAGACTGACATCCCTGGCGTGGACGGTCCGCTTACGCTGAGCGATCCGGGTACCACCCCGGGTCCGCGGTTCTACCGCGTGTCGGTGCGCCGACCGTAGCCCCCGCGTGGCTCGGAAAGTCAGGAGCCGTCGAACTCTTTCGCCGTTCCAGCTCCGGACCGGCCGTTTGCGCAGCGGTGCAGGCGGACATCTAAACAAGCGGACCCAGCCGCCGGAGCCGGAGCACGGGCTGGCCAGCGTGGCGCGAGGCCACCAGATTCACCTCGAATTCCGCCACCCAGTCATTGTGCCCGTCAGGGTCCACCAGCATTTGCTGCACGCGCCACCGGCGTCCATCCTCGGAGGGTGTCACATACGTGTGCCGCAAGTTGCGCGCTTCGGGGGTCAGGAGGAGTTGTTCGTGTTCGTGGAGATAATGTTCCATGGCCTCCCGCAGCCGCTCGGCGGTCCAGGGCGGTTCTGCCGCCTCCTCGGGGAGGTCTGGGGGATGGGACTGAAGCGCCTCGCACGCGGCCTCGTAGTCCCGGATGACCAGCCCGCGCAAAAAGGTGAAAATGCGGTTGCGGATGGCTGCGGTGAAACCGGCGCGGTCGCGGGTGATGTCCTCCGCGGCTTCCTCCGCGCCGGGAGGCCGCCAATCTACACCGGCAATGGATGCCCTCTCGGCGGCTATACGACGTTCGTAATCGGGGTCCCGCATCTTCTCCCACTCATCCACAAGGCTCGAGTCCACCGCCCGGATCATCGAGCCCAAATAGAGCTCCATTTCGCGGACGGCGTCCGTCTTGGCCCCGTCGGGAACCGTCTGCTTGAGGACCTTATAGACGTTATGCAGGTGCCGCAGGAGCAGGCCCTCGGCGCGCTGCAGGTCGTAGTCGCGGATGTAGTCGGCAAAGGAACGGAATTGCTCGAACATCTCGCGGGCAATGCTTTTGGGTCGGATATTCTCCTGGCCCACCCAGGGATGCTTGTCGGCAAAGGCGTTGAAGGTCGCGTAAATGAAATCCCGGTTGGGCTTGGGGTATTCCAGTTCCTCCAGCCGGGCCATGCGCTCTTCGTATTCGATCCCCTCGGCCTTCATGGCCGCGACCGCCTGGGCTTTCACTTTGTCGAGCTGGCGGCGCAGGATGATGTCGGGGTCTTCAACAATGGACTCGACCAGTGTCAGCAGCACAAGGGGGTAATCTTCCTGCTCGGGGTTGATCAGCGGCAATGTCTCCAGCAGGTAGAGGGAGAGGGTCTGATCCATGGAGAAGTCATCCTGCAGCGCGACATTGACGCGGAGCCTGGGATGGCTCCGTGTTTCGGCGGAGTCGGGAGGGAGAATCTCGATGATCTTGCGCTCGATCAGCGAGCGAAATAATTGCCAGGCGCGGCGCGTGTGCTCTTTCTTTTGCCGGGGTGAATCGTGGCAATCGCGAATGAGTTGCCGCATGGCCAGACAGCCGTCGCCGTCGCGACTCAGGACGTTGAGCAGCATCCCGTGCGACACCTGAAAGCGTGAAACGAGCCGCTCCGGCGGCGAGGCGATCAGGCGCTGGAAGGTCTTGAGGTCCCAGTTGACAAAGTTGTGGTCCGGGGGACGACGCTTGACGACCTTTTTGCCTTCGCGGGCGGCTTTTTCCTCGAGTTTGAGATTCTCAATCACGTGCTCGGGCGCTTGCGCCACCACCCAGCCACGGTCGTCGAAACCTTTTCGGCCCGCCCGCCCGGCGATCTGGTGAAAGTCGCGGGCGCTCAGAATGGCGGTCTTTTGCCCATCAAACTTGCACAGGCGGGTGAAAAGCACCGTGCGGATGGGCACATTGACGCCCACGCCCAGGGTGTCGGTGCCGCAGATGATCTTGAGCAGCCCCTGTTGGGCGAGTTGTTCGACCAGCGCCCGGTATTTGGGCAGCAGACCGGCATGGTGGAGGCCAATGCCGTGTTTTAGCCACTTGCGAATCTCCGGGCCGTAGGGGCTGTTGAAAGAGAAGCCCGCGATTTCATTGGCGATGCGATTCTTCTCTTCCCGGCTGCAGACGTTCAGGCTGGTGAAATCCTGCGCGCTCTGGGCCGCGTCCGCCTGGGTAAAATGAACCACGTAAACGGGGGCTTTGCCCTCGGCAGCCAGCTTCTCGAGCGTCTGGGCCAGGGGGATCTCCGAGTAGGCAAACTCGAGCGGCACCGGCCGCTCGACGGATTTCACCGCCACCGTTTCTAAACCCGTGCGGCGGGTCAGCTCCTCTTCGAAGAACTGTGTTTCTCCCAGCGTGGCGGACATGAGCAGGAACCGCGCCTGCGGCAGCGTCAGCAGCGGCACCTGCCACGCCACCCCCCGCTCGCGGTCGGCATACCAGTGAAACTCGTCCATGACCACGTCGTCCACTTCCGCCTGGCTGCCCTCGCGCAAGGCAATGTTGGCCAGGATTTCCGCGGTGCAGCAGAGAATGGGGGCGTCGCGGTTGACCGTGGCGTCGCCGGTGGAGAGCCCGACATTGTCCGGCCCGAACTCGCGGCAGAGATCGCGCCACTTCTCGTTGACCAGCGCCTTGATCGGGCACGTATAGACGGAGCGGCGTCCACGCGCCAGTGCGGCAAAGTGCAGGGCCTGGGCCACCAGCGATTTGCCCGAGCCGGTGGGCGTGTTAAGGATGACGTTGCGGCCCTCGAACAGGGCCAACAGGGCGTCCTCCTGCGCGGGGTAGAGGGTGAGTCCGCGCCTGGCGGCATAGTCGAGAAAACGGCCGAGCAGGTTGTCGCTGCTCAGGTCGTCATCGCGCGGCAGGAGGTCGTAAAGCGTTGTGGCCACTGGCGCAAGGGTAGCCCCTGCGGGCGAGGCGGGGAAGCCGGAACATCGGGCCGCAGGCGCTCGCGCAGCGCGGATGCCATCAGCGGTTGATCAGCGGTTGACCAGCAGCACCATCGTGGCCGCCAGAGCCAGAAAGGCGAGCACTGCCAGCGTGATCTTGATCCAGCTTTTCGGATACTCCCCGGCCATCGCGCCCGTGTAGCCGTTCACCACCACCTGGAAGGAGCGGCGGCCGTAGAAGTAGCTCAGCAGCCATAGCGGCACCAGGATGTGCTTGAATGTCTGCCCCGAATAAAGCGCATGCACCTGGAGGTTGCGGTGCGTGTCGCCCGGCACCTGGGCCGCGCACATGGAGCGGACCTGGGCGTCCATGTCCTCCCGCGCCTGCCGGGCAGCGCTCACCAGGTCAATCTGGTAGCGTTCCACCACCCAGCCGGAGAGAAAGGAGGCGCTATAGGGCACCAGCTCCTGGGTGGGGTAAGGCTCGACTTTGCGCAACAATTTCGGGTGAACCCCCCGCGAGGCCGGCACCAGTTCGTCGGCGAAAAACTGGTCCAGCGACCCGCTGCTGGGCACCCAGCGCACTTTGCGCACCTGCCGGGTTTGCATGCGGCCCTGGGCGTCACGGTAGGTTTCCGTGACGTAATAGTAGTAGCCGCTTTCGGCTGTCCAGTCGGCGTGGACACGGGCGTCGAAGGTCCAGTAGGGGATGTAGAGTCCACGGACGGTGTCGGTGACGGCGGCCCGTTTGAGCTTATTGGGCGCGAACCAGCGGGTGCCGTACCACTTCCGGATCAGGTCGCGGACATTGACCTCGGAGAGCTTCATGGGCAGGAGGCTTTCCGGGCGGAAGGCCTCCTTGATTTCCTCGTAGGGAACGAGCGCGGAGGAACCGCAAAAATCGCAGCGCTGCGCCACGCGCTCGGGATCGAAAACGGAGATCGCCTGGCAGCTCTGGCATCGCACCGACGTCTTTCTGGCCTGCCAGCCGCGCGCCTCGTCGGGGATGGACCGAAGGGCGGCGACCAGGTCGTGCTCGCGTATGCGCTCTGTCCCGTCCGGACCAGCCTCTAGCGTGGCCGGGGCGCTGGTGCCGCAGAAAGGGCAGACCAGCATCTGACGGGTGGGGTTCCACTGCGCCTCGCCGCCGCAGGCCGGGCAGGAGAACTTCTTCTGGGCGGTGGCTTCAGCCATGGGCCAGGGCCGGCCGGTCAGCTCTTGAGAAACTCATCGAGAGCCGCGCGGGGGATGCGCCAGGCCGAGCCGATCTTCTTGCCCTTGATGGCGCCCTCATTGAGGCTGGCCAGAACGTCGTTTTCGGTGACCCCCAGGAGTTTCGCGGCCTCGGCGGGACTGAGCAACTCGGGCAGAGCGCTCGCTGGCGCGGCGGTTGCAATCACCGGGGGGACGCCCGGTGCGGCGGGAGGTGTGCCCTGGGCGAGCACGCCGCCGGTCTGCTGCATCATCTGCTGGGCCATGGCCATGCCCACGGCGAATTGCGCGGCCATGCCGCCAGGGCCGCCCGCGCCCTCGCCCTTGGCCAAACCCTCGGCCATTTGCAATTTCACGTAGTCGTTCAGGTTGCCGATGGCCGCCATGCTGGATCGCTTGTCAATCGCCTGCTCGACCTCGGGCGGCAGCGAGACGTTCTCGACAATGAAGCTGGGAATCTCCAGGCCATACCTGGCGGTCACGGCGGGGTTGATCAGGGGCAGAAGCGCTTCGCCCAGCTCTGCGTAGCGCGCCGCCACGTCCAGCACCGGAACCTTCGCGCTCGCCAGGGCGTCGCTGAAGACGCTGACGATGCGCGAGCGCATGGTGTCGGCGAACTCGTCCAGCCGGAACTGGTGGTCGGTGCCCGCGACCTCCCGCAGAAAGAGAGGGGGGTCCACGATCCGGAAATCAAAAGTGCCATAGGCGCGTACGCGTACGATGCCAAAATCGGGGTCGCGCATCATCACCGGGTTGGCCGTGCCCCATTTGTTGCCGGTGAAGAGGCGGGTGTTGATGAAGTACACGTCAGCCTTGAACGGCGATTCAAAGCCGTATTTCCACCCCTTGAGTGTGGTCAGAATGGGGATGTTCTCCGTGATCAGGGTGTGTTTGCCCGGGCCGAAAGTGTCGCCGAACTGGCCCAGATAAACAAACTGGGCCACCTGCGACTCGCGCACGATGAGCTGCGCCCCGCGCTTGATTTCCTTGTCTTCGTCGGGGAAGCGCCAGGAAAGGGTGTCACGAGAATCGTCCTGCCACTCGATGATGTCGAGCAGTTGCGTTTTGAGGTAATCCATCAGTCCCATATGCTGCGGCGTTATTTGCCGGCGCAAGACTACGCCAGACCCATGGCCAGGAATAGTCCAAAACGACCGCCTGTTTATAACCGTCTCGGGGGCCCGAACTCAGGCGGCAGCGGGTCGGCGGCGGAAGAGGAGGACGGCGAGCAGGGCCAGGCCGAGCACGCAAACCACCGCCGCGCCTGTGGGAAGGTCGAACCGGTAGGAGAGTCCCAGGCCGGTGAGGCTGCACACCGTGGCAAGCAGCCAGCCCACCAGCAGCATCGGACCCAGGCGGCGGGCCAGGAGATTGGCGCAAACGGCCGGAACGATCAGATAGGAGAAAGTCAGCAGCACGCCGCCGATGTGCACAAAGCTGGTCACCACCAGGCCAAACAGGGCGTAAAAGAAGAAATCCCACCGGTGCACGGAGAACCCCGGTTTTTCCGCCTCGGCAGGGTGGAACGACAGGGCCAGAAACTGCCGCCGGAACACCAGATGCACCACGGCGATGCCCAGGTAAAGCACCGAGGTTTTCCATAGGTCGGACCAGGACACGGTCAGGACATCGCCGATGAGGGTGCGTTTCAGGACCTCATTGCCCTCCGTGGAGCGGCTCAACAGCAGGATGGCGGCCGCCGCCGCCACCACATAAACAATGCCGATCAGGGCCTCCTGTGGCACGCGCGGGTGGGCCACGGAACGGGTGGCGGTGAAGATGGCCGCGCCGATGAGGGTGAAACCAAATGACCAGAAGAAGGTGTGCAGCTCGCCTTCCGCATGGCCAAGCATCACGCAGATGCAAGTGCCCAGGGCGGATACCTGCGCCAGGGCCAGATCCACGAAAATGATCTGCCGCCGCACCACGTGCAGCCCAAAATAAACCAGGAGGGCTGGCAGCAACACACAAGCCGCTGCCGGCCATTTCATTAAATCAAGCGCGATGTCCATGGGGCTCGGCTAGTGTGAGGTGTCAGGAGTTGCCGAGGGCTTTGGCCAGAGACCGCACCACCAGGTCCAGCCAGTCAAGGTAACGCTCCGCCTCTTTGCCTCCCGGTTGGGCCGGCAGGTCGAGCACTGTGGCCCCCGTCAGGCGGGCCACCGTTTCGGCGCTTCGGCGGCTGACGTAAGGTTGCGCCACAACCACGCGAATACCGGCGTCTTTCATTTGCTTGACGACCTCGGTCAGATGAGCCGGTGTGGGCGGAATGCCGGGTTTGGGTTCCAGGAAGATGTCCATGCGCAGGCCGAAGCGCGCGGCGAAGTAGGGCCAGTAGTCGTGGTAGGTGATCACATGGCGGCCTCGAAAGGGCTCAAGCAGCTTCTGCCATTCCTGCGTTTTGGCGTCCAGCGCCGCCTGAAAGCGACTCAGGTTCGCACGGTAGAACTCCGCCGAGGCGGGGTCGAGTCTGCAAAAGGCTTCGGCGATGGTTTGCGCGATGCGGCGGCCGTTGAGGGGGTCAGTGGCGTAGTGCGGATTGCCGAGGGCGTGGAGATCGCCTTGCGAGCGGTCGGCTTTCTCGGGCACCCCCAGCAGTTGCAGCCCCTGGTGGCAGACGATGCGTCCGGGCTGGCCAGCGGCAAGTTTGGGGTTGCGGGCGCCCTCGAGCAGCGGCGGCAGCCAGCCGAGCTCAAGCTCGGCGCCCCCCTCGATCAAGGCGTCGGCGCGGTTGAGTTTGACCACAAAGCTGGGTTTGGGTTCCACGAAGTGCGGGTCTTCGGTCGGGCGCGCCAGGGTGGTGATTTCCACTTTCGCGCCCCCGATTTCACGCGCGATCGAAGCGAGGTCAGGTGTGGTGGCCACGACATTGAGGGCGGCTGGGGCGTTGGCCAGCGCCACCATCAAAGCCACCAGGCCGGAAAACAGGGTTCGGAGCATGGTTTAGAATTGGTGGGCCGCGTGCGCGCCGAGGAGGAATTCCAGTTGAAGCCAGATCGAGTGGTCCGTGCCCTCGAGTTCGCGGCGGTCGTAATTGTATTGGAGGCGGATCTTCGAATACTCGGTGGGATACCAGGTCAGGTTTGGGGAGAGGCGCCAACGGAGCTGGCGGTCGGGATCGGGATGGAAAGCGCCGGTGGTGCCGTTGACGTAATCACCGCGTACCCCGGCAACCCAGCCTTTGTGAAAACCCCAGAGGATTTGCGAGTAGAAACCGTAATCCTCGAGGGTCTCCTCAGGGAGGCCGGACTCGTCGTCGCTGGCGGCCTCGTAGTCGCGCCAGAGGAATTCACTCTGCCACCAGACGAAAGGGAAGCCGCCGTGATGACGGCGTGAGCGCCATTTGTAGGTGAGATCAAGGCCGTAAATCCGGGTGTCGGTGTTGTCCCCGCTATTGTTCGGACCGAGCGCCGCCGAGAGGCCGGCAAGAACCACCTGTTCGTCGTTGAGATCGAAAGATACCGCGCAACGGGGCGTGTAAAGCATGTCGGAAAAGGACTCGACGCCGCGTTCCACCCCCGCGCGGCCGAAAAGGGGGCCTTCGTCCAGGGGCCGGCGGTAGGCCCAGGCGGTTTCCCCCTGGCTGTTTTGAATGCCCAGCATGAGCTCGGTGTAGAACGGCGTGGGAGCGAGCCAGGAGACTCGGGCGCCGGGGTTGCGCAAACCCTCCGGACCAAGCAGGAGAGTGCTGACCAGCGGCGCGTCCACAAACATCCAGGTGTGCGGATGGGTGGGGTTAAAGCGGCCAAAGTCGGTCAGGTACTGGCCGGCCTTGACCTGGAAATTGCCTGGCAGCGAGGTGGTTTCGGCATAGGCCTCTTCAAGCTCGAAGGCCGATTCCCCCGAGGAGTCAATCTGGGCGATGATGTTGGCCTGGGCCCGGAAATAAGGATCCACCGCCCCCTGGAAAACCACCTCGAGGTTCTGCAGAGTGAAACCGCTGACCTGGGGGTCATGGCCGCCGCGCTGGAGTGCCCCGACGTCTTCGGCGGTGGAGCCGCCCACCGCCAGAAGGCCATCCAGGGAAAGGTTGAGGTAATTGCGATCGTTGCCCAGCAGCCGGATGGGGTCGGCCGGGGACCATGGCTTGGACCGGCCGAGGTCTGCCGCCGCGCTGGTGGCGCTGGCGGGGGCTTGGGTGGTGGTGACTGAAGCCGCCGGCAAGGTATTGGTGGGCCTTGCGGCCTGGGCACTCTTAAGGTTTTCCAGTTGCTGCTGGAGGGCCTGGAGCTGGCGCTCGTGAGCCTGCCGGGCCTGCTCGAAGGATTCCTTAAGCAAACGTAACTGGGTTTCAAGTTCGCGCACACGCACCTCCGCATCCTGGGTTTGGGCCATGCCCGCCGACCCGCAAACGAGGAGCAGGCACACACTCAGCCGCAAGAGAAAGTTCGGGTTGGGCACCCGTCGCGCCAGTTTCATGATATGAATTCAACCAGCAGGACACTCGCGGTGCAAGCGGCATTGGGGGGTGGACGCCTGAGAAGCGACAGAGTCAAGGGCGGTCGGATCTCCTGGGATCACTCGGCATGACCCCACCCTGCCACAGGCCTCCAGGTTGTCCGCGGGCATCCAATGAGGTCTGAGGCGAGTCACAGATTGCCGGGGTTCCTGGCCGTCGGAGTTCAGCCGTTCATCCGAGCGGGCACGCAGGAAAGGCCTGGGCAGCATCGTGTCAGGCCTTTGCTGGCAGCGGGCGCAAGCGGCGTCCTGGTGGTTGGCTAACGGCCCTGCGAAAGCAGTCGGTTTCCTCGTGGCGGGTTATGGCAAAATGGCCGGTTGCCGGAGGGACAGATTTGACAGTCTGCCTGCCGGACGGGACAATGGCCCCACGTTTCAAAGCCCGGGACCCTTATGCCAGCACGCAAACAATTGCCCGTAACGCGCCCGCCGATCCGAAGGATGCTGTTTATTCACGAACAGCTTAAACAGAAAAAATACCCCAACTGCCGCAAGGTCGCCCGTGAGTTCGAGGTTAACTGGCGCACCATTCACCGTGACATCCAGTTCATGCGGGACCAATTGCGGCTGCCCATCGAATACGACAAAAACCGATGGGGCTATTATTACACGGAGGCGGTCGAACAGTTCCCCGGCATCCCGGTCAGTGAGGCCGAGCTGTTTGCCCTCCTGGTGGCGCAAAAGGTCGTGAGCCACTACATGGGCACGGCCTTCTACGAGCCGCTGCGCTCAGCGTTTGATTCGCTCATCAGGGACCTCAATGCCCAGGAGGTTCTCCATCTCCGGGATCTCGGCGAGGTGATGGATATCCGGTTGACCGGCCTCGAGGATCTGGACGCGAAGACGTTCCAGATCGTCTCCCGCGCCGTTCAACAACGCCGTCCCTTGCGCTTCCGATACCGCAAGTTTGCCTCCCGGGGCATCGAGGAACGCTCGATCCATCCTTACCAACTGATTTGCGCGAATAGTCGGTGGTATGTGGTCGGCCATGACCGGATTCGCAACGCCGTTCGAGTCTTCGTGTTGGGCCGAATGAAAGACCCGCAGATCCTCAGTGGCGCTTTCGAGCGCCCCAGCGACTTCAACTCCAGGGACTATCTCAAAGGCAGCTTCGGCATTTTCAAAGGAAAAGATGATTTCGAGGTGGTGATCGAGTTGGATCGCTGGGCGGCCGATGTGATGCGCGGACGCAAGTGGCACGCCAGTCAACAGGTGGCCGAACTGCCGGGGGGGGAAGTGCGAATCTCCTTTCACCTGGATAATCTCGAGGAGATTGAGTCGTGGGTGCTGAGCTGGGGGGCCCACGCCACTGTGGTGAGGCCCAAGGCGCTGGCCGACCGGGTGCTGGCTGCCGCCAAGGCCATGACCGAGCGCTACAACACTCCGGGGATGCCGCCCCCGGTCGAAGGTCAGGTTGCCATGCCCTTGGGCATCCGTTAATCATTTGAGTGTAGTAAGTTAGGAGTAAATCGCACCTCCGGGATGCCGCCTTCTTCCGGCCAGCCACTGCGCCGGGAACTGGAACCTTTCACGAATAATTGGAGGGAGGGACCATGGATGTCATACCCCATTTGTTAGCCTGGACGCATGAGTATGACACCATCATCGCAGGAATCGGGTTCAAGCGGGTACTCCCCGTTGTCGGATTGGCTGGCGCAGACTCGAGTCGGGTCGCCGCAAACGTTCCATGGAATCGTCATCTGGCCCCTCGTTCAGCCGGGTGATGCCGGGCCGGCTTTTCGCACGCTGGATGAGGCGATTGCTGCTCAGCAGGCTCAGGTGACCGAGGTATCCAAGGGCGGCTCAGTCCCCCAGCTTCGCGTTGTGAATCGCTCCCCGGATCTCCTCCTGATTCTTGACGGCGAGGAATTGATCGGCGCGAAACAGAACCGGGTGGTTAACACCACCCTCTTGCTGCCCGCCAATTCCGAGACCACCATCCCCGTGACATGCACGGAGCAAGGCCGCTGGCACTCCGTGTCATCCGCCTTCAGCTCTTCCGACGTCGTCATGGAGATGAAAATCCGGCGGGCCAAGCTGCGTTCGGTCTCCGATCATCTCAGGGAGGGACACGGCCCCGCCTCGGATCAGGGCCAGGTTTGGGCGGAAATTGACGCGCTCCAGCAAAAAGCGGAGTACTGCTCCCCGACTTCGGCCATGCACGAAGTGTTCCAGGGACGCGAGAAAGAGATGCGTGCGGCCCTCGATCGCTTTGCCTGCCAGCCCGGCCAGTACGGGCTGGCCGTGGCCATCCGGGGCCGGATCCTCGGCTGCGACCTCCTCGCACGCCAGAGTGCCTACGCCCGCCTGCACGAAAAGCTGGTGCGCAGCTATGTGCTCGACGCCCTCCTGGAACCACCTCAGGAACTCAGGGTCCCCGCCGAGGGTGAAGTGGCCGCGTTTCTGGCCGCCGTGACCCGTTGCAACGTCGAGCGTTTTCCCTCGGTCGGCTGCGGCGAATCCTGGCGGTTCCGCAACGGGACGATCGCCGGTGCCGGACTCGTCCTGGATACGGCCGTCATCCACCTCGCGGCTTTCAGCACGGACCCCGCGGAGGAGGCGGATTCCAGCCTTAGACGAATGCAGTTGTTCAGCCACCGCAGTCAGCGCTTCTTTGGCAGGCGAGGGGAGTGACGGGGAAACCCGGGGACCTCGCTCCAATCCTCCGCCTTGCCATGAAACGGATTGGAGAAGGTCCCCGGGACAATTCGAGCGGGACAAAGAAGCCGAAGCTGGCCCCCATTCTGTAACGAGATGAACCGGAACAAGACGCCGGGACTGGTATCCGGGCCAGCCGGCGCAGCGGTTCCTGCCCTGGCGTGTGCGGAATCGCGCGGCACACACATCCCGTGCGTCCTGCACCCACCGCGCCGCCTGCGATCTCGCTTAGCTCGCGCGTACCTCATTCCACCGGCTTGGGCAGGAAGCCGCGCGCGCTCTAATGGATTCAAAGCACAACTTCCCCGGGTTCGGAAACCCATCGCCGGGACCTGCTGCTCGTCCTCCACGCATTTTTCAGTGCTATCGGACCGCCGTTGTCAGACCCCTCCTGTCAAGCTGTGAGCAACAATAGACCATGACTTGAACGGAGTTTCGGCTTGAAGTCAATGTGGACACCGTGTAGTCCAAGACACATCTCATTCGGGGCAAAGGACTAACATGCCTTTTTGCAACAGTGGTTGTTTGGAGATCGGCCAACAGCCCGCGTTTGGGCCATCTGTGCAGCTCACACCGCCGGGCCACCGGATTGCGCTCGCCTTGATCAATGTTTCTTTTTGGAAACGTGTTAATGGCTTGGGGACCCAAGACTTTGCAGTGTCATCACGACTCAATTCCCGGATTTTTCCACGAGCAACCCCCATGAAGACCGATCCGCTTCAACTTGAAATCTCGGGTCCGACGGCGCTGTGGACGCGGCCGGATACCGGTTCCTCGTCCGTGTCCTATGTCGCCCCCATCTTCAGCGCTGTGAAGGGTATCGTGGTGCGTGAGACGCGTGAGATTCCCACTTTGAAATGACCTGCTACGCCCATACGGCTGAACTTCCGGATGGTCGCCGCGATCCTGACCAAACAAAGTGGCAGCCGCTGGCGGATCACCTTCGCAATGTCGCGAACCTGGCCAAGGCCTTTGCCGCCCCACTGGGTCTCGAGGCAGAAGCCGAAATCGCCGGGCTGTTGCATGAGGCCAAGCCCCTGGTTTGCCGACGCGGCCAGAGCAGCTAGGGCCAGCAAAACCCAACCAACCGATTGAAAACTCTGCGGGTTGGGCAAATCATTCGCCACGGCCAGCACCAAATCAGTCATGCAGTCCCTTTCTCCGTTTCATCCACCCGCTAACGGCTCCATTGACCACCGCGCTGCCCATGGCTTTCTCCAGGGCGTCTGCCAGGGCCGCGGGCTCGATTGCCTCAAACAGTTCCGGCAACTGCCGCCGGGCAGACTCGATGGCCGACAGCAGATCCGCATCCGAGACCTAACCATCGGCAGCTTTGCGGATGAGCGACTCGAAAAACGGCCTCACCCCGCCCAACCAGCGGGCCTGGACACCGGTGATTTGTTCGAGGGTATTGTTGACCAGTTGATCGGTGGCGTCTTTTGCCGCGACGGGCTTGTCGTTGTCGTGTTGCGCCGCCGCGCCAGCCGGCACCGGTGTTGCCGCCGGCTGCTTCAGGACTGCATCGCCATCCTCCGGCATGGGGATCCCAAGCCGTTCGTAAGCCCAGCCCTTCGGGATCGCCATGCCCGCCGCTTGAGCGCCGGCCAGCACCTGGACCAGTTGGAGCTTGTCGGTGGATTCCTCGCGTTCGTGCGAGAGGAATGGCAGATCCTCCTCATCCCCGAAATTAAGCCGGCTCCAGGCAGGAATGAGCTGGCTGTTGACAACGCGCTCAACAAAGCGCAACACAGCCTCCTCGCGCTCAACCAGGACCCCTTGGTGAACGGTGCCCAGGGCCTGCGTTCCGCGGTCGCCGGCGTCGCTGGTCAGCGTCTGACCCAGAATCAAAATGTCGCAAACCCGGTCGGCGAGCGCCAGGAGCGCCGCCTGCGGGTTGTCGGTGCCGGATTTGGCCGCCTCCTTTAGCTCCAGGGTTGTCCCGGCTGGAAAAGCCGCCCAGCCGGCGCTGCCCATGTTTTCCAACGCATCGCAGACGGCATCAACTGTCTCCTGGGTGGCGTTGGGGTCGTACTGGGCCCAGCGCATGGGCACGCCGAAGAGCTGGGCGTAGTTTATCAACCACTCCCAGCTCAAATTGCTCGCCGCCCACACAAAACCGAGGGCCTGCAGCAAGGCGCTGCCGCCGGGGTGGCCGCTTTTACTTTTGGCCACCGCGATAATGAATTTGTCCGGGATAAAATCGCCCAGGCTTTGCCAGCCGCGGCCCTGGCTGGCGACTTTTAATTGCAGCCGTTCACCCCCGGCGCCGGGGCCCCAGGCATAAAGATTGGATGGAACGTAGCGTGTGGCCCGCGGCGAGACCATGCTGCGGCCGCCGACCGACCGCACCTCCCAGAGGATCTCCTGGACTGAAATGCCCCGGCCCCAGGCGTCCAGGATGTCAAAGATCATCCCGTCAAAATCATTTTCA
>Ga0073934_10008569_pt1 | contig 13580 bp, 8 predicted proteins | sample LarsenN4metaG_FD_76834 | JGI IMG/M metagenome (GOLD analysis project Ga0073934, IMG submission 76834) | Hot spring sediment bacterial and archeal communities from British Columbia, Canada, to study Microbial Dark Matter (Phase II) - Larsen... ...
CAAACGCCGAAACTTCCGTCGAACCGTGGCGATCACCCGTGCATCCTGCATGCGCGAGTCATCGCATGATCCGGCAAATACCGCAAGGTCTTTTCAACAAGTTATTTTTGCCCAGTCCCTAAGCCGCGGTGTGTTTCTCAACTGGCTCGACAGCAGTAATGTGTAGTAGCGAACAGATCTTGAATTCCGCCGGGGCTCCGTCCTTGACTCGAACTCCAACGAGCAAGTCAGTTCGCGTCAGCAGAGCCCTTTCCGGATGACGGATTTCGTACTTCTCACCACTCGACATGACGATGCGAAATGGCTTGAAAGGTTGCCTGGTGAGCAGATCTTTGAATGTTTTCAGCGTCATGCCTGCGTCCCTTCGGGACCGGTAAATACGAGTGATTTGCCGCTGCTTGAATTGAACCGCGGCGCAGAGCTGTCGTCAATTGGCCTCGATCGGCGGCTGCAGTCACGGGAAGGGCACCGTGTCGTCCGCGTTGCCGGAGGCGGTGTTGCCGATCGACAGCGTAATGGGAGGCGGGTTGGTCCGGTTGTTGATGAGGTATCCGGCCCCGCCGTTGTTCGTGGCGCTGTTGAAGAGCAGTCCGCCACCGCTCCACGTGTCGACGGCGAAGCCGTTGCCGGAGTTCTCCGAAGCGACATTCGCGAACAGGGTGCCGCCGGTGAAGTTCTGCACGAAGAAGCCATCGGCGCCGTTCCCTTCTGCCGCGTTGCCGGCCACGAAACCGTTGGAGTTTCCGCCGATGAAGAAGCCATTGCCGAAGTTGCCAGCCGCTTCGTTCAGGACCAGCGCCCCGGTCACGTCGCTGAAGACGAAGATGCCGTCACCGCCATTCCCATCGGCCGTGTTTTCCTGAACGATCCCCGACACGCTGCCAACGTCGATGCCGTTAGCCAGGTTGCCGTTGGCGACGTTGTTCGCAACGCTGCCGGACACGTCGCCGACGACGAAGATGCCGCTGTTCCCGTTACTCGTGGAGGTGTTGCCCGTCACACTGCCCGACACTGTCCCCACGTTGATGCCGCTTGCTCCGTTGCCGGTCGTCGTGTTTCCGGTCACGTCGCCCGACACGTCGCCGCCCACAAGAAGTCCGTTGGCGAAGTTGGAGGTCGCGGTGTTATTGGCGATGCTGCCGGACACGTTGTTGAACACGGCGATCCCATCGAGGCCGTTGTTCGCCGTCGTATTGTTGACGATCTGGCCCGAGACGTCATGGAACACGGCGATCCCTTCGAGGCCGTTGCTGGAGGCGGTGTTATTGCTGATCGTGCCGGCGACATGGTGGAACACCGTGATGCCGCCACGGGCGTTGTCCGTGGCGGTGTTGTTGCTGATGCTGCCGGTCACGTCGTTGAAGACGGCGATGCCTTCTCCACCGTTGCCGATCACCGTGTTGTTGCTCAGGCTGCCCGCGACGTTGAACACGGCCATGCCGTCGACGCCGTTGCCGCTGGCCGTGTTGCCGGCCATCGTGCCGGTCAGTTCGCCCAGCGCGACCGCATTCCCCGCCAGCCGGAAGCCGCTGCCGGCGTTGTTGGTGGCGGTATTATCCGAGACGTCGCCCGCGACGTCGCCCAGAATCGTGAAGCCGTCGCCGAAGTTCCCATCGGCCGTGTTGCCGTTCACAACGCTGTTCGCATCGAGGCTGCCCAGCACATATCCGCCCAACTGGGCACCAGTGACGGTGTTGTTGCGGATGGCGATGTTCGTCAGGTCGGCAAAGTTGCCCCCACCGTCGTTGTTCGATATGCCGCGGGCGCCGCCGGTGATGTCGATGCCCAGCACAATGGTGTTGTTCGCAATGCTGACGACATCGGCGGTGGTGTCGGTGCCGTTGATCGTCGGCCGCGTGCCGAACGTCGCCGTCGCGCCGGTTTTCTCCCCAATGACCGTGAAGCCGCCGCCGCGGAACACCACGCCATCCGGCACAAAGATGGTGGCGTCTGTGTTGATAGTTCCCTTGGAGCCATCTGCGATTACCGTAAGGTTCATGGGATCCACTCCCGCGGGAACGTCGTCCGTCTCCGCGTCGACCACCAGCACGTTGTTCAGCAGCCGTCCGGTATCGGAATCGATTCCCAGCTCGCGCGGGGTGCGCGCGACGTGTGTGACGATGGCGTCGTCGCGAACGATGCGGTCGAGCATGCGGCGCTCCAGCCGCGACAGACGCCGGCTGTGGTCGTAACCGAGTGGAATCACTACCCGCGCCAGCCCGGCTACCTGGAAGTCGTTCACGTCGTCCCACTGCATCTCCACGCCGAACATCAGCCGCGAATCCGGCCCCAGCATCGGGAGATCATACGACCGCAGCTCGAGCCGGCCCTTCGGGCCGGCGATGGTGGGAAACCCATCCTTGTTGGTATCGAACCAGTAGCCGCCGATGAACCCGCGCAGCTCGGTTTGGCCGTCGTAGCCGTCATACAACAGCAGGCCCACTTCCGCATCGGCCCCGTAATACGCTCGCTGCTCGTTGCCGACGAGGAAGATGGAATTACCAATGGCCTCGGCCGTCAGCGGTCCAGGCAGGAGCTCCGAATCGTCGAGCGGCACGTACCCGTTGGCCCGCGCTTCGAGCAGCACCGACATCGCCTCAATGCCGACACCCACCTGCTGGAACGAGCCGCCCTGGTCGGTGTGGATCAGGTCGTAGAAGCCGTTGACGCCCACGATCCAGAACGGATCGACGATCGAGCGGTAGCCGAGACCAAAGTTGCCTTCGGTGTTATTGCTGTCGTCGAAGCGTCCGCGGAGGTCGGCGAACAGCAGCGATTGCCCGTCCTGGTCGAGTGGGATCACCACGTCGCCGATCCCGCTGACCTGCTTGTTGCCGACCTTGGCAAGAGCTGACGTGTAAGCATGCCACGTGGGTGGGGTCCTGGGAAACAGCGGTGCCGCGCCGGGGGCAGCGAAGGGATCCTGGACCGAGTTGGAATAGGGGTTGGTGTATGGCGCCGCATTCGGGTCGTACGTCGGCGTGCCGAACGTTGGCTGCGATACCGCCACAGGCATGACGTTGCCCACCACCCACGCCGACGGGGCAATGCCAAATGGCAGCACCACGTGGTCGACGGGAGCCTGGGCGCGGGCGACGACCGGCGGCCGAGACGACGGTGCGTTCACTTCATCGACCGCAGTCCCCACTTTCGCCGCCAGGTGCCCTGGCCGCCCCGCCTCCGACACCGCCTTCGATGCCGTCACCAGCGTCGACGGGAGCGCACAGCCGACGGCGGACGAAAACACGATTGCCACGGCAAGTGGCAGATTCTGCCGAAGAGGGGCCATGAGCCGGCTCCAGACGCATCGATTTGACTGTGGAACAGAGAGAGGAGCGGGGGTGATATGTCCCAACGCCCAATCCTGTCAATCGCGAATCGGCAGGAATTGCCGGTGGCCGGCTGAAAACGGCACAAAATGCCGGTTCGCCTCGGAGATGCACCGCAGTGGTTGGAAGCAGTCAGCGATGGCCGGGCAACGGGCTACACGAAATAGCCCAGCTCGCCCAGCGGCAGGTCGAAGTCGCGCATCAAGCGGCGGTTTCCCGCAGCCACCAGGCGTTTGACCTCATCCACCTGCTCGTCACTGAAATCGACGGTCAATTTCGGGCTGTGCTCCACCAGAAACGCCAGGTTCTCTTTTTCGAGCAGCGCCTGAACGACCGGCAGCTCTCCCGACCCGGAGGCGGCAATCTTCGCCAGTCGGTTCTCGACGACCGTCATCCGCTCGTTTTGCGGAACTCGCAGGTTATCGAGATCGGTGTCGGTGACCTCGAGACCCATGAACCCACACAGCCGCTCGAGGTACGTGCGCGCGCCCTGTTGCTTCAGGAGCTCGAGCGGCAACACCAGCACATTCTCTCTGCCGAACAGACGGGCGTAGAGCTCGACCAATACGGAATAATCCAGGTTCTGCAGGTAGAGACAGCGTATCTGCGAGTGCATGCCTTCCCACCACTGCTTGAAGCTGGGCATCGCACAACCGGCGAGAAATGCAAAGTTCCGCTTCAGGTTGAAATACATGGACGAGATGTAATCGAGCTGGCTGCGGATGGTGAACACGATCTTCGCCGTGGGAAAGTACCGCTTGAGCCGCATGGCCACCGTGTCCGCCGGCAGATGCCGAGGACAGTAATAGACCTCCGTGGTGTCGCACAGCGATTCGTCAGAAACCACGATGGGCCGACCGCGACGTTGCGGATGGTGGTAGACCAGATCGCGGCACCATTCCAGCATCTGCATTTCGCTGAGTTGAAACGAATCGATGAACTTCAGCTTTGCAAACAGTTCGTTGGCATCGGGAAACGGCGTCCCTACGTAGAAGAGGTCTGAACGCCGCGACAGGAAATTGCGCTGCAGCGAGGTCGTGCCCGCATGACCGAAGCCCACGTGCAGAAAGACTGGCTCGTTGTCTTCAACCTGGATTCCATGCGATCGCAAGCGGTTGACGAGGTCCGACTGCAGGTCGGCAGGGGACGTTGCTGCGTGAGGCGAATGTTTCGAACCTGTGCCGATGAACTGATGAGCGCAGGGACACGTCAATGAGCACTCGGCTGCCAGCGCCGTCATGACCGTGGCTTGGGCCGCGTAGCGGTCGTACAGCGCGGCGAGCCGCTGCTGCCGGCCGAAGAAGATCAGTCGTCCGGCCGAGATGGCCCGCTGCAGGCTGCGGCTGACGACGTTGCGGAGCATGATTCGCTTCTAAAGCGAACAGGGCATGAAGCGACGATGTGGCGACATATTGTCGTGATGCGACAAGTTGTCGTACACCCTTAAACACTCGTTGTCAACGAAAGTTTCGCTCCGCCAGATTGGTCGTTCGCCGCAAAACGTGTTCTTGCGAACAGTATCTTGCGCGTTCTCGCCTGGCTCGCGGGCCGTGTATTATGATGTGCCTGACCTGGTACTTTGCGGACGAGGCCTCCCCATGATCCCCATCGATCTCGCCGGCCGCGTCGCGCTTGTCACCGGGGGCGGTCAAGGGCTTGGTCAGGCCACGGCGAAGACGCTGCATCGCGCCGGCGCCAGCGTGGTGGTGAGCTACTTTGACGACGGCGCCGGCGTCAACCGTCAGCGTGCCGAGGCCACAGCTTCGGAGCTTGGAGACCGTGCGATGGCGGTCGTCGGCGACGTGCGCGACCGGACCCAAATCCAACAGTGTCTCGAAGCCGCAGTCGCGCGCTTCGGCCGGTTGGACATCCTGGTGAACAATGCAGCGATCATTCGCGATCGCACAATCAAAAAGATGTCGTCCGACGAATGGCAGTCGGTCATTGACACCAACCTCACCGGCGTCTTCCAGGTGAGCCAACTCGCTGCCGCGAGGTTGGCCGATGGCGGTCGGATCGTGAACATGGCGTCCATCTCCGGCGTCATCGGCATTTACGGCCAGGCGAACTATTCGTCCGCTAAAGCCGGCGTGATTGCACTCACTAAAGTGTTCGCGAAGGAGCTCGCCAGTCGGCGGATCACCGTGAATGCAGTCGCGCCAGGGGTCGCGCTGACGGAGATGGGGCAGTCGATTCCCGAAGAGCATCGTCGGGCCATGCTCGGTCAGATTCCGCTCGGCCGCTTTGCCGAAGTGGAGGAAATCGCCGACGCTGTATTGTTCCTGTGCAGCGACCTGGCGTCGTACATCACCGGGCAGACGCTGCACGTCAACGGCGGCTGGTGGGCGGCATGAGCGTGCGATCGATTCTCTCCGCCGATGACGCCGTGGCCCTCATTCCCGACGGCGCCACGATCGCCACGGGGGGGTTCATCGGCGCGGCCCATCCCGAAGCGCTCGCCGCCGCGATCGAACGCCGTTTCCTGGCGACCGGCCGCCCGCACGATTGCACCCTCGTGTATGCCGCCGGACAGGGGGATGGCAAAACGCGCGGACTGAACCATTTCGCACATTCTGGTCTCGTAAAGCGGGTGATTGGCGGCCACTGGGGCTTGGTGCCCAGGCTTGGCCAAATGGCGCTGGGCAACGAGATCGAAGCTTATAACCTTCCGCAAGGGGTGATCTGCCACCTCCTCCGCGATAGCGCCGCCGGCCGTCCGGGCACTTTGACGCACGTCGGCCTGGGTACATTCATCGATCCCGATCACGGCGGCGGGGCGCTCAACGCGCGGTCCACCGAGCGGCTGGTGGAACGCATCACCATTCGCGGCGAAACATGGCTGCTGTATCACGCGTTCCCGATCCATGTCGGCCTCATCCGCGCCACGGCTGCCGATCGGTGGGGCAACCTCGTCATGGACGAAGAGATCCTCATCGGCGAGGTGCTGCCCATCGCCCAGGCGGCACGAAATCACGGCGGTATTGTACTCGCGCAGGTGAAGCGACTATTGGAAGAGCCAGCGGACCCCAAGAGCGTCCGCGTGCCGGGGCGATTGGTGACGGCGATCGTCGTCGCCAATGAAACCGAGCATCCGCAGACGTTCGCGGAACAGTTCAACCCGGAGTATTGCCGTGCTGCGAAGCCGGGCTTTTCTGAAGACTGGGCTTCCGAACGAGAAGCGGGGCTTTCAGAAAAGCCCGGCTTCTCTGCGCTCCCGCTGCCGTGGGACGAACGCCGCATCATTGCCGCCCGTGCGTGCGATGAACTGCCGGCCGGCGCGATCGCGAACCTGGGCATCGGTATGCCCGAAGGCATCGCCCGCATTGCTGCCGAGCGCGGCATTCTGCAGTCGGTGACACTCACGCTGGAAAGCGGTCCCATTGGGGGCATGCCCGTCGGCGGACTGAGCTTCGGCGCATCGGTCCATCCGCAGGCGATCATCGATCAGCCGTCGCAGTTCGATTTTTACGACGGCGGCGGCCTCGACTTCGCCGCACTGGGAGCCGCACAGGTGGACCGCTTCGGTCACGTCAACGTCTCGCGGTTCGGCAGCAAGCTGTCCGGCGTCGGTGGGTTCGTCAACATTTCGCAAAGTGCCAAGCAACTCGTGTTCTGCGGCACGTTCACCTCGGGCGGACTGGAAGTGGCCTGCGACGACGGTCGGCTGCAGATCGTGCAGGAAGGCCGCGTGCGGAAGTTCGTGCAGGACGTCGAGCAGATTTCGTTCAGCGCTCGCGACGGTCGGTGTCGCCGCCAGAATATCCTGTACGTCACCGAACGGGCGGTCTTTCGTTGGACGGAGGAGGGTTTGGAATTGATTGAACTCGCGCCGGGCATCGACTTGCAGTCCCAGGTGCTCGACCGGATGGAATTCACTCCGATTGTGCGCGCCGTGAAGCCGATGCCGGCGCATCTGTTCGCGCCGAAATAGGTCCGTAATCCGCCGCACACTGGAAGTGTGCGGCCAAGCGGATTCTGCTACCCTACGGCGCCTGGTGTTTGTCGTTGTTCACGGAAGGTTGCGCGTACTCATGCTTCGCGATGGCTTTCTGGGCTACAAAGCTTCGTTCATGCTGGACTTTGTGGTCGTGGCGCTGGTGCTGATTGTGCCCGCGCTGGTGTTCAGCCTGTATGCGGTGAAGGTCCAGAAGCGCTACACGCTGCACCGTAACCTGCAGTTGATGCTGGGCGTGGTGCTGCTGGCGGCGGTCGCGCTGTTTGAGGTCGACCTGCGGCTGCAAGGAGGGTGGGAGAACATCGTCGCCAAGCGCGAGCCGAAACTGACGGCAGAGCAACTGGCCCAGTCGCGCACGGTGTTGTGGGTGCACCTGGTGTTCGCAGTCTCGACGCCCGTGCTGTGGGCCACGACGATCGTGCTCGCGCTGCGACACATGCCCCGCCCGCCGGCCCCCTGCCCGCACAGCCGGTTGCACAAGACGCTCGGCTGGTTATCGGCGATCGACATCACATTGACATCGATCACGGGATTGGCGTTCTACTACGTTGCGTTTGTGGCGGGGTATTGATTTCCACAGACCCGCGGAGCCGGGACGTCCCGGAGCTTCACTCACCACTCGCTCAAATCTTCAAGAATACGCGCTGGCGGTACAGCCACAGCGTGATCAGCCAGAACACTCCCAGCACGGCGCACGACTGGAGCACCGGCACGTAATTGGTGCCCGCGATCGATTCCCACGCCGTGCCGAAGTGCCGCTCCAGGTTCTTGAGCGTCGTCCCTTTGAGCGTCTGCGACATCAGGTACAGCAGCATCGAATTCATGCCGGCGACCACCAGCGGGAACGCCCACGCCTTCCACCGCAGGCCGTCGATGACGCCGTAAAAACCGCCCAGCATCACCAGGGTCCAGCCGGTGCTGTAGAGCGTCCAGCTCGGCGTCCAGATTCGCTTCACCAGCGGGCAGTATCCCGCTTCGGCAATCCCCCACCCTGCCGCCAGGAGAATAGCGCCGGACGCCACCAGCACGGCAAATGCCCGACCGCGATGCGTCGATCGGCGGATGATTTCTCCTGCCATCAGCCCGAAGATCATCGTCGCCAGCGAAGGGATGAAGTTCAGCGTCTGGTAGCCGCCCGAGTTGAACTGAAACGGCTCCGGCCGCGGGAACAGGTTGAGGAGCCACACATCGAACCTCGCCGCGACGTTGGCGTTCATGTTCCAGTGCGCCTCGAAGCCGGAGAGAATGGGCACCTCGGGCTTGACACCAACTGCTGCGTAATTGAAATCGGATGGAGGCAGCGGACCCGTGGCAAACCAGGCCCAATCGCCAATGAGCAGCAGCACCGCTACCAATCCCTGCAGCCACAGCGGTCGTCCGGCCAGCAGATACAGGAAGAAATAGCCCAGCCCGATCTGCGATAGGACGTTCATGAAACTGAAGTTGGTCATTTCGCCACTCGACGACAGCCACACGCCCAACAAAACGAGTGCCGCCGCCCGCACCAGCGCGTGGACGGCGCGCGTCGAACTGCTCTCTCCCGTTGCCGAGCGCTTTGCCAGCGAATACGGCAGCGCCACGCCCACCATGAACATGAACGAGGGCTGAATCAGATCCCAGAATCCGCAACCGGTCCAGGGAACGTGCTCGAAGTTGTGGTGCACCAGCTCCCAGAACCGCGATGGTTCTGCGGCGCCGGCGAGCATCTTCTTGGCGGTCTGCGCCAGGCCGAAGCCATTCGCCGCCAGGCAGATCATGATGAAGCCACGGTAGGCGTCCAGCGACGCCAGCCGCTCGGTCGGTGATGGTGAGGTGGCGGCGGACACGGCGTTTCCTTAACTGGCTGGAGATTTCCGCTGGTCGCACTACTGTAGTGCAGTGCGCGGTGCGGCGGAATTGATGATCCCGCGGTGGAGCAAAATCGCGCATGATTCGAGAAGCCCAGACATGGCCATTCCTGGGTCTCAGCGGTTCCACATCGACTTTCGATGAGCGATTCGACACCTGACATCCCCTTGATTCTGCTGCCCGGCATCGGCGTCGACGCCCGCGTGTTCACGATTCAGCAGATGCAATTCCCGCAACTCGTGGTGCCGGAGTGGCTGCCACCCCAGAGGCGGGAATCCTTGCCCGATTACGCCGCGCGGATGGCCGCCGCCTGCCATCCGGGCCGGCCCTGCGTCGTGGGAGGCATGTCGTTCGGCGGGATGGTGGCGCTGGAAATGACGCGGCACCTGCCGGCGGCGGCGTGCGTGCTGATTGCCAGCGTGAAGTCGGCGGACGAGCTGCCGTGGACGCTGCGAAGCCTGGGAGTTGCGGCCTTCGTCCTGCCCAACCGCACCGATTGGCTGGTGGCGGGTTTTGGAACGGCTTTGAAGCACACCATCGGTCGCGTGTTGCCGCGCCGCGGACAGCAATTGTGCAATCACCTGAGCCGCGTGCGTTCGCCGCTGATCCCGTGGGCCTGGCGGGCGAGCCTGCGTTGGCGTCCGAGCGGGGACTGGCCGTGCCCCGTGTTCCATCTGCACGGCGATGCCGACCCGATTTTCCCGTCGCGACGGACGACGCCCGACAAGGTCATTCCCAACGGCGGCCACCTGTTGCCGGTATCGCACCCGTACGAAGTTAACGAGTTCCTGCGGCGCTGCCTGCAACAGGTGGCCGCGGAAGCCCAAGGATAGCTATCCCTGGGTCTCTTCGGGATAGACAAGGCCCAGGGATAGCCATCCCTGGGCTTCTGGAATCCGTTGCAGCGGTTTAGAATGCACGCCGTCGTTGCGTCCGCGGAGTCTTGCGCATGTCGTTGTTGATGATTGTGGTTTGTTCGGCCGTTCTGTTGACGGTGGCGTACTGGACCTACGGCCCGATCCTCGCGCGGTTGCTGCAGCTCAACCCCCACACACAAACGCCGGCCGTCGAGTTGCGGGACGACGTCGATTACCAGCCGCTCGAGCCGAACGCGCTGTTGAGCCAGCATTTTTCCGCCATTGCTGCCGCCGGACCGATCGTCGGGCCGATCCTCGCCGGGGTGATGTTCGGCTGGCTGCCCGCGTTGATCTGGATCCTGGTGGGCAGCATTTTTGTCGGCGGCGTGCATGACATGTCGGCGCTGGTGGCATCGATTCGCCACAAGGCCCGTTCCATTGCCGAAGTTGTGCGCGACCACATGTCCCGCCGGGCATTCGTGCTGTTCCTCACGTTCGTGTGGCTGGCGCTGGTGTACATCATCGTGGCGTTCACCGATGTCACCGCACGGTCCTTCGTCGGACAGGTGCCGATGGAAGACGGTACCACGGTCCCCGGCGCCGCGATCGCGTCCTCGTCGCTGATGTATCTGGCCCTGCCGATCGTGATGGGGCTGTTGCTGCGTTACACGCGACTGTCGATCAACGCCGCCACGGTGATCTTTTTGCCGCTGGTGGGATTGTCGATCTACCTGGGCCCTCAACTTCCCTTCGACCTGACCGCCGTCTTGAAGACGTTCATTCCCAATGCCACGGACGATCTGTCCCGACAATGGTGGGACGTTCTGTTGCTGATCTATTGCTGTATCGCCTCCGTAGTGCCGATGTGGCTGCTCTTGCAGCCGCGCGGGCATCTGGGGGGCTACTTCCTGTATGTCGCTCTCATCGGCGGGGCTGTCGGATTGATCATCAGCAGTTTGTCCGGTGAGGAAGCAATTCAGTATCCCGCGTTCACCGCGTGGACCACGAAGGATGGCGACGCCCTGTTTCCCATCCTGTTCATCACCATTGCCTGCGGCGCGTGCTCGGGGTTTCATTCGCTGATCTGCTCGGGAACGACGTCGAAACAACTCCGCGTGGAAACCGATGCCAGGCTCATCGGTTACGGAGCGATGCTTCTGGAAGGCATGGTCGCCGTGCTTTCGCTGTCCTGCGTGATGCGGTTGACGCAATCGAACCCACTCGTCGCGGAAGTCAAAGCAGTAAAGCCCAACCTGGTGTACGCCGTCGGCATTGGCACGTTCCTGGAGACGTTCCACATTCCGCCGCAATATGCGATCTCGTTCGCACTGATGGCCTTCACCACATTCGTGTATGACACGCTCGACGTCTGCACCCGTCTGGGACGGTTCATCATCCAGGAACTGACCGGCTGGCAGGACGCGCGCGGGAAATGGCTGGGCACGATTCTGACCGCCGGCGTGCCGGTGTTCTTTGTCACGCAGACCATGACCGACATCGACGGCAAGGTGGCGCCGCTGTGGCGCGTGTTCTGGTCGCTGTTCGGCGCGAGCAACCAATTGTTGGCGGCGCTGACGCTTCTGGGCGTGACGACGTGGCTGTGGCGCACGCGCCGGGCGTGGTGGGTGTGGCCCGTGGCCGGTTTGCCGACCGCGTGGATGTACACCATGAGCACCTGGGCGCTGGTGCGGATGATCGTGGGCCGCGTGCAGACGCTGCAACCGGGCCCCGGCTACGTGTCGAACCTGCTCGTCATCGGCATTTCGTCGCTGCTGGTGATTCTGGCCGTCCTGATGCTCGTTGAGGCCATCCGCGCTCTGTTCCCCGCGCGGCCCTCCACCGGCGAGCCGACCGCTCCCGCCACCGTCCCCGCCACGGCATGAAGCGACATGCGTCGTCCCGCATCCAAGGGGACGCTGCGTTCGACCGCTGCGCGTGTGATATACTCATCAGCGTGCGGCGATCCATTGTCCGCGCGCTCAAAAAGTGAGGATTGCACCTTGTTATTGCGTCACGCTATCAACACGCGAGGTTGTGTCGTTGCGCTGTCTGCCGGGCTGTTCTGCGCGGCGGCACTGGCGGCCGAGGAGAATGCCGCCACGTCCAATCCGCAGCAGTTGGCGTTCTTCGAGTCCAAAATCCGGCCGGTGCTGGTCGAGCACTGCTACCAGTGCCATTCGCTGAAAACCGGCAAGTCCGAAAGCGGGCTGCAGGTTGACTCCCGCAAGGCGATCCGCACCGGCGGCGATCGAGGCCCCGCCGTCGTCCCGGGCGACCCCGAAGCCAGTTGGCTGCTGACGGCGATCTCGCACACCGATTCCGATCTGAAAATGCCCCCGAAGAAAGACCGCCTGCCGCAATCGGTGATCGACGACTTCAAGACGTGGATTCGCAACGGCGCCGCGGACCCGCGCGAGGTCGATCTGGCGAACGCCGCGCGGCCGCCGGTCGACATCGAGTCGGCGCGGCAGTTCTGGGCCTTTCAAAAACCCGTTGTCCACGCTCTGCCGAAGACCGGAAATCCCGAATGGGCGCGCCGCGACTTCGACCATTTCATTCTCGCAAAGCTCGATGCGTCCGGACTATCGCCGTCGGCCGATGCCGCCCCCGCCGTGCTCTTGCGGCGGCTGCATTTCGACCTGGTGGGATTGCCGCCGTCACTGGCCGCCATCGACCGCTTTGAGGAGCGCATCGGTTCGGAGGGCCTCGACGCAGCCTTGGCCGCCGAGACAGATGAACTGCTGGCCTCGGAACGATTCGGCGAACGCTGGGGCCGGCACTGGCTCGATGTCGCGCGGTACGCCGAATCGAGCGGCAAGGAGGCCAACATCACGTTCCCGTATGCGTGGCGATATCGCGACTACGTCATCGACGCCGTGAACGCGGACATTCCCTACGATCGCTTTCTTACGGAGCAGATCGCCGGCGATTTGCTGCCTTACAACAGCGAAGCCGAACGCGCCCGGCTGCTGATCGCCACGGGATTTCTGGCGATCGGCCCGAAAAACCTCGATGAAGGCAACCCGAAGCAGTTCGCCGCCGACGTGATTGACGAGCAGATCGATGCCGTCACGCGGGCGGTGATCGCCAATTCCGTGGCCTGTGCGCGGTGCCACGACCACAAGCTCGATCCGTTCACCATGCAGGATTACTACGCGCTGGCGGGGGTGTTCGCCAGCACGCGGACGTACTTCGGCACGTTCGTCTCGCCGAGCAATCGCGTGGGCGGCGATCCCCTGCCCCTCCCGCGCGGCGCGAACGTGCCGGTCTTGCACGAGTCCGTTGCCCCCGAGCACGTGGCGAAACTGAAAGAGCAGCTCGCAGCGTTGAAGGCGGAGAAACCTGAGACGTTGCGCGATGCGCTGCGGATCTTTTGGACGTCGGGCGGCATCGAGGGCCAGCTCGAAAAAGTCGACGAATCGGGCCGCGCGCTGCCGCTGGCCATGGGGGTGCTCGAAGGAGACAAAATCGTCGACGCTCCTTTGCTGGAGCGCGGCGACGTACACCGGCTGGGCAAAACCGTGCCGCGGGCGTTTCCGCGCGTTGTTGCACTCGCCGATCCGCCCGAGATTCCCTCGGATCACAGCGGCC
>Ga0073934_10008570_pt1 | contig 13577 bp, 9 predicted proteins | sample LarsenN4metaG_FD_76834 | JGI IMG/M metagenome (GOLD analysis project Ga0073934, IMG submission 76834) | Hot spring sediment bacterial and archeal communities from British Columbia, Canada, to study Microbial Dark Matter (Phase II) - Larsen... ...
CACGGCTGGTGCTCCCAGGAGAAGATGCATTCGCTGTACGACAACGCCCTCGCCGTGGTCTTCCCGAGCCTCTGGCACGAACCGGCGGGCCTTGTCACCCTCGAAGCCTACCGCCGCGCCCGGCCGGTGGTGGCGAGCGCCGTGGGCGGCATCCCCGAGTTCCTGCGCGATGGCGAGACCGGCCTGCTGGTCCCCCCCGACGACACCGAGGCACTCGCTGCCGCCATCGACCGGCTCTGTCGCGATCTCGGATTGGCAGTGCATCTGGGCGAGCAGGGTCGCGCCTGGTTCGAGGCCGAGTTCACCCTCGACCTGCACGTCACCCGGCTGGCCACCCTCTACCGCCGCGTCCTCGACGGCGCCGCCGTCGTTCGCCGGTGATCCCCATGCATATTGCCCTGCTCTGTCCGGTTCTGCCGCCGACGGTCGATGGAATCGGCGACCATACCTACTTCCTGGCTGCCGCCCTCGCCGAGCGCGTCCCGGTGACGGTGCTCACCGGAGACGGGAATTCTCACTGCCCGCCGGGCTGCACCCTGCGCACCGGCGTCTTCCAGCCGGGGCGCCGCTTCGTCGAGAGCCTGGGGAACGCCCTCGCTGCCGTGCGGCCCGACTGGCTGATCGTGCAGTACAATCCGTTTCTCTATTCCCGGCGCGGTTTCAACCCGTGGCTGCCGCTCGCCCTCGCCCGTGCCCGCAGCCGGACGGCGGGTCTCGGGATCGGGCTCATCGCCCACGAACTGTACATGCAGCCCGAGAATCTGAAGTTTGCCGTGCTGGGCGCCGGTCACCGCCTGCAACTGCGGCTGGTCGCTCCCAGCGTGGATCTGGCCTTCGGCTCGATCGACGCCTGGACCCAAAATCTGCGCCCGTTCCTGCCCGGCCGGCCGCTTGCCACCCTGCCGGTGGGCTCGAACATCCCGCCGGTTCCCTTCAGCGAAGCCGAGCGTCAGGCCCTGCGCACTCAACTGGGGATCGCGCCTCGCACCCTGGTGTTGGGCAGTTTCGGCTCCTGGCACTACGGACGGATGCCCGAGCGCCTCGCAAAGACGTTTCACCACCTGCACGCCCAGGGCGAGGATGTGCATCTTCTGTTCATCGGCTCGGGCGGAGAGCGTTTTCGGGAAATTTGCTCCCCGGACCTGCTTTCTCGTCTGACCGTGACGGGCACTCTTACGAGCGATGCCGTTTCCCGCCACCTGCAACTGGTTGACCTGCTGCTCTCGCCCTTCCTCGACGGCATCTCCAGCCGCCGCAGTTCGGCTGTCAGTTGCCTCGCCCACGGGTTGCCCCTGCTGACCACCAGCGGTCGGCTCTCCGACGCCCTCTGGGTGAACACCCTGGCCGACCAGTTGATCCCCGTGGACGATGAGCAGGCTTTTTTGCGGGCAGCCCTGCACCTGTGCCGCTCGTCCGACGCCCGGCGCACCCTCGCCCGCCATGGCCAGGAGTTTTATGGGCAACACCTGAGTTGGGAACGGATCTGTTCTCTGTTGCTCGACGCACTGACCAGCACCCGATCCCGTTCGAGGACGGGACAACCCGACGGGGCCTTGCGATGAATCTTTCCTTTCCCTTTCCACCGCTCTTTCGACCCGAAGGCATCCCGACGGCGACGCCAGTTTCCCCTTCCGTTCGCCCAAGCATTCACCGACGGAAGGCAGGAACTCCCCCAAATGAAAGAACTCTTGGTCATCAGTCACGCCTGTGCCAACCCGATCAATCAAGAATTTTTTGCGCAAGTTGAAAAGATTACCAACTGGAATATCACCCTCGTAGTCCCCTCGAACTGGCGCGACGAGTACGGCAACCAGCTCTCTCCCAAAACGTCTCCAGAGTTCCTCGGCAAGTTGATCCCCGCGCCGGTAGTCCTGAGCGGCAACATTCCCTTGCACTTCTATCGCACCGCTTTTGCCCGCCTGATCCGAGCAATTCATCCCGACGCCATCTACGTGCACCAGGAACCCTACGCCGCTGTGACCGCCCAGATCTACCTGGCCAATCGCCTCACTCTGCGGCGGCCCATTGGCTTTTTTACCTGGCAGAACATCCTCAAACGCTATCCCTTTCCCTTCAGCCTCACCGAGCGGATGGTCTTCGAGAAGAGTGCTTTTGCCTTCTCCGGCTCGTTCAGCGCCCAACGGGTGCTCGAGCAGAAGGGCTGCCCGGCGGCTCTGCACGTCCTGCCCGCCGGGATCGATCCGCTCGCCTACACGCCATCGGTGCGGGACGCGGAGCTGCGCGCAAAGCTCTGTGCGGACGGGGAGGTGCTGCTTGGCTACCTGGGCAGACTCACCGAGGAGAAGGGCCTCGCCACCCTGCTCAGGGGGCTGGCTCGTCTGCGGGATCTGCCCTGGCGGCTGGTTGTGGTCGGTCGCGGCCCCTACGAGGCGGAGTTCGACCGCTTGAGCGCCGAACTGGGTCTTACAGAACGGATCCGGCGGCTGGGCTACGTTCCCCATCCGGAGGCTCCCCGCTATCTTGCGAGCTTCGACGTGCTGGTGCTGCCCTCCGAGACGCGCCCCAACTGGAAGGAACAGTTTGGCCGGGTGCTCATCGAGGCGATGGCCTGCGGCACCCCGGTACTCGGCTCCGATTCCGGTGAAATTCCCCACCTCATCGCCGACACCGGGGGCGGGCTGGTCTTCCCCGAGGGAAGACCGGACGCCCTCGCGGATCGCCTGCGGCTGTTGCTCGTCGATGGTGCCCTGCGCCAGGAACTTTCGGAGCGCGGCCGTCGCCACGTGCTCACCCACTACGACCAGAAGGTCGTGGCGGACCGATTTGCCCGAGTACTCCAGGATGAGCGGTTCTCGATCCGCCGCTGACCCGGCCTCCTCCCCTGCATCTGCGCTCGCGAAGGGCGAAATGTGGAAGGTGCTGATCCTCATGCCCCTCGCCGAGCAGCGCGGCGGCGCCGAGCTGGCGCTGTTGCACCTGCTGCGCTCGGCGGAGCGGGGCCGCTTCGTGGTCGTCTTCCTCGAAGACGGGCCGATGGTGGCGCAGGCCCAGGCCCTGGGAGCGGCGAGCTACGTCGTCCTTGCTCCCCGGGTGCGCCATCTGCACCGCCTGGTGCCCGCCTGTCGGGAGATCGCCAGGATCGCCCGGCGCGAGCAGGTCAGTGCGCTCTTCAGCTGGATGAGCAAAGCCCACCTCTACGGCTGTCTCGCCGCCGCCCTCGGCGGCCTGCCCGCCCTCTGGTACCAGCACGGCATTCCCCACCTGCGGGAGTGGCGCGACTGGCTTTTTTGGGCGCTTCCCAACCGCGGCATCCTCGCCTGCTCGCGCGCGAGTGCCACCAGGCAGCGCCGGTTCAGCCCGCTCAGCCGCATCGAGGTCGTCTATCCGAGCGTCGAACTCGATCGCTTCGACCCCGAGCGGCTGCCTCCCCCCGCCCGGCTGCGCACCGCCCTGGGATTGCCGGTGGACGGCCCGATCGTCGGCATCGTCGGTCGCCTGCAGCGCTGGAAGGGCATGCACGTCCTGGTGGAGGCGATGCCCGAAGTCCTCCGCCACTTTCCCGATTGTTGCTGCGTGGTGGTGGGCGGGGATCACGCCCTCGAACCGGAATACCCGCAGTTTCTGCGCGAGCGGATCGCAAGCCTCGGCCTGGAGCGTCAGGTGCGCCTGGTCGGCCTGCAGCGCAACGTCCACGAATGGATGCAGGCGATGGACGTGGTGGTGCACGCCAGCGACAACGAGCCCTTCGGAATCGTCGTGCTGGAGGCGATGGCCCTCGGCAAGCCGCTCGTGGCCGGGGCGAACGGCGGTCCGACCGAAGTGATCACCGACGGCAAAGACGGCCTGCTGGTCCCCTTTGGGGACGCCCCTGCCCTTGCCCGGGCAATCTGCCGCTACCTCTCCGACGGAGAGTTCGCCCGCCGCACCGGTGAAACTGCCCGCGTTCGCGCTCAGGACTTCGCCCTCTCGGGGTACGCCCAAAGATTCGAGTCGGCGGTTCGCTCTCTTCTGGTATAGTCAATTCCATGCGAGTGCTGCTGGCAAGTCACAACATCGTGCGCGGAGACGGTCAGGGCCGCGTCAACTACGAACTGGCCCGTCATCTGGTGCGCTGGGGCCACAGCGTCACGTTGCTCGCCGCTCGGGTCGATGCGGATCTGGCGGCAACGCCGGGGATCACCTGGGAGTACCTGCCGATTCGCAACGATCTCACCGATCTTGTGGGGGGGCTTCTGTGGATCCCGGCCTGCACCGACTTCGTGCGCAGAAGCGCTGAGCGATTCGACATCGTTCATCTCAACGGCGCGCTCGGCTTCGTCGACCACCACGTCAACACCAGTCACTACGTGCACGCCGCCTTCAAAGAGTACCTGCGTCAGGAGCCGCCGGTCGGACTGCGCGGTCAATACTATCGCCTGCTCACCCTGGTCAACACTGTTCTCGAAAAGCCGGTCTACCAGCGCGCCCGGTGCGTGGTGGCGGTATCACCCCGCACCGGGCGGGAACTGGTCGAACAGGTCCACCTGCCCACACAGCAGGTGCAGGTGATCTGCAACGGCGTCGATCCCGACGAGTTCTTTCCTGATCCCCAGATCCGGGCGCGGGTGCGCCGGGAGCTTGCGATCCCCGACGATCGCATGGCCCTGTTGTACGTCGGAGAGTACGCGGTGCCCCGCAAGGGATTGGCGACTGTCCTCGAAGCCCTCGCTGGTCTTCCGGAAAACATCCATCTGTACGTCGCCGGTCGCGGCAGCACCGCTCCCTACGCTGCCCTCCTCGCCCCGGTGGCACAGCGAGTCCACTTCCTCGGTTTTCGCCGCGATGTCGCCGATCTCTTTCGCGCCGCAGACGCCTTCGTCTACCCCAGTCGCTACGACACGTTTTCGCTGGTCCTGCTCGAAGCGCTCGCCTCCGGCCTGCCGGTAGTCACCACCTTGGCCTCGGGCTTCGGCGAACTGATGACCTCCGGCCAGCACGGGTTTGTCATCAAAGATCCCTTCGATGTCGGCGCTGTGCGCAAGGCGATCCTCCGACTCCACGACGAGCCGGACCTCGCGATGACCATCGCCCAGGCGGGGCGTGCCCTGGCCGAACAGTACAGTTGGGAAGCGATGGCACGACGCTACCTTGCCCTCTACGAACACCTTTCCACCGCTGTCACACCTTCAGAACAGACCTGCAAAATGTAGCGGTCTAGAGGAGGTACAGTGCTTACCAACATGCCGAACAAGATCTACGAACCATTCGACACCCGCCCTCTCGAATGGATTCCTCCGCAAAGTCGCATTGTGCTCGATCTCGGGTGTGGCGCGGGGGCCGTTGGTGCCGCTATGAAAACGCAGCCTGGCTGCCGCGTTGTCGGTACCACTCTCAATTGAAGTGAGGCAAAAGATGACGATTCCCAGGGTGAGCGTAATCGTTCCCAACTACAACCATGCCCGCTTTCTTCCACGCCGTATAGAAAGTATTCTCAATCAGACCTATCAGAATTTCGAGATCGTCCTGCTCGATGACGCTTCGACCGACAACAGTCGTGAGGTGATCGAAACTTTCAAAGATCCACGAATCCGAACCTGTTTCAACGATAAAAATAGTGGTAGTACTTTCCGGCAATGGAATCGAGGAGTGCGCGAAGCAAGGGGCGAGTATGTTTGGCTTGCCGAGTCGGACGACTACGCTGACCCACAGCTTCTAGAAGAACTTGTCACCCGCCTCGAAGCCCATCCAGGTGCTGGGATCGCTTACTGTCAGTCGTGGCAAGTAGACGAGAATGATCGCAAACTGGGTACGATGCTTTGGTGGACGAATCGATTTCATTCAGAGCGCTGGCAGAGTGATTACGTCGAACACGGCCTCACCGAATGTCGCCGTTATTTTCTGCACACCTGTGTGATCCCCAACGCCAGTGCCACGGTGATCCGGCGCTCTTGCTACCTGCAGGCTGGCGGAGCGGATGAGACCTACCGCATGGTGGGAGACTGGTGTACCTACGCACGAATTCTGTTGATTTCAGATGTGGTTTACTGCCATCGACCGCTCAACTACTTCCGTTGCCATTCCCACAGTGTACGTACGAGCAGCACGAAGAGTGGTGTGCATGTCGAAGAAGTCTGCCGGGTCGTAGACGAGTTGCTCGGGCGGCTCGATGTCCTTCCAGCAGAACGCCGTGAGGCGTGCGACCGCCTGATCGGACTCTGGCTCACTGCTCTACTGCGTGACCGCATCCCCCTGGACCGCAGCCTGAACGTCTACCGTCATCTGCGCAAGATCCAGCCAGACGTGCACTGGCGAATCTTTGCCAAGCCTCTCAGCGCCCTCCGCAAACGTCTCTCGCCGATGCCTGCCTTCAACTGAATGGTAGATTCCTGTACAAAGCCTTACACTCGACTCTGGACTTCCCTGCGCTCTGCACCCCTGACTCCCCACTTCAAACCATTTCCGAATCATGAGCATGGCGACGACAGCCAGCAAGGGCACTGCCCGTCTCACCCCCAGGCAGTGGTTGCTGGGTATTCTCGGCTTCTTCCTGCTGGTATTGCCCCTGGTGCTGCCCAGGGGCGGACTGGGAATCTACTGGCAGGCGATCGGTCTGTCGCTGCTCGGTTTCGGCAGCCTCTACATTTTCTTTTCGCGGGATGCCCTGGTTACCATCTGCCTGGTGGTGATCTTCGCCTCCTGCTTCGAGGGGCCGCTCAAGTATCTCAGTGACGAGCGCGTCCTCGACATCGCCGGGTACATCGGACGGGACATCCTGCTCTACACCCTGCTAGTGGCCAATTTTCTGGCGTACTTCATTCAGCGCAATCGCCCTGTCTACCAACCCCAGCGCACGGCGATCCCACTGCTGTTGCTCATCGTTGGTTTTCTGTTACACCTGTTCGTCCAAATTTTCAATCCTGCAGCGATCAGCCCACTCCCGAGTTTCCTCAACTCGCGCATGTTCTGGGAAATGCTGCCGGTGTACTTTATCGGGTTTACCTCCCTGCGCACCAAAAAAGACTGGCGCGCCCTGTTCTTCACTTTTCTAATGGTCACCACGGTGAATGGCGTCGTGGGGGCCTACCAGGCCAGTGTCGGTCCCGAAGAGATTATCAACTGGGGGCCGGGGTACAAAGAACAGATCGTCGATGCCGGACGAGTCACAAGGGCATCCGATGGGGTCACGGCGATCATTCGACCTTTTGGTCTCGGCTCGGATTCCGGTTTTACAGGAGCCCTCGGCGTGGTGTCTGTGCCCATGGTGGTCGCCCTGCTGAGCACTCCATTCGGCCTCAAGCGCCTCGGGCTTTCCAGCCTGCTGCAACAGGCACTCGTCATTACCCTGATTGGTGGCCTGGTGGCAGGAGTCCTGACTGGTATTGCCGTTTCGGGCTCGCGCTCAGCGGTTCTTTTCGGCTTTATCTGCCTGGGGCTTACCCTGTTCGTACTCGCTCTGCGCGGCTCCAGAACCAAGTTGGCGGTAGGGGTAATCGTCTCGACCCTGCTCGGAGCGCTTGTGCTCCAGGTGCTCTTCATCGTTGCGCCTTTCTTCGCTGACCGCTACAGAACGGTGTCGAGCGTGGAGGACACGGTGCAGACTTTCAACCAGGAAAACCGTGCCGCTCAAGTCACTTCCATTCCCATGAGCCTGGCTCTGCGCTACCCGCTTGGGGACGGCCTCGACTACGCCGGACCGGGTGCCGCCTTCGCCAATCGCCTGGCAGGCACCATCCGGCGACCAAAATCTGAAAATACCGAGAACAACATCAATCTGGTCTTGCTCACCCAGGGGGTGCTCGGTCTGGGATTGTGGTTGGCCCTTCACCTGCAGTTCGTCGTCAAAACCTGGCAGGCGACCAACCGGGTGATCGACAGTGAACTGCGCGTCTTCGTGAGTGCGGCCTTTGTCCTGATGTTGCTGTTCCTGGCCGACTGGCCCTTCGGCAACCTGATCTCTTTTCCGCAGAACACACTCTTCTGGCTGCTGCCGGGGATGGTCTTCGGCTCACTCGCCGAGGAGCGGGCAACACGCACCGTTTCCTCGAACACCGACACTTAAGCAGTGATGAAAGTCTGTCTGTACGCCGATCTGGCCGCCGAAGGGCGCACCAGTATGGATATCTGTGCGGCCAATCTCACCGCCGCCCTGGTCGAACAGGGGATCGACGCCCACTTCTACCGTCCGGCGGATGAGCGCTACTGGAGCCGCCTGAGCGCCCATCCCCTCGCGGCCAAGATCGACGTACTCGTGCAGCGCCACTTCCGCTATGCGCTGCCCGCGCCAGATCGCTACGCCGTTCATCACGTCACCGACCACTCCTACGCCCATCTGGTCCACCGGCTTCCCCCCGAGCGCACGGTGGTCACCTGCCACGACCTCTATATCTGGGAGCGCTCCCGCAAAAGCCGCAATCCCCTGTTTCTGGCTTCCTGCAAGCACATCCTCGACGGCCTCGCCCGGGCGCGACGGGTGATCTGTGTCTCGAAGTTCACGGCCGAAGCCCTCGCCGCAGCGGGCCTTGCCCCCAGGGCCGAATTTGCTGTCGCCTATCAGGGAGTACATCCGGCCTTTCGCCCCCTCGATGCCACCGGGCGGGCACAGGCGGCAGGGCGCTTCCCACTTCCGGCAGGACCGAAACTGATCCACGTCGGCGACTGCCACGACCGCAAGAACGTCGAACTGCTGCTCGACATCACCGCCCGGCTGCGGCGGCAAGCGCCGGTGCAGCTAATAAAGGTAGGCGGGCAATTTTATCCCCACCAGCGCGAGCGGATCGCCCGCCTCGGCATTGGCGACTGTCTGCACCACTTCGTGGGCCTCGACCTCGAAGAACTCGTCGCCCTCTACAACCTGGCCGACGTGCTCGTCTTTCCCTCGTGGCTGGAGGGTTTCGGCTTTCCGGTGCTCGAAGCGATGGCCTGCGGCACGCCGGTGGTGGCCACCAACCGCTCCTCGGTGCCCGAACTGGTGGGCAACGCCGGTCTCCTCGCCGATCCCGCCGACGCCGAGGGGTTCACTGCCGCCGTCGGCCGGGTGCTCTTCGAGACCGGCTGCGCAACCGAGCTTGCCCGCCGTGGCCGGGCACAGGCCGCCCGCTTCACCTGGGCCGAGCACGCCCGCCAGGTGCAGGCGGTCTATGGCCAGATGCTCGGTACCCGCCCTTCCACCCCTACCCCCTGAAGCCCGTGGACGTGACGTTCATCGACCACACCAGCGATATGGGCGGGGCCGAGCACAACCTGCTCAACCTGGCCACCACCCTCAAACTGCTCGGGGTACGCCCGCGGGTGCTCACCACCCCCGGCGGCGGTCTGGTCGCACGCCTCGCGGCCCGGGAGATTCCCGTGGAATTCTTTGCACTGCCCGAGCGCACCCGCTTCGTCGGACGCGAGCAGCTCGGCAGCGGTCTGGTGCGCCTGGTGGCCGAGCGTCTGCCGGATCTGGCCGGGGCGGTGCGGGATCTGCGCCGCGCCCTCACAGCAAAACCCGTCGACATCGTACAGACCAACTCGCTCAAGGCCCACGTGCTCGGCAGCCTCGCCGCCTGGGGCACCGGAGTGCCGGTGGTCTGGCACCTGCAGGATCTCGTCACCGAACGGGGCAACGGCAGGCCGCTGCTCGAACTGATGGCCGCCCTCGTGCAGCCGCGCATCGTCTGCATCTCCGGGGCGGTGCGGGCCGACCTCGGCCCGCGCCTGGCTGCACGCGCCACGGTGATCCCCAATGGCATCGACGACGGGGCGATCCGCGCGCGCCTGAGTGGACAGGACGTGCGCGCCGCATTTGGCATCCCCCCCGGCGTGCCGCTGGTCGGCATCGTCGCCCATCTCATCCCCTGGAAAGGACACCGCCATCTGCTCGCCGCCCTCGCCCGGCTCGGCGAAACCTTTCCGACCCTGCACTGCCTGGTGGTGGGCGGTGAGATCCTGCAGTGGGCCGGACAACAGCAAGCACTCGAAAAGGAAGCCCGGCGACTCGGGGTGCACGGGCGGGTGATCTTCACCGGCCTGCGCGACGATGTGCCCGACCTCATCGCCGCCCTCGACGTGCTGGTGCTCGCCTCCGAAAATGAACCGTTCGGCCTGGTGCTCCTCGAAGCGATGGCCCTCGGCAAGCCGCTGGTCGCCACCCGGGGCGGCGGCGTACCCGAGATCGTCCGCGACGGCGAAACGGGCACCCTGGTGCCGGTTGCCGACCCGGCCGCCCTCGCCGCTGCCCTCGCCCGCTACCTCGAAGATCCACGGCTGCGGCAGCAGACCGGGGAGGCCGGTCGCGCCCTGGTGGCCCGCCGCTTCGGTTTGCAGCAGATGGCCGCCGGGTTTCTTTCCCTCTACAAAGCCATCGCCCTCGGCCCGTAAATCCTTCCCGACCACGCCCTTTCTTGAGACCGTGGTAGCCTGAACTGCGGTAAGCGATATATACAGCCACATAGACCCAGGCAGCCTGGCCTTGTCCTCGCTGCCCCCACTTCTGCGCCCCACATTCAATGGACAGATCCTCCAGCAACCTGGCCGAACTGCGGGCGGCCATCGCCAGCGACCAGCTCGCCACCGTCGGCGGTGCGGGCGGCGCCGAACTGGTGCTCATCGCCCTCAAAGAAGTGCTTCCCCAAGCACCGATCTTCACCACGGTCTACAACCCCGAGAAGATGCCCACCTGCTTTCAGGATTGGGAAGTTCACACGTCGTTCATTCAGAATCTACCCTGGGGCAAAACCCGCTACCAGCTCTACCTGCCATTGATGCCGACGGCGGTCGAGCAGTTCGACCTGACGGCCTACGATCTGGTGGTGTCGAGCTACCACTCGGTGATCAAGGGGGTGGTCACCCGCCCCGACGCCCTGCACATCTGCTACTGCCACAGCCCGATCCGCTACGCCTGGGATCTCTACCATCGCTACTTGAGCGTCGAGCGGCTGAGCGCCTGGCAGAAGCCTCTAATCCCGTGGCTGATGAACTACCTGCGCCTGTGGGATCGGGTGAGCGCCGACCGGGTGGATCTTTTCGTCTGCAACTCGGTGCACGTGCAGCGGCGGATCTGGAAGTTCTACCGCCGCGAATCGACCGTGATCTACCCGCCCGTCGACGTGGGGCGGTTCAGTCCCGGGCGCGACTGTGATGACTTCTACCTGATGGTCGGTCGGCTCGTCGCCTACAAGCGCCACGACCTCGCCGTCGAAGCCTTCAACCGCAGCGGCCGACCGCTTGTGATCATCGGCGACGGCCCCGAACGCCGTCACCTCGAACCGCTGGCCAGACCGAACATTCGCTTTCTGGGCCGCCAGAGCGACGCGGTGGTCGCCGATTACCTGCGGCGCTGCCGGGCCTTCATCTTCCCGGGTGAAGAAGACTTCGGGATCGCGCCGGTGGAGGCGATGGCCAGCGGTCGCCCGGTGATCGCCTACGCCCGCGGCGGCGCCCTGGAGACGGTAGCCGAAGGATTAAGCGGCACATTTTTTATGGACCCGTCTGCGGATTCCCTTAACCAGGCGGTCGCCCGCGCAGAGAACATCGCCTGGAACGCCGAGAAAATTGCGCTACACGCCCAGCGCTTCAGCCGCGAACGTTTCCTCGACGAGTTCTCTTCATTTGTCACACGCAGTCTGGCTGCCCACCGCCGGGAAGCCGCGGCGGCAACGGCCACTTCTTAACGTGTTTATAATCACACCGAAAGATGATATGGGTGCTTAACGATCGGAATTTTCTTGACTCCGTCCGCTCGGAGGCCATGTTAGGGTAGTGCCCGAACGCGTATCGGCGTCCTGCCCTCCCACCTTCTACGATGCCCTTGAGATGAGAGAGACAGAAGCACCGGATTTCAATCCCACCCAGGACCTGAGCTTTTACCTCAACGCCGTCAGGAATCGCTGGTGGCTCCTGTCGCTCAGCGGTCTCACCTGCACCTGCCTGGCCTACGTCATCGCTCTTTCCCAGGAGCCCCAGTTCGAGTCGCAGATCCGGCTCATCCGCAACGCCACCGTCGAACTGCCGGGGGCGGGCACCGAGGGGAGCAACGCCGGGGTCAACCGTTCCCTCGACCGGGCAGCAGCGGCCGACCAGCTGGTGAAGAGCCCCAGGGTGCTGCTGCGGGCCAAGGAATTGCAGCGGGGGGGCTTCGGTGACCGCGACCTGCGCGAGCTGTACGCGAACACGCAGGCCGAGATGGACAAGCAAAACCCCATCCTGACGGTGGCCTACCGCGACAAGTCGCCCAGCCGGGTGGTGAGCTACCTGAGTGCACTCGCCCAGGCGTTTCTGGAAGAAGACCTCGAAGCGCGTCGCCTCTCGGCCAACCAGGCGATCAAGTACCTCGAATCGACGATGCCCGAGGCGCGCAAGACCCTCGAGGGTGCCCAGCGCCGCTATCAAAATTTCCTGCGCGCCAACAAATCGGTGTCGCCCTCCAAGCTCCAGGAGGCGCTCTCGTCCAACTCGCTGACCCTCGACCGCGAGATCCAGAGCCAGCGCCTCGCCCTCCAGGGGCTCGAAGGCACCCGCGCCCGCCTCATCGGCCGCCTGGGGGTCGGCGAAGATCAGGCGCTCGCCACCGCCGCCCTCAGCTCCGACATCAATTACCAGAAGACGATCGACCTGCTGCAGACCCAGTACACTGCCCTTGCCCAGAAGCAGCAGATTTACACCGATCGCCACCCCGAGGTGACCGGCCTCAGAAAGCAGATTGCCGCCACCGAGCAGCGCCTGAGGGAGCAGGCGGGCGACATCCTCAACGACCGGCTGTTCAAGCAGGCGCGCACTGGCCTGCCCGACCCCAATGCCACCCAGCTCGACACGGCGATCGACGTCGACGTGCAGTCGAAGTCGGCGCGGGCGACGGGCGACCAGCCGCTGCTGTTGCCACTGCCCAACACGGTGCGCTCGTCGCTCACCGCCCAGCTTGTCGAGGTCGAGACGAAGATTGCCTCCGCCCGCGCCAACCTGAGCGCCCTCGAACTGGCCAAGGGTTCTGTCCGCTCCAACCTCGATGGGCTCGCCGAGAAGGTCGTCGAGGAGGCTAGCCTCGCCAATCAGGTCGACCGCTCCCTCAAGGTACTCAACAACCTCAACGACCGCGTCGAGTTCTACCGCCTCGCCAAGGCCCAGCAGGTCACCCCCTGGTCGGTGCTCGAACCCGCCCAGGTGCCCGACACCCCGGTCGCCCCCAAGCCAGTCAACAACGCCCTGTTTGGCCTCGCGGTCGGCTCGGTGCTCGGCTTCCTGCTCGCCTACTATCTGGAGTTGCGCAACAACCGCCTGCGCCAGAAGGAAGACTTCGAGAAGATCCTCGGGGTGCCGATGCTCGGAGCGCTGCCCTACTCCCAGGCGGCGATGACCGTGCACCTGCCCAACGAACTCGTGTCCGAACAGGACGAAGAAGATTTTTCGTTCTCGCAGTTCTTCGCAGGCATCTTCCGCAATCCCTTCCGGCGCCGCAGCCGCAGGCGCCAGGGCACATCGAGCATCTACCAGTCGGTGCTCGAAAAAGCCCGCATCCGCGAGAGTTTCCGGCGGATTGCCAGCCGTCTGCTGTTTGCCAAGCCCAACGCCGAGCTACGCACGATCTGCATCACCTCCTGCATGGCGAGCGAAGGAAAGTCGGTCTGCTCGTTCCAGACCGCCCACGCCCTCGCCGAACTGGG
>Ga0073934_10008572_pt1 | contig 13573 bp, 13 predicted proteins | sample LarsenN4metaG_FD_76834 | JGI IMG/M metagenome (GOLD analysis project Ga0073934, IMG submission 76834) | Hot spring sediment bacterial and archeal communities from British Columbia, Canada, to study Microbial Dark Matter (Phase II) - Larsen... ...
CGCCGCGTAGTTCGGCATCAACGAATCCACGATGGCCGCGGCCGCGACAGTCGAGACTGCCACCTTGTTCACGCGGCTCATGAAGGCCCTGCGGTCAATCTCGCCGTGGATGTACTGCGTGTAGGCTTCCACCGCTTCGGCAGGTATCGGTATCTTCGTCTGCTCCATGACCACTGGCTCCTTTCGCGGATTCCGTGGACCGCTCTGCGGCCCGAACGCGAATCCGGTTCCCGTTGTGCGTCCGCATACCGGTCCTGGCCACGAGAGGCGCGGCCAGGAGATGCTGCCAACCAGACCGGCGGCTCTGTGGGATATCGACAGGCAGAGCGCCTGCGGTCTGGTTGATGACAGATCGCGGCGGCCGAAGATTATCAACCCTTGCGTGACGAGAGCAATCGTTACCGGCTTTTTCTCGTCCGAGCTGAACCATAGCGGCAGCCGTCTTGCACATTCAGACACCGCAGCGGCCTGAAGTACCACGAGCCAAAGGTTCCGCCCCCTGACATCCCGCGGAGCCCCTCAACTGGTTCAAAGCGCCTCTTGCCGTGCATCGTAGCTCGGACCGCCACGGCGGTCGGACGCTACGAGCCCGAAATTCGCGTTTCGGGCCGCAGAACGGTCCCGATACCGGTTTTGTCGTTACCCGCGCAGACCTGTAATCACAGCTGCTTCCAATGCGGATCGTCGATCGTCTTCGGTGGCCACGCTCGGCAGGCCAGGCAAAAGGACATGCCATCGTCCTCGCGGTCATTCTCTGGCTGATCGCGGCCGTCGTCGGATTCACAGGTACGGGTCATCGGAGCATCGCGGGACCGCTCAAGGGCGCCGACTTCGTTCACTTCTACACGCTCGGTCACCTGGCCAGCACGCGCCAGATCGAAACGATGTATGACCCCGCTCGCCTGTATCGCACGCAGGTCGATCTCGTTCCGGCCTCGGCAGGAGAGATCTATCCGCCCGTGTACCCGCCGCAGGCAGCAGTCATCTTTTCGCCGATCGCGCGGCTCTCGTACCAGCAGGCGCTGCTCATCTGGAACCTGCTGACGATAGCCGGCTACGTGCTCATCGTGTGGAGCACATGGAAGGCTGTCGCTCAACTGCTGCCGGATCGGACGTTGGTGTTTGCGGCGGCAGCCGCCTTTCCACCGTTCTGGAGTCTCGTGCTGCACGGTCAAGTCACGGTCATCGTGCTCGCCGCATTCTGGGCCGGATGGCGAGCGCTCGAGCGCCGGCAGCGCTGGCTTGCCGGCGCCGCCTTCGGACTGCTGGCGGTCAAGCCGCAGTTCGGGATCGCGCTCGCGGTCGTGGTGCTGGCAGGTGGTCAGTGGTCGATGCTGGCAGGCGCCCTCGCGTCGGTCACCGCGCAAGCCGCCGCGATCTGGTTGTTCCTCGGCTCAGACGTGTTCACTGCGTACGCGGACAGCGTCCCAATGATCCTGACGCACGCAGACCAGTTGATCGCAAAGCCGTTCACCAGCCATTCGCTGCGGGCGCTCACGCGGCTCGCGCCGAACTGGATCGGCCTGCCGATCTGGATACTCAGTTCGGCGGCCGTGCTCTGGTACACCGCGCGAGTGTGGAAGAGCCACTCCCCCGTGCGCGTGCGCCTCGGCGTTGTCGTGCTGGCGTCGATACTCGTCAATCCGCACGTGATCGTCTACGACCTGACTGTTCTGGCCTTGCCGCTCCTCTGGATCGGTTCGTACATGCAGGCACTTGCGGATGGAGAGACCACCCGTCGTTACTGGATGGCTGTTTACTGGCTGTTCGCGCTGACGTTCATACCCACGGCCGCCGCCATCGGCTGCAAGCCTCGGTCCTGGTGATGGTCGGGGTGTTTGCAATGGCCATCCGGGCCGCTCTCGACCACGTCGATGCGACAGGCCCGCTCGAGACGAAGGCGCCGCCCATCGCCGCTCGCGCCACGGCCTGATCTCATCGTTTTCCGCGTCCTGAAGAAAGTCGGTCGGCCTGCTAGCGGGCAGTGACCTCGACGCGCTCTGATTGGGCGCTGATGTTGGGTTCCGGTGCCTGTCGATCGACGGCGACCACGGCATAGATGTAACGAACGCCCGACTGGACGGCTTTGTCCGTGTATCGCGTCTCCTTGACAACGCCGTCCGTGATTCGCGTCAGCATCTCGCTTCCCTCTTCGCCTCGCAGCACGAAGTATCCCGCGAGATCGCTTTCGCCGTTCGCTTCCCACACGAGGCTGATCGCACCTTCGACCGCGATAGGCGACAGGCCGGCAGGCGGCTTCGGTGGAAACACGTCGACGGCCGTCACGCACGCGGCTTTCGACGAATGTCCCTCGACCGATCTCTCCGTCCGGCCACGAACCGCCGACACGGTGTAGCACCGGCGGCGTCCGTCGGTCTGCAGCGGATCGATGAAACTGAAACCGTCCACCGGCATCGCGGTGAGAAGCATGGACTCCGAAGCAGGCAGGGTCTTCTCCCCGGCTTCGGCGGTCTCGCTGGCCGACTGGATCTCCCTGTAGACGTTGTAGCGCGTCGGCCCTGGAGGCAGCATTCCCGCCTCGTTCGCCGGTGGCCCATCATCGAGCGGCGACGCCGGTGGCAGAGGTGCGCTATCGAGCAGGTATCCAAGAAGGCCACCCGACGGATCCCATGTGAGCGTCACCGCCTCGGCGTTGTAGGTCGCGCGCACCTCGGGTGGCGCATCGGGTAGTTCAGTCAGCGGCACTTCGACTACCGAGCTCGGAGGGCCTCCCCGGCCCCGCTCGCTGAACGAGATGGCCATGTAGAACCGCTTCAGCGGACCGTTCGGCCGGGATGATCCGGAATTCGTTTTTCGCGAGGAGCCGGTCGTCGCCGGAGGCAGTGGTGGGCCCTCGAGGAGATCCTCCGGCGTCAGAGTGTCCCGCAGAGTCGTCGGGGTCGGTGCGTCCGGTTTTACTTCGATGGTTCCAACGAGCGTCGCGACCTGCGGGAATCGCGGCCCCGGCGGGGCGGCGCGCCCCGTGTAGGCGTAGACCTCGACCCGACCAAGACTGACCGGGGTTGACCGATCGACGTTCTGCGCCGGCAATGCGAGGTTGATGACGACGTCGTCGGCGACCCGCCGTGCGGTGAGCTGAGTGACAGCGGCCGGCACTCGCACGAACGGTGGCAGCGGCGGCCCCTTCTTGCCGCAACCAGCGACCACAAACAACACGACCCCGATCCAGACACGCAACACGCGGGACCTGCCGGGGCGCAGGGAGGTGGCCTTCGACTCATGCTCAGGCCGCCCCGAGCCTTCGACTGGCTCGGCGCCGCCTCGGGCGAGGTCGGGAGGCGAGCAGCGCCGAGGGGTGGAAGTCGGGAACAGGCGATCGCCAGCGCGCATTTACGAGGAGGCGGCGAGCGGGGCCTCTCGCAGGTCGCGGGACGCGACCTCTGCCGCCGAGCGCCGCGACACGTCCGGCGCCTTGAAGCGCCGCACGTCGATGCCGTACCCGCGGACTTTGTAGTTCAGGATGCGCTCGGTGGTGTCGAGCAGACGGGCCGCTTTCGCGCGATTGCCGCGCGTCGTCTTCAGCGTGTCGATGATCAGATCTCGCTCGTAACCGGCGACGGCATCTTTCAGAGACACGCGGGTGACAGTGCCGGACGAATCCGCGGTCTGCAGCGAGGGCGGCAGATGGTGTCCGTGCACGACGGCGCCATCGCAGACGAGCACGGCGCGCTCGAGCGCGTTTTCGAGCTCGCGCACGTTGCCGGGCCAGTGATAGGCCGTGAGCATGTCGATGGCAGGGGTCGAGATGCGCTTGATCACCTTTCCGTGCTCGCGCGAGAACTTCTCGAGGAAGTGGTCGGCGAGCAGCAGCAGGTCGGCCTTCCTCTCACGCAGGGGCGGCACGAAGATCGTGAAGACATTGAGGCGGTAATAGAGGTCCTCGCGGAACGTGCCGTCCACGATGGCCTTCTCCATGTCCTTGTTCGTCGCGGCGATCAGGCGGACGTTCACCTTGACCGTCTCGGTCCCACCCAGACGCTCGAACTCCCGTTCCTGCAGCACGCGCAACAGCTTGACCTGCGTGCCCAGGTTGACGTCGCCGATCTCGTCGAGGAACAACGTTCCGCCCTCGGCCATCTCGAATCGCCCTTTCTTGCGGGCATTGGCGCCGGTGAACGCGCCCTTCTCGTAGCCGAACAGCTCCGACTCGATGAGCGTGTCGGGCAACGCCGCGCAGCTCACCTTCACGAACGGCTTTTTCGCGCGCAGCGAGTTGTAGTGGATGGCGTGAGCGATCAGCTCCTTGCCGGTTCCTGATTCGCCGCGGATGAGGACCGTCGTGTTGGTCTGGGCGACCTGCGCCACCTGCTCGTACATCTGGCGGGTCGGACCGCTCGTGCCGATGATGTTGGAGAAGTCGTAGCGCTCCTTCAGCTCCTGTCGCAGGTGCGTGTTCTCGTCCACGAGACGACGGCGCTCTTCCTCGACGATCCGCTGGATGTTGAGCGCCTGCGCGATCATCGAGCTGACGATGCCGAAGAACTTCACGCTGCTGTCGTAGTCGCGATCGGGCTGGAAGCGCAGATCGACGGCGAGCGCTCCGACCGCCGCGCGGTTCAGCACGATCGGCACGCAGATGTAGCTCAACTCCTGTTTCGAGCTCTCCGGACGGCGGGGCGCGAGGTTGAGGAAGGACGGCTCCTTGCTGATGCGCGGCACGACGATGGGCTTTCCGCTTTCGACCACTTTCCCGGTGATGCCTTCACCGAGTCGAATGCGGATCGTGCGGGCACGGTCCTCGAAGCCCTCGACCGCCTCCACGTGCAGCTCGCCATCGCGCAGCAAGGTGACCATTCCGCGCACCACGCTGTGGTGGCGCATCAGCGTCACGAGCACGCGCTGCAGGGCTGACTTGAAATTGAGGGTGCCCGACAGGGCCTGGCTTACTTCGAGCAGCGTCGAGAGGCGTCGCGCGTCGCGCGCGCCGTGGGCGTCGGTTCCGAGTCTGGCGGCAGGCATGAGCGTCTCCTACATTTCTGCGCGGTGATTCGAAGTTCGAACCAAAGCTGTCGTCGCTCGGATCATGGAGCAACGCGTAAACCCGCCAGCGCGTCTTGGGGCCTGCGGCCGGGAACCTGGAGGTTCCTCGAGGGTGACTTTTTTGTAGTAACCAACAGGTTACCGCACGATTCTGTGTCTTTTTCCGCTCTCCTTTCTCCACCGCATTCTACCGGATCTGCATCGAAAAGCCAGCGTTCGGCGGAACGGGCGCGGACTGACGCGTGGCGCGCGCTTTGCCAATTCCGAAGCGCAGGATGACTCGCCTCGCACCATCGTGCTGTCGCACCGCAGGCGCTTAAAGAATGTATCTCGACAAGTCCTCGTTCTTGACGATGTCGGCGAGCATGCGCTCGACGTAAGCAGCGTCGATCGTGATCGACTTCTCGGGCAGCTCGGGAGCACTGAACGACAGCTCGTCGAGCAGCCGCTCCATGACCGTGTGCAGCCGACGGGCGCCGATGTTCTCGGTGGCGTCGTTGACCCTGGCCGCGAAGTCGGCGATGCGCCCGACGGCTTCAGGCGTGAAGTTCAACGTCACGTTCTCCGTGCCGAGCAGCGCCGTGTACTGCTTGACGAGCGCGTTGCGCGGCTCGGTCAGGATACGCACGAAGTCGTCGCGCGTGAGCGGCTCGAGCTCGACTCTGATCGGAAAGCGGCCCTGCAGCTCCGGGATGAGATCGGAGGGCTTCGCGACGTGGAACGCCCCGGCGGCGATGAACAGGATGTGGTCCGTCTTGACCATCCCGTGTTTCGTGTTGACCGTCGTGCCTTCGACGATGGGCAGGATGTCGCGCTGAACGCCCTCTCGACTGACGTCGGGACCGCGGCCTCCGCCCCCGCCGCCCCCGTCGCGGCTCGCGATCTTGTCGATCTCGTCAACGAAGATGATTCCGGTCTGCTCGACCCGCAGCACGGCGGTGCGACTGACCGATTCCATGTCCACCAGCTTGGACTGCTCCTCGGCCACGAGATGCTCGAGCGCCGCCGGCACCTTGAGACGGCGCGTCTTCGATCGCCCGCCGAACATGTTGCCCATCATGTCCTTGAGGTTGACGCCGATCTCCTCCACCGAGGAGCCGGCGATGATCTCGAACGACGGCATCGCCGTCGCCTGCACGTCAATCTCGACGACGCGCTCATCGAGGCGACCGTCACGGAGCTGCTCCCGCATCCGCTCGCGCGAGCGGCCGCTCTGTTCGCGGACGACCGCCGGATCTTCGCCGGGCATCGGCGGCCGCGACGGCGGAAGCAGCAGGTCGAGCAGACGATCCTCTGCCGCGGCGCGCGCCTTCTCACGCACTTCTTCGCCTTTCTCGGCGCGCACCATGTCCACCGCGAGCTCGACGAGATCGCGAACCATCGACTCGACGTCCCGCCCCACATAGCCGACCTCGGTGAACTTCGAGGCTTCCACCTTGATGAAGGGTGAGTGCGCCAGGCGCGCGAGCCGCCGCGCGATCTCGGTCTTGCCGACGCCGGTCGGGCCAATCATCAGAATGTTCTTGGGCGTGACTTCGTCGGCGATGTCGGGGGAGAGGCGCTGGCGGCGAAGGCGGTTGCGCAAGGCGATCGCCACCGCCCGTTTGGCCTCGGCCTGTCCGATGACGTACTTGTCGAGTTCGGAGACGATCTCGCGTGGCGTCAACGAGCCTACCGCTGTCGTCGTGCGTTCTGGGAGCGAAATAGCCATACGTCGTAGAGCGGGCTCGCCCGCGGGTCGAGCGGGCCTCCCCACGGATATCACAGTTCTTCGATGGTGAGATTCGGGTTCGTGTAGATGCAGATATCGGCGGCGATGCGCATCGACTCTTCGGCGATCTGCCGCGCCGTGAGCGGGCTGTGTTTGACGAGGGCGCGCGCGGCCGCCATCGCGAAGGCGCCTCCCGAGCCGACCGCGACCACTCCATCGTCGGGTTCGATCAAGTCGCCGGTGCCCGACAGTAGAAACGTCGATTTACGATCCGCCACGATCAACATCGCCTCGAGCCGCCGGAGATAGCGATCCGTGCGCCAGTCGCGCGCCACCTCGACCGCCGCGCGCTCGAGGTTGCCGCGATACTGCTCCAGCTTGGACTCGAACCGAGAGAACAGCGCAAACGAATCGGCGGCCGATCCGGCGAATCCGGCGAGGATCGTCTCGTTATAGAGGCGCCGGATCTTGCGCGCACTCTGCTTCACCACCGTAGCACCGAGCGTGACCTGGCCATCGCCGGCAAGAACAGTGTGATCCTTGTGGCGCAAGGCCAGGATCGTTGTCCCGTGCATTCCTGCCAGTATAGCGAGGGCTACAGATGTCGGGCTTTGACAATGGCTGACCGCCGGCCACTGCGGCAGTGTCCTGTCACGCGGGCGTTCCCAGGGGACACTGCCAGCTTTAACCGACAGATCGCACGTCTTTTGGCCGTTTCCGAGGCGTCGGTGCTGGCAGCGGTGTTGCTCAGGTGACCTGTATGCGCGTCAAATCCCTCGCGTCGGCGACAGTCGTCCTCTTCTTCTTTGCGAGCGTCAGCGTGCCGTCGATCGACGCGGCCCAACGGCAACGATGGCCCGGCGGCGAATCGAGGGGCGGCAATGGCGGAGGCGGCAACGGCGGCGATCGAGGTGATCGCGGCGGTGACCGGGGCAACGGCGGCGGACAACGTCAGGCCGGGGGACGGCAGGAGGCCGGGGGGAGCGGACGGCAGGAGGCCGGCGGCGGTGGCGGCCGTCGAGCCGCGGGCGGAGGCGGCCGCCAGGAGCCCGGCGCGGGCGGTCAGCGTCAGGCCGGTGAGCGTCGAGCTCAGCCGCGCTACGGAAACACAGGTGACCGGCGGGAGATGTCCCAACCCGAGTCGCCATCTCCTCAGAATCGGCAAGTCGCGGGAGAGCGAACTGATCGGCAGACGGCCGGTGAGCGGCGACAGGCCGCACCCCGCCGTCAACCGGACACCCAGGCCGTCCCGCCATCAGCGGTGCAGGAGCGCGGGGATCTCTCAAATGGTCGCCGGATAGCGCGGGATCGATGGGGGACCGGCGACCGTGCCGGCAGTGGAGGCGGAGCGTCCTCCCGAGTGGCGGTGCCGCGTCAGGGGCCGCCGCCGCGGGGCTATCGGGACCGCGACTGGAATCGTGACAACGATCGGAGCTGGTATCGCAACGGCTACCGGCATTACTACCCGAGAGTCCGGAACTACTACAACTATTACACCTACTACCCGCGGCCGTACTACTACTACCCGTATACGTTCGGGTACGGTCCGCGAGGTCGTGGCTTCTTCTACTTCGATTTGCATTACAACTCGTACGTCTTCTATCCGAGCACGGTGGTCCGCTACGACAACTTCGGCTACTACGGGACCTACGGATATCCGACGGGCGAGCTGAGGCTGCAGGTGAGGCCACGCGACGCACAGGTGTTCGTGGACGGTTATTACGCGGGCACCGTGGACGACTTCGACGGAGTGTTCCAGTCGCTTCGTCTCGAAGAAGGCGAGTACCAGATCGAGATCGTGCTGCCTGGCTACGAGCCGCTCGGCTTCGACGTGCGAATCATCCCCGGCGAGAAGGTCACCTACCGTGGGGATCTGCTGCCCGAGCAGCCTTGATCGATTGATCGATCGTACGTTCTTCCCGCGGGCGTGCGCCGGCCGGCTCGATTTCGGTCACCGGAGCTGCTTCCTCGAAGCGAACAGCAGTACCGGAACTCCCGCCGCGACGATGGCCACGCCAATCGCAGCGCCAGGACCGGTAAACGCCAGACTCGAGTAAAGCATGTAGCCGCACATGGCGCAGAACAGCAGCGGCGTCACCGGGTAGAGCGGGACGCGAAACGGCTGCGGCGACTCAGGCGACTGGCGGCGCAGGACGAAAAGTGCGATGCCGGTCAGCAGAAAGAAGAACCAGAATACCGGCGCCGTGTAGTCCACCATGGTCTGGATACCGCCGCGGGCGAGGCCGGTGCCCAGCACGACGAGAGCCAGCGCGATCACTCCCTGCACCAGCAGGGCATTCGCCGGCGTATCCCCACGGAGCCGCCAGCGTCCGAGATAACTGAACAGCGTGAAGTCGCGGCCGAGAGCGTAGTTGGTCCGCGCGCCGGTGAAGATCGTGGCGTTCAGCGTACTGAGCGCGGCGCCCGACACCAGGATACTGAGCACGATGGCGCCCCACTCGCCGAGGGCCACGCGCATCAGATCGGCGCCGACGGCTTCACTCGTTCGAACACCATCAAGGCCAAGCGTCCTCACGTACGCGTAATTGACCGCGACGTAGATGAGCGTGACGATGCCGAGCCCGAAGAGCAACGCCCGCACCATATTGCGGCGCACGTCCCGGATCTCGCCCGACAGATACGCTGCCTCGTTCCACCCGCCGTAGGTCAGCAGAATCAGAATCATCGCGGCGCCGACGGTCACCGTGCCACCGGTGCCCTCGTTCGCCGGAACGGGCGGCATCCCGAGCGACACCGCGACCACGGCAAGCAGCCCGATCGCGATGAGGATCGTCAGAAGGTTCTGCGCCCACTTGCCTTGCCACGTACCCAGCATGTTCAGCGCCGTGAGCACGACGATGGCCAGGGCGGCGTAAATCGACGAACTGTACGGGCCCAGCCCCGCCAACTGCCCCGCATAATCCCCGAACACGAACGCCACCAGCGCGATCGAGCCCGTCTGCATCACCGCCATCCGCGCCCACGCGAAGAGGAAGGCAATGGAACGCCCGTATGCGCGCATCAGGAAGTGGTAGTCGCCACCCGCGCTTGGAAAGGACGAGGCAAGCTCCGAGTACACCAGCGCGCCGATAAACGAGACCGCGCCGCCAGCCGCCCACAGCAGAAGGAACAGCGTCGAACTGTCGACGTTGCCAGCCACGAGCGACGGCAGCCGGAAAATACCGGAGCCGATGACAATGCCGACGACCATCGCAACCGCATCCCAGGGACCAAGTGATTGGCCCGGAACCACGGAGTCGTACTGCGAGGAGGCGCGCGCGAGGGTACGGTCAAATGCTGCGGGCATCATGTCTCCGGATCGACGTGGCAGGGGCACGCACGCCGGTGATTATATGAGCGGACGGACGCGCGCACGCCAGGGCGGCGCTGAAGATTCGAGTCTGGCGATGAGGTCGCAGGGTGGGGCTATTCCGTGAGGAGCTGGCGGTCGATGGTGTAATCGCCGATCTTCACCCAGTTGCGTGAGCCGTGCTTGCCGAAGATCTCGACGCGGGCATCGACGAATTCCTTGTTCTGCAGCATCTGCAGGCGCGACTGCAGCCCGGTATAGCCGCGCTCCGATCGGAGCACGAGCTCGTCGCCTTTGGCGCCGGGGGCGAGACCGTCCGGACCGATCCCGCGGACGAAATGGGCATCCCACTCCTCGGCTTCGCCCACGCGGCGGAACACCGCGTTGATCTGGACTCGCGAAATCGGTTCTGACGAGACGTTCTGAAGCCGCAGCGTGATGCTGGGCACCAGCTTGTTCTGGCCGTCGACGACGCCAGCGTCATACCAGCCGGTGTGGATATCGGTGATGGCCAGGTCCTTCTCGACCTCTCGCGAGCGGCAGCCGGCCACGAGCAGCGCGACCCCGAGGCAGATGATCAGGCGAGTCCGCATGGGGGAATTGTACACAGCACTCAATGAGACACCGCCGCCCCGGCCGGGTTCCACCAAACGTACCTTTGACCCTTGACCCTTGACCTTTGCCCTAGTACCTAGTATTCGCGCACCTCGACCTTCTGCCGCACCTCCTCGAGCGTCATCCGGCCCGCCCGGAACGCGGCGAGATCGCTTCCTTTCACGCGGAAGATGACGGTGCTGAAGTCTGCCGCATCCCCTGGAATCAGCGGATCGCGCGGCACGTTGTCGCGCGCGGCCACCGTCAGCCACTCGTCGGCTGCCAGCGTCAACGGACCGCTGTTCTCGATCATCGCGTCGATGAGCGCCGCCTTGACTTCGCGGGTGTATCCCTCTGCGGGATCGGCAAGCACACTGGCGTCCACCGGCGCAGACGGAGCCACTGGTGCCTGGCTCGACACCGTCTGTGATGTACCGCGCGATGCGGCAGGGCCGCCCTGGGACTGGATTCGCATCTCCAGCCGGCGCACGACCTGTGCGAACTGCGGCTGGTATCGCACGTCCACCTGTCTGACCAGGTCCTTCAGCTCCGCCGCGAGCACTTCCAGCTCGCGATTGTCGTTGTTGATCATGGAGCGCAGCGGCCACGTGACCGGCAGGCGCAACATGGGAACGCCAACGTCGAAGAAGATGCCGTAGCCGTCGAGACGGAACCCGCGCACGACCGGGAACCCGGCGAGCATCGGCGGATCGGCCGCCACCGCTTTCATCTGCCGGAGCAGGTTGTCGGCGCCGATCTTCACGGCGCTTTCGAGCGTCCCTTCCATCATCGCGATGCGTTGTCTCGCTCTGACCTGCGCATCGTCGGCCGGCTGTTGCGCCGTCGCCGCGGTCGCGGTCACCAGCGCCGCGATCATCAAAATCGTGATTCTCACCATAGCTCTCACCACGTGCAGCGCTGCTGCACCCGACCTACCGACCTTGCTGCGACACCCGTATGAAGTTGTTGATGCGATCGATCGCCTCACGCTGCTGGCGAATCTCGTTGCCGGTCACACCCTGAAACTGTCCGACCGTCTCGCGAACGGTCGCCAGGTCGATCCGCCGCTGCGCTTCGAAGTCGCGCGCCATCTCGACCGATCGCAGCGTGAACTCGCGACGCTGCCGCTCTTCGCTTTCGGTCAGCAACGCCTCGACCTTCTTCATGATCTCGGCCTCCGAGGCCGCTGCCTGCCGGACCGGCGGCGCCGTCGTGTTGCGCAGCTGCATCATCTCCGACTTGAGCCGATCCTCGAGCCGCGACAGCTCGGTGCGCGATGCGACGTCGGCGGTCACCGTTGCGGCAGTCGGCTGAGTCGACGAGATCTGCGCGGGTGTCGCGCTTCCGCGTGCAAGCCCCACGGCGAGACCAACGCCGAAAATCAGCATGGCCGCGGCCGCCTGTGCCCAGGCCGGGAGCGGGGCGCGCCACCATGGCAGGTCGCGCTGCGTCGCGGGAACCGCCATCTGGAATCCCAGCTGCGACACCGGCGGCGTCCACTCTTCCAGTTGCCGGCGGGTCCAGCCCAGTCCGGCAATCTCGCTTGCGCACGACGTACATCGCGAAAGGTGCCCGGCGATGGCCGCCCGGATTTCCGGCTCGCACTCTTCATAGAGATACGCGACCAGTGCTCCGGTATCACCACACTCGAATGTTTCGCTCATGTCCTTTTCACCAGTTCAGGCACGTGCTGCCCGCGTCGTTCGAGCTGCCGGCGCAGTTGCGACAGCCCTTGATATAGACGGGTCTTCACCGTACTCAGCGGACACCCCTGCATGTCCGCAATCTCCTGGAACGTCATCCCGTGGTACTCCTTCAGGATGATCGCCGTGCGCTGTTCTTCGCTCAGCGTGCGCATCGCGTCGGCGACGATGGCGCTCAGCTCGCGACGCGCGACCAGATCTTCGATCGATTCGGTGGGCTCGCTGCGGGCGATCAGCTCCGCCGGGTCGACGTCCTCCGGCATCTGCGCGATCGGCGCCCGCTGCTGCCGGCGCATCCAGTCGCGGCACAGGTTGAGCGCAATGCGGTACAGCCATGACGAGAACTTCGCCTGTCCCTTGAACCCGGGCAACGCCCGGTACGCGCGCAGAAACGTGTCCTGACAGACGTCGCGCGCATCCTCTTCGCGGCCGAGCACGCGGTACGCCAGGGCATAAATCGGCCGTTCCCATCTCACGATGAGCTGATTGAAGCTGTCCACGTCGCCCGACCTGGAGCGGGCGACGAGCTCCTCATCGGTGCGCGTCATCAGCAAGGGACGAACAGTCCGTCTGTTTGTAAGACGGCGAGGGGCGTCGCATGGTCGTTGATCTGATCATACGGCCGCACGGGGTCGCGGCCAGCCCGCCCAGCCGAGGTCGGGCGAGCGCTCTAAGTGTCTAATGCCATGCGGGTTAGGCCAGGCGACACGCTCGCCGCCGGTGTACAATGAAGAGGCAGAGGAAGCTGGAAGCTGTGGCCGTAAAGCTGACCAACGACGCGATCTCCGGTTGGGAGTTGCCGGGTGTCGCCCGACTTCTCACGAAACCATTCGGCGCCTCTCAGGTGCTCGCGGCGGCTGCCGGAGCGGTTGCGGCACGACCGGCGTGATTCAACTTTCAGACCTCACGAAGTCCTTCGGCGACCGAATCCTGTTCGAGCATGTGACGTGGCAGATCGGCGACGGCGAACGTGTCGGCCTGTGCGGTCCGAACGGCGCCGGCAAGACCACGTTGCTGAAGATCCTCGGTGGACTGGAGGAAGCGGATTCAGGTGCGGTGGTGAAGCCGGTCGGGTTGTCGATCGGTTACCTCCCGCAGGACGGGCTGAGCCACTCCGGGCGTACGGTCTTCGCCGAGGCGAGCAGCGCCTTCCAACTGCTTCTCGACATCAAGGCGGAGATGCACGACATCGAGCACAAGCTCGGCGACCCGTCGATTCCGCAGGACGAGCACGACGCGATCCTGTCTCGATAC